>Ga0070741_10001593_pt1 | contig 67677 bp, 72 predicted proteins | sample Coa_R1_4_FD_66440 | JGI IMG/M metagenome (GOLD analysis project Ga0070741, IMG submission 66440) | Surface soil microbial communities from Centralia Pennsylvania, which are recovering from an underground coalmine fire - Coalmine... | ecosystem: Environmental > Terrestrial > Soil > Unclassified ...
GCGGGCGGCCGTCGGCGGCGTCGCAGGGCGGCGAGGGCGCGACGAGGGTGAGGGTGGCGCGGACGACGCACAGGCCGTCCTCGGCGGCGTAGGCGATGAAGCGCTCGGCATATTCGGCGCCGCTGGGGTGGTTGTGGAGGTCGCCGCCCTTGGGCATGGCGCGCAGGAAGGCGGCGAGCGCCAGCGGCTCGGCGCGGACCGTGTCGAAGTAGGCGGCCGTGCGCTGTTCGGCGCGGGCGCGCTCGGCGGGCGCGGTCGCCTGGGCCCAGCCGGCCGGGGCGGCGGCGGCCAGGGCCAGCGCGAGGGCGAGCCAGAGCGCCGCGAGGAGCGCACGAGGGCGTGCCAGGGCGCGAGGCGGCGCGGGGCGGGCGGGGCGGTGGTGGCGAGGGGGCGAAGCTCTCACGGGCGGGCGGTTCCTCTCATCGGAAGGTCGGGCCGCGCTGGCCGGCGGGCGTGGCGGTTGGGCGGGGGCGCGGGCAGCGCCGCGGCGCGGGCGCCGGGAGCGTCGTTGCGGGCCTGTCGCGGTTGTACCGTGTTGCGCGCGGCCGGGCAAGCGTGGGGAGCGAGGGGGCAACGGGCATAATAGGGGGCGGCGGTGGGGGGAGAGTAGATGGTCACGACGGAGCGGGCGCGGCAGCCCCGGGTCTTCTACGGCTGGTACATCCTGGGCGTGGCCATGCTCGCGGCGTTCCTGGCGGCCGGCAGCTCGCAGCTTTTCATGAGCATCATGCTCAAGCCGATCACGGATGAGTTCGGCTGGAGCCGCACCGCGACGACGGGCGCGATCACGCTCGGCACGATCCTGGCGGGGCTGGTGGCGCCGCTGTTCGGGCGCCTGGCCGACCGCTACGGGCCGCGCCTGCTGATGACGGCGGGCGCGCTGCTGCTGGGCGGATCCTACCTGGCGCTGGCCCACCTGGGGGAGCTGTGGCAGTTCTACGCCGTCTACGTGACGGCGCGCGGGCTGACCACGCCGATGCTGACGGGCGTGGTGCCCATGACCGCGGCCACGAACTGGTTTCGCCGCATGCGCGGGCGGGCGCTGGGGTTCGTGGCGATGTCCACGCCGCTGGGCGGCGCGGTGCTGGCGTTCAGCGGGCAGCTCATCATCGAGAGCGCGAGCTGGCAGACGGTGTTCCTGGTGTTCGCCGCGCTGACGCTGACGCTGCTGGTGGCGCCGGCGGCGGCGCTGCTGCGGCGCACGCCGGAGGAGATGGGCCTGCTGCCCGACGGCGCGCCGAGCCTGGCGGCGATGGAGGACGCGGCGACGGCGGCCGCCGCCCGCCCGGAGCTGAGCTGGACGTTGAGCGAGGCGCTGCGCACGCCGACGCTGTGGCTGCTGATCGCCGCCGGGGTGGTGGCCGCGATGGCGAACACCGCGGTGGGGTTCCACCTGGTGGCCTACTACACGGACATCGGCCTGCCGGCGACGGAGGCGGTGACGGCGCTGAGCGTGTACGCTTTCTCGGGCGCGATCGCCAGCGGGCTGTGGGGCTGGTTCACGGAGCGCATCTCGGAGCGGACGATGGCGGTGGGGGTGTCGCTGCTGTCGGCGGGCGCGATCCTGTACCTGCTGGGGGTGCGCGACCTGGCGGGGGCGCTGGCCTTCGCGGTGCTGTTCGGGCTCACCTCACGCGCGGGCAGCACGCTGACGAACATCATCGTGGCCCAGTACTTCGGGCGCCGCGCCTACGGCACGATCAGCGGCTTCATCAACCCGTTCACGATGGTGGGGCTGGGGCTGGGGCCGACGATCGGCGCGCTGTGCTTCGACCTGACCGGCTCGTACACGGTCGAGTTCAGCTTCTTCGCCGCCGCGTCGCTGCTCACCGCGGGGCTGCTGTGGCTGGCGCGGCCCCCCGGGCCGCCGCCGCGCCGGCCGTCGCGCCGCGCCGACTAGCGAGCGGCCGCCGCGGCCGGGCAGAGGCCGCTACCGCGGTTTTCGCCGCGGAACGCGCGGCGCCGCCGGGCGGCGGGGGACGAGCCCCCGCCCTACCCATACGCTGGACGCCGGCGGCAACGGGCGGCGGGGGACGAGCCCCCGCCCTACCCGTAGCCACGGCTCTGCCCTGACGGCTACCGCGCTAGGGGGCCTCGAGCGCCTGCGCCAGCGCGTTGACGGCGCGCACCTCGCCGGTGGCGAGATTCGCCTCCCACTCGGCGCGCATGCCCTGCCGGTTGGCGCGCAACATGAAGGTGACCTGGTAGACGTCCATGCTGCCCTTGACCATGGCGTCCCAGCCGACTACTTCGACCTCCGTGCCGGTGTCCTTGGCGCGCGCGATGGCGGCGTCGATGCGCTCGGCGAGGCGCTGGGTGGTCCCGCCCTTGCGGGAGTCCTGCACCAGCTTGATGGCCCCCGGCACATCTACCGTGCCGGCGCTGACGCCCGCCCCCGCGAGCACCGGGGAGCTGGCGAGCACGTTGGGCGTCGGGGTGAGCGCGACGACGAGGCGCGCCGACGGCGGCACGACGGCCGGGGTGGGCGCGGCCGGCTCGCCCGCCGCCGGTGGCCCGGCCGCGCTGCCCGCGAGGGCGGTGGTCTCCTCGGGATGGGTGATGGTGTCGAGCGCCACGGCGGTGGGCGTCGGGAGCGCCGGGGGAGCCGGCGCGGCGGCGCTCTCCGTCGGCGGGGGCGATGCCGCCGCATCTACGCTCTCGTCCGCAGGCGGCGCCGCGGCCTCGGCGGGCGCAGTCGCGGCGGAGGTCGCGCGCTGAGGCGGCGCGTCGGCGCCAGCGGGGGCGCGGACGGCGGCCGCGGTCGGCAGGCCAGTGGGCTCGGGGGGAGCGGGCGGCGGGGCGGGCGCGGCGCAGCGGAGCGCCAGCAGCAGCGCGAGGCTCAGCAGGATGCGGAGCATTCCGGTCTCCAAAGACTCCTTGGTCGGCGCGGGAGCGGGACCGCCGCCGCGGCCACCGTGGAGTGTAGCAGCACGGGGGCGGCCCTGGCTGAGTAGCGGCTGAGGATTGGCTGAGGGCTGGCCGAAGATGAGCTGCCGTGGGGCAACGCGCTGGCGGGCGTAGCTCAGGGGCTAAGCGCCGGAGAACGTTGGAGGCGGCGCCGTCGCGCGTGGTGCAGTGTAACAGTGGCGCCGAGATGCCGATGATTCCGGTGAACGGCGCCGACCTCTTTCCGAGCCCGGCACGGTCGGCCGACGAGGAGACCATGTTTCGCATCGCACGCTGGTTATCGCAGGCCGATCCGCCCTGCGCGGAGCCGCTCAGCTACCAGGAGGCCCTGCGCACCCTGGGGGTGCTGCTCGCACGGTGGCAGGTGACGCGAGCGGTGGTGGCCATTTCGCCCGAGGGGGCGATGGTCCGCACGGCCGACTGGCCGCAGCCGCGGCAGTGGACCATGAGTGAGCTACAGGCAGCGACGGCCGAGCAACGGAGCTGGCGCTCGCGGGCCGAGCCGCCAGCATCGTCCAGCGACCTGGCGATGCGCCTGCGGATCGTGGGGGCGTCGCTCGACATGCTGCCGGCGCAGTCCTACGTGCTCACGGTGCAGGAGTCCGTCATTCGCGTCCTTGGCGCCACGGGGTATCAGCGCACTTTCGACCGGACAAGCATCCGACACCGAGTGCTCCTGTCGGTTCATCTGCGTGGGCAGCAGTTCGGGCCGCGTTCCCTGGCATCCGCCGGCCATGACGCGGAGCGCGCCCATCCCGCCTGTACCACCGCCAACGGGACGGCGTGCCCGCCACCGGGCTAGCGACGCGGCACCGAGAGCCGGCAGGCCTCTACAGGCGCTGGTCCGGTCCGCCGATCATTGGATTACGAACAGAGCGTAAGGCAACCATGCGTGCCAGGGTTAAGACAATCGAAGCGCCGAACCCGCTCGCGCAACGGACCGCGCGCCAGGCATCCGCGCCGGACGCCCCGGACCGCGCCGCGCTGACAGCCGAAGCGATCGCCAACGTTAGCCACGAGATGCGCACGCCGCTGCAGGGCACGGTGGGGCTGGCCGATTTGCTGCTGGACTCGCCGCTCCAGCCCGAGCAGCGGCAACAGGTGGAGACGATCCGTGGTTGCGCCCTGGACCTGCTGGCCATCGTCAACGACATCCTCGACTACACGCGGCTGGGGGCCAAGAAGCTCCGTCTGGAGACGATCGCGTTCGACCTGCGGCAGGCGGTTGAGGCCGCCGTCCAGCTCGTGGGCGCGCAGGCGCGGGAGAAGGGGCTGGAGCTGGCGGTCCTGGTCCAGCAGGACGTGCCGGACGTCGTGGCCGGCGATCCGGGGCGGCTGCGCCAGGTGCTCCACAACCTGCTCGGCAACGCGGTGAAGTACACCGATGCGGGCGAGGTGCTCCTGCGCGTCCGCGTGGCGGAGCGGGCCGAGGCCGCCACGACCATCCGGTTTGAAGTCATCGACACCGGACCGGGCATCGCCCCCGCCCACCAGGCGAGGCTGTTCGAGCCGTATTACCAGGTGGACAGCTCGCCGTCGCGCCGACACGCGGGCGCCGGGCTGGGGCTGACCATCTGCCGGCAGCTCGTCGAGCTGATGGGCGGCCAGATCGGGGTCGAGAGCGCGCCGGGGCGCGGCAGCACGTTCTGGGTCACCGTGCCGCTCGTCGAGAGGGCGGATGCGCTGCTGCCCACGCCGGAGGCGTGCCCGAGCCTGGAGGATGTACGGGTGCTCGTCGTCGACGACAACGCGTCGGCGCGCGCCAGCCTCATGAACCAGATCATCCGCTGGCGAATGCGCTGCACCGGGGTGGCGGACGGGCAGGCCGCGCTCCGCGAGCTGCGCGCCGCGGTGCAGCGCGAGAGGCCGTACGATCTGGCGCTGATCGCCATGCCGCTCCCCGAGGGTGATGGGCTCGACGTCGCCGCGACGATCAAGGGCGACCCAAGCCTGGCGCAAACCGAGCTGGTCCTGCTCACCGCCGTCGCCTACCCCGGCCACGCGGCGCGCGCCCGCGAGCTGGGGATCATCGGCTACTTGAGCAGGCCCGTCCTCCCCTCGGAGCTGTACGACTGCATCGCGCTGGTGAAGCGCACGGCGCTCAGCGCGCGCCGGGCCGCGGGCCGGGACGGCGTGGCGATGGTCACGCGCCACAGCCTGGCGGAGGCGCGCGGACGGGCGCGCCCGCGCGTGCTCGTCGTGGACAACAACGTGATCAACCAGAAGGTCGCCGCGGGGCTGCTGAGCAACCTCGGCTGCCGCGTCGACCTGGCCGCCAACGGCCGCGAGGCGCTGGCGGCGATGAGCCGGACGCGATACGCGCTGGTGCTGATGGACTGCCACATGCCGGAAATGGACGGCTTTGCGGCCACCGCGGAGATCCGGCGGCGGGAAGGCCGCGGCCGGCGCACGCCGATCATCGCGATGACCGCGAGCGCGATGCCCGCGGACCGGGAGCTGTGCCTGCGCGCGGGCATGGACGAGTACCTCGTGAAGCCGCTGCGGGCGGAGACGGCCGGGGGCCTGCTGGCGCGGTGGCTGCCCCGCACCCGGGCGCCGGCCCCGCCGCCCCCCGACGCGCCACGCCGCGGCACGGGCGAGCGCCATCCGGCCGAGCCGAACGCGGCGCGCGGGCCGGCGCCGCGACCGCCCGGCAATAGGCAAGAGGCCGACGGCGCGGCGCTCATGCCGCACTTCGTCCGCTCCGTGCCCGCGCGCCTGGAGGCGCTGCGGCTGGCCGCGGCGCAAAAGGACGCCCAGGTCCTGGAGCGGGTGGCGCACAGCCTGAAGGGCGACTGCGCCTACGTGGGCTTGCGGCGGCTCCAGGCGCTGTGCGCCGGCCTGATCGCGCTCGCGCGCCTGGGCGCCACCGGCGAGATCGACACCTACGTTGACGTCATCGAGCAGGAGCTGGACCGGGCGTGCCGCCCGGACGCGGAGCACGGCGCCGGCGGGCTGCTCACGCTCCCGGAGGAGAGCCGCTCATGAGCCGGTTGCTACGGACCCTGGTGGTGGAAGACAGCGTGGTGGCCACCGAGGCGCTGCAGCAGCTCCTGCAGGAGCTGCCGGACGTCCAGCTCGTGGCGACGTCGTCGACCGGCCAGGACGGCATCCGGCGGACGGCCGAGCTGCAGCCGGACGTGGTGCTCATGGACATCCATCTGCCGGACATCGACGGCGTGGAGGCCACGCGGCGCATCAGCACGGCCCACCCGGGCACCACCGTGGTCATCATCTCGTCCGAGGACCGCCCGGAGTTCATGCAGCGCGCCATGCTCGCCGGCGCGCGCGGCTACCTCTTCAAGCCCGTCCGCAGCAGCAAGCAGTTGATCGAAACGATCTACAGCGCGGTGGAGCACACGGCCGCGAGCGCGCCCGCGCGCCCCGGGGTCGGCGCGCCGGCCGCGGCGACCGGCGCGCCGACCCCGCGCGGCACCCGCATCGCGCTATTCAGCCCGAAGGGCGGGCAGGGCAAGACATCGATCGGCGTGAACCTCGCCGTGACGCTCCAGAGCGCCCCCGACACGAAGGTCCTGTTCGTCGACGGCGACCTGCGGTTCGGCGACGCCAACGTCATCCTGGACCTGAAGTCCGAGCTGAGCATCATTGACCTGCTGCCGCACATTGACAACCTGGACACTTCCATCCTGGACCAGGTGGTCGCCAAGCACCCCTGCGGCTTGCACATGCTGCTGCGGCCGGAGCGGCCGGAGCTGGCCGAGCGCATCCAGGCCGCCCACCTGACGAGCCTGCTGACTGTCAGCCCGCGCTTCTACGACTACACGGTGGTGGATACCGACGTCTCGTACGAGGACCGGACGCTCACCATCCTGGACCACGCCGACGTGATCCTGCTGGTCATCACGCCGAGCCTGGGCGTCGTGCGCAACGCGAAACGGTTCCTGGAGCTGGCGCTCACGCTCGGGTATCCCCGGGAGCGCATCACCTTCGTGATCAACCGCGCCAACTCCCACGTGGGCTTCGGCCCCGACGACATTCAGCGCGTGCTCGGCCCGGGGAGCTATCTGCGGGTGGACAGCTACGGCCGGCTGCTCACCGCCAGCCTGAATCGGGGGGAGGCGGCCGTGTCGGCCAACCCGCGCAGCGAGTTCGCGCGGACGATTCAGAAGCTTGCCGACGCCGTCCGCACGAGCGACGAGCGCCCGGCCGGGGCCGCCCGCGCGGCCACGCCGGCGCGGGGACTGTTCGGGCGGCCGGCGCTCCTGGGGAGGCGGTGAGACATGGGCGCGCACGACGCCAGGGAGGCTGCACGATGAGCGAGCCGCTGGCGCTCTTGCTGTCCGGCGCGCTCATGGCGAGCACGCTGCTGATCGCGGTCGCCGTGGGGAAGACGATGCGCGTTCGTCGCACGGTCGCCCGGCAGGCCAAGCGGTTCGCGGGCGGCCCGCTGCCCGCCCGTGAGCGGCGCCGTAGCGCGCGGCGCCGCGCCGCCGACCGCGTCCGCCGCCTGTGGCGGACGCGCCGGGCCGAGTTGCTGTTGGGCCTGGGCGTGGTGGCGGCCACGCTTATCGGGACGCTGCGCCAGCAGCCGCTGCTGGGGCTGCTGCTCGGGATGGCGGCCAGCGGCGGGGTGATCTGGGTGCAGCGCCGGCGGCGGCAGCGGCGCCAGGCGCTCCTTGAGGCGCAGTTGGTCCCGGCGCTGCGGACGCTGGCCACGGCGACCGAGAGCGGCTACAGCGTGCGGATGGCCCTGGACCGCGTGGTGGACGATCTGCCGAGCCCCCTGAGCGAGGAGTTCGCCCAGGTGATCCGGATGGTGGACCTGGGCCTATCGCTGGAGGACGCGCTCGGCAACCTCGCCGCGCGGATCGGGGGCGAGCACTTCGAGTTCTTCGCCGCCATGGTGGCCGTGCAGCACCGCATCGGCGGGAGCCTCTCGACCTTGCTCTTCGACCTGGCGCGCAGCCTCCAGACGCAGATGGAGTTCAAGCTGAGCCTGCGAGCGAAGACGGCGCAGGCCCGCTTCTCCGGCTGGGTCGTGTCGGCCATCCCGCTGTTCGTGCTGGGCGTGATCGTGGCGGTCACGCCGCAGTACGTCGCGCCGCTCTTCGAGTGGCCGGAGGGGCGCCTGCTGGTGGCCATCGCGGCGGTGTTGCTGCTCGCCGGCCAGCTCACCATCCAGCGCCTTAGCACAGTGGAGATGTAGCCGTGGCGCTCGTGGTGAGCCTCGTGCTGGCGGCGGCCGGCGCCTTCAGCCTCTTCTTGCTGTGGCTGGCCCTGGACCGCGCGCTCAGCCAGCGCCGCCTCGCGGCGCGTCTGGCCCGCTACGAGCTGCTGGACGCGCCCGCCGCGCCAGCCGGCGAGCGCCCGCGCCTGGTCCACCTGGCCGCCCTGCGGCGGCTCGGCGCCGCGGCGGCCGCGTGCTGGCCGCAGGAGCTGCTGCTGCGCTGGCGCCGCACGCTGCTGCACGCCGGGTTGGTGGAGCGGCTGAGCGTCGAGGAGTTCCTGGCGCTGCGCCTGGTGGCGACCGCGGCGGGGGTCCTGCTGGGCGCCTGCGTGGTCGTGTGGCTCGGGCCGGCCGGCCTCGCGGTGAGCGTGCTCGGCGGCGTGGTGGGCTATCTGGCGCCCGCGGTCGTCGTGGCGCGCGTCAGCCGCGAGCGCCGCCGCGCCATCGAGCGCCTGCTGCCGGTGACCATCGACATGATCGTGGTCAGCATCAGGGCGGGGCTGTCCTTCGACAGCGCGCTCCTGTTCGTGTGCGAGCGCGTAGACAACGAGCTGGTGCGCGAGCTAAGGCGGTGTGTGGCCGACATGCAGTTGGGCAGCAGTCGCCGCGACGCGCTGCTGGCCCTGGCGGACCGCACGCAGTCGGCGACGGTGAATCAATTCGTGCGCGCGGTCATCCAGGCGGAGGAGCTGGGCAACGGGATGGCGCGCACGCTCAGCGGCCAGTCGGCCGCGCTACGCGAGATCCGCCGCCTGACCGCCGAGGAGCAGGCCGGCAAGGCCACGATCAAGCTGATGTTCCCGCTGGCCGCGTTCATGATGCCCGCGCTGTTCATTCTCATCATGGGGCCGGCCGTGCTCCAGACGCTCCAGATGTTCCGGGGGAGGTGACGACGGTGGACAACCATACGCGCCTGCTGTTTGGCATGGGCGCGGCGCTCGCGGTGCTCGTCGGGGTGGTGGCCTACTTCACGCTGACCAGCGCGTCCCGCGACCGGCGCCCCACGACCGCGGTGGTCGTGGCGCGGCAGGCGATCCCCGAGCGCACGCTGTTCACCGCGGCCAACGTGGACGACCTGCTCACGGAGCGCCAGGTGCCGGCGGACGCGCTGCCCGACGGCGCGCTGGCCGCGCCGACCCAGGCGATTGGCAAGAGCACGATTCGCGCGCTCGTCGCCGGCGAGATGGTGCTCGACACTCCCGACCGGCTGGCGAGCGGCGAGGGCGCGACGGCACGGCCGGCGGCCGCGATCCCGCGCGACAAGGTGGCCCTGACCATTCCCGCGAACGAGGCGATCAGCGTGGCCGGGTCACTCCAGCCGGGCGACCGCGTGGACGTGATCGCCACCTGGCAGCCGCAGAGCCCGCGTCCCATCACCCAGGCGATCTTCCAGGATGTCCGCGTGTTCGCGGTCGGCCCCTGGCAGAGCGATCTGCGCGGGCGCGTGCAGGGCGCGGTGGGCGGCAACGGCATCCCCAGCTCGGTGACGCTGCTGCTGGACTACCAGCAGGCGGTGGCCGTGGAGCACCTGCAAACCACCGGCGGGCACCTGACGCTCGCGCTGCGGCGGTTCGACCAGGCCGGCGATCAGAGCATCGAGGCGGTTACGCCGGAAGTCATCACCCGCCGGTACTTCGGGCAGATCGTGGACGCGTCGGCCCTCGCCGCGGCCCGCCCGGGGGAGCCGTAGGCGGCCCAGCGCGAAGCTGGCCGAGAACCGGCCGGGCGCGCCGCCAGCACGGGGAGAGGGATAGGCACATGGAGTGGAACAGCGGCCTGGCCGCGGTGCAAGCGGGCGCCGCCGGCCTTTCGGACGGCGCGGCGGCGCCCGCGCTGCCGCCCAGCGACGCGGGGGACGGCGCGCCCGGCCTGCCCGGGGCCGCGGCGCCGCCGGCGGGCGCCGCGGCCCCGGACGACCTCTTCGAGCGCCTGCGAGACCAGCTCGCGGACCACGCGGGGCTCATCCAGGAGACGCTGCAAGTGCTGCTCGAGCAGCGCGACCTCGCGCTGCTGACGGAGCTGGCCAGCCTGCGCGAGCACAGCCACGATCTGCACGCCGCCCTCAACGCCCAGCGGGCGGACCAGCAGTTCACCCGCCAGATGGTAGAGCAGTGCCTGCAGAACGCCATCGCCCAGCGCGACGCGGCGCTGCGCGCGACCGTCGCGGACCTGAGCGCGCAGCAGGCCGCCGCCCAGCAAGCGCTGGAGAGCGTGCTACAGGATCACCTGGCCGCCTGGCGCGGTGAGGTGGGGGAGCTGCACCGCCGCCTCGATGAGGCCGTTGCCAGCGAGACCGCCCACCGCGAGGCGGCCGTGGCGGCGCTCCGCGAGCAAGTCGCCGTCCTGCGCGAGGAGCTGGCCGTCGTGCGGGAATACCAGCACGACCGCGACCTGCGCACCGAGGCGCTGCTGCGGGAGCTGACGGCGGGGGCGGCGCTCGCGGCTGGCGGCGCCGGGTGGTGGGCGCGCCTGCGGGGCGCCGTCCAGGAATGCTACTGGAGGATACGGGGGCGCTGACGTCGGGCAACGAGCCACGTGAGCCTCCTGCCGAGTCGTCTATGAAGCTGCCGCTACGGCGCCGGGGCCAGGCGATCGTCGAGCTCGCGTTCGTCCTGCCGCTTTTCCTGCTGATCGTGAGCGGGACGATCGAGTTCGGGCGGGCGTACTACGCCTACGCGCAGCTACTGCAGGCGGCACAGGAAGGGGCGCGGTACGGCGCGGTCATCCCGGACGTGGAGAGCGACCAGGCGATCATTGCGCGGGTGCAGCAGGTGGCTCCGGGCCGAACCGCCGACCGGGTGACCATCCAGGCGACGGTCAGCCCGACCAACAGCACTGCCGTGGGCGCCAACAGCCGCGGCCGAGGCAACGTCCTTTCCGTTACCGTGCACCACGACCAGGCCGTCCTCCTACCGGCGCTGCCGCTCCCCAGCCTGCCGATGACCGTCACCGTAAGCATGGTCATCGAGAAGGGCCCTTAGGGGCCCGCCTCGCGGGCAGCGCCAGCGCCTCGCGCCGTGGGTGGCTCGCCAGCGGCAGGCACGCGGCCCCGCCGTGCCGTGGCGCGGCGGCGGGCCGCGCTGTACCCAGCCGCGCTAGCCGCCGATAACTCTAGTAGGCCGATCGTAGGCGCTGGCGCCTGACGCCACGACGGGGATCGGGCGCCCAGACACAGGCAGGAGCGAGGCAATCTATGGCACGCCGACATGGTCAGGTGCTGGTCCTGTTCGGGCTCCTGGCCCTGGTGCTCATCGGGTTTCTCGGGCTCGCCGTCGACGGGGGCTACTACTGGGCCACGTCGCGGGGCGCGACGATCGCCGCCGACATGGCCGCCCGCGCGGCGGCCGTTGACGTCCAGCGGGCTCAGAGCGGCGAAAGCGCCTACTACGCGCAGGCCACCATTGACGGGCGGGCGATCGGCCAACGCCATCTTGCCGCCTTGCCGCTGAGCGGGACGAACATCTACATCGAGTACAACGATACGCCGTCGGCGACGCCCAATACCGCCGGCTGGTCCGCGGGGCCGCCGACGGCGAGTACCCAGTCGGTGCAGGCCCGGCTGGACGGTAGTTACACGACCATGTTTCTGCGGGCCGTTGGGCTCCCGACGCTGAGCTTGCGAAGGACAGGCCAGGGCACGCCCGTGCAGGCCGGGGTGACGCTGCTGCGGGTGCTGCCGTTTGGCGTGTGCTCGCTCGACGTGACGTTGGACCCGAACGGACCGTGGACGGTCTGGCACAATAGCAACTCGCTGTGCGTGGTACTGGGCTGGCACGGGCTCGTGAACCTCGACAACCGGCCGGCACCTACCTGCCAGACGTATCTGGACTGGATTGGTCCGCCGGCGCAAGGCCCCGCGCCCAGCCAGGGCAGCACGGTGCAGCTCGACACCCGGTCGTGCACCACCGTGGGCGACGCAACGAAGCCGCTGGAGAACACCGTGCAGCTCATACCCGAGATCAGCACGATTGCGGGGATCCTGGGGCAGCAGGTGGTGGGCTGCCGCTACGGCGTGCTCTCTAACGTCAGCACCGATCATGTCCGCGTCACGCCGCAGGGGGGGCGCGTGCCCTGCAGCATCGAGCAGACGTACTGATGGCTCGTGCCGCCCGTGGCGCGCAGCAAAGAGCGTGAAGAAGCGACCGATAACCTGTTCACACCCAAACCGGTGGCTTGCGGAACGCCGGCCTGAAGGCCGGGCCACTGGTCGGCAATCGCTGGTCCGGTCCTCCGGCCGGCGTCGTGGGCCAGCGATGCGGCTATGACAGAGCGCTACGGCGATCTCGCGGGGGCGGAGCAGTGAGAAGGGCCAGGCGCGGAGCAGACCAGCGCGGGCAGGTCATGGTCGAGTTCGCGCTGGCGCTGCCGCTGTTCCTGCTGCTCACGGCCGGCCTGATCCAGTTCGCCCAGACTTACTTCGCCTACACGCTGCTGCTGCAAGCCACGCAGGAGGGCGCCCGCTGCGGGGCCGTCCTGCACAAGACGGATACCCAGATCACCGCCTGCGTCCAGGCCGTCGCCCCGGGCGGCACCGCCGATCCGGTCAGCATCGCGACGACGGTCAGCGCCACGAACTCGACCCCCGTCGCGTCGTCCGCGCGGGAGACGGGCAACGTCCTGACGGTGACGGCGACCCACGCCCAACCACTGTTCATCCCCTTCTTTAGCGCCCGCACGCTGACCCTTCGCAGCACCACCAGCCTGGTCGTGGAGTAGCGGCCTGCGCCTGCGAACGGGGCGCCCGCGCGAGCGCGCTTGCCAGCAGCGGCAAACCGCGCCGCCAGCCTGCAGGGCGGGGAGAAGAGAGGGGAAGCGCGAACGCCGCCGGATCGGGCGCTGGGAGAGCGGGGGGCGGGCCGTTAGCTGGCGGGCGGGGCGTCGTCGGGGGCGTCGGGGCAGCCTTGCCGCTGCCAGATGGCGACCAGCGTGCGCTCGAGCTGGGGGTTCAGCAGGCGGTAGATGCGCGCGTAGTCGTCGGTGAGCCAGGCGGTGGGCAGCCGCACGACGTACTCGCCGGGGCCGTCATCGTAGCTGAGCGTGCGCTCGCGGAGCGCGACCTCGATCTGGTCCGGCGCGAGGCGGCCGAGGTCGAGGTCGTAGTATTCGACGCGGACGTTGCTGGCGCCGGTGGCCTGGCGCACGAACGTGCGAAAGGCGTTGGTCTTGAAGTTGACGACGAACTCGGAGAGCTGCTCGGGCGTGAAAGTGGCGCGCACGCCCTTCCACTCTTTGCCCTGCATCTTCATGGTGTCGCCGTAGCGCGCGAGCGCCCAGGCGAACCGCCGGTTCAGCCGGGCTTGCAGGTCCGCGCGCTCGCCATCGTCCATGCTCGCCTCTCGTCTCATTATAGGCATAGGCGGGCTGGCGGGTCGCAAGTGCAGCACAAGCCCCTTGACGCCCGTCCAGGCGCCTGGAATACTAGATTGAGCGCTCACTCGATCATTATGACCGGCAGCGAGGCGGTTGGAGTGGTAGCGACCGAGACGGATGGCCGCAAGCTGCGCGCGGCCGAGCGGCGCGAGGAGACACGCGAGCGGCTGCTGGCGGCGGCGGTGGCCGTGTTCGCCGAGCAAGGGTTCCAGGCCGGCACCACGAAGGCGATCACGCAGCGCGCCGGGGTCGCCGAGGGCCTGCTGTTCCATTACTTCCCGACGAAGACCGACCTGTTGCTCGCGGTGCTCGCCCGCGACCCGCTGCAGCCCGCCGTCGAGCGGCTACTGGCGGAGCTGGGCGAGCAGCCGGTGGCCGAGGCGCTGCCGCGCATGGCGCGTGAATGGCTGCGGGTGCTGCGCGGACAGCAGCCGATCGGGCTGGTGCTGCTGCAAGCCGCCCACGCCGACCCGCAGATCCAGGCCGCCATCGGCGCGTCGCTCCAGGCGCTTACCGCGCTGCTGGCCGGCTACTTCGCGCGCCACGCCGCGACTGGCGAGCTGCGGGCGGTGGCGCCCGAGGCGGCGGCGCACCTGCTGGTGCAGGCGCTGTGCGGCCTGGCGTTTCCGTGCGCGGCGCTCTCGGCCACGGACTGCGAGCGCCTGCTCGAGCAGCAAGTGGACCTGCTGCTGCGCGGCCTGCTACGGCGCGAGTAGCCACGCGCGGTAGGGCGTACACGCGGGCGGCCCGGGCGGGCGTCGGGCGCCAAGGAGCGCGACGGCGCAATAGCGCGGAAACGCGCAGCGCACTTGTAAGACAGCGAGCGCGTCTGCCGTGATACTAGGGTGAACGGTTAGCGCGGCAATGACTGGCCTGGCGCCGGCCGGAGCGCGGCGGCCAGTGGTTGATACAACCGGCGTGCTCGTGGAATGGGGCGCGGCTGTGGGCGCCGGCCGGCCGTAACGATGTCATGCGGGCGATACAGACGAGTTAAAGGACAGAGGCCTTGGGTCTGACACGAGTGGCCATCACGCGGCCCGTGTTCATCCTGATGGTGATCTCGGCAATGGTCATCCTCGGGCTGGTGTCGTTCACCCGCCTGAACGCCGAGCTGTACCCGAACATCAACACGCCCGTCGTCACCGTGCTCACGACCTACTCGGGCGCGGCGCCGGAGGACGTGGAGCGGCTGATCACCAAGCCGATCGAGGACGCCGTCGCCGGCATCGCGAACATTGACAACATTCAGTCGTTCTCCAGCGAGGGCCGCTCGCAGGTCACGATCACCTTCACCGACGCGGCGAACGTGGACCTGGCCGCGAGCGACGTCGACCGGCGGGTGAGCGCGATCCGCAGCACGCTGCCGCAAGACGCCGACGCGCCGTCCGTGCTGAAGGTGGACCCGAGCCAGCTCCCCGTGCTGTACCTGGCGCTCACCGGCAGCCAGCCGCTCGACCACATGTTCCTGATCGCCAAGGACGACGTGAAGCCGCGCCTGGAGACGCTGCCCGGCGTGGCGTCGGTGGCCATCACCGGCGGGCTGGAGCGCGAGATCCAGGTGCAGATCAACCCCGCGCGCCTGCGCGCCTACGGGCTGACGGTGGATCAGGTGGCGCAGGCGCTGGCGCGGGAGAACCAGGGCGTGCCCGGCGGCAGCGTCGAGCGCGGCCGCCAGCAGACGAACCTGCGCCTCTACGGCCTCTTTCAGACAGCCGCCGAGCTGCGCGACCTCACGGTGGCGAGCACCGGCAACGGCGTCGTGCGCCTGGGCGACGTGGCCGAGGTGCTGGACACCTACAAGCGCGTCACCAGCCGGACCTTCCTGAACGGCCGCGAGGCGGTCTCGCTGACCGTCACGAAGCAGTCGGGCGCGAACGAGATCGCCACGGTGGACGCCGTGCGCGCCGAGCTGGAGCGCCTGAACCGGCAGCTCCCCGGCGACACGCGCGTCGAGGTTGTGAGCGACATCTCGGTCTTCACGCGCCACTCGCTGAACGGCGTGGAGCGGAGCCTGGTCGAGGCCGTCCTCCTGACAGGGCTCGTGCTGCTCGTCTTCCTGCACACGCTGCGCAGCACGACGATCGTGCTGTTCGCCATCCCGACCTCGCTCATCTCGACGTTCATGGTGATGTACTTCCTGGGCTTCAGCCTGAACATCATGTCGAGCATGGCGCTGGTGCTGGTGATCGGCGTGCTGGTGGACGACTCGATCGTCGTGCTGGAGAACATCTTCCGCCACCTGGAGCTGGGCGAGACGCCGTGGAGTGCGGCGCTGAAGGGCCGTAGCGAGATCGGGCTGGCGGCCATTGCCATCACGCTCTCCGACGTGGTGATCTTCACGCCGGTAGCGTTCATGTCGGGCATGGCCGGCCAGTGGTTCCGCCAGTTCGGCCTGGTCGTCGCGACCGCGACGCTGATGTCGCTGTTCATCTCGTTCACGCTCACGCCGATGCTGGCGTCGCGCTGGCTGCAGCAGGGCAAGATCCAGCCGGGGCGCGGGCCGTGGGGCCGCTTCGTGCGCTGGTTCGAGGACAGCCTGGACCACCTGCGCGACCGCTACCGCGCCTCGCTCACCTGGACGCTGCGGCACCGCTGGCTGCCGCCCGTGGTCGGCTTCGCCACGCTGGTGCTGTCGGGCGCGATGATCCCGCTCGGGCTCGTGCGCTTCGAGTTCATCCCGGCGACCGACGACGGCTACTTCACGATCACCGTCGAGCTGCCGCCCGGCTCGTCGCTCGCGGCCACCGAGGAGGCGCTGCGCCAGGTGGAGGCGCGCCTCGCGGCGCTGCCCGAGGTCAAGTACTACCTCACGCAGTCGGGCATGGGCGGCTACGTCGGCGGCGGCGGCAACTCGCTCGGCGTCCCGGCAGAGAACGCCCGCTACGGCCGCGTCGTGGTCGTGCTGCACGACCGCAAGGACCGCCAGCGCACCACGCAGGAAGTCGTGGAGCAGGTCTCGCGCGAGACGACGGACATCCCGGCGGCCACCGTGCGCGCCTCCGTCCAGGGTGGCGGCGGCAGCGGCCAGCCGGTGCAGGTGCGCGTGCAGGGCGAGGACCCGGAGGTTATCCAGGCGCTCGCGGCGCGCGTCGAACAGATCGTGGGCGACACGCCCGGGGCGCGCAACGTGACGAACAGCGGCCAGGAGGGCAATCCCGAGACGCGGCTGGTGCCCGACCGGCGGCGCATGGCCGATCTTGGCGTGACGGCCCAGCAGGCGGCCCAGGCGCTGCGCACGGCGGTGGACGGGACGGTGGCGACGAAGCTGCGGCCGGCCGGCCGCGATGAGATCGACGTGCGCCTGATCGCCGACGCGCCGACCCGCGAGGACCTGCGCGACCTCGGCACGCTACCGCTCTCGGGGATGGTCGGCGGCACGGCGACGAACGTCTACCTGAGCCAGGTGACGACGCCGGAGACGGTGAACGGGCCGACCTCGATCGACCGCCGCAACCGCCAGCGCGTGGTGACCATCGGCGCCGACCTCGTGGGCACGACGCCGCTGAACGACGTGACCCAGCCCGTCCAGCGCGCGATCCGCCAGCTCCAGGCGGAGGGCGTGGTGCCGCCGGGGTACACGGTGGCGCTGGGCGGCCAGGCCGAGGACCAGGCGAAGGCGTTTGGCAACCTGTTCCTGGCGCTCGGGCTGTCGCTGCTGCTCGACTACATGCTGATGAGCGCGCTCTACGAGAGCATGATCATGCCGTTCTCGCGCATGTTCTCGCTGCCGGTGGCCGTGGTGGGCGCCTTCGTCGCGCTGGCCGCCACGCGCAACACGCTGAACATGCTCTCGATGATCGGCATGATCGTGCTGATGGGCCTCGTCGGCAAGAACGGCGTGCTGCTGATCGACTACACCAACACGCTGCGCCACCGCGGCCTGTCGCGCACGCAGGCGCTGCTGGAGTCGTGCCCGACCCGCTTGCGCCCGATCCTGATGACGACGGCGGCGCTGCTGTTCGGCATGATGCCGCTGGCCGCGAAGCTGGAGGAGGGCTCGGAGCTGTACGGCGGCATGGCGACGGTGATCATCGGCGGCATGCTCAGCTCGACGGTGCTGAGCCTGTACGTGGTGCCTTCGATGTACACCTACTTCGACGACCTGCAGATGCTCATCCTGCGCGTGTGGCACTGGCGGCCGTTCCGCGGCCGCGGCCGGCGTCCCGCGGAGCCGCCCCCGCGCGAGGCGCCGCCGCGCGAGCTGGAGGAAGTCGGCAGCCGCGCCTAGCTTGCCGTCCATCGGGCGCGGCGGCGCTCGCGGCGCAGGAGCAGGTCGCGTGCCCGCCGCGGCTAAGGGCCGACTCCCCGGCGTAAGCCGCTCCCGGCCCATCGCGCGCCACCGGCCCGGGTCCGGTAGGGGCGGGTCGCGTGCCCGCCCGCGGCTAGTCCGGCAGGCCGGCGGTGATGAGCTGCACCGTGTAGCCGTCGGGGTCGCTGAAGTAGGCGCCGGCCTCGCCCCGCGGGCGCGCGTCGGCATGCTCGCGGTCGTTCCAGGGCACGCCGCAGGCGTCGAGCTGGGCGAGGAGCGCCGCCAGGCCTGTCAACTCGCCGCCCGCTAAAGCCGCGCTACGGCCGCGCCGATAACTGTACTGAGGCCGGTGGCCTGGCGACCGGCGCCGGCCCTAAGTAGATGGCCGTGGTTGGTCTCAACATCGCCGCCGTGAACGGCGGGCCAGTAGACCCAACTGTGGCCCGCCGTTCACGGCGGCGGCCGGAACTGTATTGTGACTACGGCCAGCAGCTTAATACAGCCAGATGCGCCGGGCGTCCGCGCCGCGAGCGTCGACCACAGGGGGCGAGATGGCACTGGAATCGCAGCCGTACCCGTTTCCGCGTGCGCGGGAGGAGCAGAGCGAGTCCCTGGACTACAGCCACGCCGCGGACTCGTTGCGCGAGGAGGCGCAGGCGGACATGGCACTCGGCGACTGGGACGCTGCCCCGACCAGGCTACAGGAGGTCGCCGCGCGCCGCGCGCCTCCCGCGCGGGCCGCGACGCGCGAGGACGTAAGGCGCGCGCGGGCACAGTACCAGGCCCGGCTCGCGGTTGCGCAGCGGCTGCCCGAGCCACCGTCGCGCCCGGCGCCCCGCTGGAGCGACGAGCCGGCCGTCGCGCCCCGGCGCGAGCACACGCGCCTCCGCACGGCGCTTCTCGGCGGGCTCATCGGGCTGCTGGCGGTGGGCTGTGTCGGGCTCACCGTGGCTGGGCTGCAGGCACGCGGCGAGATCGAGGCGCGCAATGCGGCCATCGCCACGCAGCAGCAGACCATCAACGACATCACCGGCGCGAACCTGCGCTTCCAGAGTGAGCTAACCGCGGTGCGGAGCGAGCGGGACGGACTACAGAAGCGCCTGGCCGAGTCCGAGGCGGCCGCCGGCGACCTGCGTGGCCGGGCCGAGAAGGCCGAAAACCGAGGCGCGGCCCTCGCCGACGTGGTGAAGCTCGACGAGGAAATCTACACGCAGCTCGCCGCCTTCCTGCAAGAGTCCGATACCGCCACCCGCGCGCTCGCCCGCCGGGACTACGTGGGGGCCATCAATTCCTACGCGCGCCTGGAGCGAATCAGCGGCACGCTCAAGCCGCTGTTTGACCGCCGCAAGGCGCTCACGTCGAGGCTGTGACATGCGACTCATGCCGTCCACGCGCGGCTGGGCAGCCCAGCCGCGCGCTGCTTGCGCCGCCGTGGGCGCGGCTCTTCTGGTGGCTGTGGCCACCGCCTGCTCGCCCACGTACACCCCGCCGCCCCCGGACCCCCGCGTGGCGCTCGACGTGGGCCAACCCAACGCGCACGCAAGCGCCGCGCACCCAGTGGATCCGCGGGCGCCCACGCCTACCAGCGTCCCGCTGGTCAGCCCGGCGACGCCCACCCCAGCACCCGGCGACATGCTCAGCGAGCCGGACGCTGTAGCTCGGGTGCTCCCCGCGGTGCTCCGCATCGTCGCCGACCGCTCCATCGGCACAGGGGTCATCGTCAGTGCGGATGGCGTCGCCATCACGGCCGCACACGTCGTGGGCGACCACAAGAGCGTGAAGGCGCAGCTCCAGGACGGGCGCGAGTTCACCGCGACCGTGGAGTGGGCCGACCAGTGGGTCGACGTGGCGCGGCTCAAACTCCCGGCGCGCGGCCTGCCTGTCGCCCCGCTCGGCGATCCCGCGCGGCTTCGGCTGGGTGAGCCCCTCATGGCCGTCGGCTACGCGCTGGACCTGCCCGGCGGCCCCAGCGTCACCCGGGGCGTCTTCTCCGCCCACCGCCGCGGCAAGCGCGAGGTCGACTACATCCAGACGGACACCGCGCTGAATCCGGGGAATTCCGGGGGCCCGCTGATCTCCCTCCGTGGCGAAGTGATCGGCATCAATAGCTGGCTCCTCCGCGAGCGCGAGGGAGTTACCGCCCGCGAGGTGAATTTCGCGGTGAGCGGCACCGAGCTTCGACCCCTGCTCGCTCGCAACGGGTAGTCCCCAGACAGGCTCTCGCGGGGCCGCCGGCCAAGGAGCCCGGCCTGGACTACGCGCCTGGCCGTATACTACGGCGACAGAAGCACACTCTTCGGCCGAGGAGCGATGAACGGGTGGCGTGGTGGTCCGGATGCTCCCTCGCCGGCGGCGCGGCGCGCCCACCGCACCGCCGCGCTGGCCGCCCTACTCGCCATCCTGCTGACGGCGGCGTGCCAGCCGGCCGCGCCGCCCGCGCCCGCCACCACGTTCGACTGGGACGGCGCCGCACGGCTGCCCCGGCCGTTCCCCTGGCGGCTGGAGAGCGGCGCCTGGGACGCCTGTACGGTCGTCGCGCGGACCGCGCGGCCGCTCACCGACGACGACGCGGACGAGCTGGAGGCGGTCCTCACCGACTGGTACAACCTGGGGCGGCTGGGCGCCTTCAAGGACGACGCGCGCCCGGCCGACGCCGCGGCGGCCGAGGCGATGGCCGACCCCTGGCAGCCCGCCCCCGACACGCTGGCGGCCACCTTCCACCTCGGCACGATGCCGCGCCTCGGCCTCGCCGTGCTGCTCAACGCGCTGGAGGGCTACCACGCCCAGCAAGCGCCGCTCGCCGAGGTCGTTCTCTGCGCCGAGCCCCCCCCGGCCGCGCCGCCGCGCCAGAGCGCCACGTAGCGAGCGACGGAAGCGAGTATGGGCCGACCCGGACGGGGCTGGCCAGTCGTGGCGCAAGGCCGCGAGCGCCCCAGGCGGTTGCGGATTGGCATGCGACGTGCTCTATGCATTGGCAAGAGCGCCTGCTCGCGGCGCACCAGGATCGGACGCTGGTCCTCGGAGCACCCCTCTGGCAGGCTGGAGCTACTGGAGAGGAAAGGGATCGGTCATGGCTACAGCATCCGCCGTCCACGACCGCGCGGCGCCGGAGCCCCGGCCCGACGACACGGCTGCAGCCGCCAACGAGGGCGGGATCAAGGGGAAGCTGAACCGTATCCGCACCCGGTTGGAGAAGTACGCCTGGTTTCGCGTCGCGGAGAGCACGGCCGAGGGCTTCATGAAGGACCGGGTACCCGACCACGCCGCGGCGATGACCTACTACGGCATCTTCTCCCTGTTCCCGCTCATCCTGTTCTTCCTGTCGGTCGCGGGCATCATCCTGCAGAACAACATGTCTGTTCGCGAGCAGCTCATGGCGTTGATCACCAACTTGCTGCCGCAGGGGCAGAACGAGCTGGAGAAGGTCATCGCCAGCGTCATCGACGCCAAGGGCGCGGCGGCGGGCATCGGGCTCCTGACGCTGCTGTGGAGCGCCTCCGGCTGGTTCGCTGTCATCGACAGCAACGTGAACCGCATCTGGGGCGTCAGCAAGCCGCGCTCGTTCATCAAGGGCAAGCTGTTCGCGATCGCCATGGTGCTCACGATTGGCGGCGTGGCCGTGCTGAGCTGGGCCGCGACGGCGGCGCTCAGCCTCATCGAGGCGTTCACCGCCGCGATTCCGGGCCGGGTCTTCTTCTGGCAAGGCGTCGTGACCGCGGTCAGCATCCTGGTGATCGCCGTCGCCTTCTACCTGCTGTACCGCTACACGCCACGCCGCAAGATCCAGTTCGGGGACGTCTGGCCCGCCGCACTGCTCACGGCTATCGTGTGGGAAGTGACTCGACGCATAATCGCCTTCTACCTGACGCAGACCGACATGGTGAGCGGCTATGGTCCGATCGGCGCCATGATGGCGCTGCTGTTCTGGATCTACGTGGCTAGCGTGATCATCCTCGTCGGGGCGGAGCTTGCGTACGCGATCGCCAAGGACCGGCGCCACGTCGAGCCCGAGGAGCAGCTCGAGGTGGTCGCGCCGCCGGGCGAGCAGCCGACGCCGAAGTTCGCGCCGCAGGTGGGCGTCGGCCATACTACCGGCCAGGACCAGAAGGAGCCGACGCGGCCCGCGCCTGGCCCCGCGCAGCAGCGCGCGCGCGCGGCGGAGGCGGTCGCCGAGACAAGGGGGCAGCAGGGTACGCAAGGACGGCAAGAAGTCGAGACCCGGCCGAGCCAGCGCAAGTCCGTTCCGCAGCGAGACGGCAGCCAGCACGCCAACTGGCAGGCGCCTGCAAGCGATCAGCCCGCCGGCTGGCAGCGGGTGGTCGGCTCGGCGCTCGCGGCCGTGCTGGGCGCCGTGGTGGTCATCCGCCACGGGCCGGCCAGCCAGCGCCAGGACCGCCACCCGGCCGCGCGGTAAGCGAGCGGCCTCCCCGGCGGGGGAGCGCGAGGGCATCATGGTCCGTCGCGGACTGGCACGGCCCCGGCCGGGCGGGCGAGACGCCCGCGCTCCCGGGGCTAGCCGCGCAGTACGCGGACGCGCCCGGCCTCGTCGGTGACGACCCCGATCTCGGCGATGGGGACGCCGCGCGCGGCCAGCTCGGCGCGCAGGGCCGCGGCCCGCTCGGGCGCCACGGCGATCAGCAGGCCGCCCGAGGTCTGCGCGTCGGCCAGGAGGAGCTGCTCGGCGTCGTCCAGGTCGCCCCAGGCGACGCGGGGACTGACGTGGTCGAGGTTGCGGCGGCTGCCGCCGGGGTAGATGCCGGCGCGGAGCAGGTCCCAGACGCCCTCGATTACCGGCACCGCGTCGAAGCGCAGCTCGGCGCCCGCGTCGCTGGCGATCAGCATCTCCATCAGGTGGCCGAGCAGCCCGAAGCCGGTGACGTCGGTCGCGGCGTGCGGACCGACGGCGATCATCGCCTCGGCCGCGGCGCGATTGAGGGTGGCCATCGTGGCGACCGCCTGCTCGACCGTCGCGGCCGGCGCGGCATCGCGCTTGATGGCGGTCGTCGCGATGCCGATGCCGAGCGGCTTGGTCAGGAACAGGCGGTCGCCCGGCCGCGCGCCGCCGTTCTTTACGATACGGTCGGGGTGGACTAGGCCAAGCGCGACGAGCCCGTACTTCGGCTCGGGATCGTCCACGCTGTGGCCGCCGAGCACGCCGATGCCCGCCTCGGCCACCTTGGCCGCGCCGCCCTCCAGGATGCGGGCAAGCAGCTCGAGCGGCAGCGTCTCGCGCGGAAAGCCGACGACGTTCAGCGCGAAGATGGGCCGCGCGCCCATCGCATACACGTCGCTCAGCGAGTTGGCCGCGGCGATCTGGCCGAACGCGTACGGATCGTCCACGACGGGCGTGATGTAGTCGACCGTCGCGACCAGCGCCTGGTCGGCGGACAGCCGGTACACCGCGGCGTCGTCGGCCTCCGCCGCGCCGACGAGCGCGTCGGGATCGACCACGGGGGGGAGGGAGCGCAGCACCTGCGCCAGCTCAGTCGGGCTGAGCTTGCACGCTCAGCCGGCGCCGTGGCTGAGACTGGTCAGACGCACGACCTCATGCGCGGTCATCGTTACTCCGTTACCAGCTCGCCTATTAGGAGCGCCTGCACGCGCGTGCCGGCGGCCAGCGTGCCCTCGCCGCGCGGGATGTGCAGCAGCGCGTTCGCGCCGACCATGGACAGCAGCCGGCTCGACGACTGCAGGCCCGTCGTCCGCGCGTACAGCCCGTCGGGTCGCCAGACGACGGTGGCGCGCTGGTACTCTGTGCGGTCGGGCGTCTGGCGCACGTCGTGGCCCAGCGTGACCTCGACGGTGGGGCGGTGCAGCCGCGCGTAGCCCTGGAGCTTGCGGAGGGCCGGGCGCACGAACACCTCGAAGCTGACCAGCGACGAGACGGGGTTGCCCGGCAGCCCGAAGGCCGTCTTCTCGCCGACCTTCGCGAAGGTCAGCGGCTTGCCGGGCTTGAGCGCCACCGAGCCGAAGTAGACCGTGCCCACCTCTTCGAGCAGCGGCTTGATCAGGTCGCGCGTGCCCACCGACACGCCGCCCGAGGTGACCAGCACGTCGGCCTCGCCGAGCCCCTGGCGCACCAGCCGCCGCTGGACCGCCTCGTCGTCGCGGGCGATGCCGAGCGAGAACGGCTCGCCGCCGGCCTCGCGGATGGCGGCCATGAGCGACGGCCGGTTGCTGTCGCGGATCGCGCCGTAGGGGGCCGGCTGGTCGGCCTCGACCAGCTCGTCGCCGGTGGAGAGCACCGCCACGCGCGGCCGCCGGTAGACCTCGACCTCGCCGATGCCGAGCGTGGCCAGCAGGCCCAGCTCGGCCGCGCCGAGCACGCTGCCCGGCTCGAGCACGACCTGCCCCTCGGCGATGTCCTGGCCGCGCGGGTTGATGCTCTCGCCGCGGCGCGCGTTGCGCTCCAGGATAACGTACCCGTCGTCCTCGCGGGTCAGCTCCTGCATGATCACGGCGTCCGCGCCCGGCGGCAGCGGCGCGCCGGTCATGATGCGGATCGCCGTGCCGGGCACGACGGCCTCGTCCAGCGGCCGGCCCGCCGTGATGATGCCGAGCACGCGGCGGCGGGGGCTGGGGTCGTCAGCAAGCACCGCGTAGCCGTCCATCGTGGAGGCGTTGAAGGGGGGCATCGGCTCTGCGGCGCGGACCTCGCGCGCCAGCACGCGGCCGTAGGCGGCGCTCGCGGGCAGGCGCTCGGTGCCGAGCGGCGCGACGTGCGCCAGGATGGTGGCCGCGGCCTCTTCGACCGAGATCATCGTGTACGTCGCCATGCCAGCCTCCCGTAGCGGTGAGCGCTCAGCGGGCAGGCGCGGGCGGCGCGCTGCCCGGTAGGATTCTAGCGCACCGCGGGCAGAAAAGCGCCGCCAGGCAGCGGGGCTGCGCGGCGCCGGTCCCGGATGGGCGGCCACGCGCTAGGAGTAGAGCGGCAGCCGCGCTTCCTGGATGGCCTCGCCCGTCAGCTTGCGGATGGCGGCCCAGGCCTCCATGTCCCACTCGGCCACGAACGTGATCGCCTTGCCGTCGCGCCCGGCGCGGGCCGTGCGGCCGATGCGGTGGACGTACGTCTCGGCGTCCTCGGGGATGTCGTAGTTGATCACGTGCGACACGTCGGGGATGTCCAGGCCGCGGGAGGCGACGTTCGTGGCGACGAGGAGCGCTAGCTGGCCTTCGCGGAAGCGACGCAGGATCTTCTCGCGCTGCTGCTGGCTCAGGCTACCGTGTAGCGCCTCGGCCTCGTAGCCCGCGCGCTGGAGCGCCCGCGTCAGGCGGTCCACGCCGATCTGCATGTGGCAGAAGATGATCGCCTGCTGCGGCTGCTCCGTGTCGAGCACGTGGCGCAGGCCGGCGAACTTGTCGCGCTCGGCGACCTCGTAGTAGACCTGCTCGACCTGCGCAACGGTAGGCTCCTCGGCGCGGACGGCCACGGTCACCGGGTCGCGCATGTAGCGCATCGCCAGGCGGCGGATGACCGTGGGCACGGTGGCCGAGAAGAGCGCCGTCTGGCGCTCGCGCGGCAGGCGGCGGATGATGCGCTCGACGTCGGGCATGAAGCCCATGTCGAGCATGCGGTCGGCCTCGTCGAGCACGAGCACGCGCACCCGGTCGAGCCGCAGCGTGCGCCGGCCGAGATGGTCCAGAATGCGGCCGGGCGTGCCGACCACGATCTGCGCGCCCTGCTCGAGGGCGCGGATCTGGTCGCGGATGCTGCTGCCGCCGTAGATGGTCGCGACCCGCACCGGGCGGAAGCGCGCCAGCGCCTGCAGCTCGGCGGTGATCTGCAGCGCCAGCTCGCGGGTCGGCGCCAGGATGAGCGCCTGGACCTCGGCGCGCTCGGCGTCGATGTCCTCGACGATCGGGATGCCGAACGCGGCGGTCTTGCCGGTGCCGGTCTGCGCCTGCCCGATCACGTCGCGGCCGGCCTGCATGACGGGGATGACGCCCCGCTGGATCTCCGTGGGCTCCTCGAAGCCCATCTCGTCCACGGCGCGGAGCAGCTCCGGCGCGAGCCCTAACTCCTCAAACGGCGTCTGAATAGCTTCGATCAACGACTCGTCCTCCTGCCAGGCCGGCAGCACGACGCCGCGAGGCGGCTACAAAAAAGGGGCGCGACCGATACGGTCACACCCCACGCGCTGACTTCGGCCCGATGCTTAGATACACTCATGTTACCCCGATTTTACCGTTTCCGGCGGTGCGGCGTCCAGTACGCGCCGGGCGGCGCGCGGAATGTTGGCGACTGCCTGCGGGCCGTGGCATATTCCTTCCAGCGCCGGCCGTGGCGGATGGTTGGCGCCGGGACGCCTGGAACGACACCCCAGTGGTACGCATCTTGCGGCGGCGCGCCCCCGGTGGCGTCGCTCCGGACGCCCAGTCGCACGCTGGAGGAGGAGGACTATGGCCAAGCTAGCGCGCCAGGCGCGCGGGTCCGCGCGCATCCTGGCGGTGGCGCTCGCGCTGGTCGCGACGCTCGCCGCCCCGCTCGCCGTGCCCAGCGCCCAGGCGCAGTTCCTGCCGCCGCCCCCGATCGACCCCACGTGGGCCTTCGGCCTGCCCGGCATTCCCCCGTTCCCCGGCTTCGGCCTGCCCGGCATCAGCCCGCTGGGCGCGCCGTGGGCGCTGCCCGGCGCCATGACGCCGCCCCCGCCCCTGCCGCCCGCGGCTCCCGCGCCGCCTCCGGGAGGCGCGCCAGCCGATACGCAGCGCCGCTCGGCCGTCACGATTCAGGACAACTTCTTCCTGCCTGCCGAGATCACGATTCCCGTGGGCACGATGGTGACCTGGACGAATCGCGGCCGCGTCGCGCACACGACGACCGACGCGGGCGTATGGGACTCGGGCCGCATTCCGCCCGGCGGCAGCTTCTCGGCCGTGTTTGCCGTCGCTGGCACGTTTGACTACGTGTGCACGATCCATCCCGAGATGCGGGGGCGAGTCATCGTGCAGGTGATGGCCGAGAGCACGGCGGCGCCGACGACGGCTGGCGCCGCGACCACGGGCGCCGCGACCACTGGCACGGCCGCGCCGCCCGCCGCGGCGAGCGCGCAGGCGGCCGCGGGCGCGGCGACCACGGGCGCTGCGGCGCCGACGACGCCAGCCGCTCCCGCCGTGGCCGGCCAGGGCGCCACGACGGCGACGGCCGATCTCGCCGCGGTGAACAACTCGGGGGTGACCGGCCGCGCGACGCTCACGCAGACCGGCACGAACACCGCCGTCACCGTCACACTGAGCGGCATGGCGCCGGGCTCGGCGCACGCCGGCCACATCCATAGCGGCGCGTGCTCCGGCCCGATTCTGTTCCCGCTCGCGACGATCACCGCCGACAGCGCGGGCCAGGGCAGCGCGACGGCGACCGTCAACGCGCCCATCGACCTCAGCAACTGGTGGGTCCAGTACCACGCGAGCGACAACCCGCCCGGCGCGCCGATCGCCTGCGGCCAGCCGCGCGCGGGCGGCATGTAGGAACGCTAGCTCACCCGGGGCGGGCGCTGTGGCGATCTCCCCGGGTGGTCCTGCGAGGCAGGCGAGACGGGCGCCCGGTGGTGACGACTACCGGGCGCCCGTCTCGCGTCCGGTCGCGGCCGCTTCCGCTTGCAGGCGGTACGCCAGAGCGAGCAGGCTCGGGACCGGCCGCACGCCGGGCGGATAGGGCAGGCCGCGGTTGCGCGGCCACTCGCAGAGGTAGACGATCACCGCGCCGTGGCTCGCCAGGTAGTGCGCCGTGGCGCCGTCGTCGTCCACGTGCTCGCCGATGCCCAGTCGCCGCAGCGTCCACAGCTTGAACTGGGCGCTCGGCAGCGCCACGTCGTTCAGGTAGACATCGGCCACGAACGCCGCGAGGCCGTGTCGCGCCAGCCAGCGCCGCACCAGCGGCCGCACTACCCACCGCCGCCCGGACACCACCACCAGGCGGCGCACTGTGGCCAGGCGCGCCAGCGCCTCGCGCACGCCCGGCAGCGGCTGGCGCCCGCCGTAGCGCGCGACCTCGAGCGCGCTGCGCGCCAGCCAGTAGCGCTGCCGCCAGCGGCGCTCTAGCCCCAGCGTGGGCACCGGCTCTGGCAGGGGCGGCGTGTCCAGCCGGCGGCTGATCGCCACGTTCCAGCCGAGCGGCGGCCGCACCACGACCCCGTCGAGGTCGAGCGCCAGGGTGGGCCGGTCCCTATGCGCCACGACGCCGTCCGCGCCGAAGGGCACCGCCGCGGGGACGGCGCGACACCCACGGGCTGTCGCGCAGGTAAAAACGCCACGGCTTCAGCGCCCAGGGGCCGGCGTAGGGCACACCGACGCGCGGCCCGGCGAGGACCGGCCCGGCCGGCCGCGCGCCCGCGGCCAGGTACAGCGGCGGCGCCGTCAGGTCGGCGCGGTCATAGCGGCGGTCGATGGCGAGCGCGCGGCAGAGCCGCCCCGGCCCGCTCGTCGGCGCGTCGATGCCGGCGCACGGCTCCAGCGCCCGGATCAGCACGGCCGCCGGGTAGCCTTCGTCCTCGGTCACGACGTTCAGGCAACAGTACATGCCGTACACCAGGTAGACGTAAGCGTAGCCCGGCGGGCCGAACATGACCTCGGTGCGGGGCGTGCGGCCGCGCGAGGCGTGGCTGGCGCGGTCGGGCAGGCCGACGTAGGCTTCGGTCTCGACGATGCGGCCCACCTGGCGGCCGCGCGGCCCGTCGTGGACGAGGTACGCGCCGAGCAGGGCGAGCGCCACGGCCTGCGTGGGCCGCGCGAAGAACGCGCGGGGCAGGGGCGGGCCGGGCGGGGCAAGCTGGGCGCTCGTGGGCAGGCTCCTACCGGCGAAGCGGCCGGCCGAGCGAGTATAGCAGTTGTTCGGCCACGGCGGCGTCCCTATAATCCGGCGTCATGACACTCCGAGAGCAGCCCCTGGGCGCCTTCCTGGCGCAAGCCGCCTCGTCGAGCCCCACGCCGGGCGGCGGCGCGCTGGCCGCGGTCGGCGGCGCGCTCGGCGCGGCCATGATCGCCATGACCGCGCGCCTTACCGAGGGCCGCAAGCAGTACGAGGCCGTGCAGGCCCAGGTGGCCGAGCTGGCCGCCGCGTCCGACCGCGCCCGCGAAGCGCTGCTCGATCTGGCCGAGGCCGACGCCTCGGCCTACGAGGCGGTGATGGCCGCGATGCGCCTGCCGCGCGGGGACGAGGCCGAGCGCACGGCGCGCTCGGCGGCGCTGCAAGCCGCCCTGATCGAAGCGACCAACGTGCCGGCGGCCGTCGTGCAGCGCTGCCAGGAGGTGCTGGCGCTGGCCGAGACGGCGGCGGCGATCACCAACCGCAACGCGCTCGGCGACGTGGCCACCGGCGCCTTCCTGGCCGAGGCCGGCATGCGCGCCGCGGCCGTGCAAGCCGAGCTGAACCTGGCCGGCATCGGCGACGCCGCGTTCACCGCCGCGATGGCCGAGCAGCTTCGCCCCGCGGCGGCCGGCGCGGCCGACCGGTTGGCGGCGATCGTCGCCACGGTGCGGCGCCGCGCCGCGGAGCGTCCGTGACCGCGCGCGTGCTGGACGGCCGCGCGGCGGCTCGCGCCATCCGCGATGAGGTGGCCACCGATCTCGCGGCCTTCCGCGCCGCCGGCGGGCCGCAGCCGCACCTGGCCGTCGTGCAGGTGGGCGACGAGCCGGCCGCCAGCGCCTACGTCCGCAGCATCGTCCGCGCCCACGAGGGGGCCGGGCTGGCGTGTACGGTCGCCCAGCTCCCCGCCGACGCCGCCCCGGCCGCCGTGCTCGACGCCATCCGCCGCCTCGACGCCGATCCGAGCGTACACGGCATCCTCATCCAGGCGCCATTGCCCGCGCCGCTCACGCTCGCCCAGGCGGCGGAAGCGATGTCGCCCACCAAGGACGTGGATGGCTCGCACCCCCTGAACCTCGGCCTCCTGGCGCAGGGGCGCGCCGCCATCGCGCCGTGTACGCCCGAGGGCGGCATCGAGCTGCTGCGCCGCAATGGCCTGCCGGTCGCCGGGCAGCGCGCGGTGATCGTCGGCCGCGGCCCCACCGTTGGGCGGCCGCTGGCGCTGCTGCTGATCGGCCTCGACGCCACGGTGACGATCTGCCACTCGCGCACGCCCGACCTGGCCGCCGTCACGCGCCAGGCCGACCTGCTGGTCGCCGCCGCCGGCCGGCCGGGGCTTATCACGGCCGCGATGGTGAAGTCGGGCGCCACGGTGCTCGACTTCGGGGTGAACGAGGTAGACGGTCGCCTGGTCGGCGACGTGGCCTACGACGAAGTCGCCGTCGTCGCGAGCGCGATCACGCCCGTGCCCGGGGGCACCGGCCCCGTCACGAACGCCATCCTGCTCCGCCACGTCCTCGACGCCGCCCGCCGCCAGACTAGCGCGCGCTAGCCGCGCCGTGCGGTCACCACACCTCATCCGGCCGGATGAAGTGGCGACCTGGCTAGCCGATTCGGCCGTACAGGTCGTCCTCTGGCATCGAACGAGCCCGGCGGCCGCGGATCAGATTGAGCGATCCGGTGTAGACATCAAGCGCGGCGATCCCGACGCGGCCTGGGGCCAAGGGTTTTATTGCTGCAACTATTCGGAGCCGCAATATGGCGAGGCCATAGTCCCAGTCGCGGTCCGACTGATCCACCCGCTGGTGCTTCCGGACAGCGTCCGCGGTGCCGCAGTCATGGAGGCGCTACTCCAGCAGGCAGGAACGGATGACATGCGCACTGCCGTGCTCGCGGCTGGGTACGATGGCCTCGTGATACACTTCCCTCACGGGCAGTTTTGGGTCGTGGCGTATCACAACGAGCAGGTACGAGTAGTGCTGGGAGAGACGCCGTGACCTCACGGGAACGTAACTGGGACCGCTCTATACCAGAGGATCAGACATGGGGCGGGTGCCGCGCTTGTCGGCACTTTCGGTCGGACATGAGCTGTCCGGCGTACCCAGAGCGCATACCCCTACTCATCCTCGATGGGCAGGTGGATCATCTGGTCGTTCGACCCGGACAGGTTGGCGATACCGTCTTCGCCGTGAACGAACAGCCGACGGGCCTGGCGCTGATCCGGATTCGTAGCGCCGTCAAGCGCGGCGAGCAGTGGGCGCTCGACGCCCTGGCCCGCTCCCCAACACTCCGCGCTACTGTCGAAGCACCGTCGCCCCCCTCAATCGCGGTGCCTTGAGTCCCCGGCCGGCAGCAAGCCGACGATGCGCTGCCTAGTTCGGCGTGACCGCGCGGCACCCTGCTCCGCCTAAGGCCAGCCAAAGGGCGACAATTCTCCCCTTCGGCCGCCGCCGGCACGCTAGAATCTGACCGAGCGCCGAGCCGCGGCTCCATTGGCTCCTGGCGCCGAAAGGACGGCGAATGAATCCCAGATCGTGCAGTCGCGGCGAAGAGGGCCGGCGGGAGCAGGGCAGCGGCGCGGCGCGGATAGGCTGGCTGGTGCGGGCGCTGGCCGTGGCGCTCGCGCTCGCGGTCCTGGCGCCGCCGGCGGTGCGCGCCGACGACGTTCCCAGCACGGCTGCCGCGACGGCGCCCGCGGCCGCCTTCTCGGGCGACGCGGCCTACCAGCACGTCCAGCAGCTCGCGGAGACCATCGGCTCGCGGCCGACGGGCACCGAGCGCGAGGCCGAGGCCGCCGACTACCTGGCCGGCGTGCTCTCCAGCTACGGTTACCAGACGGAGGCCCAGCCGTTCCCGATCACGATGTACGAGGAGCGCAGCGCGACCGTCGCGACACTCGCGCCGCGCGGGGCGCCGATGGAGACGAGCGCGCTCGTCTACTCCGCGGCGGGCGACGTAAGCGGCGAGCTAGTTGACGCCGGCTACGGCCGCGACGGCGACTGGGCGCCCGGGGCGCTGGCCGGCCGCGTGGCGCTCGTCGAGCGCGGCGAGATCACGTTCTCCGACAAGGTGGCGAACGTCGCGGCGGCGGGCGCGACGGCGGTGATTATCTTCAACAACCGCGACGGCGCCTATACCGGCAACCTGACGGCCGCCAGCCCCATTCCCGCCGTCACGCTCTCCGGCACGGACGGGCAGGCGCTGCGCGAGCGGCTGCAGAACGGGCCGGTCCGCGTGGCGGTGGTCGTGGACGCCGAGACGACCACGCGCCAGTCGCGCAACGTGATCGGCGTGCGGCCCGGGCGGGTGCCGGGCGCCATCGTCGTGGGGGGGCACTTCGACTCGGTGCCCGCGGGCCCCGGCGCGAACGACAACGCCTCGGGCACGGCGACGGTGCTGGAGCTGGCGCGCTACTTCGCGCAGCGCGACTACCCGTACACGCTGTACTTCGTCGCCTTTGGCGCCGAGGAGATCGGCCTGCGCGGCAGCCGCCACTTCGTGGACACGCTGCCCGAGAGCGCGCGGGCCAGCCTGCGCGCGATGATCAACCTGGACATGGTGGGCGTGGGCGACCAGGAGCGCTTTTCGGGCGCGGCCGAGCTGGTGGACCTGGCGAGCCAGGTCGCGGACGCCACCGGCTTTGCGGACTACACGACCAACGCGAGCAGCGCCGGCGGCGGCAGCGACCATGCCTCATTCGACCGCGCGGGCGTGCCGGTGCTGTTCATCTATCGCTCGAACGACCCGAACTACCACTCGCCGCGCGACCGCGCCGAGTTCGTCGATCCCGACGCGCTGGCCCTCGCCGGCCGTGTGGCGATCGGCGTGCTCGAGCGCCTGGCCGCCGAGACCCAGTAGCCGCGAGCCGCCTGCGGCCCGGGGCGCCGCCGACGACGACCGCCGCGCGAGCGCAGGGAGGACCGGCGATGGCCGCCGACGAGCGGGTCCGCGCCCACGTGTGGGTGAGCGGGCGCGTGCAGATGGTCTTCTTCCGCGGCACGACCCAGCGGGTGGCCGCCGACCGCGGCCTGGCCGGCTGGGTCCGCAACCTGCCCGACGGCCGCGTGGAGGCCGTGTTCGAGGGGCCGCGCGCCGACGTGCAGGCGCTCGTCGCCTGGTGCCACGAGGGGCCGCCGGCCGCGCGCGTGGACGATGTCGAGCTGCGCTGGGAGCCGCCGCAGGACGAGCCGCCCGGCTTCCGCGTCCGCTAATGGAGTATCTGGCCGCTATGGTCGGCGCTTCCCTCGGCGGTTCGCCAGCAGGCCCAGCAGCGTCAGCCCCCCGAGCACCAGCACGAGAGGCTCCGCCTCCGGGATGATCGGTACCTCGGCGCGGGGCGGCGCGGCGACGGGCACGAGCGGCGAGGGCGGGGGTGGCAACAGGATAGGCGGCGGAGGTGGCAGCAGCGATTGGGCCACACGCGCCGGGGGCGCGGCCGCTGCCGCGGCGACGCCTGGCCCGGTCACGATGGCCGGTCCCACCAGCGGCCCCGGGGCGCCCGCCAAGCCGGGGAAGACAAGCGCCACGGCTGAGCCCTGCAGCGCGTTGCCCACCGTGGTCGCGGTACACGTTATCTGCGCGCCCGGCGCTGCGGCCGGCGGCTCTGGCAGGCAGGGCACCCCCTCGACGCCGCTGGTCGTCGTGAACACCGCGATGGGCGTCCCGGCCCCCGCTGCTGGCGTAGCCGGCAGGGTGGCCATCAGCGTCCAGAGCATACTGCTCGCGATCGTCCCGCGCGCGCTGAGCCCGCCGCCGATCCCAGCACACGTCTGGCCGGGCGCGCTCGCGCAGGGTTGGCCGGCCTGGCCCCTCACGAAACCGGGGGTGCTTTGCGCCTGCTCGATGGCCTGCTGGCTCGCAGGCGGCCCCGGCGGCGGAGGTGGCAGCACCGTCAACGTGTCCCTCGTGCAGAAGGTGAAGTCTTTGCTGCCATCAGATCGCTCGATGCAGGCCTGGTTGGTCAGCGTCGAGCCGACGAGAGCGGTACTGCTTACCCGGAAAACGAGCGTGAAGGGTTGAAGAGATGGTTGCGGAACCCGGCAGGTGTAGCCGGTGTTCCCCGTCGGAACGGTCACCGTGTCAGGCACGCCCGGACTGCAGTTGGGGCCGAAGGCGAGCTGCAGATCGTTACTGAAGATCTCCACGACCTGGGTGCTCGAGGGGAAGAGATCCACGAACAGGTCGAAGACCACAAGCTGCCCCGGAGCAACGCCGGCGCCGGTCACGGAGAACGGTAGGGTTACGCCGTTCACGTTCACGATCCGCTTGCTGACGAAGGGCGGCGTGGGTTGAGCGAGAACGTTCGCGGCGGTGAAGCCGAAGTGGTGCGCCGGGCCGTCGATCATGCCGGACGGCCCCGCGGCGGGCGCCTCAACCCGGGCGGCTAGACTGACCGCGGAGACCCGGGGTGGGTCAGCGGGGGCGAGCAGGGCGGCCAGCAGCAGCGCGCAGAGCGCGGCGGCGGCGAGGCGAGTGGCGCGGCGCATTGCGTTCCCCCCATACGCGTTATCACCTCGCTAAACGTGGCGACGAGGGAAGGCGTTACACGCGCGGGGCGAGCGCAGCCAGAGGCTGCCGCCACGGATGCACTGTCCATACGAGAGAACAGGAAGGAGCGAGGCGCCGTGGTGCGAGCGGGCACGGGAAGCGCAGAGAGCGCCGCTAGGAGCGCCGCTCGGCCGGCGGGGCTAGCTTCGTCCCTTTGTGGAGCTGCGACTCGGCAAGCCAGCCGCCGAGTGTGCCCGCGGAGAGATGGATCAGGTCGCCGAGCAGCAGGCCACCCATGTTCATCGGCCCCACGGCGAACGGCCCCCACTGCGCGGCCAGCGCTAGCTCTTGCAGCGCCTTGATGCTCGCGGCGACGAAGATGTAGATCACCGCCACGGCGACGCCGTTCGCCAGCCCGCCCCGGCCCGCGATGCGCCCGGCCGCGTAGCCCCCCGCGAACAGCGCGATGAAGCTCGGCACGGCCAGGATGCCCGGGTTCTCGTCCACGGTCGGACGACCGAGCAGCACGCCGGCCAGCAGCGAGATGACCACCGCCAACAGGAATCCTACCCCAACGGCCGGCCAGCGGACCATGGCGCCCTCCGAGTGCTGAGTGCTGGGCTGCATCCTTACGGATGCCCGATCACCGGTTAAGTATAGCCGGGACTACAGCTCGACGCGCACCAGCCAGCCCGCCACGCTGTCGTAGAGGGTGAAGGAGGCGGGGCCGCGGCCGGCCAGGCGCCGGCCGGTCGTGCCGACGTTCACGAGGTAGCGCACGGCCGGGTCGGCCGGCTCGACCTGAATGCGGGCGGATGCTAGCCGCTCGGGCGCCGCGTCAGAGGCGGCTTTGCGCCAGACGCGGGCGTGGTGTGTGTGGCCGAAGAACCAGAGGCGCCGGTCAGCCGCGAGGAGCGCCGCGTAGGCGCGGCGGAAGCCGCGGCGCTCGTCGGCGCTCGCCAGGGCCGGGGTGAGCTTCGCGTCGCCGTGGGTCACGAGGAAGTCGTCGGCCGTCGCCTCGCGTGGCAAGCTCCGCAGGTACGCCTGGTCGGCCGGGCTCACCAGGCCCAGATGATCAAGGTCGCGGTTGCCGACGACGGCCAGCGCGGCGTTGGCGCGCACCCAGGCCACGCACTCCGCGGGCTGGCCGCGCCCTAGCACGTCGCCCAGCGCCACGAAGCGCTCGACGCCACCCTCCCGCGCCAGCGCCTCGGCCCGTGCCAGCGCGCGAAAGTTGCCATGGACGTCCGCCACGAAAGCCCAACGCGTCATGGCCCCACCATTCGCGGCTCGCGTTCACCCCTTGGCAGGTTGCAGGCCCCGGACCAATGCGACCACGAGCGGTCGGCCGCTGGTGGGCGGCCGCTCAGGCGGCGCCGCGCCGGCGCGCCGGGCGCGCTATGGGTAGGCTCTCGTCCACGCCTACCCAGTAGTGGTGCAGGAGAATGCGCGGGTTCGCCACCACCTGCACGCTCGCGTGCTCCACGAGCTGTGCGGGGTTCACGTGGCAGCAGTTCGGCGCGCGGCCAAAGCGCTCGCGGTACCGGTTCACGGCAGCGTCGATCTTCTGGCGCGTCGGGCGCTTGCTATCCGCATCGTACCAGAGCAGCCCCTCGGTCATCGCCCTCTCCAGAACGTTTGTTCTAAGCAATTCTAGCCGTCTGGGTGGGAGGATTTCAAGCGCCGGAGCGGCTCCGGGCGTCACGGGAGCGTCACGAGCGGCGGCGCGACGGCGCGCGCGGCGGGCGGGCATGGACGGATCGGCTCGGCAGGCCGAGCGGGCTGGCGGGTCGCGCGGCCGGCGGATGCGCGAGCGGGGCCGGCGCGCGCGCCTAGCCGCCGACGGCGGGGGAATAGGCGTGCGGCACGAGGACGCGCGGCCGAGCATCCCAGATCTACGTCGCAGCGCCCGTGCGCGGCCGTGGCGTACGCGTCGCGTGGCGCCGCGCCCGCCACGTGGACGAGGGACGATCCAAAAGGTTGCAGGGGGCAGCGGGAGCTTGCCGTCGCCGCGGCGCTCAGCCCTTGACCCCGCCTTGTTTTTAGTGTAGCCTGATATTCAGATTTCGTACGTACTAACTAGACTGGCGACAGCACATGGGGGCCGAACGATGGTGGCGCTCTCGATTCTTGGACTGAGCTGGTGTCAGCACGCGGGCTGGAAGGTCGTCCTCTACGAGCCTGGACGGGGGCGGCGGCTGCAGGTGACGCTCTCGCCGGAAGACGCCGTGGTCGTGGGCCAAGAGCTGGCCCGCCAGCCTTCGCCGCGCGCGGGCCTGTACTCGCTGGTGGGCGCGCTGTTGCGCCAGCAGCCGCACCGCGCGAGCGTAAAGCTGGCGCTCGCCGAGAACAGCCGCGCGCGCACCGCCGTGGTGGTCCACGCGGACGACGGCGAGCAAGCGTACCTGACCTCGGCGGCCGACGGCGTGGCGCTGGCCGTGCGCGCGCGGCTGCCCATCTGCGCCGAGGAGGCGCTGCTGGACCGGTTCGGGATCGAGGACGAGGCGGAGGACGCCCAGCCGCCCGGCGACGCCTCGAGCGCCACGCCGATCCCCGAGGCGTTCCGCCGCGCCCTGGACGGGCCGAGCGGCGGCGCCTGACGCGCGCGACCACGCGACGGCGCCGCTAGCCCATCACTCCCGCTCGCGCTCCGCCGCGGGCGCCCCCCGCCGGCCGCGCGCGACCAGCAGGGCCAGGCTGGCCACGATCGCCTCCAGGTCCGCCGTGGACCGCCGCGCCAGAACCCGCGCCAGCCGATCGGCCGCGCCGGCGGCCGAGCCCTCAGTCAGCCGCGCCAGCGAGGCGAGTGCGGCGAGGACCTCCCACTCCAGCAGCTTGCGTTCGTCGTCCATCAGATTCCGAGTGTAGCAGCGAGGCGGCCGCGCCCCTGGCCGTACATTGTGGAGAGATTGTGGACGTTCCGCGGCCATCCGACGGATATCCCTACCGGCCAGCCCGGCGCTGTGGAACAATACCTGCGTTCCGTCACCGGACCCGCGCCCGCGAGGCTGCTGCCCGCGGGGTGCGGGCCGCGCCCACGGACGCCGGTCGTGCCGTTCAGCAGTCGTTTCGGGAGAACCACCATGAGCCGTCCGAGGCCGCCGCACCTGAGCCGCCGCACGTTCCTGCGCCTGTCACTGGCCATGCCCGCGCCGCTGGCGCTCGCGAGCTATGGTCTGGGATCCCTCGCGCACGCGGCGGGCGACAGCGCGAGCCACCTGACGCCGCCGACCGCGCGAGCGGCGCTGCTCGCGCCCACGCCCGCCTGTGGCGACGCTGACGCCGTGACGCCGGCCGAGACCGAAGGGCCTTACTACAAGCGCGACACGCCCGAGCGCACGTCGTTGCTGGAGCCGGGGATGGCCGGCACGCGCCTGCTGCTGAGCGGCCAGGTGCTGACCCGCGATTGTCGTCCGGTCGCGGCCGCGCTGCTCGACTTCTGGCAGGCCGACGCGGCCGGCGCCTACGACAACGCCGGCTACCGGCTCCGCGGCCACCAGTTCGCTGACGAGGCGGGCCGCTACACGCTCGAGACCGTCGTGCCCGGCCTGTACCCCGGCCGCACCCGCCACATCCACGTGAAGGTGCAGGCGCCCAACGGGCCGGTCCTCACGACCCAGCTCTACTTCCCCGGCGAGCCTCGCAACGCCACCGACCGCATCTTCCACCCCGCCCTCGTCCTGGCGACGGAGGAAGGCGCCGCCGGCACGCTCGGCACGTTCGACTTCGTGCTGAACGCCGGCTAGCCGCGGCCGGCGCCGAACAGCCCGCCCGGACGATCACAGCGCGGGAGGTGACTCATGCTCCGCGGACTCGTGCTCGGCATCGTGCTCACGGTACTGGTGATCTTCGCGGGCATCCAGCTCGTGCCGTTCGGCCGGCGGCACACCAACCCGCCGGCGCGGCAGGAGCCGGCGTGGGACAGCCCGCGCACGCGCGAGCTGGCGGTGCGCGCCTGCTACGATTGCCACAGCAACGAGACGGAGTGGCCGTGGTACAGCAACGTGGCGCCGATCTCGTGGGTGATGCAGATCGACGTAACCAACGGGCGCGCGGACCTGAACTTCTCGCGCTGGGACCAGCCGCAGCGCGAGGCGCGCAACATGGCCCAGGAAGTGCAGGAGGGCGACATGCCACCGGCGTACTATCCGCTGGTCCACCCCGGCGCGCACCTCACGCAGGCCGAGCGGGACGAGCTGGTGCGCGGCCTGCAGGCCACGTTCGCGGCGTCACCACCGCCGGCGACCGCGGCGACGGGCGCGGGCGAGACGCGCGGGCGCGACGAGGAGGCCGCTAGAGGGGAGCGCCCGTAGGCGAGCCGCCCGGCGCGGCGCTGTCAGCCGGCGCCGCGCGCTCTGGGGGCGTCCAGCGCCCCCGCCAGAGCAGCCAGGCGGCACAGACCGCGGCCGGCGCCAGCGCCACCACGCCGATCGGCGCGCCGGCCAGCCGGCTGGCCGGCGTCAGGAACACCGCCACGGCGAGCGCCTCGGCGTTGATGGCGCCGTGCGCCAGCGCCGCCGGCCAGACGCTCCCTGAGCGGGCGCGCAGCCAGCCGAGGATCACGCCGTAGACGACCGTGAAGCCGGTCATCAGCAGCGGGCCGAGCAGCGGCGCGTCGGGGTAGTTGTAGCCCATGGCGATCAGCGGCGCGTGCCACCCGCCCCAGATCAGGCCGATCAGCACCGCCGCGCGCCGCGGCCCGAGCGGCTTGAGCCGCGCCCAGAGGTAGCCCCGCCACCCCAGCTCCTCGCCGATGGTGGCCGGCACGTTGAGGAACGGCCCCACGACGAACGCCGGCAGCGCCATCAGCACCGCGACGCCCAGCGGCGGGGGCGGCGGCGGGGGCTGGCCCAGCCGCGCGGCCTGCTCGCGGATGAGGGCAAACGTCGGATCGAGCCGCTGCACCCCCACGAGCACGCAAAAGGCGGCGCCCAGGATCAGCAGCGCGGGGATGAGCAGGTACGCCCACAGGTACCAGCGCCAGGGGCCACGGCGCCGCACGCCGCTCACGCGCAGCGCTTGCGGATCGGCGAGCCGCCAGGCAGCCAGAACGCCGAGCGCTGGCCCGTACATCGAGGCCACGAGAAAGGCGTAGGAGTCGGGCCGCGCCAGCCCGCCGCCGAGCCAGAGCAGCCCCCAGAGCGCCCAGGCCACGCCGAACGCGACCGCCAGGAAGACCAGGACGCCGCGGTCCCAGGCCGGCCCGGGCGGCGCGTCCGTCCGCGGCGCGGCCGCCGCGCCTGGCGCTGCATCAGCCATACGGCAGCTACTCCCCTCCGAGTGCTCTCGGTCGACCACGGTTGCGGAGCGGTACGGTCGGCCCCCTCGACGCTGCACGCCCACACAGGGCGCAACGGCGCGGGGGCCGCGGGCTGCCGGCGCCCCGCCCGGCGAGCGCGCCTGGCTAGCGCGGAGCGCTGAGCCGGGCCGGCGGGAGCGCGGCGCCGAGACGCGGCTCCCGCGCGACGGTGTAGCCTTCCGCCCGCAGCCGCGCCAGCACTTGCTCGCCGTGCGCCACGTTGCGCGTCTCGACCGTTAGCTCCAGCTCGACCTCGTTGACCCCGAGCGCCACGCCCCGCACGTAGTGGCGCACCTCGAGGATGTTCACGCGCAGCCGGGCGAGCAGCGCCGCCAGCCGCGCCAGCTCGCCCGGCCGGTCCTCCAGGCGCGTGCGGAAGACGAGGTAGCGGCCCGCCGCCGTCAGGCCGTGCTGCACGATACGGTCCACGGTCGTGAGGTCGATGTTGCCGCCGCTGAGGACGACGCCGACGCGCGCGCCCTCCAGCGGCAGGCGGCCCGCGAGCAGCGCCGCCAGCCCCGCCGCGCCCGCGCCCTCGACCACCAGCTTCGTGCGCTCCATGAGCAGCACCACGGCCTCGGCGATCCAGTCGTCGGGCACGGCCACCATGTCATCCACGCGCGCGCGCAGGTGGGCGAGCGTGAGCGCCGAGGGCGCCTTAACGGCGATGCCGTCGGCGAAGGTGTGCACATCGGGCGTGGGCTGCAGGCGGCCGGTGTGGAACGCGGCCACCGCCGCGGCCGCGCCCGCCGCCTGCACGCCGTACACGCGCAGCGGCGGCGTGTGGCTCTTCGCCACGGTCGCCATGCCGCCGATGAGGCCGCCCCCGCCGACGGGCACGACGAGCGCCTCCAGGTCGGGCACTGCGGCCAGCATCTCCAGCGCCACCGTGCCCTGGCCGGCCATCACCGCCGGGTCGTCGAAGGCGGGCACGTAGGTCAGGCTGCGCTTTTCGGCCAGCCGGTGCGCCTGCGCCTGCGCGTCGTCGTAGCTGGCCCCGTGCAGCACGACGCGGGCGCCGTAGCCCCGTGTCGCCTCGACCTTGGCGAGCGGCGCGTTCAGCGGCATGACCACCGTGGCGCGGCAGCCAACGATGCCGGCGGCGATGGCCACACCCTGGCCGTGGTTGCCCGCCGAGGCGGTGATGACGCCGCGCGCGCGCGCCTTGGGCGACAGGGTGAGCAGGCAGTTCAAAGCGCCGCGCAGCTTGAACGACCCGCCGCGCTGCAGGTTCTCTTCCTTCAGGTACACGTCGCAGCCGGTCAGGTCGGAGAAGAAGCGCGAGCGGACGGTGGGCGTGGGCTGCAGGTAGGGGGCGAGGCGGCCGGCCGCGGCCGCGACATCCTGCGCGTGAAGCATGGCGCCTCCGGGCCGGGGTGGGCCATCCGCGCCAGTATAGCGCGCCCCGCGCGTAGCCGCGCTGCTATACTGGCAGGGCAGGCGCCGCGGCCGGACGCGGCCCCGCCCGAGAGAGCGCCGCGGGCGCGTGGGCCGACGCCCCCGCGGGCCAGGAGCAAGGGGGCAGCGGGTGGCGGGGCAAGCGCACGGCGCCCGGGCAACCGGTGGCGAGCCGCGATGCGGCTGACCCTCCTCTGGGGGCTGGCCACCGGCGTCGCCATCGCCTGCGTGGACTTGCTCGCGCTCCAGTTCATCCGGCACGTGAACGATGAGGACGTGGTGGCGGCCATCACCCTCGTCGACGTGCTGATCAGCCTGGGCCTGTGCGGCTGGGCCGGCTACCGCGTCGCGCGGGCGCTGAACGAGCTGCGCCCGGGCCTGGAGGCGGCGGTGCTGGCGGGAATCGTGGCCGGGGCCGCGGCGGCGGCCACCTCCTACTACCTGCCGCTCGAGGAGCCGTCGGTGAGCGAGGCGGTGAACCTGGTGGCTCAGAACATCCTGTTCGCCGCGGCAGCCGGGTCGCTGGGCGCCTGGGCCGGCAGCATGCGGCGGCCGCCGCCCACACGCTAGGCGAACGCCATGCCGTACTACAGCGGCGAAGCGCGACCCGTGCGCGAACCGCCCGAGCGCGTGCTCGTGGTGATGGCCCACCCCGACGACGCCGACTTTACGGCGGCGGGCACGGTGGCGCTCTGGGCGGGCGCGGGCGCGGCGTGCGTCTACCTGCTGTGTACCGATGGTAACAAGGGCAGCGACGACCCGGCGATGACGCCCGAGCGGCTGGCGCCCATCCGCCGCGCGGAGCAGCGCGCGGCGCTCGCCCGCCTCGGCGGCGGCGAGGTCTGGTGCCTGGGCCACGAGGACGGCGTGCTGGAGCCGACGCTGGCGCTGCGCCGCGAGATCGCCGCAGCGATCTGCCGCTTCCGACCCGACCTGCTCGTCTGCCAGGACCCAACGACCTACTTCTTCGGCACGGAGTACGTGAATCACCCCGACCATCGCGCGGCCGGCGAGGCGGCGCTCGCGGCGGCCTTCCCCACCGCGCGCAACCGCCTGATCTTCCCGGAGCTGTTCGCGGACGGCCGAGAGCCGTGGGCGGTGGGGGCGATCTACCTCGTCGCCTCGCAGCAAGCCGACACCTGGGTGGATGTGACCGCTACCTTTGACCAGAAGCTGGCCGCGCTGGCCGAGCACAAGAGCCAGTTCTCGATCGAGCAGGTGGAGCCCTTCGTGCGCCACTGGGGCGCGGCGAACGGCCAGGCCATCGGCGTGGCCTATGCCGAGGCGTTCCGCGTGCTGCGTCCCCGCTGAGGAGATCCCCCATGCCGCGTGTAGCGACGAGCCCTATCCGCGAGCGGGAGGCGTCCGTCCCCGAGCACGGCCCGGCGCCTGCCGAGCGAGCGGCGCCCCGGCCGCGCGGGCCGCGCCTGCGCCTGGTGCTGGCCGCGGACCCGACGAGCCGCCGGACGCTGAGCGCGGCGCTCGCCACGGCCGGCTACCGGGTGGTGGACTGCGAGAGCGCGCGCGACACGCTGCGCCTGTGCGCGGCCGAACGGCCCGACCTGGTGCTCCTCGACCTGGAGGCGCCCGCGCTCGGCGGGCTGGAGCTGCTGCGGCGGCTGCGGCTCGGCTCGGGCGTGCCGATCGTCGCGCTCGGCGCAGCCGGCGACGACATCACCGCCATCCGTGCGCTCGACCTGGGCGCCGACGACTACGTGGCCGGCACCTGCCTGCCCGACCTGCTGCTGGCGCGGCTGCGGGCCGTGCTGCGCCGCCTGCGCTCCACCGAGGCGCACGCGCGCCAGGTGCTGGTGGCCGGCGAGATGACCCTCGACTTCGCCCGACGGCGCCTGTTCCGCGGCGGCCGCGAGATCGTCCTGCGGCCGACCGAATGGCAGTTGCTCGTCGAGCTAGCGCGCAACCCTGGCCGGCTCCTCCCCCACGAGGAGCTACTCACGCGCGCCTGGGGCCCCGAGTATCGCCACGACCGCTCCTATCTCCGCGTCGGCATCCGCCGCCTGCGTCACAAGCTTGAAGACGACGCCGACGCTCCGCGCTACATCCGGACCGTCCCCGGCCGCGGCTACCTCTTCGAGCCGTCGGGCTGAGCGGCTTGTGATTCGTTTGCGAGCTTTCTGGCCGCCGCGCTGACGCGGCCGCGACGCGCCAGGCCGTACCATCGGGGGCGGCGCTGGCCCCGCCGCGCTTGTGCCGAGCGCGGCCATACATGCCGGCCCGAAGACCAGCCGTTGCCTGCGCCGACCGACGACCGGGAGGAGTGGATTCTGATGATGTGGCTCAAGGGATGTCCGCGCTGCCAGGGCGACCTGTTCGAGGAGGCGGGCATCAATCCCGAGGTGTATGGCGCCCGTTTCGTGAACTGCCTGCAGTGCGGCTACACGCTCACCGCGGCGGAGGAGACCCGCCTGGCCCGCGCCGAACGCCGGCGGCTCTCCTCCACGGCCCAGCGCCAGATGCTCGCCAGCGCCGCCGCGCGCGCCTGAGGTAGCATCCCTATCCCGTGAGTCGGCGTGGTGAAGCCTCACTCCCGGAGTGTAGCTTCGGCGCTCGTCGCGCCGGATTCGGGTATCATCTCGGGGAGGCGACATGCGCGTCGGACGCGGCGGTTGGATCACGCTCGGGTGTGGGCTGCTCGGCTGGCTCGCCTGGATCCTCACCGTGCTGGGCGTGCCCCCCAGCGCCCCCGGCGCCCAGGGCGTCTTCTACGTCAGCCTGTGGATCGCGCTGGGCGCCACGAGCGCCGTCGTGCTCGCTGTGGCCGCGCGCCGGCGGGAGCCGCGCCGCCCGACACGCAGCGCCGTCGGCTACCTCCCGCACGCGCTGCTCGCCAGCTTCCTGCTCCTGTTCGCGCTCTGGCTGCAGTCGCTGCGGATGCTCGCCTGGCCCAACGCGCTGCTGCTGCTCGGGCTGTTTGTCCTGATCGAGGGCGCCTATGGCCTCGCCAGCCGCCGCTACTGGGCCGAATAGCGCAGCGATGAGTGCTGAGTGATGAGTGCTGAGAGCGAACAAGCAGCTCGTCCCTCATTACTCAGCCCTCAGCACTCGATTGACGAGATCGTCGCCCGCTACTACGACGTGGAGCACGACGCGCTGACCGCCGACGTGGCGCTGTACTGCGAGCTGGCGCGCGCCGCGGGCGGCGGGCCGGTGCTGGAGCTGGGCTGTGGCACGGGCCGTGTGCTCGCGGGCCTCGTCCGCTCGGGCCACCTGGCCGTGGGGGTCGACCTCTCGCCGCCCATGCTGGCGCGGGCCGAGGCGCGCCTGCGGGCGATCGTGGCCGGCAGCGGCCGCTGGCGGCTGGTGACCGCCGATGCGCGCGCGCTGGCGCTCGGTGAGCGCTTTCGTCTGGCGCTGGCGCCGCTCGACCTGTTCGGCTACTTCACAACCGCCGACGATCAATTGAGGGCGCTCGCGACGATCCGCCGCCACCTGTATCCCGAGGGGCAGCTCGCGCTCGACGTGGCGTTTCCGCCCGGCGCCTTTCTCGGCCAGCCGGAGGGCGTGCTGGTCCACCAGTGGACGCACCGCGAGGCCGATGGCGCGCTGGTGACCAAGTGGTGGCTGCGGCAGATCGACGCCGCGCGGCAGCTTCAGCACCTGACGGCGCTGTACGACGTGGCGGCGCCCGGCGGCACGCTGCGCCGCTGGGCGCACGAGCTAACGCTGCGCTATTACTACCGATACGAGCTAGAATGGCTGCTCCAGCGGGCAGGCTTCCGCGTCGAGGGGGTTTACGGCGGCTACGCGCTGGAGGAGCTGGCCGGCGATAGCCCGCGGCTCGTCATCCTGGCGCGGGCCACGGGCGCGGCCTGAGCCGGCGCCCGGCGCATCGCGGCGGCGTCACAAAAGTGTCCCATCTTCGAGAACCGGTCGGGGGTCCTCGGGTAGAATACCGTCAGATACGATGGGGCTCACGAGGCCCATCGGATCAGGCCGGGGCGCCCGGCCTGAGGAAGGAGGAGGGGGATGCGACGCATCCTGGTGGCACTCGCCCTGGTGGCGCTGCTGGCCGTCGGCCTCGGGGCGCCCAGCGCCTCGGCGCAGTACTTCGGCTATCCCGGCATCGGCTATGGCTACGGGGGCTACGGCGGATACGGTTACGGCGGCTATGGCTACGGCTACCCGGGGTTCGGCTATCCAGGCTACGGTTATGGCGGCTACGGCTACGGCGGCTACCCCTTCGGGTACGCGGGCTATGGCTACCCCGGCTATGGCTACCCCGGCTATGGCTATGGCTATCCTGGCTTCGGCTTTCCGGGTTATGGCTACCCGGGCTACGGCTATCCGGGCTATGGCTACGGCTATGGCAGCTATCCCTATGGCTACGGTTACGGCGCCATGGGCCCTTACGGCATCGGCTACGGCTACCCGTACGGCGCGGGCTATCCGGGCGCCGGCTACGGCCTCTACGGCTATGGGTGCGCCGGCTACGGCTACGGGCTGGGCGGCGGCTTCCCATATTGCTAGCGCAACTTAGTGATACGAAGGGGGCGGGTCAGGCGACCCGCCCCTCTTGCTGCCCATCGCGCCCCACCGCGTGACCACCAGCCCCCGGGCGCGTTGGGCCGCCGACACCTGCCCCGTCCCAGCCGAGGCGTTTCTCCGTCGCGGGCACCCCAGGCTGGGCAGGCGAGACGCTGGCGCTCCCAGCTCGGGGACGCAGCTAGCTTAGCCGCCGCCCGCGCGCGGGGCGGCCGGCGGCGTATGGGCGGCCAGCGCGGCGGCTAGCTCCGGGTACTCCGCGAGCATCTCCGGCGGGAACTCGCCCGTCACGGGCTGGCCGAGCGCCAGCTTGAGCTGCGTGGCGTTCGCCACTGCCTTCGCGCGGTAGTGGTTGTTGTAGAAGACGTAGGTGTCGGCGACGCGCTCGGCCACCGCTTCCACCTCGGCGGCAAGCTGCTGCTGCTCGGCCGCGTTGTACAGGTAGTCGTAGCGGGTCTCGCGGTCGCCGTGCCACCACTCCTTCGCGTTGCGGCCGTGGAAGCGCAGGTAGCCGAGGCGGCTGGTGAGCGGGACCGCGCCGACCGACGTGCGGAACTTCGGCTCGTCGATCAGGCACCAGGCCACGTCGTTGTCGACCAGCAGCCGCGCCGCCTCGGGGCTCTCCGACCAGCTCCGGTGGCGCAGCTCGACCGCTAGCGGGTACTCGCCGAACTGCCGGATCAGGTCTTCCAGGTGCGTCAGCGTCTCGTCGTCGGCCTTGAAGCTCGGCGGAAACTGGGCCAGCAGCGCGCCGAGCTTGCCGACCTCGGCCAGCGGCGCGATGCCCTCCTTGAAGCGGGCGACGTCGTCGGCGCGCACGTCCGCCTCCTCGCCCGTCGCCTCCTTGTACATCTTGGGGTGGGTGAACTTCTGGTAGAGCTTCGCGGTGAAGCGGAAGCCGGGCGGGGTCTTGCGCGCCCAGCTCGCGGCCACGTGCGGCGCGAGCGGCCGGTAGAAGGAGCTGTTGATCTCCACGGCCTGGAAGTGCTCGGCGTAGTAGGCCAACTGGTCCGGGCCACGGCGGCCGGCCGGGTAGAAGATGCCGTCCCACTTGCCCTGGCCCTCGGGATATGACCAGCCCGCCGTGCCCACGTAGATCATCGCCGTCTCTCCTTGCTCGCCGCCACGCCGCGGACGGCATGAGGCTCCGCGGGCGTGGCGGCCGCGGCCCGTGCGCTGCTGCTCTGCTGGCAGCCCTGTCGCAAGCCGCGGGCCAGACGCGCAGCGGCCGCCGGCCCTCACCGTGGCCCGCGCCCGCCGCGGGGAATACCTATCGGTATCATAGCCCCCGCGGCGGGCAGCGAGTGGCGGTGAGAGCCAGGCGGCCGCCTGGAGAGACGCGTTACGTCGGCGGGATGGCTCGCGGTCCCAAGCCCCGGCACTGGGCCTGGCGCCGCTAGACCTCCGCGCCGACCCGCACCCGCTCGAAGCAGGTGCTGCAGTACACCGGGCGATCGTAGCGCGGCAGGAACGGCACGGTCGTCTCGATGCCGCACGCCGCGCAGGTCACCGGGTGCATCTCACGGGGCTCGCGCCCCAGCCGCTCCCGCCGCCGCACGGCTCGGCACTCCGGGCAGCGCTGCGGGTCGTTCATCAGCCCCTTCTCGGCGAAGAAAGCCTGCTCGCCGGCCGTGAAGATGAAGTCCACGTCACACTCACGGCACTTGAGGGGCTTGTCGACAAAGCTCACGTTTCAGGTCCTCCTCCCTCGTTTTGCCCGCGCCCCAGGGGCACCGCAACCATTGCCGGCGACGCTCGACCTACGCCGCCAGGCGGCCGCGGCGACCGCGCGGACCACGGCGCGCAGTATAAGGGAACTCACATCTCTGTGCAACGTCGGTGGAATAGACGCCGCCCGCCAGAGGGGGAGAATGGGGGCGGAAGAGGCTCCGCTAGCCCGCCGGCGGCTCCTCGATGGTCTCCTCGCGGATACGGCCATCAATGATGCGGAAGGCACGGACGCTGGGGTTCGCCCGGTCTTGCAGCGAGACGATAATGTAGTACGCGTCGGGGTAGTAGGCTAGCGAAACATCGGTCTGCGAGGGGTAGGCGGGTGTGTGAGTGTGCGAGTGGAAGATGCCGAGAAGGTCCCACTCGTGGTCTTCCATGTCCTGCATGATGCGAAGCTGGTCGCGCGGCTCCATCAGGTAGCGGACCTCGCTCGCCTCGGCGTTGCGCGCGGGATACACCTGCGTCGCGCGGTCGCCCTTGCCCGCCACCATGCCGCACGCCTCGTACGGCAGGCCCGCCCGGGCATGCGCGATCATCTCGTCTATCATCGCGCGCGGGATGTAGACCACCCGTCCTCCTCGCGGCTCGACTCGAGGTGTGGGCTCGCGGCCGGCCGGCACGCCAGCGGCGCGCTCCAGCCCGTTTCGCGGCCCCAGGTGATAGCTTACCAGAGGAGCTGGCTGCTGAGCGTCTCGGCGTCCGCCGCTTCGGCCGACCAGAGCCCTGTGCTGAGGTACTTCCAGCCGCCATCGGCGAAGAGCACGACGACGTTTCCCCGCTCCATCCGCTGCGCGACCCGCAGCGCGCAGTGGAGCGCGCCCCCGGACGACACGCCGGCGAAGATGCCCTCGCGGGCCGCCAGCTCGCGCGTCAGCGCCACGGCGTTCGGCGTGTTGATGATGACCTTGCCGTTCAGCACGCTCGGGTCGAAGATCGGCGGGATGAACCCGTCGGCCAGGCTGCGCAGGCCCGACACCAGCTCGCCCTGGTCCGGCTCGGCGGCGATGATCCGCACCTGCGGGTTGTGCTCCTTCAGGTAGCGGCCGACGCCCATCAGCGTGCCGCCCGTGCCCAGCCCCGCCACGAACACGTCGACGTCGGGCAGCGCCGCCACGATCTCCGGCCCCGTCGTCTCGTAGTGCGCCTGCCAGTTGGCCGGGTTGGCGTACTGATCGAGCATGTAGAGCGACGGATCGGCGTCGGCCATCACGCGCGCCACCTCGATCGCGCCGTTCGAGCCCTTCGTCGGGTCGGAGCCGACGATCTCGGCGCCGTACAGCTTCAGAAGCTGCCGCCGTTCCTCGCTGACGTTCTCCGGCATCACCACGGTGAGCTTGTAGCCCTTGCGGCGCGCGATCATGGCGAGCGCGATGCCCGTGTTGCCGCTCGTCGGCTCCAGCAGCGTCTGGCCCGGCCGCAGCTTGCCGTCGCGCTCGGCGGCCGCGATCATCTGGCGCGCGATGCGGTCCTTCACGCTGCCGGTGGGGTTGTGCCCCTCCAGCTTGGCGAAGAGGCGCACGCCCGGCTTCGGGCTGAAGCGCTGCAGCTCCACGAGCGGCGTGTGCCCGATCGCTGCCACGATGTCGGCGAACGGCCCGAGGGGCCCGGTCACCTCCACCGGGATCGTCCGCGGCTGCCGCATGGCCATCCGGGTTAGCCCCCCGCCACCGCCGGCAGGATGGACACCGTGTCGCCGTCCTGCACCGGCGTGTCGAGCTGCTCCAGATAGCGGATGTCCTCGTCGTTCACGTAGATGTTCACGAAGCGGCGCAGCTCGCCATCGTCCGCGAACAGCCGGTCGCGGAAGCCCGGGTGCTTCTGGTCGATCTCCGCGAGCACGGCCGCCACGGTGGAGGCGTTGCTCTGCACGGCCCGCTCCCCGCCGGTCGTCTCGCGCAGAATGGGCGGAATGCGCACGTTGACAGGCATCTTGTACTCCAGCGGAATGCCCTCACCCCGACCCTCTCCCAAAGGGAGAGGGAGTAGGGCGGGCCCTCTGACTCTCGGGGAGCGGAAGGCGCGGCCTGCTCCCCTCTCCCCCTGGGAGAGGGGCTGGGGTGAGGGCGCATCTTAGCCGATGAGCGCGGTCTCGCGCGGCAGGCCGCAGAACTCCACGTAGTCGATCAGCTCGGTGATCGTCGGGTTGTCGCCGCAGACCGGGCACTCCGGATCGCGGCGCAGCTTCACCTCGCGGAACTCCATCGCCAGCGCGTCGAAGAGCAAGAGCCGCCCGGCCAGCGAGTCGCCCAGCCCGAGGATCAGCTTGATCGTCTCGATCGCCTGGATGCAGCCGATGATGCCCGGCAGCACCCCCAGCACGCCGCCCTCGGCGCAGCTCGGCACCGAGCCGGGCGGGGGCGGCGACGGGAAGAGGCAGCGGTAGCAGCCCTGGCCCGGCAGGAACACCGTCGCCTGGCCGTCGAACTTGAAGATGCTGCCGTCCACCAGCGGCTTCTTCAGCAGCACGCAGGCATCGTTCGTGAGATAGCGCGTCGGGAAGTTGTCGCAGCCGTTCACGACGATGTCGTACTGGCTGATGATCTCCAGCGCGTTGTCGGACGTGAGCGCCGCCGCGTGCGGCACCACCTGCACGTCGGGGTTCACGTCGGCGAGGCGGTCGCGCGCCGACTCCAGCTTGTGGCGGCCGATGTCCTTGTGGCCGTGGAGGATCTGGCGGTGCAGGTTCGTCAGGTCCACGTTGTCGAAGTCCACGATGCCGAGCGTCCCGACGCCCGCGGCGGCGAGGTAGAGCGCGGCCGGCGAGCCGAGCCCGCCCGCGCCGATCAGCAGCACCTTCGCGTTCAGCAGCTTGCGCTGGCCGCGCGGGCCGATCTCGGGCAGGATCAGGTGGCGGCTATAGCGCTGCACCTGGACGGGCGTGAACGGCGTCGCGCCGCCGGCAATGGCCGGGATGAACGCCACCTCGTCAGCGTGGCCGATCGGCGTGGCGACGCCGACCTCATCGCCAACCTCCTGCTGGTTCACGAAGACGTTCACGAAGCGGTGCAGCTCGCCGTCGTCCGCCACGAGCGACTGGCGGAAGCCCGGGAAGCGCCCCTCTAGATCGTCGAGCAGCGCCGCGAGGGTGGCGCCCTGCGCCTCCACCTTTGCCTGGCCGCCCGTGAGCCGCCGCAGCGACGTGGGCACGTAGACCGCTACCATGATGCACTTTCCTCCCGGGGCCTGGCGGCCCACCCCCGGCGCCGCGCTGTGGGCGGACGGGGCGACTGCTCTACCATTCCATCGTCAGATAACGCTCGCCCGTGTCCGGCAGGATCGTCACCACGACCTGCTCGGGCGCGAGCCGCGCCGCGACTTGCAGCGCCGCCCAGACGTTGGCGCCGGCCGACACGCCGACCAGCAGGCCCTCCTCGCGGGTCAGCCGCAGCGCCATCTCCGTCGCGTCGTCGTCGCGCACCGCGATCAGCTCGTCGATCACCGCGCGGTCGAGCACGCTCGGCACGAAGCTGGCGCCGATGCCCTGGATCGCGTGCGGGCGCGGCCGGCCGCCGGCCAGCACTTGCGAGCGCGCCGGCTCCACGGCGACCACGTGGACAGCCGGGCAGCGCTCCTTCAGCACCTGCCCCACACCCGTGATCGTGCCGCCGGTGCCCACCCCGGCCACGAACGCATCCAGCCGCCCCGCCGTGGCCGTCCAGATCTCCTCGGCCGTCGTCGCGCGGTGTACCGCGGGGTTCGCCGGATTGTCGAACTGACCGGGCATGAAATAGTCGGGATGCTGGGTTAGCAGCTCCTGCGCCGCGAACACGGCGCCCGACATGCCCTCGATCGCCGGCGTCAGGATCAGCTCGGCGCCGAAGCGCGCCAGCAGCCGCCGCCGCTCCAGCGTCATGTCCTCGGGCATCGTCAGGATCAGCCGGTAGCCGCGCGCCGCGGCGACCATCGCCAGGCCGATGCCCGTGTTGCCGCTTGTCGGCTCGACGATCGTCGCGCCGGGCCGCAGGCGCCCCTCGCGCTCGGCCGCCTCGACCATCGCCAGCGCGATGCGGTCCTTCACGCTGCCCGCCGGGTTCAGCGACTCCACCTTCGCCAGGATCGTCGCGGCGCCGGCCGGCACCACCCGGTTCAGGCGCACCAGCGGCGTGTTGCCGACGAGGTCGAGCACGCTGTCGGCCACCAGCGGCCGCACGCCCGGCAGCCGCGCCGGTTCCGGATCGCGCGGCGCGGCCGCGCTGCCCGCCCTGCCGCGCGCCGCCGAGCGAGGCTCTCGTCCCTCCCCTTCTCCCCCTGGGAGAGGGCCGGGGTGAGGGCGCGTCTGTGTCATTGGTCCCCTTCCGCCGCTCAGATGTGGTACATCACGCGGCGCTGGCTCGCCTCCTGGCGCTCCAGCAGGTCGGCGAGCGTCACGCGGTCGACGATGGCCCGCGAGGCCGACTCCAGCTCGCTCCAGACCTCGTGCAGCACGCAGCCGGGGTTCACGCGGCAACCGCGCTGGTCGGAGCAGGCGAGCGTCTGCGGCGGGCCTTCCATCGCGGCGATCACCTCGCCCAGGCGGATGTCGCGCGGCGGGCGCGCCAGCATGTGCCCGCCCGCGGGGCCGCGCAGGCTGCGCACCAGCCCGGCGCGCCGCAGCACCACCAGGAGCTGCTCCAGGTACGTCTCGGGGATGTTCTGCTGGGCGGCGATCTCGGCGCTCTGGATGGGCCCCTGCCCGTAGCGCTCCGCGAGATACAGGAGCGCCCGGCCCCCGTAGTCGCTCCGCATGGAAATCTTCAACGGCCCATCCCTAATTGTTGACCAGGTTCGTCAGTATTCTAGCGCCGCCGCCCAACGCCGTCAACGCGCTCGGCCGCACCTGGCAGAGCAAATTGGCGGGATGCGGGGGCAGGGCCGGCCGTGCGTCACGTGCTTCGCTCATCTGTCCTGACGGCGCCGGGCTGCTGGAGCCGTGAGCCATCGCTGGTCGTCCACGCTCGTGACAGCAGATACTCTACCTGTCGCCGGGCCAGCCTGCACACCATGCAAGTGGCTAAACTGAGTACAGACGCTAGGAGCCGCCACATGAAGACGACAAGCGTGCCGCTGCCAGACGACCTGCTGGAACTACTCGCGCGCTCGCGCGTGGGCACACGTCCCAGGACTGACCAGGTGAGAGCAACCCTGGCGATCGCTCTTTTCCAGCAGGGGCTTGTGTCTGTCGCCAAAGCGGCTGAACTGGCCGGCGAGTCGCGCGCGAGCTTCGAGGCGCTGCTAAGCGATATGGGCGTTCCCGTCGTCGAGTACGGCGAAACCGAGTACGAAGAGGATCTGCGCGGACTCCGTGCCGCACGGCGCGAGACGCACGCGCAGTGAAGGCTGTTTCGAACGCCGGTCCGCTAATTCACTTGTCATGGCTCGGCCGGCTGGAGCTACTATACGAGCTTTTCGACGTGGTCGTCGTGCCAGGCGCCGTTCGGCGTGAGGTGCTGGAGGGCCGGCTCGATGCGCCCGGACTGAGCATCTTGCGGCAGGCGTTCAGCGCATCACTCATCCAGACGACGGTTGTAGCTCACGAGAACCTGGAAAGTCGGATGCCGGCTTCCCTGCACCGGGGCGAAATCGAGGCGATCAGCCTCGCCGAGCGGGAGCACGCCGACATCTTGCTGCTGGATGACCGAGTGGCGCGGAACGAGGCGATGCGGCGCGGTCTGCCGATTACCGGTACCATAGGGCTACTGCACGAGGCCCGAGAGCGAGGGATCATACCGGCGGTGATTCCGCTGCTGGAGGAGCTGCGGTCACGCGGATTCAGGGTAAGCAGCGAGCTAATCGAGCGCATCCGCCGGGAGGAGACCGCCAGATAGCAGCAAAGGAGCGTGCCATGAGCGAGCTGCCCATCGTCAACCTGGCGCAGGTCACCGCCGCACTCAGCGGCGCGCCCAAGCCCGTGAACGTGCTCTGGCAGGAGCCCGACAGCGTCGCCTTCGTCGCCCGCGGCCGCGTCGGCCGCAGCGAGTTCCACATCGATCCCAGCGACGAGGTGATGTACGTCATCAAGGGCACGCTGGAGCTTCATTACATCACGCCTGAGGGCGAGCGGAAAGTCGCCACCCTGCAAGAGGGCGAGGTCGTCTACTGCCCGGCGGGCACGCCCCACTCGCCGCACTTCGCGCCCGACGCCTTCCTGCTGGTGCTGGAGCGCAAGCGCCACGCCGACGAGGACGACCGCTTCGTCTGGTACTGCGATCAGTGCGGCGCCCGGCTCTACGAGACGTCGCGCCACGTGCCGGACTACCACCAGGACCCCGTCTCGCGCGTCTACGAGGAATTCTACAGCTCGGAGGCCAACCGCACCTGCCAGCAGTGCGGCCACGTCGCGCCGCTCCCCGGCGCCGCGCCCGCCGCCCGCTAAGAGCGGCGGGGCGCCGCTACGCCGGTCCCTGGCCGCGCGGCGTCCGGTGAAGGGGCGCGTAAGAGGCGTGGCGGAGCGGCCTCGCCCTATACGGCCGTCCCGGGCCGTGCTACAGTAAGCGGCGGCGCATGGCCCGTGTGCCGCGCCAGCCATCATCGCTTGGGAGGGAGGACCATGCCTCGCTATCGCCCCCTGGCGCTCGTCGCCGCGCTGCTCGCGGCGCTCCTGCCGAGTCTGCAGGCGGCGGCCCCGCCGGCCGCCGCGCAGGCGCTGCCGACGATCCCCGCGCCGGCCGCCGTCACGCTCGACCCGGCCACCACCGCCTACCTCGTGCTCGACATCAACAGCGCGGTCTGCGCCCCACGGCCCGGCTGCCAGGCAACGGTGCCGGCCATCGCCGCCTTCCTCGACCGCGCCCGCCAGGCCGGCGCCTTTGTCGTGTACTCGAGCACCACGGCGCCCGGCACAACGATCATGTCTGAGGTGGCGCCGCGCCCCGACGACCCCGTCGTCACCAGCAGCGCCGACAAGTTCTTCAACACGCAGCTCGACGAGATTCTGCGCGATCACGGCATTCGCACGGCCGTGATCGTCGGCACGGCCGCCAACGGCGCCGTCCTGTACACCTCGTTCGGTGCGAACACGCGCGGCTACACGGTGGTCGTGGCCGAGGACGGCATCTCGGCGGCCGAGGACTTCGCGGTGCTGCTGACCCGCTACCAGTTGCTCAACCAGCCCGGCTTCAGCAACCCGAGCAACGAGCCGCTGCGCGAGCGAGCCGTTACGCTGTCCCGCACGGACCTGATCAGCTTCCAGTAGGCGGGGCGCCGTCTGGCAGGAGCAAGAGGGGAGGGGCGCGGGCGTCGCGAGAGGCTGGGCTCGCGGCGCCCGCGCCGAGGGACAACTACCGGAGAAAAGCGGGGAAGAGGAGCGATACGTTGCTTGGTCCGATCTGGTAGGCGGCAGCGACCACCGGAACGCCCAGCCCCATCAGCATCTTCCAGCTCATCGTCGCTACCCCTACACCGCTGCCGTCTTGGTCGCGAGCGCTACCGTCATGCTCTAAGGGTAGTGTAGAGCGGCTCGCTCCCGCGGGCTGTGGCGTCCGTCACAGCCCGCCTGTGAATACCCTCACGCGCGCCGTACGAGGGGATAGAGCATGGCGCGCAAAGCCCGCCCAACGGCTATTGACAGCCCCCTACCGAGCGACTACTATCAGGCCGCGAGAGACAGCACGCCGGCGCGCGGACGGCAGCCGGTCCGCCTCCACTGGCTGAGAGGGGGGTTCCATGGCGAGTCGCGGACTTTCGCGGCGTCAGTTCCTGCGCCGCGCCGGCGGCAGCGCGGGCATCGTGGCCGTCGGCCTTAGCGGCACCACCGCGCTCCACCACGCTCAGGCGCAGCACCTCGCTCCCGAGGAGGCCGCCCACGTCGGCATGCCTGGCCACGACGGCGCGCCGCGCGCGCAGGCGTCCCACGCGGCCGCACAGGCCGGGGAGCGCGACGACCCGCAGTACCTGTTCTTCAACCCCGACCAGGCCGACACCATCGCGGCGATCGCCGAGTGCTTCTGGCCGGGCGCCCCCGGGAAGCCCGGCGCCCGCGACGCCGACGTGTTGAACTACCTCGACCTGGCCCTCGCCGGCGCCTACATGGACCAGCAGGACTTCTACCGCCGCGGGCTCCAGGCGCTCGACGCTTACACCGAGCGCGAGTACGGCCAGCCCTTCCGCCGGCTAGCGCCCGAGCAACAGGACGAGGTGCTGCGCGCGGTCGAGCGCGGCGAGCCGAGCGACTTCACCTGGCCCACCGCCCAGGCATTCTTCAACACCCTTTGGACGCACACCATCGAGGGCATGTTTGCCGACCCTGTCTACGGCGGCAACCGCGACTTCGCCGGCTGGCGGCTGATCGAGTTCGACGGCGCTCAGCCGCGCTACCTCCGCAGCGACATGCAGACCGACGCGAAGTTCACGCGCGCGCCGATCCTCGGGCTCAAGCAGCAGTACGAGGAGCGCACGTCGCGGGCGGGAGGAGAGTAAGCCATGGCGCAGCAGTCGGCAGATGCGGTCATCATCGGCGTGGGCGGCGCCGGGGGCATCCTGGCCGCCGAGCTGGCCAAAGCTGGCCTGCGCGTGGTCGGGCTGGAGCGCGGCCCCCGCCTGGAGACGAAAGACTTCGAGCCGCACGACGAGCTGCGGTTCTTCCAGCGCATGGACCTGCGGCCGGACCCCAAGCGCCAGCCGGTGACCTACCGCCCGAACGAGAACACGCGCGCCACGCGCATCGGCGTCATCAACAACGGCAACCAGGCGGGCGGCGGCACGGTCCACTACGGCACGATGTCGTGGCGCTTTCAGGACCAGGTCTTCCGCGAGCGTTCGCACAACCTGGAACGCTACGGGCCGGACGCCATTCCAGAAGGATCAGGCCTCATGGACTGGCCGCTGACCTACGCCGACCTGGAGCCGTTCTACGACCAGGCCGAGTACGAGCTGGGTATCGGCGGCAAGGCGGGCAACATCCAGGGGCGCATCCAGGAGGGCGGTAACGTCTTCGAGTCGCCCCGCCAGCGCGAGTATCCGCTGCCGCCGGTCGTCCCCGACAACTCGTGCACGATCTTCGACGAGGCGGCCAGCTCGCTGGGCTACCACCCCTTCCCCACACCCAAGGCCATCGCCACCCAGCCGTACCACGGCCGGCCCGGCTGCACCTACTGCGGCTTCTGCCAGGCGTTTGGCTGCCACGTCGGCGCCAAGTCCAGCATCCTCGTCACGAAGCTGCCCGAGGCCGATGCGACCGGCAACTTCGACCTGCGCACCGGCAGCATGGTGTACCGCATCAACAGCGACAACAGCGGGCGAGTGACGGGCGTCTCCTACTATGGGCCGGGCGGCCAGGACGCGACGATCGAGGCCGATCTCGTGATCCTCAGCCCCGCCGTCTACGATTGCACGCGCCTGCTGCTGCTGTCGGCCACGGACCGCTTCCCTGACGGCCTGGCGAACTCCAGCGGCCTGGTGGGCAAGTACTTCTTCGCGCACGGCGGCGCGCGCGTCATGGTCGGCTTCGACGACAAGTACATCCACGTCAACATGGGGCCGAACAACGGCAAGCACACGATAGACGACTACGAGGCCGATAACTTCGACCACAGCGGCCTGGGCTTCATCCAGGGCGGCGCCATCTCGGTCGGCACGATCGCGCTCGACGGCGGGCCGATCGGCGTGGTCCAGGGCATGAACCCGCCGCCCGGTATGCCGCGCTGGGGCGCGCCGTTCCGCGACTTCTTCTCGAAGTACTACGCGCGCCACTTGTCCATCAGCAACTTCACCGAGCTGCTGCCCTGGGCCGACCAGTACATTGACCTCGACCCCAACGTCCGCGATGAGTTCGGCCTGCCGGCGCCGCGCATCACCCACGACTGGCGCAAGCCGTCGGAGATCGCCAAGGTCAATTACCTCTTCGACCGCGAGGAGGAGATCGCGCGCGCGATGGGCGGCTCGATTGTCTGGCGCGCGGGGTTCCCAGGGCCCGGGCCGGGCGCCCACCACGCCGGCGGGACGCGCATGAGCGCCAACCCGCGCGAGGGCGTGGTCAACCGCTACAGCCAGAGCTGGGACCACCCGAACCTGTTCATCCTGGGCACCGCGACCTACCCGACGCTCAGCGGCCACAACCCCACGCTCACGCTGCAAGCGCTGGCGTACTACGCCGCCGACGCCATCGTGAAGCGCTACATCCGCAACCCGGGGCCGCTGGTCTAAGGCAGCGCGGGCGGGCCGGCTCCGTCAGACGGGCCGGCCCGCCTGGTCCGTGAGCAGCGCCGCCAGCGCCAGGTAGTAGCCCGCGGCGGCCGGGGGATCGTCGGCGGCCGCGGCGGCGCCGGCCCGTAGCGCCTCGCTCGCCGCGGCGCGGTAGATGGCGCCGCCCGGCTGGCGGCCGAGGTCGAGCAGCAGCGACGCCGCGAGGGCCGCGGGCGCCGGGCCGGCGTCGTCCTCGAGGGGCTGCTCCGGCCAGAACGTTCGGTTCACCAGGCTCGCGGACGGCGCGTCCAGCAGCGCGCCGTGGCGCGGGTCACGGAAGCGCGCCAGCAGCGCGTCCGCCACCAGGCGGGCGCGCGCCAGGTACCGCGGCTCGCCCGTGGCCGCGTGCGCGTCGAGCAAGGCGCGGCCGAGCGCGGCGTAGTCGCCGAGGTACGGCTCGTCGGCCGCCGCGGCTGGGCCGAGGCGGCGCGGGACGGCGACCGGACCAGCCCAGGCGCATGCAGCCCCCAGACATGCCAGCGTCTCCAGCGCGGCCGCGCGCCAGGCCGGCTCGCCCAGCGCTGCCGCCCCGGCGAGCAGCGCCGAGACGACGCGCGCGTTGACGGCGACGTAGAGGGTCTGATCGAGGGAGGGTGCGGGGCGCTGGGCGCGCGCGGCCCGCAGCGCCGCCCGGACAGTCGCGATGCGGGCCGCGGCCTCGGCCGGCGGGCAGCCGACGTACGGCGCCAGCGTCGCGGCATCCATCGCGGGGTACAGCACGTTCCGGCTCTGATCGGGGAGCGGCCCGCCGCGCGGCTGCACGTTGAAGTGCAGGCAGGCCGCCTGCACGAGGTCGAAGGGTAGGGCAGAGGCCACCTCGCGCGTCGTCCAGGTGTAGTAGCGTTCGTCGGCGGCCTGACTCGCTCGGAACGCGCCTGTGGCCGGATCGCGCAGCGTGCCGAGCAGGTAGGCCGCGATGCCGCGCGCCACCGCCGCGAACGCCGGCTCGGCAAGCCGGACGGCCGCCGCGCTGTACAGGGCGAGGAGCGCGGCGTTGTCGGCGGCCGTGCGGGCGAAGTCGGGCACGCGCCAGGCGGCGTCGCGCGCGGCGTGGAAGAAGCCGCCGTCGAGCGGATCGCACATGCCGCGGTCGGCCAGTCGCCCGAGCGCCAGCCGCACAGTCTCCCCGGCCGCGGCGTCGCCCCGCGCGGCCGCCGCCAGCAGGAGCTGATAGACCGTAGGGCGCAGCGCCCCGGGCGCCGAGGCGAGGCCGCCTGCGGCTGGGGCGGTCGCGGCCGCGACCGCCGCCAGCCCCTCCGCCAGCACGGCCGCGAGCGCCGGCCGCGCGCGCCAGCCGCGCCGCGCCGAGGCCGCGAGCGCGCGCCGCCGGCCCAGCGCCTGCGCTTCCTGGGACCCCCGGTCGGCGACCCACGCCGCGAACGCCCGGTCGCGCGCCGCCAGCAGCGCGTCGTTGGGGCGGCCCGGCAGCGCGTACAGCGGCAGCAGCCCCGGCGACCGCGCCCGCGTCGCGCACACCACGCCGTAGGGCAGCTCCTCGGCCACGTCGAACAGCCGCAGAATCCAACGGGCGCGCAGCGCGACGGCCGGGGCCGCATCCTGGTCCACGGAGACGTAGATGGCAGGGGGGCTCTCGGGCGGCAGCAGGGCGCGACTCCGCGTATCGGCCACCGCCGCGCCGCCCGCGCGCCAGGCAGCATCCACCCGTAGCGCCACGAGCCGGCCCGTGCGCCGCGCCCGCGCGAGCGGCTCCGGCCCCCACGGCTCGACGACGCCGCCACCGGGCGCGTCGTCCGCGACGAGGGCTTGTGACAACTCCAGGTTGGCCTCCCTTGCCACGGCTCTGGGCCTTGTCGGCGCGGCGCGTCCGTCGCCGCTCGTCCTTACAGGCCGTAGAGGCGCGCCGGGTTCTCGCAGAGGATCTTGTCGACGAGGCGCCCCGGCACGTCCTCGCGGGCGCGCAGCGTCAGCACTAGCTCGCGCTCCTCGGAGGGGTCGTTGTGGCCGTAGTCGGAGCCGATCACCAGGTGGTCCTCGCCGATGTACTGGGCGAGGTAGTTGATGTCTTCGTCGGCCTCGCAGGCGACGTAGAGGCGGTTCTCCGCGAACAGCCGCGGCCCCCACGCCGCGGCGTCGGTGCGGAACAGGCGCTTGAGCGCGTGCAGCACGTAGGGCACCCACGACGCGCCCGCCTCGATGAAGGCGAAGCGCAGGTTGGGAAACTGGGCAGGCACCTTGTTGTGCACCAGGTCGCGGAAGGCGATCAGCGGCAGCATGCGGATGTGGGGGAAGCTGCTGTTGCGGTCCACGTCGAAGATCGCCGTCCAGGCCGGGCAGCCCGCGCCGGTGTGAATGCAAATCGGCAGGTCGAGCGCGCTGGCCTCCTCGTAGAGCGGGTAGAAGTAGCGGTTGTCGAGGGTGCGGTCGCGCTCGATGCCGCGTAGGAACACGCCCACGGCGCCGTGCTCCTTGCCCCAGCGCAGCTCGCGCGTCGCCGCCTCCATCGAGTGCAGGGGCGGGACCACCACCCAGCGGATGCGGTTGTCCGACTGCGCCCAGGCCTCGCCGAGGAAGCGGTTGTAGGCGTGACACAGCGCCAGGTCCAGCTCGGCGTCGTCGGTGAGGTACACCAGGAACAGCGTCGGGTAGACCACCTGCACGTCGCACAGCAGCCGGTCCATGTCGCGCAGCCGCGCCGGCACGTTGGTCAGCTCGCGGCAGCCGATCTCGATGTCCGAGCGCCCCGACTGGAACTCCGACTCCGACGGCGTGATGAGGCTGAACCCGCCCTTGCCCGCCGGCTTCGGGAAGATGTTGCCGTCGATCAGCCAGAAGACGTTCTTCTTGCCGTACAGCGTGTCGTTCGGCCCGTAGACGAGCGCCGGCCGCCGTGGATACAACCTGGAGTCGAAGTGCTTCCACATGCTCTGCGACTCGGCGATGTGCGTGTCGGCGTCAACGATCCGCGCCATGAGCATCCTCCGGCATAGCTGGCTGCAGCGTCCCCGCGGGTCTGCCTCATCTTAGTGCGGGCGACCGATCGCCGGCCACCCCCAGGCCCGGACGAGGCGCGCCCGACACCCTTGCGCGCACGCGGGCCGCTCCGGTCTCACGCGACTGTGAGATTGCCACGCCCCCAGGCATTGCCTAGAATTCAAGGGGATTCAGGCCCGAGGAGCACATGAGCAAGCAATCCGAGGCCCGGGCCGAGCCGACGGGGGCAGCGTCTGAGACGGAGAGCGACTGGCGCGCCCGCTACGAGAGGGCGGAGGCCCAGCGCGCGGCCCTCGCCGAGCAGGTGCGCTCGCTGGAGCAAGTCCGGCAGCAGCTCGCCAATTACGCCGCCGACCTCAACCACACCTACCTCGAGTTCCGCCGCCGCCTGACCCAAATGCGGGTCCTGCACGAGGTCAACCTGCAGATCGGCGCGCTGCTCGACGCCGACGCGGTGATGCAGGCGACCGTGGACGCGCTGCAGCGGCTCGTGCCGGCGTCGGCCGCGCACATCTTCCTGCAAGCGCCCGATACCTACGAGGTGCAGACGCGGGTGAGCTGGGCGCCCGAGGGCACGGCGCCGCCCCCGCCGTCGCCGGTCGCGGAGCAGATGGTTCGCGACGCGATGAGCGGCGGGCAGGCGCGGACGGAGGTCACGCGCGATCCGGCCGGCGGCGCCCCCCTCGCGACGCTCGTCGTGCCGCTGCGCGCGCAAGGCCGGGCGCTTGGCGGCCTGTGCCTGGAGCGCCAGGGCGGGCCGGCGTTCGACGAGGAGGCCACGCAGCTCGCCGAGCTGTGCGCCGCCGCCAGCGCCGCCGCCCTCGCGAACGCCGCGCTCTACGAGCAGAGCCAGCGCCTGGCGCTCACCGATCCGCTCACGGGCCTGTACAACCGGCGCTCGCTCGAACAGCTCCTGGAGCGCGAGCTGGACAAGGCCCGCCGCCTGGGCTACCCCATCGGCGTGCTGGTAATCGACGTGGACCAGTTCAAGACCGTCAACGACACGCTCGGGCACCTGCAGGGCGACAAGGCGCTCGGCGCCGTGGGGCGCACGCTGCGCCGCACGCTGCGCAAGATTGACGCGCTGGCGCGCTTCGGGGGCGACGAGTTCGTGGCGCTGTTGCCCGGCTGCGACCCGTCGGCGCTCCGCGGCGTGGGCGAGAAGCTGCGCGCCGCGGTGGCCCAGCGCCGACCGGCCAGCCTGCGCGGCGCGCAGCTCACCGTGAGCATCGGCGGCGCGGCCGCGCAGGGCGCCCACGTAGACGCCACGGCGCTCCTGCAGGCGGCCGACGAGGCGCTCTACCGCGCGAAGGCGGCGGGCCGCAACCGCGTCGCGATCGCCGAATCGCCGCCAGCCCCCGGCGCGCCGGCCCACCGCGACGCATGATCCCCTCGGACGCCGCCGGCTTCTTTCTCTCCCCGGTCGGCCTGCTCCTGACCTACCTCTGGACCTTCGCCAGCCTCACCGCCGTGCAGCTCACCGTGCGCCTCATCATGCGCTTCGACGTGCGGGAGACCGCGCTCGCCGCCCTCTGGCTGACGCTGGCCGCGGCCGCGGTGGGTCTCGCCTTCGTGTACGCGACGGCGCCGGCGGTGAACGCCGCCGACGTCGAGCGGCTGCGCCAGCAGGGCCAGGCGACGGGCGTGGGCGACCAGCTCGCCCAGCTCTACGTGGTGCAGCAGCGCCTGCCCTGGGCGCCGCTCGCGCTGGTGCCGCTCGGCGCCGCGTGCTGGTGGGTGGTGCGCCACGTGCTCCGCATCCGCCAGCGCTCGGCGCTCCTCGCCAGCGCGGCGCTGGCGGTCCTGCTGCTGCCCTGGCCCGCCCTGGTCCTCGCCTGACAGGCGTCACACCTCCACGACCAGCCCGTCGTAGGCCAGTTCGACGCCAGCGGGCAGCGACGCGGCGACCGTGGCGTGGTCGATCTCGTGCGAGATGTGCGTGAGCAGCGTGCGGCGCGGCCGCAGGTCGGCGACGACCGCCAGCGACTCGGCGAGCGTGAAGTGCGTGGGGTGGGGCGTGAAGCGCAGCGCATCGAGGACCAGCAGGTCGAGGTCGCGCAGCAGCGCGCGCGACGCGGGCGGCACGCCGTTGCAGTCGGTCGCGTAGGCCACGTTGCCAATGCGAAAGCCGAGCACTTCCATGCCGCCGTGCTGGAGCGGCACGGGCACGACCTCGACGCCCGCGGCGCGGAACGGGCCGAACACGGGATGGAACTCCAGCGAGGGGCTGGCCCCCGGCCACGGCGGCGGCTGGAAGGCGTAGTCGAAGCGCCGCACGAGCGCGGCGCGCGTGGCGAGGTTGCCGTAGCAGGCCAGCGGCCCCGCCTCGCAGAAGCGGCGCAGGTCGTCCAGCCCGCCCACGTGGTCGGCGTGCGCATGCGTGTACAGCACGGCGTCGACGCGGCGGATGCCCTCGCGCAGCGCTTGCAGGCGGAACTCGGTGGCCGTGTCCACCAGCAGTGCCGCCTCCGCGGTCTCGATGTAGATCGACGCGCGGTCGCGGCGATTGCGGGGGTCGGGCGACGTACACACCGGACAGCCGCAGGCGACGGAGGGGACTCCAAACGAGGTCCCACTGCCCAGTATCGTTAGCCGCATCGCGTTCTCTCCCCGCGCCGACACGCGCCCGGCAGCCTACCGGGCCGGTCACCGGCCAGTGTACGGCATCGGGGCCTCGCCCGCCTGACCCTGCTTGCGTCGGCGACGGAGGCGGTAAGCTCCCAGCCGGTAGGGCGGCGCGTATCCGCCTCCGGGATCATGGGGGTCTCCAGCGCCACGGGCCGCGGCAGCAGCACCGGCAGCGGGGGCGGGAGCGGCGGCACCACGAGCGACGGCGTCGCTAGGCGGCGCGGCGCGCGGTCACGACGGCCCGTCGGTAGAGGTCGTAGGCGGTGGCGCGCGGCACGCCGAGCAGGCGCGCCACGTCCGTGAACGAGCGCCGCTCGACGGCGTGGAGCCAGAGCGCGGCTCGCGCCTGGGGGTCGAGGGCGTTCAGCAGCTCCGCGCAGTAGAGGTGGTCGTCCCACTCGCGGCCGTCGGCATCGGGGGCGTGGTCCAGGGCCGCCACGACGCGGTCGTGCGGCTGGACGTATACCTGGCAGTGGCGCGCGCGCCGGGTGGGCGACTGGGCACGCAGGTAGCGGGCCAACGCCCAGGGAAACGTGCGCCCCAGGTACGCGCTGAACGCGACGCCGGGCCGCGGCTCCCAGCGCTGAGTGAGGTCGGCCAGGATCAGCCAGCTCTGCTGGTCCAGGTCGGCCGGCTGCAGCGCCTCGGGCAGCCCGCGGCGCGTCCCGCGGTGCAGCGCGGCGCGCAGCACCGGCTGGACCGCCTGGTAGAGCAGCGCGAGCGCCGCGCGGTCGCCGCGCTGGAAGCGCCGCGCCAATCGTTCCGGCCCCATCGCCAGCGCCCCAGCCCACGCACTCACGGCAGCCTCCGTCGCGCGCTATTAGAACTTTTGTTCTTATTGTAGCGCGTGATCGGCGCCTGTCAAGGAGCCTGTGACGTGCCTGTTACTGCGCCTGGCGGGCGGGCAATCCCCACCCGCGCGGGGGACACGGCGGCCCTGGCAGCCTACTCGCCGCGTCCCTGCTCCCAGGCCTCCGCGTCGCGCAGTACGGCGCCCACCGCCGTCGCATCGGCCCCACAGGCGGCGGCCAGGGTGGCCACGTCGCGGTCCCAGGTGGGCGGCAGCGGGCGCGCGCGCAGGAGGAGCCGGGGCAGGGTCGCGGGCGGGCAGCCGAGCGCCGCGGCTAGCTCGCTCTCGTCCCAGCCCTGGGCCTGCGCGTAGGGCACGAGCACGGCGGCGAGGAACCCCGGGCGCCGGGTCGCTTCGGCCACCAGGTGGGCCAGCAAGCCCTCGTAGCGCAGCGCCTCCTCGGCGATCGAGCTGGGGCCGGCGGGGCGCGGCGTGACGGTCGGGCTGGGCTGCAGCGGCGTCGGCGGCTCGGCGCTCGGCGGGCGCCGTGCGGCCTCCTGGCGCCGCCGCGCCGCCAGCCAGACCTGCACGCGGTCGAGCAGCTCCTGCGTGTTGAATGGCTTGGTCAGATAATCGTCCGCGCCCGCGGCGAACCCCGCGTGCCGCTGGGCGTCGCTCGCCAGCGCCGTGAGCATGATGATCGGCAGGTGCTGGTCGGTCTCGGTCGCGCGCACGCGGCGGCAGACCTCGAACCCGTCCAGGCCGGGCAGCATCACGTCAAGCAGCAACAGGTCGATGTCCTCGTCCAGGCGCTGCAAGGCCGTGCTGCCGTCCGCCGCGGTCTCCACGTCGTAGCCCACCGTGGCGAGGATGTCCGCCACCAGCTCAGAGGCCGAAGGCTCGTCTTCGACGATCAGGATGCGTGGGCGTGTTGCTTGCACGTTGACTCTCCGGTGGTGCGAACGCCGTGGCCGCGGGGCGCGGCTGCGGCGTAGCCAGGCCGGCGCCCGGTCGGCGCTCCGCGCGGACAAGCGCGTAGTACAGCTCGGTCCGACCGAGCGCGACGCGGCGCGCCGCCCGCCGACTTCCTGTCCATCCGGCCCGTCACGCCTTGGCGAAGGGGAACCCGGCGGGCAGCGGTTGTCCCAACCCCCGCGCCCGCGCCTGCTCGAATACCATCGCGGCCAGCGCCACGTCCTGCACGGCCGTGCCCACCGATTTGAACAGCGTCACCTGCGCGTCGTCGGCACGGCGCGGCGCCCGGCCGGCGACGAGGTCGGCCAGCTCGTGCGCGTCCTCCGGGCTGAACACCTCACGGGCCGCTAGCGCGTCGCCCGCCTCGCCGAACACGCCCTCGCGCGTGTCCACGACGACTACCGCGGCGCGCTGGAAGGTGGCCGGGTCGATCTCGCGCTGGTCGGGGCGCGCCGTGCCCACGGAGTTCACGTGCGTGCCGGGCGCGAGCCACTCGGCCGCCAGCACCGTCTGCGGCGAGCGCACGGCCGCGACCACGAGGCCGGCCGCGTCGCCGTCGCCGTGGCCGCGCACGGCCGCCCGGCCATCGGCCACCGCCTCCACTGGAATCCCGAGCGCCGCGCTCATCTCGGTCGCGAACCGCTCGCGGTTGGCCACGGTGGGGCTCCAGACGCGGGCGCCGCGCGCCAGGCCAATGGCGTGCATCGCTTCGAGCTGCGCGCGCGCCTCGACGCCCGAGCCCAGCACGGCGACCGTCGTCGGTTCGGCGCGGGCGAGCAGCCGCGTGGCCACCGCGCTCGTGCCACCGGTCCGCAGGGTGGTCAGGTGCTGCGCGTCCATGATCGCCTGTAGCGCGCCGTCGGCCACGCTGTACAGCGCGATCATATACCGCACGCCCTGGCCCGGGCACAGGTTCATCGCCTTGAAGCCCATCCAGCCCGAGCCTTCGAGCACCGCGGGGCCGACGCGCAGCCAGCCTTTCCCGGCCTTGACGTTGAGCCGCTGCGGCTGGGTCACCAGGCCCTCGCCCTGCTCGCGGAAGGCGCGCTCCATGGCGACCACCGCGTCGGCCATCGTCACCGCCGCGCGCACGTCGTCGTGGGTCAGTAGCAGTACCATCGTGTCGGCTCTCCTCGCGCGTCCCGACCCTGGGGCATTATAGCGGTCATTCTTATTGACCTGCTGTTGACCTGCCGCAACGTGCGTGGCAACCAGCAAGGCCGATCATCAGGGTGAGGCAAGACCCTGATCCCACAGGGAGGCAGCCGATGCAGAAGCCCGCGCGCATCATGATCGTGGGAGATTGGCGTGCCAGCAGATGACGCCCCGCAGGGCCGGGGCCTCCGCGCCGCGAGCGCGACGTGTCGTAGCCTCCTGAGGGGCGTCTCGCCGTAGCCGCCCGAGGACCGGAGCCCTCCGCTCCATTACCGTCGCTCGCTAGCGGCAACACCGCGCCACAGCAAAGCGGGCCTGGCCGACTGGCCGGGCCCGCCTTCGCGTTCGCTCGCCTCCTCCGGCGGCGCGCAGCGGCGGCTACTGCAGCGCCCCAACCTGCTCCATCCAGCCCGACTGGGCGATCTCCTCGATGAAGTGGTTGTCCACGAAGTCGGTCGGGTTCGCCGTGGCGGCGCCCGGCAGGTCCATCACCTGCAGGATCGAGGCGACGGCCTCGGGCGGCACGCGGAAGTCCGGCTGCCCCCACAGCTCGCGGTAGTAGCGATACGTCTCGTCGAGCACGGCCTGATCGTCGGTCTGCGTGTACTTGCCGATGGCCGCCTTCGTGCCGTCGGCGTCGCGGCGGGCAACCGCTACCGCCTTGACGTAGGCCCGCAGGAAGCGGCGCACCTCCTCGCCGTGCTCGCGCCCCCAGGCCGGCGTGATGCCGATCGCCGTCTGCATGAACGGGATGTTTAGCTCGGTGACGTTCGCCACCGGGACGAGGCCCAGGTCGAGCGCCTTCAAGTTGGTCGGCGGCGAGAACAGCGAGGCGTCGGCGAGTCCTTGCGTCACGAGCGTAAGCTGCTCCGGCGTGCCCTGCGTCGGCTGGATCTGCACGTCGCGCCCCGGCTCGAGGCCGAAGTGGCGCAGCGTGATGAGCGTCGCCGACGTGCTCGACGAGCCGGGCAGCGTGCCGACCATCGTCTTGCCGCGCAGGTCCTGCGGCGCGCGGACACCGCTGCTCGGATTGGCGAACAGGGTGTACGACAGCCGGTTGATCACGCCGGCGATGGCGACGATGTCGGCGCCGGCGAGCCGCGTGGGGATGGTGTTGGCGCCGAAGCCGATCGGCGTGTCGCCGGTCACCACGCCCTGGTCGGTGCGCGTGCCGCTGAGGAACACCAGCTCGGCGTCCAGGCCCTGCTCACGCAGGATCCCCTGCTCGTACGCCACCCACACGGGCGTGAGCGCGCCCCCCGGCGCCGCCCAGGCGACGCGCACCGCAATCGGCGTGGGCGCCGCGCTGCTGCCCGCGCTGGGGGCGCTCGTGGCGCCGCCGGCCGTGGGCGCGCTCGCCCCGCTCGCCGTGGGCGCGCTTCCCGGGGGCGCGCCGGCCGGCTTGCTGGCGGGCGCCGCCGTGGGCGCACACGCAGCGGCCGCGAGCAGCGCGCCCAGCACCAGCGCGACCGCCCCGCGCCGCCATGGGCCGCGCCGCGCACACAGTTCAGCCATTCTCTTCTCCCTGTGCCAGGTTCGGGATGGCTGATTATAGCGGCAGCCGTGCCGGGCGGGCGCCGGTCGCTACGAGCAGCAGTTCCAGGGAAACGAATGGTAGAAACTGCCGTCGTCCGGGAGCACGTCGTCGACTGTCAGCGCGCGGCCGCGTCGCTGCAAGTCTACCCATTGCTGCGATAGCTGCACGAGCCAGGTGACGAAACGGGGCCAAAGCAGCGAAGACGACATGGTAGGCCTCCGGGAAAGCACGCGCCTGGGGCGCGGCGGAGGGCGCTACGTGCGGCGGTACGTGCGGCACAATTACCGGCCAGTGGGCGTTCACGTGCGGTATGACATTAGGACCTGCTACATGCCGGTGCGTCGACCAGTGGAAGGAGCGAGGGGCCGCGCGCGCCGGCGATGGGAGCAGGACGTCAGCCCCCGGACAGCGCCCCGGGCGCCCCCCCACCCACGACGTCGGCGATGCCTAGCCCAAGGAAGTAGCGCCCGACTCGCTCCCACTGCCAGGGGGACACCCCGACATGCTGGGTGAGCACGTGCACGTCCCGGAAGCAGCGCTCGAGCCGGC
>Ga0070741_10001594_pt1 | contig 67643 bp, 61 predicted proteins | sample Coa_R1_4_FD_66440 | JGI IMG/M metagenome (GOLD analysis project Ga0070741, IMG submission 66440) | Surface soil microbial communities from Centralia Pennsylvania, which are recovering from an underground coalmine fire - Coalmine... | ecosystem: Environmental > Terrestrial > Soil > Unclassified ...
GGAGGAGGCCGATCGACGGCTGAGGGGTGGTGGCGATGGCTGATCAGTGGACGTTCGCGTCGTAGCGCGGAGCCAGAAGGGCAAGGTGGCGCGCCGGGAGCGTTTTCTCGAGATGGACGCGGTGATCCCGTGGGCGTCGTTCATCGCGCTGATCGAGCCGCACTATCTGAAGACCGGGAAAGGTCGCCAGCCTCTGGGGCTCGAGAAGATGCTGCGGATCTACTTCCTGGCGACCGGCAGGCGTTCGAAGCACGCGGGGTGCGCGATCGGGTCAATCGACGGCTCTACGATGCCGCCTTCGTTCCGCTGCGCTCCGTCGACCTGCAGTGACCGCTGCACCCAGGGCGAGCGCGCGCTCGGCCACGGCGAGCGTGCGCTCGGTTGGGACCGCGCTGGCGATGCTCACTGGCTCATGAACACCCGCCAGCCGCTCGCCGTCCGCTTCCACTGCGCGGAGATCACGAACGTCTGGTTCCCCGTCAAGACCGCCACCGCCATCACCGGCTCGGTGGCCGCCGTGAGGTCGGTCTTCACGCGGATGTCCAGGCGCCAGATCCCGTCGGGCTTGAATGTGATGATGGCCTGCGTGATCCCGTCGCGGAGGGTCGCCGTCTGATCCTTGAAGATCCACCTGCGCCCCGACTGGACGAAGTCTCCGGGCAGGAGCCGTCCTTCCCAGATGCTTCCGTGCGAGTTCACGAGCATCACCCCGAACTCGTGCTGCGGCGGGCTGAAGCTCGGATCCGAGGGCACCCAGCCGACGCGGAGGGTGAGCAGATCCGGCCTCGTCCCGGGCGTCTTGACGATCTTGGACGCACAGCTGTGCGTGCAGACCGGCGTCGTCTGGTCCTCGATCGTGCACGTCGGCGTGCACCCGTCTCCGAACTGGCTGTTGCCGTCGTCGCACTGCTCGCCGCGGTCCGGCTCGACGATGCCGTCCCCGCAACCGACGACGAGGACGGTCGCGGCCGCGTCGTCCTGCACCGGGAAGCCGTCGTCGTCGATCCCGGACGCCGTCACGACGTCCGTCTTCGACCCGGCCCCCGTGACCTGCGCGATGAACGTGCAGTCGTAGGAGCCGGTCGGCGGCAGCACCTGGGGCACCGCGCAGGTGGTCCCCACGATGGCCGGGTTCAGCGAGTCCGCGACGTTCCCGTACACGTCGTCGACGAGGCTCTGGATCGTGACGGTGTCGAACGTGGACGTATTGCTCACGCGAACCGTGAACGCGACCGGGCCGCCGGGTGCGTCGATCTGCGTCGGGTCCGCGGCCTTGACCACGTCGATCTGGGCCGGGACGTTCCGCACCACGACCGTGGCGTCGTCGGCCGCGGTCAGCGACTCGCCGTCGTCGTCGGTCGCCTTCGCCGTGACCACGTCGACCTCCGTGTATCCGCCGTGGCCGGTGATCGTCGCCTGGAAGGAGCACGAGTAGGATCCGCCCGGGGAAATCGTCTGCGGAACCGAGCACGTGCCCTGGCCGTCCAGGTTCCCGTGGATGGAATCGATCAGCGAGTGGATCGTGACCGCGTCGGCGACCGACTGGTTGCGCACGTCGACGTCGAAGGTCACCACGCCGCCGGGCTCGTCGACCTGCGTCGGGTTCGCGGTCTTGACCACCGTCATGGCGGACGGGAGATCGGTGATCGTCACGATCTCCGAGTCGGAGTCGAACACGAGGTTCCCGTGGGCGTCCGTGCCCGACGCGGTGACGACGTTCGTCTCGGTGTCGCCGGCGTTGCCGCTCACGTTCGCCGGGAAGGAGCAGGAGTAGGACCCGCTCGGTGCGATCGTCTGCGGGACGGAGCACGTGCCCCTGCCGTCCAGGTTCCCGTAGATCGTGTCCGTGAACGACGTGATCGTGACCGCATCGACGGCCGAGAGGTTGCGGATCGTGAAGGCGAAGGTGACCGGTCCGCCCGGCTCGGGAAGGTGGTCGGGGGTGGCGGCCTTCACGACGTCGATCTCCGGCGGAAGCCTGAGGATGTTCACGGTCTCGGCATCCTGGTCGAGGACCGCCTGCCCGCAGGCGTCGGTCCCCGAGGCCGCGACGACGTCGGTGTGAGTCGTCCCGGCGCTGCCGCTGACGGTCTCCGAGAAGGCGCACGCGTAGGAGGCGCCTGCCGGGATCGTCTGCGGCACCGAGCACGTGCCCTTGCCGCTCACGTCGCCGTAGACCGTGTCGCTGAGCGAGGTGATCGTGACCGCACCGGCCGACGGATTTTCGATCGTGATGGCGAAGCTCACGACGCCGCCCGGCTCGAGGATGGAGGTCGGCGTCGCCGTCTTGGTCACGTCGATGGTCGACGGAACGTCGGTGAGAAGCACCGTCGTCTGGGCGGTGTCGATCACGGGGTTGCCGTCATCGTCGGTGCCCGACGCGGCCACGACGTCGGTCTCGGCCGCATTGCAGCTCCCGGTGACGTCGGCCACGAAGGAGCACGAGTACGAGCCGCCGGGCGGGATCGTCTGCGGCACGGAGCAGGCGCCCCGGCCGTTCAGGTCGCCGTAGATCGAGTCGACGAGGAGGGTGATCGTCACCGTGTCGACGGCGGACAGGTTCTTGACGGTCACGCCGAACGTGACGGGGCCGCCCGGCACCGGGAGCGTTCCGGGGCTCGCGGATTTCTGGACGTCGATCTCGGATGGCACGTCGGTGAGCGTGACCGTCGCCGAGTCCGCATCGCCCACCGGGTTGCCGTGGTCGTCGACGCCCGAGGCGGTGACGACGTCGAGCTCCACGGTCCCGGCGTTTCCGGTCACGGTCGCGACGAAAGCGCACGAGTACGCGACGCCCGGTCCGATCGTCTGCGGCACGGAGCAGGTACCCTGGCCGTTCAGATTCCCGTGCACCGAGTCGACGAGCGAGGTGATCGTGACGACGTTCGCCGACGTGTTCCGGACGGTCACGTCGAAGGTCACCGGGCCACCCGGCTCCGGCAGGTTGTCGGGCGTGGCCGACTTGTCGACGTCGATCGACGGGGCCACGTCGAGGATCGTCACGGTCGCCGGATCGTCGTCGGAGACGGGGTTGCCGTCGTCGTCGGTGCCGGAGGCGGTCGCGACGTTCGTGTGCGTCTCCCCGGACAGCCCCGCGATGAACTCCCCGAACGAGCAGGCGTAGGTTGCACCCGGCGGGAGGATCCGGGGCACGGAGCAAGTGCCGAGGCCGTTCAGATCGCCGTAGACCGTGTCGGTCAGCGAGTCGATCGTCACGGTGTCGACCAGGGAGAGGTTCTCCACCACGATGCTGAACGTGACGAACCCGCCTGGCGGGACCGTGCTCGGGCTCGCCTCCTTCGTGATCCGGATCTGGGACGGCACGTCGACGATCGCGACCGTCGCCTCGGCGGAGCCCGTGAGCTGGTTCGAGCTCGGGTCGGTCGCCGTGGCGGCGACCACGTCGGTTTCGATGGAGCCGCCCGGGCCGGTCACCGATGCCGTGAACGAGCAGGTATAGGTCGCGCCGGCGGCGATCGACCGGGGCACCGAGCAGGTTCCCTGGCCGCTCAGGTCGCCATGGACGTTGTCCACGAGCGACCGCAGGGTGACCGTCACGGATGAGGTGTTGAATACTCTCACCGTGAACGTCACCGGGCCACCCGGCTCCGTGACCTCCGCTGGATTCGCCGTCTTGGTGACGCGGATGGCGCCGGGCGGTACCGGGATCTCGATGATCGGGACGCTGTCGCAGTTGCACTTCGACGGCGAGCCCGCGACGGCCTCGAAGGGCGTCGCGCAGAAGTGCTTCTGGTCTTGCGACCAGGTCAGGCAGTAGCGCAGGTCGAGGAAGCCGTTCCGATCCGGGTCGGTGCACGCGACGGTGATGCTGCTCAAGCTGGCCGTGAGCGGGCTGTGTGCCCCATCGATGTCGCCGCAGAGGTCCCCCGGAGGGTCGAGGCTGACGTAGGGCGGCCTCGGCGTGATGGGAAGGATGTCGACCAGGCACGTCCCGGTGAGCGCGTCACCTCCATCGGCGGCGATGTAGATGCCGACGTCGTAGCGCTGCTGGGTCGTGAGGACGACCGACGCAGTCGCGCTGAACGTGACCGTGTCGCCCGGTCCGGCGCACCCGTCATCCAGCACCGTCACGTTGCCGACGTTGGCGAGCAGGACGTCGTTCGCGCTGCACGTGAGACCGATTCCGGCGAGGTCTTCCGCGCAGCCCGTGAGGACGGCTGCCGCGTGCGCGCTGCCTGCGGCGATCGCGAGGAGCAACGCGACCGCGCCCGCTGCGAACGCGATTTGCCCGAGCCAATGCTTCTTTGGTGCCATCGTCGACCTCGGATTCTGCGCCGAGATCGAAAGCCGACGTCCGTGCCGCCTGCGGCGCCGTCCGCGCTCCTTCGATTCCGCGCGTCTTGCCGCAGCCCCTCCCGCGCAGCCCGCACGGGCCTGCACCTGCAATGATGCAAGGCGGACGCCAGCCGCGCGCCCCCGGAATCGCAGGCTTGCGGTCGACGGAAGCGCCGGCGCTTTCGCGAAGGTGGGAGAGCGGACGCGCGCGTTATCGCTCGTGGGAATTCGGGCATCGCATCGCAGCGCTTGGGCCTCACCCCGTACCGGAGCGCGCCCGGGTGGTGGTTCGACGCCGAAGCCGGCGGCGGCTGGCTGGGCAACATCCGGCGCATCGTCGGCGTGGTCGACCGGCTCGCGGCACCCGGCACGGCCGACGATACGTTCTCGCTCGTCGCGGAGGCCGAGAGCGGCGCGCGCATCGTCCTCCACCAGAGCGCGGCGGTGATCGGGCCGCGCAGCAGCTCGCTCCGGGTCGCGGGCTCGGAGGGCACGGCGTGGCTCGACGACGAGTGGCGGCTCTGGGTGGCAGGGCGGCGCGCGAGCGGCGACGGCGGTGCCACGGCCGGAGCCGGCGACCCGGTGCTCGTACCGGCGTCGGCCGATCTCGCTCTCCCGCTCGTGGGCATCCCGCCCGGATCCGGTCCGTTCGCGTCCCGCGAGCTTCCCTGCTTCGTCCGTCAAGCGCTCGCGTTCGCCGACGCGATCGAAGACCGACCGGCGTCGGGTCCGGCGGCCGCGACGTTCGCGGACGGCGTCGCCGTGCAACGCGTGATGGAGGCAGCGCGGGCGGGGCGGTGGACGGAGGTTTGACGGCCGTTCGCGAGCCACCCGGCCTTGCCTCTCGGTTCCGCCGCGTGATTCGATCGACGGCGATGGCTCGAAGGTCGCCATGCATCCTCGCGACGATCGCGTTCGTCGCGTGCCCGCTCGTGCTCGCTTCGCAGGCCCCGGCCCTCGATGCGTGCAAGGCCAGAATCGAGCCGAAGACGGGCCTCATCCGGATCTCCGCCGCGAAGGTCTCGGGCGCGTTGCTCTGGCGCGCGTCGCCCAGTGCGCCCGGCAGCCCGGTCTTCGATCCCTCCTGCGTCAAGGGCACGAGAGCGACGAAGTGCCTGCTCGCGGATCCGGCGACGCTCGCCGCGCGCACCCCGCCACCGGCGTGCACGCTGGTTCTCGCCGACGCCTCTTCGACCTGCTCCGCCTGGGTTCAAGGCTGCGTGCCGGGATCGCGCGCGGCCATCGACCTCGTCGCGGTGATCGTCGGCACGTGGCAGCTCCACCAGGGCGGCACGATCACCTTCAACGCCGACGGCACGTTCGTCACGAGCGAGCTCACCACCGGCACCTACCGCGTGGTCGGTGAATCGGTGGTGCTCGACATCGACTCGATCCCCGGCGAGCTGAACCAGGTGCTGACCTATCTCGGCACGACGCCGGCGGGGCAGCTCCTCTTTGCGCAGGAGACGCCGCTCGGCTTGACGCGCGCGCCGTGAGCCGGGGCGATCCGCGCGCCCGTCACGCAAGCCCGGCGAGCAGGGCCGTCGCGTCCTTCAGGTCGGGCGTGGCAAACCCCTCCGTGAAAGCGTCGTAGACGGACTGGAGAGCGCGCCCCCGTCGCAGGCCCCCCTGCTCGCCGCGCATTCGATAGAGCTCCGCCTCGCACCACCGTCCGCCGCTGCGACCAACCTCAGCGAGCGCGCGGTCCAGGACGTCGAGGGCGTCCGAGGCGGCGCGCAAGATGCAGGCGGCGATTCGTCGGGCCGAGCACGTGGCCGCAGCGTTCGATCTCGGCAACGTCCACGTCTTCGCGGCGATCCTGTACGTGGGCCGCGGCGATGTCGACGAGGTCGGCCGGCGCGCGGCCGCGATCCGCGCCGTCGGCGCGGAGCACGGCCTGCCGATGCTCCTTCCGAGCGGGACGATGCTCGAGGGCTGGGTGTCGGTCCGGCGAGGACGGGTTCCGGGCGGGCTGAAGCGTCACGGTCCGCCGGCGCGTCTTCACCCGGATGCCGACGCGCGTGCGCTCGTCGCCGAGGTGACGGTCGAGTCGAAGTCCGCGCGCGGTCGGCCTGCTTGGAGCTGACCTCCTTCATCTGACCCCGCGCTCGGCGATGATCCCACGCAGTCGGCCAGGGGTCACGCTCGCGAACGGCCTTCCACGAGCGGCTGCGCCGGTCCGCCGGGTAGCAAGCAGCTACCCGAAAGGTAGCGGCTTCTGCGCGAGGCGCGGAGCGAGCCGCACCCGCACCGCGTGCCGACGTCGCGAGCCGCGACGTCCGTCACGTCGGCCGGGCGTGAGCCTCGTGGGCCGGGCCCAGGAAACGGGCGAGGTCGGCCTCGACCAGAACGGATGAGCGCAATGCTGCGAAATCGTACGACCGCAACCTTCGTGACGGCGCTGGCCGTCCTCGCCCTCCAGGCAGCGACCGCGGGAGCAGCGGGCTACTGCTTTCACCTGCGCGACGGCGAGACCGTCACCGTCAAGAGCTTCCGGATCCCCGCGAAAAACAAGTGCAAGCCGTTCAACGGCGTGGAGCTCGGAGGAGGAGCCGCCACCGCCGGCATGGGCTGCACCAATGCGGACGAAAGCGAGCTCATCCTCCATTACACGTCGAACGATTTCAGCCCGACGTCGCGCAACCGCTTCGACAGCGCCACGTGCCGCTTCCCCCTCCCCTTCCCTCCCGTCGGCCCCCAGCAGGGCGAGTGCAAGGGAATGCTCGTCGTCCAGACGGCCGGAATGGCGCCGTACATGAACGTCTACGGCGAGCTCGCGTACCTCGGCCCCTGCGATCAGGACGTGGACTGACGCGGGAGCTGTCGGTGCGAACGATCCATCACCGCCGACATCGGCCCCATGCGAACCGGCTCCGTGACCGATCTCATGCCCACCGGGATCGTGTATTGCCGCGTGTCCGGCATCGCCAAGAGCAAGGCCCGGGTGAGACCTCCGACTGTGATCGTCCCCGTCACGGCGAAGGTGATCTTGTCGCTCCTGGATCGCCGGCCGGGCACCCGCCGACGGCAGCGTTGGTGTTGGCGGCGTCGATGGCGTTACCGAGCGTGCATGTCGCGCCGCCGCTCGCATCCGCCACGTCGTTCACCGCGATTGTGGCCGCACGGCCCGTGGCCGCGAATCCGATCAGCGCCGTCGCGACGACAGCGATGGTGAAGCGCAGCATGCTGCCCCTTGCCGTCCGGGCGCGACGTTCAAACTCCCACGAGCGTCGGGCGCGAGGTCGCGTTGCGCGTGGCGACAGCCGTGCGTCGCGAGGGCTTTGCCGCTTGCGGCCACGAACGGATCGAGAGATGCCACGGAGGCGCTCGGCCGTTGCCTCGGGCGGCCGGTTCCAAGGCGCATTCCAGGGCGGACCGGGGGACTTCGTGAACGACTCCGGCGGGGGGCGCGCCGTACGAGCTTCCGGCGATGACCGCTCTCGCTAGGGAAGCTCTGCACGAGTCGATCAGAATCGGGCATATGGAGGAGGCCGATCGACGGCTGAGGGGTGGTGGCGATGGCTGATCAGTGGACGTTCGCGTCGATGGCGTGGAGCCAGAAGGGCAAGATCACGCGCCGGGAGCGTTTTCTCGCCGAGATGGACGCGGTGATCCCGTAGGCGTCGTTCATCGCGCTGATCGAGCCGCACTATCCGAAGACCGGGAAAGGTCGCCAGCCTGTGGGGCTCGAGAAGATGCTGCGGATCTACTTCCTGCAGCAGTGGTTCGATCTTTCGGACCCGCAAGCTGAGGACGCGATCTACGACAGCGAGTCGATGCGGCGCTTTGCGCGAGTCGAGCTGAGCGAGGACGTGGTGCCGGACGAGACGACGATCCTGCGCTTCCGACATCTGCTCGAGGAGCACGGGCTGACGGGCAAGATCTTCGACGCCGTCCGCGATCTGCTCACCGAGAAGCGGCTGCTGCTCAAGGCCGGGACGATCGTGGACGCGACGATCATCGCGGCACGGAGCTCGACCAAGAACGCCACGAAGACGCGCGACCCCGAGATGAAGCAGACGCGCAAAAGGAAAGCGTGGCACTTCGGGATGAAGCTGCGCACGGCATGGTGGCGACGGACGCGGCGCCTGCGGACATCACGCGTATGCCGGAGGTGCGGCGATCTCATGAGCAAACTCGAAAAGTTCCGTCGCGCGACCACCTGCGCAGAGCTTCCCTATGACGTCGGATACTCCTCGTATCGCGGCAGATCGTCCGCGATCTCGTACCAGGGCGCCTTCGACCCGACGAAGATGTGAGCGTTCGGACGGATCCCGGGGTCGCCGTCGATGCCGCCCATCGGCACGACGACGTATGGCCGCCCAGAGATGGCGCGCGGCATGACGGACCCGCACGTGGAGCAGAAGTGCTGCATGAAGCGCTCGGCCTCCGGCAGCTTGTAGCTGACGAGCCGATCCTCGCCGCGCACGAAGCGAAAGCGGTCGGGGGCGACGAAGCCGTTCGTGGCGTGTGCCGCGCTCCGCGCTCGCCGGCAGCGAGCGCAGTGGCAGTTTCGAACGACGTCGAAGCCGCCTTCGATCTCGTACGCGACCGCGTCGCAGAGGCAGCTTCCGGTGATGACGCCGGGGCGTGTGGGCGTGCGCGCCGGGCCTTCGACCGCGCGCGCGTCGAGCCCGGGTGGATACTCGTCGAACTGCGCCACGTCGTCCGCGATCTCGAACCACGGCGCCTTGGAGCCGACGAAGATGTGCGCGATCGGACGCGCTCGCGGATCGCCGTCGAGGTTTCCGAGCGGAACGAGCGCGACGTCCGTCAGCTCGTGCGGCGCGTTCGAGCCGCAGCGCGAGCAGAAAGGCCGACCGCCGTCCGGAGACGACGCGTAGGTCCCGATCGCGTCACGGCCGGCGACCCACCGGAGCCCATCCTTCGGGACCACGCCGTGAGTGCAGAACGGCGTGCCGTGGAACTTCCTGCACATCGAGCAGTGGCAGTGCATCACCATGCCGACGTGGCCGGTCACCTCGAACGCGACCGCACCGCAGAGACAGCGCCCTCGCAGCATCGTCGTTCTCCCGCGGGCCGTCCTGCGTCGATCGTGGCCCGGATCGCGACGTTTCCAGGTTCGGCGCGCCGATTCCAGACGCGGCGCTTCTCCGCCCGTGGAGCGCGCGGCCGGCCGTCGCGGCCGGTCCTCGCGGCCCGCCCGGCCGGCCTGCTAAGCGACGTCGGCGATGGACGTTCCGAGCCGCATCGCGACCCTCGTCGAGGACCTGATCGAGCTGCCGCGCTTCCTCGAGATCCGGCGCGCGCTGCAGGGCGCCGGGGCGGGCGCGTTCCGCACGATGGGCTACGTCTGCCGCGACCAGGCGGAGCGCATCCCGGACCGGGTCGCGCTCCGCTTCGAGCGCGAGACCGTCACGTTCGGCGAGTTCAACCGCGGCGTGAACCGCTGGGCGAACGCGCTGCGCGCGGCCGGCGCGGGCAAGGGCGACGCCGTCAACCTGATGATGGAGAACTCGCCCGCGATGCTCATGGCGCAGGGCGCCTGCGCGAAGCTCGGGGCGATCGCGGCGCTCGTCAACACGCACCTCGAGGGCGAGGCGCTGGCGCACGTGCACCGCGCGTCGAAGGCGAAGATCGCGCTCGTCGACCGCGCGTGCTCGCGCGCGATGCTGCCGCTCCTCGAGCGGCTTCCCGACGTGACGGTCTTCGGGGACGTGCCCGACATCGTCGTCGAGGGGTCGCGCTTCCGGTCGCTCGGCGAGGCGCTCGACGCCGCGACCGAGGACGAGCCCGACATCCCCGACGTCAAGATCGGCGACGTCTTCCTCTACGTCTACACGTCCGGCACGACCGGCTTTCCGAAGCCCGCGATCGTCCGGCACGCGCGCTTCACCGCCGGCGGCCACTCGCTGTCGATCCTCCTCGAGGAGACGCCCGACGACTGCGCCTACGCGCCGACGCCGCTCTACCACGGGTATGCGAACTTCGTCGGCTTCGCGCCCGCGTTCCACCGCGGCGCCTGCTTCGCCTCGCGTCGGAAGTTCAGCGCGACCGAGTTCCTCGACGACGTCCGCCGCCACGGCGTCACGATCTTCTGCTACGTCGGCGAGCTCTGCCGCTATCTCATGCGGCAGCCGCCGACGCCGCGCGATCGCGACCATCGCATCCGCCTCGCGACCGGACCCGGCCTTCGTCCCGACATCTGGGAAGCCTTCCGCGACCGTTTCGGGATCCCGAAGATCATCGACTCCTACGGCCAGACCGAAGGCAACGTGAGCCTGCAGAACCGGCGCGGACGCGTCGGCTCGTGCGGGCGCTGCGCGCCCTTCACGCACGACTCCCTCAGGCTGGCGCGCTACGACCTCGAGCGCGGGGAGCTCGTGCGCGGGTCCGACGGCTTCCTCGTCGAGTGCGGGGTGGGCGAGGCGGGAGAGCTCCTGAGTCGCGTCGCGAAGGACAGCCCGATGGCGTTCGACGGCTACGCCGACCGCGCCGACAACGAGAAGAAGCTCCTCCGCGACTGCTTCGAGAAGGGCGACACGTGGCTACGCACAGGCGACCTGCTGAAGCGCGACTACGCGGCGTACTACTATTTCGTCGATCGCATCGGAGACACCTTCCGCTGGAAGGGCGAGAACGTCGCGACCATGGAGGTCGAGCACCTGCTGAACCGCGCGCCCGGCGTGCACGAGACCGCGGTGTACGGCGTCCGGATCCCGGGCAGCGACGGCCGCGCCGGCATGGCGCTCGTCGTACCGGCCGACGGGGCGGCGTTCGACCCGGCGTCGTTCTACGCGCATGCGGCGCGCACGCTGCCGGCCTACGCGCGCCCGCTCTTCGTGCGCGTCGCCGATGCGGTCGACGTGACCGGCAACTTCAAGAACCGGAAGCTCCGGCTCCAGGACGAGGCGTTCGACCTGGATCGCGTGCGCGATCCGCTCTGGCTGCGCGACGACGAGCGAGCGACCTACGTCCCGCTCGATCGAGCGCTCGCGGACGAGATCGCCGCGGGCCGCAGAAAGCTGTGAAGGCCGTTTTCGCGCTCGCGGAACGACCCTAGCCGACCTGCTCCACGTCGTTGGAGTCGCACTCGGGGCAAGACGGGTGCGCCTCATCCGAGTCGAACACCTTGCCGCACAGCTTGCACTCGAAGAGCTTCGGCGGCTTGCGCGTCGCCGCGCGCGCACCGCCCTGCCCTGCGTCCCGGGGAGGATCGGCAGCCATGCCGCCGACCCTACACCGACGCGCGCCGCAAGAGGAACCGCGGCCGGGCGCCCCGGCTACTCGCCGATCACCTTGATCAGCACGCGCTTTCGCCGGCGGCCGTCGAACTCGCCGTAGAAGATCTGCTCCCACGGGCCGAGGTCGAGCTCGCCGCCCGTGATCGCGACGACGACCTCGCGCCCCATGACCTGCCGCTTCAGGTGGGCGTCGGCGTTGTCCTCGCCGGTGTCGTTGTGGCGGTACTGCTTGGTCGGAGCGTGCGGGGCGAGGCCCTCGAGCCAGCGCTCGTAGTCCTGGTGGAGGCCCGGCTCGTCGTCGTTGATGAAGATGGACGCGGTGATGTGCATGGCGTTCACGAGCACGAGCCCCTCGCGCACGCCGCTCTCCGCGACGGCGCCGGCGACCTCGCGCGTGACGTTCACGAACCCGCGCCGCGACGGGACGTTGAACCAGAGCTCCTTGCGATGGCTCTTCACGTCGCCTCCCGCGGCCGCCCGAGCGGGTACGACGCCTCGCAGCGATGCACCGCCCGCTTCGCCGAAAGCTGGCTCGAGTACAGATGGAAGTCACGCACCGTGAACGGGTCGCAGCGGAGAAGGCCGTTCATCGCGAGGAAGCTCCCGACGGCGCGCTGCGGGGTCGCTTTCAGGCGCGCCAGCGTCAGGTGCGGCGAGAACTTCCTTCCCTCGGGCGCGACGCCCGCCCGGACGACCGCCGCCTCGACGCGGTTTCGGAGGTCGACGAGCGCGTCGCTCTTCTCGATTCCGGCCCACAGCACGTGCGGCTCGCCGCGCGGCGGGAAGTGACCGACGCCTCGCACCTCGAGCGGGAACGGCTCCCCGCGCACGTCGTCGAGCGCGTCCGCGATGTCGTGGAAGACGAGGCCGTCGACCTCGCCGATGAAGCGCAGCGTGAGGTGCATCTCGTCGGGCTCGAGCCAGCGGGCGCCGGGCACGTCGCAGCAGACGCGCCGGAGGGCTTCCTTGACGTCGTCGGGGAGCTCGATGCTGACGAAGAGACGGATCATCGGATCATCGCGCGGTCCTCGCGCGCGCCGGGCCTAGGAGCGCGCCGCCGTCTCGGGCGCTTCGCCCGCTCCGCCTGCACCGGCGACGCTCGCGACGACGTCGAGGAATCCGCGGATCATGCGATACGTGAGCCCCCAGACCCGATGGCCCTCGTAGACAAACGCCGGGTAGCGCATCTCGTGGCCCTCGCGCGTGAACTCGATCGTTCCGTGGAAGCGATCGTCGCGGAAGACGCGCATCGGGAGCCAGAGCGCGGCTGCGACCTCGGTCGCGTCGATGCGCGTCGGCAGCGGCCGGTCCACCCGGAAGAGGAACGGGCTGATGACCATGTCGAGGTGCCGGCCGTTCGCGACCGCGTGCAGGTCGTCGAGGCGCGCGAGGAGCTCGCCGTCGCGCGCGAGGTCGATCCCGACCTCCTCGGCGGTCTCCCGGATCGCGGTCGCGGCGAGGTCGGGATCGCACGCATCGTGGCGGCCGCCGGGAAAGGCCATGTGCCCCGACCACGGGTCGAGCGGATGCTCCGCCCGCTTGATCAGCAGTAGGCGCGCCTCGTCGTCGCCGGGTGCGAGGACGATCGCGACCGCGGCGCGCGAGCCGGGCTCGTGGGGAGTGAGGACGGGCACGCGACCGCGCAGGCCGCGCTGGAGGATCACAAGCTCGTCGCGTGACATCGGCAGCAGGCGGGATCGGGCGGGGGCATCGATCGCCGCACCGACCTTAACACCGCGTCCGCGGCGGCGGTACCCGGTACCGATCGCGGAACCGCGCCGCTGCGCGCCGGGGCCCTATTCGCCAGCTCCAGGCTCCCATTCGAAGGCGAGGCTGTGCTTCTTCGCGTCGTTACAAGCCTTGCACGCGGGAACGACGTTCCCGCGCGTCGACCGGCCGCCGCGGATGATCGGAACGACGTGATCCATCGTAAGCGCGCTCGCGCCGACCCGTCGCCCGCAGTAGTGGCAGACGCCGGCCGCGCGCCGCCTCTTCCACCACGGCGACGCGCGCAGCTCGCGCGCCCGCGCGCGCTCGCGGCGGACGTGGCCTTCGTCGACCTCGACCAGAAACGGCGCACCGGACACGCGCTCGGCCATCGATCGAAGCTTAGCGCGTCCGCCGCTCATTGCGACGAGACGACGAACGGCAGCACGACCAGGAGCTGCACGCCGTCGAACACGCTGTGCGCGACCATGCACGGCAGGACGTCGTCGCTCGCGCGGAAGAGAAGCCCGAGAACGAGCGACACCGTGAACACGCCGATCAGCATGAAGGGCATCCCGTAGCTCGCATGGCTCATCGTGAAGAGCAGCGTCGAAAGGAACAGCCCCGCCCGCGGCTGCAGGAACGAGCGGAAGAACGCCTCCTCGAAGACCCCGGCGGAAATCACGAGGAGGAGCCGCCGCCAGACCGGCAGGCCGACCAGAAACCGCACGACGTCCGGGATCTCGCCGACGCCGGCCGCTGCATCCCCGCCGCCGCTCATCCCGGCCGCTCTCTCGCCGAGGCCGAGGAAGTAGGCCGCAGCCGCCATCGCGGCAATCGTCGCCATCCAGCCGGCGAGCCCCGCCCCGAAGCCGAACCACACCCGCCGCGCCGGTCGCTGCAGCGACAGTCGCAGAAAACGCTCGGGTGCGACGAACCCGGCGAGGCCCCACCAGACGAGCAGGAACCCGCCCAGGACGACATGGCCGGCGAAGAGCGAGAGGAACGAGGCGTTCTCGAGGTCGGGGGGCGCGGACTCTCCGAAGATACCCTGGAGCGGCAGGAAGACCGTCACCGCCAGCACGCCGACGAGCAGCACCACCGCGACCGCGGCGCGCGCGACGCTGGGGAACGGCTCGATCGAGAGGCGCGGCGACCGGCGGCGGGCGATCAACCCCGCCGTCACGACGGCCGATACCAGGACAGCGGACAGGAGCCTCATGAGCGCGTGCAGTGGGTGGGACAGTGCGGCATAAGGGCCCGGGGAAACGTCCGCGATGACGACGACGCTAGCACGAAACGCCGACTCGGGCGGAAAGCTGGGCTTGGTCCTCTCGGGCGGCGGCGCGCGTGGACCGTTCCAGGTCGGCGTGTACGAGCGCCTGCTGCGCGACCCGCGCTTCGCCGAAGGGCCTGCGGTCCTGAGCGGCACCTCCGCGGGCTCGCTGAACGCGGCCATGATCGCGTGCGGCATGTCGCCGCGCGAGATGATGGACGCGTGGAACGCGTTCGCGGACGACCCGCCGGTGATCGCGAACACGCGCTTCTTCAGCACCCTCTTCGCGACCGTCGCGCGGCTCGCGATCCGCGAGCTCGCCGCCGCGCCCGCGCGCCTGCCCGGTGACATCGCGCGCTTCGCGCGGCGCGCGCGCCACTACTGGCCGCCGCGCATCGGCTCCCTCACCGCGGTCTGGCTCGATTTCTTCCTGACGAGCCGGTTCGATCTCCTGAGCTCGCTGCTCGACGGCATCGAGTCGCCGTCGCTGGTCGACACCGGGCTCCTGCGCGAGCGCCTGATCCAGCTCTTCGGAAGCGAGCGCGTCCCCGCGCGGCGCCGGCTCGCGATCAACACCGTCGACGTCAATACCGGCCGCGTGGTGCGCTACGTGACCGGCCCCGTTCCCGCGGTGCCGGCCTCCGAGTACATCGTCGTGCCCGCGATCAGCGTCGACATGCTGGTCGCGAGCTGCAGCATCCCGCTCTTGTTCAACCCCGTGACGGTCGGCGCGCGTCTCCTCTGGGACGGCGGGCTCCTCGTGAACACGCCGCTCGCCCCCGCGGTCGCGCTCGGCGCCGATCAGATCGTGACCGTGATGGTGACCGAGCAGCACCGCGGGAACCCGCCGCTGCGCCGATTTGGACGCGCGCTCGAGCGGACCGCGGACTCGTTCCTCGAGAACGCCTACAACGTCGACCGCCTCCTGCTCCTCGAGCGCAACCGCCTGTCGCACCTCGAGGGAAGCCCGTATCGCGACGTCAAGCTCTACCAGGCGCTCCGGCCCGCTCCGGATCGCCGTCTGTTCAGCGCCGGGTCGTACCTGAACTTCCAGCGCCCGATGATGGCGGCCATGTACCGCGCCGGGCAGCGCGCCGCGTCCGAGTGGCTGGCGCTCGGCCCGCCGATCGATCGCCTGGAGGCGCGCCAGTCGCCGGCGCCGTCGTCCACGCGGACGTCGCGCGAGCGGGCTTAGGGGCCGATCGGGCGGAGCGTCATCCGACGCCGGCCGCCCGCGCGATCAGGAGCAGGCCCGCCGCGACGGCGGTGCCGCCGATCGCGCGCGCGACCCGCTCGCCGGCCGGCGCCACTCGCTCGGCGGTGATGGCGGTCGGGACGAGGGACGGCAGCATCATCGCCACCATCATGACGCCGCGATGCGTGTCCGGTTCCGCGGTTCGTCATCGGTCCTCCACCTCCTTCCGACGACCACATCGTGAGATGGATCGAGAGCCAGGTATAGACCGATGGGGGTTACAATTTTGGCGCGATTCCGATGGACCCGGTGATCGCCCGCGCGGCGCGCGCGCTCGCAGCCGGCGACGCGCTCGGCGCCTTGAGCCGCGTCGCCCTGCGCGACGACGCGCCCGCTCTCGCGCTTCGCGGCATCGCGATGGCGCAGCTCGGCGATCTCGATCGAGCGAAGGCGCTTCTGCGAAGGGCGGCGCGTGCGTTCGGTCCCGAGGACGCGCTGGCCGGCGCGCGGTGCGCGGTCGCCGAAGCCGAGATCGCGCTCGTGTCGCGCGATCTCGGCTGGCCCGCGAAGGCGCTCGAGGCGGCGCGGGCAACGCTCGAAGCGCACCGCGACCGCGCCAACGCCGCGTACGCACGCCTCCTCGAGGTGCGACGCCTCGTGCTGATCGGGCACATCGACGAAGCGGAGCAGGTCCTCGCGGGGCTCGACCCCGGCGCGCTCGCGCCCGCGTCGCGCACGGTCCACGAGCTGGTCGCCGCCGGCATCGCGATTCGACGGGTGCGGACGAAGGCGGCTCGCGCCGCGCTCGCCCGGGCGGAGCGCGCGGCGCGGCGCGCGCGGATCCCCGCGCTGACGGCGGAGGTCGAGACCGCGTGCCGCATCCTGCGCACGCCCGCGGCGCGCTCGATCGCGCGCGGCGAGGAGCGTCTTCTCCTGCTCGAGGACGTCGAAAGGTTGCTCGCCTCGAAGGCGCTCGTCGTCGATGCTTGCCGACACGTCGTGCGCGAAACGCGTCGGGTCGTCCCGCTCGCGCGGCGTCCCGTGCTGTTCGCGATCGCGCGCGCGCTCGGAGAAGCGTGGCCGGGAGACGTCGCGCGGGACGCCCTCGTCGCGCGCGTGTTCGGAGCCAAGCGCGCCGACGAATCGCATCGCGCGCGCTTGCGCGTCGAGGTCGGCCGGCTCCGGAGATTGATTCGGACGCTCGCCGACGTGACGGCGACGAAGCGCGGCTTCGCGCTCGCGCCCCGCCGCGCACGCGAGGTCGTCGTGCTGGCACGGCCCATCGAAGACGAGCGCGCGGTGGTGCTGGCGTTCCTCGCCGACGGCGAGTCATGGTCGAGCTCGGCGCTTGCGCTCGCGCTCGGAGCCAGCCAGCGCACGGTGCAGCGCGCGCTCGACGCGCTCGCGGAAGCGGGCAAGGTACAGTCCTTCGGTCGCGGGCGAGCCCGCCGGTGGATGACGCCGCCCATGCCGGGATTCACGACGACGTTGTTACTCTCCGCTGCGCTGCCCACCGGCTAGGATGGCGGGATGACCCGATCGGCCGCCGAGATCGTCCGCGAGGATGGACCCTTTCCGGGCGTCGACCACGTGCACGGCGTCACCTTCGACGGCCGGAACGTCTGGATCGCCGCAGGCGACAAGCTGATCGCGTTCGATCCGGCGACCGCGAACATGGTGCGATCGATCGCCGTCGCCGCGGATGCGGGAACCGCGTTCGACGGCGAGCACCTGTTCCAGCTTTCGGGCGATCGCATCCGGAAGATCGATCCGAAGACCGGCCGCGTGATCGGCACGATCCCCGCACCCGGCGGCCGCGGGTCCGGGCTCACGTGGGCCGAAGGAACGCTCTGGGTCGGCCACTATCGCGACCGGAAGATCCATCAGATCGACCCCGAGACCGGGGCGGTCCTTCGCACGATCGAGTCCAATCGCTTCGTCACCGGCGTGACCTGGGTCGACGGAGAGCTCTGGCACGCCACCTGGGAAGGGAACGAGAGCGACCTCCGGCGCGTCGATCCCCGAACCGGAGGAGTCCTCGAGACGCTCGCGATGCCGCCCGGAGCGGAGATCTCCGGGCTCGAGTCCGACGGCGGCGAGCGATTCTTCTGCGGAGGAGGAAGCAGCGGAAGCGTGCGGACCGTCCGCCGACCGAGGCGGGGCTCCGCGACGCGGAGCTAGCTCGTCGGCGCCTGCACGGCGCCGGTCAGCGAGACGCCGTCCGATTCTCGCTCCCGTCGTCGTGCGAGGCGCGGACGACGGTGAACACGGCGCCGTCGCGGCCGACGGCATGCACGATCGGCGACTCGGCGAAGTTCGCCGCGAGGCCGACCCGGGTCGTCGCGACGTAGTAGTCGACGCCCGCCGGCAGCGGTCCGGCGAGCGGGCCGTCGATGCCGCCCTCCCAGAGGGCGCGCACCTCGACGTTCGGCGGAGCGTAGCGCTCGGCGCACGGTAGCGAGTAGTCGGTCGCGGCGACCACGACGGTCGCGCGTCGGCCATCCGCGACGCGCCCGGCGATCCACTCCATCGCCTCGCGATAGCTCGCGACCCAGTAATCGGTGTCGTAGCGCTTCCACGCGCGCGCGACGCCGCCGGCGAGCGGGTTGAAGTACGCCATCTCGTACGGGTGCAGGCGGATCAGGTCGGCGATCGGCGAGAGCAGCACGAGCGCGGCGGCCGCGACCGCGACCCGGCGGAGCGCCGGCGCGCGGATCGCCGCCACGGCGCGCTCCGCGCCGATCGCGGCCAGGATCGCGACGCCGGGGAGGACGAAGAGGAAGTGTCGCAGGCCGTCGTACGCGGGCGGTCGAAGGAGCGCGAAAGACACGACGGGCAGCGCGACCCAGCCGACGACGAGGAGCGCGGCGAGCCCGGCGCGCGAGCGCGGCCGCGCGGCAAAGCGTCCGATTGCCACTGCGAATCCGACTGCGCCCAGAGCGAGCACGGCGATCGGCGTCTTGAGCGCGATCAGCTCCGCGAGGTAGCGACCGGGCAGAGCATCGCTCTTCGCATACGCGCCCTCGAAGAGGACCGGAAACCGGACGGGGAACGCGGCCGCGACCGACAGCGCCGCGAGCGGGTTCCGGATCGGCGCCTCGTGCGCGAACGGCCAGGTCGCGACCATGAGCGTCCACGCGAGCACGCCGAGAAGCGCCGTCTGCGCCGCGATGCGGGCGGCGCGGCGCGCCGCGGGCGCGGTCCCGCGGCCGCCCAGCGCCCACCAGTGAAGCGCACCCGCGGCGACGTACGCGAACAAGACGACCCCGCCCACCCGCACCGCGAGCGCGACCCCGACGGCGAGGCCGGAGACGAAAGCGTCGCGCCAGCGCGGTCGCTCGCGGCCGTAGAATACGGCGAGCGCGACCAGCGACCACGCAAAGGCGGCCGCGAACGGGACGTCCTTGGAGTTCTGGAAGGCGTTCCCGAAGAACGGCGGCAGCGTCGCGAGCGCGAGGCAGGCGAAGACGGGCGCGAGCGGCATCTCGAGCAGGCCGGCGAAGCGGACGGCGCCCAGCACGGCCGCGATCGCGGTCGCCGCGATGCATGCATGTCGCGCCTCGAGCGCGTGCGCGGGGAACAGCCGCGCGGCGCCGCTCGCGAGCATCTCGAAGAGCGCGCCGTAGTAGCGGAGGTTCCAGAAGTCGTCGTACGAGCGGTCGCGCAGGCCGGAGCGGAAGTAGTCGAGGGCGAGGTCGCCGTAGCGCGACTGCACCGACTCGTCCCAGGTCATGCCGTAGTCGGCCACGATGGCCCAGACGACCGCGGCCGCGACCGCGACGAACGCGAGCGGCCAGAGGCGCCGCCACGTCGCCGGTCGCGCGGCTTCGCCTTCGGAGGCCACTTCGCGCGACCGGTCTACGCCGATGCCGATCGGGCGGGATGCGGCGCCGGCGCGGCGTCCGCCGCCACCACGGCGGCGCGCGCGCGGTCCGTCCGTCCCGCGCGGAGGCGCGGACCGAGCAGCCGGAGGAGCGACGCGCTCGCCCGCACACCGGCGGCGACCGAGACCTTCGAGCCCGGCACGTCGCGCCACACCTCGAGCGGCTCCTCGGCGATCGCTCGGAGCGGGACCGGCGTGCCGCCGTCGCAGCCCAGCACCAGGCGCTGCAGGAGCTCGACGTCGAACGACCAGCGGCTCCGGAACGGGCGCGCGAGCGCCGCTTCGAGCGCCGGCGAGACGCGGAAGAGCTTCGCCCCGCATTGCGTGTCGTACACCGGGAGATCGAGTACGATCGAGGCCAGCGTCGCGAACACGCGGCCCGTGTAGTGGCGCGACGCCCGCCGGTCGATCCGCCGGCCGAGCAGCTTGACGCGCGAGCCGAGCAGGACCTCGAGCGACGACGAACGCATCTTCGCGATGAGGCGCTCCGCCTCGGCGATCGGCGTGGAGAGGTCCGCGTCCAGGTAGCCGACGATCTCGGCGCCGCCCGCGACGGCCGCGAGGAGGCCGCGGCGGACGGCCTCGGCCTTCCCGCGGTTCGAACCCAGCGCCAGCACGTCGATCCGGGTCGGGCAGCGCGCCGCGAGCGACTCGAGCAGCGACCGGGTGCCGTCGGTCGATCCGTCGTCCACGAGGAGGAGCCGGACGCCGTCGGCCAGCGCGAGGCGCAGGAGGGCCGGCGCATCGAGGCGGTCCCGCTCGTCGAAGCACGGGACCGCGATCGTGACCGCCTCGGCCATGGACGCCATTCCCCCTCCGGCTATCGGCAGCCGGGGCTCGGCTCTTGAGGCGGGTCGGGGCATCCTGGGGATCAGGATGCAAGGCGCACGGCGGGCGCCGGCGGACCGGCGCCGGCGCTTGTCAGGCATGCGGCTCGAAGTGTAGAAACCGGCTCCCGAATCAAACGAGCCGCAATCGCCAGGAGGTCGTACGATGGTCGACGAAATCATCCTGGAGGAGGAGGCGATCGTCGAGGAGCGGACGGCGGAGGGGGCGTGGGAGGGGGCCATCCTCGATCGCCCGATCCGGACCCTGCCGGGGCTGCAGGATCCGATCCAGCTCCCGTACGACGCGAGCGTACGGGAAGCGATCGACACGATGAACGACGCGCGCGTCGGGTGCGTGATGCTGGTCGACGACGGACGCCTGGTCGGCGTCTTCACCGAGCGCGACGTCCTGCTCCGCGTCGCGGGCTCGCGCGTCGACATCGAGGAGACCGCGGTCGGCGAGCTCATGACGCGCGACCCGGAGTGCTTGACGCTCGACGACCGGATCGCCTACGCCCTCAACCGCATGAGCGTCGGCGGCTTCCGCCACGTCCCGCTGGTGGACGACGACGGCCGGCCGACCGGCCTCGTGTCGATGCGGCACATCGTCGACTACCTCGTCGACCTCTTCCCGCACGCGGTGCTGAACCTGCCGCCGTCGCCGTCGCGCGTGTTCCCGAAGGAACGCGAAGGGGCGTGAAGCTCAGCTCCGCGTAAAGAATACGGGCATGCGGCGCGGGCCGTTGATGAAGGTCGACGGGAGGCGCTCGATCGGGCCGGCGAGCTCGAGGTCGGGGAGCCGTCGCAGGACCTCCCCGAAGAGCGTCCTCATCTCGAGGCGCGCGAGGCTCGCGCCGAGGCAGAAATGCGTCCCGCCGCCGCCGAACGCGACGTGCTCGTTCGGCGTGCGCGCGACGTCGAAGCGGTCCGGGTCGGGAAAGACGCTCTCGTCGCGATTCGCCGACGCGTAGAAGACGACGACCTTCTGCCCCGCGGCGATGCTCCGGCCGCGCAGCTCGACGTCGCACGTGGCGGTGCGCCGGAAATGGACGACCGGCGTGCACCAGCGCAGCATCTCCTCGATCGCGCTCGCGAGGAGGCCGGGGTCGGCGGCGAGGCGGGCGCGCTCTTCGGGGCGGTGGACGAGCTCCAGCATCCCGCCCGCCACGAGGTTCCGCGTCGTGTCTCCGCCGGCGTTGATGAGGAGGAGAAAGAACATGTCGAACTCGAGCTCGCTCAGGCGCTCGCCGTCGACGTCGGCGGACAGCAGCACGCTCGCGATGTCGTCGCGGGGCGTCGCGCGCTTCGCGGCGCGCACCGACGCCGAGTACGACATCATCTCCGCGATCGCGGCCTGCACGTCGGCGATGCCGGCGGGCGTCGCGACCGCGGTGTGCATGCGCTCGGTGAGCTCGTAGAGACGCCGGCCGTCGGCGAGCGGGATCCCCATGAGCTCGGCGATCACGTACGACGGCAGCTCGCCCGCGACGTCGGTCACGAAGTCGCATTCGCCGCGCGGAGCGACCGCGTCGACGATGGCGCGCGCGAGCTCGCCGATCCGGCCGTGCAGGCGCTGCACCATGCGCGGCGTGAACCCTTTATTGACGATCGACCGCAGCTTCGTGTGCTGTGGCGGGTCCATGTTGAGCATCATGAGTCGCATCATCGCGAGCTGATCGGGCGGCGAGTCGGCGATCATCGTGCCGCCGGACCACGACGAGAAGGTCTGCGAGTCGCGCGACACCCGCACGACGTCGTCGTAGCGCGTCACGGCCCAGAAGCCGGCGCCGTCGCGCTCGGGGTGCCAGTGCACGGGGTCCTCGGCGCGCAGCAGGCGGAACAGATCGTGCGGCGGCCCGGACGCCGCGTACTGCGCGACGTCCAGCAGATCGATCTCGGCGAGGCTCATCGTTTCCCTCGTTAGACAATCCGCCGCGCGAGAGCCGCCTTGTCGACCTTCATTCCTGGCGTGAGCGGCAGCTCGCTCGCCAGCACGACGCGGTCGGGCACCTTGTAGTCGGCGATCCGGGCCCGCACGAAGGCGCGCACCTCGTCCGCGTCCAGCGCGACGCCCGGCCGGGGTACGAGGAACGCGACGCCCTTCTCGCCCAGCACCGGGTCCGGGACGCCGATGACGGCCGCCTGCGCGACGCCGGGATGGTCGTTCAGGACCGCCTCGACCTCGACCGGGTACACGTTGTAGCCGCCGCGGATGTACATCTCCTTCTTCCGGCCGACGAGGCGGAGGTAGCCGTCGTCGTCGAGGATCCCGAGATCGCCCGTGTAGAAGAATCCCGCGGCGTCCTTCACCGCGGCGGTCGCCTCCGGGTCGTTCCAGTAGCCGCGCATCACGGCCGGCGATCGGATCGCGACCTCGCCCGCGACGCCCGCCGGCACCGGCCGGCGCTCGCCGTCGACGATCTCGAGCTCGACGATCGCGCTCGCGCGACCGACGGTGGTCGCGAGGCGCTCCTCGCCGTCGCCGGGACGCGATCCGGTGCCGACGGCGGTCTCGGTGCAGGAGTATCGCGTCACGAGCTCGATCCCGAGGCGGCTCCGGATCTGGCGCACGAGCTCGGGCGTGAACGGCGCGCCGCCGATCGCGCCGACGCGGAGCGACGAGAGGTCGAAGCGCTCCAGGTCCGGCTCCATCAGCATGAGGCTGTACTGCGCGGGGACGCCGCCGACGTACGTCGCGCGCTCGCGCTCGATCGTCTCGAGGACGGTGCGGGCCTTGAACGCGTCGAGCAGGATCGTCGTCTGCGCGCCCGCGATGTTGGCGGCGATCTTCGACATGAAGCCCACGTGCGAGAACGGCGTCCCGGTCGCGATGCTGCGCTCGCCGTACTCCTGCAGCATCTCGTCGCGAAGCGGCCGGATCGCGTCCAGGCTCGCGAACGTGAACGTCGCGCCCTTCGGGCGGCCGGTCGTCCCGCTCGTGTAGACGATCGCGACGACGTCGTCGGGCGAGAGATCGACCGCCGGCGGCGCGGCGGCGCGCGCGGGAAGACCGCGTCCCTCGCCGCCGCGTTCGACGGCGAACACGTGCTCGAGGGTCGGGATGCGGTCGGCGAGGCGGCGCGCGAGCGCGGCGTGCTCGCGCTCGCCGAGCCGTTCGATCGCGATGACGGCGCGGGCCCCGCTGTCGCGCAGGATGAACTCCACCTCGGTGTCGCCGAAGCGCGGGTTGATGCCGGTCGTCACGACGCCGATCTTGGCGGCGGCGAGGTAGGCGATGGCGTACTCCGGGCAGGGCGGCAGGAGGAGCGCGAGGACGTCGCCCTTGCCGAAGCCGATGTCGGCGAGGCCGGCGGCCATCGCGTCGGAGCGGCGATCCCATTCCGCATAGGTGATGCGAGCCGCGCCCTCGGGCGGGCGACCGCCCGGGAAGTGGACGAACGCGTCGCGCCCGCCGTCGCGCGCCGCGATCTCCCGCAGCCAATCGCCTAGGAGCTTCATCCGGCGCGCTCCGCGCGCTCATGCGCGCCCCGCGGCGCCGGCAGCGCGGGCGCCGGCGCCGGTGCACCCGTGCCCGGCTCTCCCGGCGCGGGCGACGCGAAAGCCCGCAGGCGGAAGAGCGCCGAATCGATCGCGCTGAACACGAGCGTTCCGACCTGAACGACGTCGTCCGGCGGCGCCGCGCGCGCGTAGAGCGCGCTGCTCGCGATCGTCAGGCTTCCGATCTCGAGCGTGCGCGTCGTCGCGTCGTCGAGCGTCAGCGCGATCGTCGCCTGCGGCTCGGCGAGGCCGAAATCGGCGAGCGCGCGGTCGCCGCGCGGGAACCGATCGATCACCGGGAGGTCGATCACCTCGCGCACGAGGGCCGACACGATGTCTCCCGCCTCGGCGGCGGACGGCGTCGGCTCGCCGCCCGTCCCGGGAGCGGCGGCGTCCGACGCGGCCGCCTGCGCGGCGGCGCGGAGGCGCACCTCGCTCACGTGCCAGCCGGCCGCGGTGCGCTCCGCGCGCAGCGTTCCCTGCCAGCTCCTGATCGCGATCGCTCGCACGCTCTTCGGATCGAAATCGAAGAGGGGCTCGTTCGACTGCGCGGGCGGCGGCGGGGGCGGCGGTCGCAGCCGCCAGGCTGCGAGCGTCGCGAGGCTCGCAACCGCGATGACGGCGAGCGCGACCAGCATTCGCCGGCTGGCGTCCATGGGCGATCGGCGATCAGCGGCGGCGCCGGCGCACGAACACGACCGCCGCGCCGGCGACCAGAAAGGCGAGCGGCTGCGCGACGACCGCCGTCAGGAAGATGAAGCGCGACTGCTCGTCGGAGACGTACACCGGCGAGACCGGCCCGAGCTTGGTCGCCTGCTCGCGCGGCCGCGCGCCGACGGCGCGGTCCGCGACGAGCCAGCCGATCGTGTTCACCAGCAGGTCCTTGTTGCCGAGCAGGGGCAGGAAGCCGTCGCTCGGGAAGTCGGCGTCGCCGACGAGGACGAGCCGGCCGGTCGCGTCGCCCGGCGGATGCGCGACCGCCATGATGCCGACCGGTCCGGCGCGATCGCGCGCGGCGTCGAACTCGACCTCCCCCTTCTTCGTGCGCGTCGCGTCGGTCGCGGCGAAGCTCTCGTTCGCGGTGCGCGCGACGATGCTCGTGCCCGCGGCATCGTCGTCGTCGGCTCCGTTCTTGAGCGACACCGAGCGCGCGCGCCCGAGGACGGCCGGGATGTCCATCGCGCGCGTCACGTCGTGCTCGCGGTAGAAGGGCACGATCGCGTTGGTCCCGTCGCTGCCGTAGACGCGGTTCGCGCGGTCGATGACGACGTCGTCGCGCAGAACGATGCCGTGCGCGTCGAGCCACGCGGTCAGCTTCGGCACCTCGACGGGATCCACCAGGACCAGCACGGATCCGCCGCGCTCGAGGTACGAGCCGAGCTTGTCGAGCTCGGTCTCGACCAGATCGACCTCCGGCCCCGCGACGATCACCGCGCTCGCGTCCGCCGGGACCGACGGCTGGTGGAGCAGGGAGATGGTCCGCAGCTCGAAGCCCTCGTTCTTCAGGATCTGCGCCGCGCGCCCGTACTGGTCGTCCTTGCCGGCGGCGAGCGTCCGCTCGCGGTGGCCGGCGACGAAGTAGAGGATGCGCGGCTTGTCGTGGAGGACCTTCGCGATCCCGCCGGTGAGCGTCTCCTCGGTCCCCGCGCTCACGACCGTCTCGCGGCCCTGGTAGTCGATGACCGCGCGGTCGTAGTGGTCGACGCCGTGGTCCTTCGCGCGCCCGGGATTCCGGTCGAGGTCGACGAGCTCGTAGCTCAGGTCCGGGCAGTGGTCGCGCATGAGGGCGAGCAGGTCGTGCGAGCGCTCGCGCTCGCCGCGGCGGTAGTAGAGGTCGATGCGAAGCGGGTGCTCGACCTCCTTCAGCACCGAGAGGGTGTACGGCGAGAGCGAGAGCCGGTTGTCGACGGTGAGGTCGAGGCGCCGGTTGAAGATCTCCGCGTACGACTGCACGGCGACCGCGACCGCGACGACCGCCGCGAGCGACACCACGAACGCTGCCCACGCCGCGAAGCGCCGCTTCACCGGACGCCCCGCCAGCGCCGCGAGCCGAGCGCGAGCAGCGTCCAGGAGAGAAAGACCGCGCTGAAGAGGACGAGGAAGCAGACGTCGCGCGTGTCGATGCCGCCGCGCGCGAACGTGTAGAAGCGATCGAACAGCGAGAGGCTCGAGAGGATCCAGAGCACCGGCGCCCCGACCGCGAACTCGTTCCACGTCATCGCCCAGAAGAGGATCAGGATCGCGTAGGTGGCGGCCGCCGCGAGCACCTGGCTGTCGGTGAGCGACGAGATCAGCGTTCCACACGCGAGGAACGCGGCGCCGATCAGGAAGAGCCCGAGGTAGCCGGCGACCAGCGGCCCGGGCGCGATGTCCACGTGCGACGGGAGCAGGAGGAGCGGATAGATCGCGCTCGCCGCGAGCATCAGCGCGAAGACGATCAGCGCCGCAAGGTACTTCCCGAGCACGATGTCGAGATCGCGGAGCGGATACGTCCAGAGCAGCTCGAGCGTTCCGAGGCGGCGCTCCTCGGCGAAGAGCCGCATCGTCAAGAGCGGCAGCAGGAAGATGTTCCGCTGCAGCATGTCGTGGAACTGGTACTGCCAGAGGCCGCGGACGAGATCGAAGCCGCCGTTCAGGAGGAAGAAGGCGAGGTTCGTGTAGAAGTAGAACCCCGAGAGCGCGAGGAAGAGCGCGATCACCACGTAGGCGAGGAACGAGCTGAAGTAGGTGACGAGCTCCTTCTGGACGACCGCGAGCATCGCCGGGTCAGCGCTCCGCGCCGGCCGCGAGCGCGCGCCCGTCGTCGCGCGGGCGGTCGGACTCCTCGCGCACCAGGCGGAGGAAGATCTCCTCGAGCGTGAGCGCCTCCTGCGCGAGCTCGAGGAGCGGCCAGCCGCGCGCCGACACGAGCTGCGACACGCGCCTCACCGTCGCCTCGTCGCCGGCGGCGACGCGGAGCCGGCCGCCCTGCTCCGCCACCTCGCGCACGCCGTCCACGAGCGCGATCGCCGCGCGCGCGTCGCCGAGCGGCGCGTCGATCCGGAGCCAGAGCGTGACCGCGCCGGCGAGCCGGCGCGCGAGCACCTCGGTCGCGTCCTCGGCGACGATCTTCCCGCGGTGGATGATCACGACCCGCTGCGCGACCTGGCTCACCTCCGAGAGGATGTGGCTCGAGAAGAGGATCGTGCGCCGGCCGCGGAAGCTCTTCACGACCTCGCGGATCTCGCTCACCTGCTCGGGATCGAGCCCCGAGGTCGGCTCGTCGAGGATCAGGACCTCGGGATCGCCGAGGAGGGCCTGCGCGAGGCCGACGCGCTGGCGGAAGCCCTTCGAGAGCTTGCCGACGAGCCGCCGGCGCACGCTCGCGAGCCCGCACGCGCCCACGACGCGCTCGACGTGCTCGTGCCGCGCCTTGCGCGCGACCCGCTTCGCGCGCGCGACGAATGCGAGGTACCCGTCGACGCTCATCTCCGGGTAGTAGGGCGCGTGCTCGGGGAAGTAGCCGAGCTTCCGGCGCGCGGCGTCGGGCTCGCGCGCGACGTCGTGGCCCGCGACCTTCACCGTTCCGGAGGTCGGCGGAAAGATGCCCGCGATCGTCCGCATGGTCGTCGTCTTGCCGGCGCCGTTCGGGCCCAGGAAGCCGACGCACTCCCCGGTCGCGACGGCGAACGAGACGTCGTCGACGGCCGTGAAGTCGCCGAACTGCTTGGTCAGGTGCGAGACCTCGATCATGGAGTGCGCGGTCTGGGGAGCGTTATTCGGTTGCGCGGCGGTCGGCAAGGCCGCGGTCGGCCCGTCGGTTTGGACGACCGCGCGCGGCGGTCGTCCAACTCGCGACGGGAAAAATCGCGCCGCGACGGCGGCCCGCCCCCCCGCTCCGCCGCGCGCGCCGCGGCGGTGCCGGCATTCAGCGGCCGGCCGCGCGCCCGCGCGCGCCGCTCCAGGCGTAGGCGCGCATGTCGACCCGGCCGCGGCCGTCGAACCGCACGCCCTCGTGCTCCAGGCGGAGCCGCTGCGTCACCGCCGCGTCGGGCCGCTTCCGGCCGAGCGCGAGGAGCCCGCCTGCGCCCACCACCCGATGCCACGGCACCGGCCCGTCGCCGAGCGCGTGCAGGGCGTAGCCGGCAAGCCGGGCCTGGCGCGGAAGGCCCGCGAGTGAAGCAACCTGACCGTACGTCGCGACCCGGCCCTTCGGGATCCGGCGCACGACGGCGTAGATGCGCGCGTACTTGTCGTTCCGGTCGGAGCCCGGCAAGCGGGCCGGTCGCTTCATCGCAGGAAGATGCGCTCGGCGTCGTCGAGGAGCGCGTTCGTCTCGGGCTCGCTCCGGCCTTCCGCGTAGAGGCGCACGACCGGCTCCGTGCCCGAGGCGCGCAGCAGCACCCAGCGGTCGCCCTCGCAGATGAACTTCGTGCCGTCGATCGCGACCACGCGCTCGATCGGGAAGCTCGCGATCGCGTCCGGCGGGCGCGCGACGCGATCGGCGAGGCCGGCGCGCGCCGCGGCCGACAGGTGGAGGTCGCGCCGGAGCGGGACGCGCATCCCGACCTCGGCGAAGAGCCGCTCGAGCATCGCGCGGATCGGCGTCCGGCGGCGCGCCGCCATCTCGACCACGAGCAGGCACGCGAGGATGCCGTCCTTCTCGGGAATGTGCCCCTGGATCGACAGCCCGCCCGACTCCTCGCCGCCCAGCATGATCTCGTTCTTCGCGATCAGCTCGCCGAGGTACTTGAAGCCGACGGGCGTCTCGACGACCTCGATCCCGCGCGCGGCCGCGACCGCATCGACCAGGTGCGTGGTGGCGACGCTCCGCCCGACCCGGCGCGTGAAGTGCGGACGCGTCTCGCACAGGTAGTCGAGCAGCAGCGCGATCACGTGGTTCGGCGAGATGAACGCGCCGTCGTCGTCGACGATGCCGAAGCGATCGGCGTCGCAGTCGGTCGCGACGCCGAGCCGATGTCCGGCCCGAACGCGCGCCACCAGCTCCTGCAGCTCGTGCTCCGACGGCTCCGGCCGACCGCCGCCGAACGTCGGATCGGTCTCCGCGTGCAGCACGTCGCCGGTCGCGCCCCACTCGGCGAGCAGGCGATCGAGGTAGTCGCGCGCCGTCCCCCACAGGACGTCGACCGCGATCTTCATGCGGGCCGCGCGGATCGTGTCGACGTCGATGTGCTCGGCGAGCCCCGAGCGGTAGAGGTCGCCGAAGTCCGCCTCGCGCCATACGCCGATCGGCTCCGCGTCCTCGCGCGCGAGCGCTTCGGGCACCCGCCCGGACGCCATCCAGGCGTTCGCGCGCCGCTCGATGTCCGAGGTCGTCTCGGGGAGCGCCGGCCCGCCCCACGAGGGCGAGAACTTGAGGCCGTTCCACATGTAGGGGTTGTGGCTGGCCGTGACGTTCAGCGCGCCCGCGAGGTCGCGACGGGTGACGGCATACGAGACCGCGGGCGTCGGGAAGGGGTGCTCGGTCCAGAGGACGGGCACGTCGTTCGCCGCGAGCACGCCGGCCGCGCGCTCCGCGAACTCCCTTCCGAAGAAGCGCGTGTCGTGCGCGACGAGGACGCCCTGGTGGACGAGGCCGGGCCGCGACCCGTCCTCCAGCAGGTGCTCCGCGACCGCCTGCGCGACCGCCGCGACGCCCGACATCGTGAAGTCCTCGGCCAGGATCCCGCGCCACCCCGACGTCCCGAACTTGATGGTCGGCTCGCTTCGCTGCCCGGCCTGGCGGCGCCGCAGCACGCGCGCGAAGAGCTGCGCGTAGCGCGCCGCCGAGCGCGACCACGAGAAGTCCTGCGACATGCCGCGTCCCATGAGCGCGCGCCACGCCTCGTCGTTCCGGTACACGGCGAGCGCGCGGTCGAACGCCGCGAGCAAGGCCGCGGTCGCGTGCTCCTCGAACCAGAAGCCGGTCGCCTGCTGCGGGGCGACCGCCATGTCGACGACGGTGTCGATCAGGCCGCCCGTCGCGTGCACGACCGGGACGGTGCCGTAGCGCATTCCGATCATCTGGTTGAGCCCGCACGGCTCGTAGCGCGACGGCATGAGCAGCACGTCGGAGCCCGCGAAGATCTTGTGCGCGAGGGTCTCGTTGAACTCGCCCCGGAACGCGACCCGACCGCCCAGGCTCGCGGCCGCGTCGCGCAGCGCCGCCTCGAGGCGCGGCTCGCCCTGCCCCAGCACGACCACCCGCACGCCGCGCGAGGCGAGGTCGCCGATCGCGGGTAGGAGGATGTCGAAGCCCTTCTGCGCGACCAGCCGCGACACCATCGCGGCGATCGGCGAGTCGAGGTCGGCCTCGAGCTCGCACTCGACGATGAGGTCGGCCTTGCAGCGGCGCTTCCCGGCGAGGTCGTCGGGCGAGTAGCGCGCGATCAGGTGCGGGTCGCGCGCGGGGTCCCAGACGTCGGCGTCGACGCCGTTCAGGATGCCGGTCAGGTCGGCGCTCCGGCGCGCGAGCACCCCCTCGAGACCGTTCCCCTGAGCGGGCGTACGGATCTCGCGCGCGTAGCGCGGGCTGACCGTGCTCAGATGGTCGGCCCACAGGAGTCCCGCCTTCGCGAGGTTCAGCTTGCCGTGGAACTCGACGCCGTCCATCGCGAAGAGCGTCCGCGGGAGCCCCGTCACCGCGAAATCGGAGGGCGGAAAGATGCCCTGGTAGCCCAGGTTGTGGACCGTGAACACGACCGCCGCGCGCTTCAGCCGGTTGACGGCGACCGCCGCCGGATCGCCGCTCAGGATCCCCGCCCGCAGGTACGCCGGGATGAGCGCCGTCTGCCAGTCGTGGCAGTGGACGACGTCGGGATCGATCGCGAGGCGGTGCATCGCGGCGAGCGCGGCGCGGCAGAAGAACGTGAAGCGGCGCGCGTTGTCGGCGTAGTCGCCGGTCGGCTCGCCGTAGAGGTGCGCGCGATCGAAGTAGGCGTCGCCGCCGATCGCGTACACCGCCACGCCGGGCGGCGACTGCACCGCGCTCAGGACCTGCGCCTCCTCCATCCCGTCGTGCATGCGGACGGCGACGGGCGACGCGTCCGGCACGAGGCGGAAGCGCTCCCGCATGCCGCGGTAGAGCGGCAGGAAGAGCGACACCTCGTGGCCGAGCTTCGCGAGCGCCGCCGGCAGCGCCCCCATCACCTCGCCGAGGCCGCCCGTCTTGGCGAAGGGCGCCGCCTCGGAAGCGATCATCGCGATCCTCATGGAACGGTAGTCTCCCGGATTCGCGCAGCCACGCAACGCGCGCGGCACCGGCGTGGCGCGGCGCAGGGGCGTGGTCGCGTCAGGTCTTGCGCGAGTCGTACACGGCGGGGTTGGCGATGTACGGCGGCCGCTCGCCGTGCAGCCAGGCCTCGATCGAGTCGCAGATCATCTCGCCCTGGTGCGCGACGACGTCGACGGTCGCGCCGCCGATGTGCGGCGTCACGAGGACGTTCGGCAGCTTGACGAAGCGGTCGTCGGGCTGGACGGGCTCGTTCCACATGACGTCGAACGCGCCGGCGCGGATGCGGCCCGACGCGAGCGCCTGGTAGAGCGCCTCCTCGTCGACGGAGGCGGCGCGCGCCGTGTTCACGAAGTAGGCGCCCGGCTTGATGAGCGCGATCTCGGCCGGGCCGAGCATGCCGCGCGTCTCGGGGACGTCGGGCACGTGGATCGTCACGAAGTCGCCGGCGGAGAGCACGTCGCGCAGCTCGGCGCGCTGGACGCCGAGGGCCGAGAAGGCGCCGTCCGGCACGTACGGGTCGTACGCCACGGCGCGCGCGCCGAAGGCGAGGACGCGGCGCGCGACTCGCTGGCCGATCGCGCCGAAGCCCACGATGCCGACCGTCCGCCCGTAGAGCTCCACGCCGGTCATCGCCTCGTACATCTTGAGGAAGTCGCCGGCGCCCGAGAACGCCGTCTTCTCGCCCTTCACGAACGAGATCGCGTCGTAGACGTGGCGCGCGAGCGTCAGCATGAAGGCGAGCGTCAGGTCGGCGACCGCGTCGGCGTTCCGGGCCGGCGTGTGGAAGACCGGGATGCCGCGGCGCGTGGCGAGCGCGACGTCGACGTTCACCGGATCGCCGCGGCACGCGCCGATCATCGCGAGCTGGGTGCCCTCGATGACCTCGCTATGGACGAGGTCGGCCTCGACGATCACCACGTCGCAGCCCTCCTCGCGGATGCGGCGGGCGAACTCGTTGCCGTCGAAGAAGATCTTCTTCGTCTCGCGCCAGTCCTCGACGTGCACGGACATGAGCTTCTCGAGGCGAGCGCGGCTGCGCGCGTCGAACGACGCGGTGAGAAATGCTTTCAACGAGACGCCCTCCGTTCAGTGCACGCCGACCAGCGTCTCGACGAGGCCGATCACCTGCGTCCGGAGCCGATTCCGCACGGCCGCCTGCTTGACGGATCCGCCGACGATCGCGGCGACGTGCGGGCTGTCGAGCATGACGACGAGCAGCACGCTCTGGACCGTCAGCATGAGGAATCCGACGTCGCGCTCCGACATGCGTCCGCCGACGAAGCCGCGCGTCCATTCCCCGAAAACCTTCCACGCAGGACCCATCGCGTCGCGCGCCGGGACGCCGGCGAAGCCGTCCGCGTCCATGATCCGCCGCATGAGCAGCCGGGGGACCGTGGGGTGGTCCGCGAAGAAATCGTACGCCCGGCCCATCGCGCGCGCGATGACGGCGCGGGCGTCTTCGCGGCTCGCGGGCTGCGCGAAGTCGTCCTGCAGGGTGTCGAAGAGCTGCTGGTAGATGCGCTCGAACACCGCGACGTAGAGCGTCTCCTTCGACTCCCAGTGGTAGTGCAGGCTCGAGATGTTGACGCGCGCGCGCGCCGCGATCTCGCGCGTCGACGCGCCGTCGAACCCCTTCTCGGCGAAGACCTCCTCGGCGGCGAGGAGGATGCGGGCCTTGGTGGACTGCGGCGACTCTCGCACCTTGTCGAGCGACGCCCTCACTCGCGCCGCCCTGCGGCGCTCGCGCGCATCTCCGTGGGCGCGCCGCCGCGCGCGGACGCGCCGCGGGCAGCCGCGCGCGCGGCGGGCGGCGCGTCCGCGCGCGTGCCGGCGCCGTCCGCGGGCGCGTCGCCCGCGAGGTCGCGCAGCCGATCGTTCTCGGCCGCGAGCAGCGCGCGCTCGTCGCGCCACGCCGTCTCGCGCGCCTCGAGCTCGGCCACGCGGTCCCTGAGCGACCGCAGCTCGTCTTCGCTGCGGCGCGCGCTCTCGACGATGTGCTTCGCCGCCCCGATCTCCTGCACGAGCTTCGTGAGCTGCGCCTCGAGCGCCTCGCGCTCGCGCTCGTGTCGGCTCGCGGCGCGCGCGAGCGCACGAGCGTGCCGGGCGTCCGCTTCCGCGGCGCGCGCCTCGGCGTCGGCGAGCGCGCGGCGCAGCGCGCGGATCTCCCCGGCGGGCGACGCCGGCGTGCGCGGCGCGGCGGCCGGACCGCGTGCGGCGGGCGGAGCGGCCTTCCGCGTCGCCGGCCGAGCGGGCGTCCCCGCGGATCCCGAGCCGACGCCCGCGGCGCCGGCGCGTGCCGATCCACCTTTGCGTCTCCTCGCGCGCCGCTTGTCGCCCATGGCCGAGCCTCCGGTGAGCGGGTCATATCGTCCCCCGCCCGGCCGCCGCAAGGTGCTCCGGCGTCAATCTCCGCGCCAGCGGCGATGGACCCAGAGCCACTGCGCCGGCCACTCGCGCACGATCTCCTCGAACTCGTGGTTGACGCGCGTCATCGCGGCCACGAGCGCGGAAGGGTCGCGACCGGGCCGCGGCGGATCGATCGGCGGCCGCACGAGGATGTCGTGCGCGACGGAGTCGCCGCGCCGCACCAGAACCGCTACCTGCAACGGCGAGCGCGTGAGCTGCGCGAGGCGCGCGGGCCCGAGCGTCGTCGCGGCCGGCCGCCCGAAGAACGGCACGGGCGCTCCCTGCGCGCCGGCGGCGTGCTGATCGATCGGGATCGCGACCAGCGCGCCGCCTCGCAGGAGGCGGAGCAGCTCGCGCGCGGCGGCGTGCTTGTACACGACGTCGGTGCCGGCGCGCGATCGCACCTGGTTCAGGAGGTCGTCGAGGCGGGGGTTGCGGAGCGGGCGATGCACGATGTGGATCGGCGTCCCCATGAGCCCCGCGGCCTGCGCGAAGAGCTCCCAGTTCCCGAAGTGACCGGTCGCGATGATCGCCGCGCCGCCGTGGACCGTGCGCTCGTGCCACAGGCGCTCGTCTTCGTCGGAGCGGAAGCTCACGCGCTCGCGCACGTTGCCCGGCCGGAGGTCCTCGAACCACGCCACCTCGGCGGCCATGCGGCCGAGGTTCCGGAGCGACTCGCGCAGCGTCTGGACGCGCCACGCCTCGTCGCGGTCGGGAAACGCATGCCGCAGATTCGAAAGGCCGATCTGCCGGAGCCGCGGCGCCGTGTGATACGCCAGGCCGACGATCGCGGCCATGCGGCGCGCCGCGCGCTCGAGCGGCTGGCTCTGGAGCCACGCGAGCAGCGCGCGCACGCCCTGGTGCTCGATCCAGGCGCGGGCGGGCGCCATCGGCCGCTTGTGGCGGCGCGGCGACGGCGGCGGCGCGAGGCCGAGCTCGCGCTCCCTCGGGACCGCGGTCGCGCTCACGAGAGCGGCTCCCTCTCGGGCCCGCCCGCCTGGATCCAGCGCAGGAGCGCGACCAGGTCGTCGATCTTGCGATCGTCGAGGAAGCGCTCGTAGGCCGGCATCTGGATCTGCTGGCGGCGCGAGAACCAGCCGCCGATCCAATGGCTCTCGACCCGCGCCAGCTTTCCCTTGCGGATCCACTCGCGCAGCTCGCCGTCGTCGCGCACGAGCTCGCGGAAGTCCGCGCCCGAGAAGCCCGGCACGTAGCCCTTCAGGGAGCCCGGATTCGCGCGGCCGCCCATCCCGAGCGCGCCGTGGCAGCCGAAGCAGCCGCTCGCCTGGGCGACCTCGAGGCCGCGCTGCGCGGACTCGTCCTTCGGCGTCACCATCCCGGACACCGTGCGAACGTACGCCACCACGAGGTCGATGTCGTCCTGGCTCAGCACGCCGCGATAGGCGGGCATGCGGATCGCCTGCGCCTCCATCTCGGCGCGATGGTCGACGTCGTCGGCGAGGCGGTCGGGACGGCCGTCCGCGACGTACTGCCGGATCTCGGCGTCGCCGTGCACGTACATCATGAGCGTCGAGCCGCTGAAGCCGGGGATCGTCTCGCGCCGGCTTCCGGGGTTGCCCACGCCGCCGCGCCCTTCCGCACCGTGACACGCGAAGCAGCCGGCCGCGGCCGCGACCTCCCGCCCGCGGAGCGCGCGGCTCGACTCCGGTCGCACGACGAGCCGCCACGCCGCCGGAACGGCGAGCCACGCTGCGACGACCGCGAGCGGCGCGACGAGCAGCCACGTGCGACCGCGCACACTAGCCACGCCGTCTCGCGCCGTGCGCGATCGAGGGCGCGGCGCGATCGCTCGCGGGACCACAATTGCCGATCCGGGGGTGGCTGGCTAAGACCGAATTCGTGGCCCGTTCGTCTGGCAACGGCGCGCGCGCGGCGGCGCCGGGCGGAGGCCCGTCGCGCCGTGGCTTTGCGAGGGCGCCGGAGCTCGCGGTGGTCGTCGCCTTCGCGCTCGCAGCCGCGACGCTCGCCGGCTGCCCCGCGCGCCGCCCGGACGCCGCGGCGTCTCCGCAAGAGATCGGCCCCCCCTCCGTCCTCAACCCGTCGCTCCTCGACCGCGGCTGAACGCGCGCCGCCTCCGCACCTGCCGTGCGCGCCGCTTCTCTTCGCTAGGCGGTCGGCGGAATGGCGTCACGCGCGCTCGGCCGCGGCGCCCGGAAGTCGACCGCTCGGTAGCCGCCTCGCTTCAGGGCCTCGACGAGCTCCTCCTCGTCGTGGACGTCGCGATCGAACTCGGTCGCGCACACGCCGACGAAGCTCACCAGGTGCGAGTCGCTCCCGCCGAAGCCGAAGTAGCCGTGGTCCCGCATGAGGTCCTTGACGCGCTCGTTCTCCGCGGGCTTGCTGCCCCCGTTCAGCGCCTCGACCGCGACGACGCCCTCGAGGGCCGGCAGGCGCTCGTAGTGCGCGCAGAGGCCGACGTTCACGCGCCCGGGGTGGCAGGGACACGCGATGCCGCCCCGGCGATCGACCTCGCGGATCACCTCCTGCGCCGGCAGGCGCACGTCGGAGAAGTCGAAGCGGTCGAGGATGTCGCGGTTCACGCCGTAGACGAGGATGTGCCCGTAGTCGGTCTCGACCTCGGCGCCGCGCAGGATGCGGAGCCCGTACTTGTCCTCGAGGTCGCGGTACTCGGCATTCAGATCGAACTTCCGGTGCTCGGTGAGCACGAAGCCGTCGAGCGGGCGCTCGTCGCGCTTGCGCGCGAGGATCTTGAGATACGCCTCGACCGGCGCGCGACTGTCGTCGGACGCCTCCGAGTGCAGGTGAAGGTCGAGGATCATCGGTCGTGCGGGTCGGCGGGCGTGCGGGGTCGAAACCTCGGAATGGCGATCTCGTCGTCGACGTCCTCGAACACGACCTCGACCGGCATTCCGATCCGGACGTCGTCGACCGGGCATCCCACGACGTTCGTCAGCATCAGGACGCCTTCTTCCAATGTCACGTACGCCAGGACGTAAGGCAAATCCTCCCGGAAGCCGGGCGCCTGGTTCTGATGCGTGACGGTGAAGGTGTAGACCGTGCCGCGACCGGACGACAGCACCCACTCCGTGTCGCTCGACAGGCACTGCGGGCACACCGCACGCGGGTAGTAGCGGAACGTCCCGCACGCGCGGCAGCGCTGGATGCGGAGCTCGTGCCGGCGGCACGCCTCCCAGTATCCCTTCGACTCCTCGTCCACCCGCGGAACGGGCTTCTTGTACGCTCGCTCGCTCACGCGGCACCCAGGATGAGCGTCGCGCCGCTGTGGCGGAGGCCGAGGAAGCCGCCGGTGCCGTGGCAGAGCGCGACCTCCGCGCCCTTCACCTGGCGCGGGCCGGCCTCGCCGCGGAGCTGCTTGACGGCCTCGATCACGAGGAACATGCCGCGCATGCCCGGGTGGTTCGACGAGAGCCCGCCGCCGTCGAGGTTGACGGGCAGCTCGCCGCCGAGCGCGATGCGGCCGCCCTGGACGAACGCCCCGCCCTCGCCCATCGGGCAGAAGCCGAGGTTCTCGAGCGTGAGGAGCACGGTGATCGTGAACGAGTCGTAGATCATGCAGAGGTCGACGTCCGAGTGCTTGACGCCCGCGCGCTCGAACGCCTTCTTGCCCGACTGGCGCGCCGCGATGTCCAGGATGTCGCGCTGGCCGATGCCGCTGTGCCGGTTCGCGATGCCGGCGCCGAGCACGAGCGCGGGCTTCTTCGGCAGGTCGCGGGCGCGCTCGGCCGACGTGACGACGAGCGCCCCGCCGCCGTCCGAGATGACGCAGCAGTCGAGCAAGTGGAGCGGCGACGAGATCACGCGCGACGCGAGGACGTCCTCGACGGTGATCGCGTCGCGGTACTTGGCGTACGGGTTCAGCCCCGCGTGCCGGCGCATCGTGACCGCGATCTCCGCGAGCTGCTCGCTGGTGGTCCCGTACTGGAACATGTGGCGCTGCGCCGCCATCGCGTACGCGCCGACGATGGTCGGGCCGTAGGGAGCGTCGAAGTTGTCGGGCGGGTCGGTCGCGAAGCCGCCGCCGGTCCCGATCGCGAAGCGCTCGGAGGCCGCGGTGCTGCCGTAGGTGATGAGGACGGTGCGGCAGAGGCCGGCGCGGATCGCGGCGCCGGCGTGCGCGACCTGCGCCACGAACGACGACCCGCCGATCGCGGTCGAGTCGAGCCAGTCGGGCTTCAGGTTCAGGTGATGGCACATCGACATGACGCCGATCGGGCCGACCCCCGAGGTCGCGTAGCCGTCGACGTCGTGGATCGTGAGGCCGGCGTCGGCGAGCGCGCCGCGCGCCGACTCGGCCGCGATCTGGTACGCCGTCTTGTCGGGCGCCCAGCGGCACGGGTGCTCGTAGACGCCGACGACCGCGATCTCGTTCTTGAGGCTCATGGGCGCGGTCCCGGCGTCACGCCGCGACGAACTCCTCGATCGCGCGATTGACGGCTTCCGCCTGCTCGAGGTGGACGACGTGCCCGCCGCCCGCGACGACGACGAGCCGCGCGCGCGGGATCGCGGCGGCGAGCTCCTCTGCCTTGGTGCGCTCGCACATGCGGTCGTCCGCACCGTGGACGACCAGCACCGGCTTCGCGAGCGAGCGCAGCGCGCCGCGGAGGTCGCTCGCGCGGTACGCGCGCACGTCGCCGAGCCGGACGCGCGGATCGGTCTTCACCATCTCGCCCCAGAACTCGCGCATGACGGCCATGTCGGGCGAGCTGCCGAAGAACGGCGTGTCGAATTGCTGGCCGAGCCGGCCCTGCACGATCTTCTCGAGCTGCTCGACGAGCGCCGGTGCGATCGCCGGGCTCGCGGCCGTGCCGATCGTGACGACGGCGCGCACGCGGTCGGGCTGCCGGAGGGCCGTCGCGAGCGCGACCTGGCCTCCGAGGCCGTGGCCGACGAGCACGGCGGGCGGGGCCTGGAGCGCGGTCAGCACCGCAGCGACCGTCGCCGCGGCGTCCGCGACCGACGCGGGAGCGTCGAGCCCCGTCGAGCGCCCGTGGCCGGGCAGGTCGATCGCGACCGGGCTGTGTGCGCGCGCGAAGTGCGCGATCTGGCGCGACCAGAGCGCCGCGCTTCCGCCCTCCCCGTGCAGGAACACGAGCGCAACGCCCGAGCCGAGCGGAGGCGGCAGGTGCGGCAGCGTCGAGACCCCGGCGTGCACGACGTGGATCGCGGTGTCTTCGTCGAGATGCAGATGCTTGGTCGGCATGGCGATGCCTCGAGCGGGCCCGGTATCCTTACGGACCGCCGCGCGGTTATCAAACGAGGGAATCGCTTCCCTCGCCCCGTTCGGCCGAGCCGAACGGGGCCCCACTCCCTGCGCGGTCGCTTCGCTCCCAGCGGGCTCGCTTCGGTCGCTTTCCCCCTTGCGCGCGGCTCGCCCCGCCCGATACGTTGATCGCGGCGATCATCCCCGCTCCCCCGCCCGGAGCCGCCCCGAAAGTACGGAATGATCCCTCGCCGTTTCACGTACGTCGTCCTCGCGCTCGCCGCCTTCGCCTGCGCTCGACCGGCCGCAGCGGAGCCGTGCGGCCCCGGCAGCGGGAGGACATGCGGCTGCGGCGACATCGTCGTCGCGAACACGGTGCTCGACGCCGACATCGGCGTCTGCGACGAGACCGCCCTCCGCGTCGCCTCGGGCGTGACGCTCGACTGCGCCGGCCACACGATCACCGGCAGCGATCTCTCGAACGCGAAGTTCGGGATCCAGCTCGACGGCGTGGAGGGCGCGACCGTCAAGAACTGCCGCGTCACGAAGTTCCGCCGCGGCCTCCGCATCAACGGCGGCAAGAACAACGTGCTCTTGAAGAACAAGAGCTGGGAGAACAAGTACGGCATCGACGTCGCCGACACGACGGGCAACCTCATCAAGGGGAACGGCGTGCACGCGAATCGCGACGAAGGGGTGCACCTCGGCGAGGCGCACGACAACCGCATCATCGGGAACCGGATCGCGCGCAACAAGCGCGAGAACCTCTACCTCCTGCGGAGCCACGGCAACGACGTCGAGCGCAACCTGATGCACCACGGCGGCCACTCCGCGATCTACATCAAGCACTCGAGCGACAACCACTTCTTCCACAACACCGCGCGCGACACCGCGGTGCAGCTCCGCGGCGACGCGCACGGCAACACCTTCGACACGAACTACCTGAAGGGTGACGGCTACCTGCTCGAGGCGTACGAGGAGCCCGCGCCGACCGGATGGACCTTTCCGCACGACAACACGATGACGAACGACTGCATCCGGAAGACGGACTTCTGCTATCGCTTCGTCGGCGCCTTTGACAACGCCGCAACTGCGGCGCGCACCGACGGCCGCTGCGACCCGCCGATGACGGAGACCTCCGAGGGCGGCCGCGACGCGACCGGCAACAGCGTCGAGCTCGCCCCGCAGGGCTGCAACGTCGATCCGTTCTGAGCGCGAGCGCTCCGCGCCCCGCCACCCGCGTCACCGCAAGCCGCCGACCCCCACGACGACCGCCGGCGGCGACGCATCGCTGAGATCCTGCGGCGGCGCGACCGCGATGCGGTCGCCGCCGACGCCGTACTGATCGGCGAGGAGCGCGCGCAGCCGCTCGGCGCGCGCCGACGCGAGCGCGGCGAGCTCGCCGTCGCCGACCGGGCGCGCGGCGAGGCGCTCCTCGAGCGCGGCGCGGTCGCCCTCGTCGAGATCGGGCGCGGGCCGACCCGCGGCGCGTGCGGCGAGCCAGTCGCGGATCGCGGCGTCCTGCCCGCGCTTGGGAAGGCCGCGGAGCGTGTCGAGGAAGCCCTTCTCCTCGCGCAGCTCGGCGAGCAGCGCGGCTTCCTGCAGCGCGCGCCGGTCCGCCGCCCCGGCGCTCCCGCGCATCGTCAAATGGAGCGCCGGTACCGCGGCGAGCCCGTTCGCCGTCTGCTCGACGCGCCACCATCCGTCGGCCGCGATCTCCGCGCGGCCGGCCTCGAAGGGAATGGGTTCGGGCGTGAAGCCCGACACCTTGCCGTCGCTCACGAGGACGGCCCCAAGCAGCTTCAAGGGCGACGTGATCGCGCCCAGGATCGCCTTCCCGAGCGCCTGGCCGATGACGGACGTCAGGTCGATCTGGGCGCCCGCGGTCCGCCCGCCCGCGACCGGGACGGTGAGCGCGATGCGGCCGCTCAGGTCGCGCAGGAGCGACAGCGCGAGCGTGAGCGGGACGCCGAAGCGGTCGGCGAAGATGGTGTCGCCCTCCGCACCCGCCAGCTCGAGGTCGTCGAGCGCGACGTCGTTCGAGCTTTCGTACCGGCCGCGCGCCCAGCGCACGTGCGAGCGCAGCGACGCCGCGCCGCTCGTGATCGTGTACGTCCCGAGGCTCGCGAGGTACGGATTGAACTGCGGGAGCGCGAGCGACCGCGCGTCGACGTCGACCTCGATCGCGTCGCCGGAGCGCTTGGCGCGGACGTCGACCGGCGCCGCTCCCGCGACCCGCGAGGCAAACGAGAACGTCGCGAACGTCTGCTCGGGCCAGCGGAGATCCCGTCCCCGGAGCTCCATCGCCGCCAAGTTGGTGCGAACGAAGGGCTTCACGGTGCGATCGACGACCGTCAGGTCGCCGCGCGAGAGCTCGAGCTCCGCGACGTGCACCGCGACCGGCCCGCCTTGCGCGGAGCCGGGCGCAGTCCCGGCGGCCGGCGAAGGTGGCGTCGGCGGCGCGGGCGTCGCGGCCGGGTTGGCCGACGGGGGCTGCGCTGCCGGCGCCACCGCGCCGGGCAGCAGCAACCCCTCGTCTGCGCGCGTCAGGCGAACCGATGGCGCGACGAGGCGAAAGCGATCGAGGTCGAGGCGGATCGGCGGGCGCGCTTCGCCGTCCCGAGCGGGGCGCATCCACACCGCGGGCACGGTGAGGTCCCGCACTCCGAGCTCGAGCGACTTCCAGGCGGCGGAGAAGTCCTTGTCGTCGGGCACGCGTGCGAGCGCGAGGTCGGAGATGGAGAGCGTGCCCGTCATGTGCGCGTCGCCGCCGGCCGCCGGGTCGAGGAGGGCGACCTTCAGGTCGCCCGCGAGCGTGCCGCCCGCCACGTGCACGGGCAGCTCGCCCGCGCGGACGGCGAGGGCCGCGAGCGGGAGGCCGGTCGCGTGGATCTCGGCCGTTCCGGCGAGCGGCTCGCGCCGGAACGTCCCGGAGAGCTGCACGCGCCCGCCTTCGACGGCGGCGTCGAGCTTGGCGGTCACGTCGCCGCCGGTGCTCGCGACGCCGCGCACCTCCGCCGACGTCACCGCGAGCTCCATCGGGGCGGGCGGCAGGTCGACGGTCACGCTCGCATCGCTGAGCGCGACCTCCTCGAGCTTCCATGTCCAGGCGGTCGAGGGCGCACCCGCCGGGACCGAGCGTGCCTCGGGCGCTTCGACCGGCGCCGCGTCCGCGGCCGGCCTCGGGGCGGGCGCAGAGACGAACGCGAGCACCGGCAGGGGTGCGGGCGCGCGCGGTCGGACGAAGACCCGCGCGCCGTCGAGCGCGAGGCGACGGACGGTCGCATCGCGCCGCTGCAGGTCGACGCCGGCGATCGCAACGTCGAGCTTCCGCCACGCCAGCGCGGGAGCGTCGAGCCCGGGGACCCTCGTCTCGAAGTCGTGCAGCGCGACGTCGCCCGACAGCGCCGGCTGAGCGCCCGGCTCCACCCGGGCGTCGATGTGCGCGTCGAGCCGGCCCGTGAGCGAGCTCCATCCCAGCTGCGGCACGTGGAGGTTCAGCCGATCGAGCGGAACGTGCTCGGCCGCGATCGTGCCGGCGATCGCGAAGCCGGCGCCCCTGCTCTCGATCCCGGTCTCGACGCGAAGAACGCCGTCGCCGAAGCGCGCCTCGACGGTGGCGCGCCCCGGCTTGCCGGTCGCGTCGGCGATCAGCCGGAAGCCGTCGGCGCGGACGCCGTCGAGGGCGAGCTCGGCCGTCTCGGGCGGGTCGCTCAGGTGGTCGACGAGGCGGAGGCGCCCGCCGCGGAGGACGGCCGTGTCGACGGCGACGTTCCAGGGCGGTCCCGGCGCCGGCGGCGGAGGCTCCGCTGCGGGCGGCGGAGTCTCCGGCGCGGGCGGGGGGGACGCCGGCTCGCGCGCGAGCGGGACGAAGATCGCGCCGTCGCTCAGGCGATCGGCCCGGACCTCCGGATCGTCGAGCTCGAGGTCCTCGACGCGAAGCGTGCGGTGCCAGAGCTCGAGCCAGGAGACGTCCAGGTAGAGGCGTCGCAGGGAGAGCGTCGGAGGGTCGTTGGACGGAGCGCCGTCGGCCTGGAAGCGGACGTCGTGCAGCGCGATCGCGCCGCGCGCCACCCAGAGGTCCACGTCGCCGACCTCGAGCCGTCCCGCGACCGCCTCGCCCGTTCGCGACTCGAGCTGCGAGCGGACCGCCCACGGCAGAAACGCCCGGACGAGGACCGCGACGGCGACGAGCGCGCCGGCGGCGATCGCGAGCCGGCGAAGGCGGCGGCTTCCCAGCTTGCGGCTCGGAAGATTTTCGCCCCCGTCCGGTGCGTCCCGCGCAGCCACCGCGCTCCTTTCCTTGCCGGATCGAACGAATCTGTGATCAGTCTAGCCGGGAACCCGGCGCCGCCCCAAATCGCGCGCGGGGGCTCGGCAGCGCGTCCGCCGGAGAGGAGGACCCAATGCTGAAAGAGTTTCGCGAGTTCGCCATGCGCGGGAGCGTGCTCGACCTGGCGGTCGGCGTGGTCATCGGCGGGGCGTTCGGGAAGATCGTGAACTCGTTCGTGACCGACATGCTGATGCCCGTCGTCGGCCTGCTGCTCGGCCGCATCGACTTCAGCGGGCTCTTCGTGAACTTTTCCGGGCAGGAGTTCGCGACCCTCGCCGACGCGCGGAAGGCGAACGCACCGGTGCTGGCCTACGGCTCGTTCATCCAGTCGATCGTCGACTTCGTCATCATCGCCTTCGCGATCTTCCTCCTCGTGAAGCAGGTGAACCGCTTCCGGAAGGCGGAGGTGCCGCCACCGGCGGCGCCGCCGCCGCGCCAGGAAGTGCTGCTCGAGGAGATCCGCGACCTCATCGCGCGGCGCGGCCTGACGTGACGGGATCGCGGCGCGCGCCGCTCCGCGATCGGCCGACCGGGCGGGACGCATAGGGTCGGCGACCGGGCCCGGTGGGCTCCTCCTCCCCGGTCGGCGACGCCGTTCGACCGTTCGCACGCCGCCAGCCGCCGACGGCGCACATCGTAAGATTACCCGATTGTCTCCTGGCGGCCGCGAGAGGAGGAGTTTCGCGGGGCCTCATGAAACCTCCCGCACCCTCGGCCTTCCGCCCCGGCACGACGAGCGCCCGCCGCGTCCGGTGGCGTCGACACCGCTATCCCGAGCAGTTCATCAACCGCCGCCAGGAGATGGTGATCGCGATCCTGTTCGGCCTGATCGGCCTCTTCTTGACGGCGATGGCGTTCCTCTACTCGGACAGCCTCATGTGCGCGCTCGGCGAGTGGTCCCGGGAGTGCGCCGAGATGCTGCCGCCGCCCTCCGAGTAGGCCGCGCCGCCGTCGGAACGCGCGCCGACGAGCGCTTCGCGTCGCGCCAGACCGGCGACAGCCAGTGCGCCCAGCGCTCGTCCGCGCCGCGCGTGACCGCGTGGACGCGCTCGGTGATGGCGCGCGTGACCCGGCCGACCTTCCCGTCCGCGATCGTACGGTGGTCGATGCGCGAGACCGGCGTGACCTCGGCGCCGGTGCCGCAGAGGAACACCTCGTCGGCGACGTAGAGCTCGGTCCGCGAGATCCGCCGCTCCGTGAACGACAGCTCGAGCGGGTCCGCCTGCGCCAGCTCGATGATCGTCCGCCGCGTGATGCCCTCGAGGTTGTCCGCGGTCGACGGCGGGCTCACGAGCTGGCCGCGTCGGCAGAGGAAGAGGTGCTCGGCGCTGCCCTCGCTGACGTCGCCGGCCTCGGTCAGGAAGATCGCCTCGTCGAAGCCGTTCCGCTTCGCCTCGGCGCGCGCGAGCGCGGAGTTGAGGTAGGCGGCCGTAGGCTTCGCGCGCGCCGGGATCGCGTTGTCGGCGACGCGGCGCCACGAGCTCACGCAGCAGTGGATCGACTCGTGCGCGAAGTAGCGACCGAACGGGAGGCAGTAGATGCTGAGCGAGACCGGAACGTCGGTCATGGTCGGCGAGAGCTCGTCCGAGTCGACGTAGACGAGCGGCCGGATGTAGGTGTCCTGGCGGCAGTCGTTCCGGCGCAGCAGCTCGAGGATGATCTCGCCGATCCTTTCCGCCGGGAACGGCGCCGCGAGCCCGAGGATGCGCGCCGACTCCACGAGGCGCGCGACGTGGTCCGCCAGCCGGAAGACGTAGAGGTCGCGTCGCGCGTCGCTCCAGTAGGCACGGACGCCGGCGAAGCAGCCGAGGCCGTACTGCAGCGCCTTGGCGCGGACGTTCACGTGCGCGTCGGCGTCGTCGACGAACGCGTTGCGATGCCAGGTGGTTCCCACGTTGACCTCCGGAGAGCGGACGGCCGCGACGCGCGGCCCGGCCACTTTCCGCACAATCGCGCGCACGGCGCAACGCGCCGTCCGCCGCCTGCGCGTCCACGGCCGTTTAAGCGGGAGCTCCGCGGTCGGCGTGCGCGAAGTGGAGCAGCGTGACCTCGTCCGTGACCCGCTCGAACACCGGCTCGACGCGATCCCCGACCCGCACGTTTTCCGCCGGGCACCCGACGATGCGCGTCGGCAGGCGCACCCCGCACGGCAGCTCGACGATCGCGTACACGTACGGCGCCTGGTCGAAGAACCAGGGGTTCGTCGGCTTGTGGACGACCGTGCAGGCGTAGACCGTCCCGCGCCCGTCGACCGCCTCCCACGCGACGTCGTCGGACAGGCAGGCGGGGCAGAACGGGCGCGGGTAGAAGATGGTCCTGCTGCATGCCCGGCAGCGCGGCAGCTCGATGCGGCCGGCGGCGAGCGCGCGCCAGTACGGCGCCGCGTCGCCCTCGACCTTCGGGAGGGGCCGCGGGAAGCCTTCGCTCATCGCGCCGCCCCGAGCACCAGCGAGCACTCCTCCGTGAACGTGCCCCCGTTGCCGTGCACGAAGGCGACGTCCCGCCGCGCGACTTGACGCTCGCCCGCGCGCCCCATGATCTGCCGCACGGCCTCGACGACGAGGGTCATGCCACCGCCGAGCCCGGGCTGCCCGAACGACAGCATCCCGCCGTGCGTGTTCAGCGGGAAGTCGCCGGCGTACGTCAAGTCGTGCGACTCGACGAACGGGCCGCCCTCGCCCTTCGCGCAGAAGCCGGCGTCCTCGAGCTCGATCAGGACGGCGCTCGTGTAGCAGTCGTAGATCTCGGCGAAGTCGACGTCGCGCGGCACGACGCCGGCCATGCCGAAGGCGCGCCGCGCGGATTCGACGACGGGCGTCACCAGGTAGTCCGGGCGCTGGAACGGGTCGGGCTCGAGGTGCTCGCCGAAGCCGAGCACGAGCGCAGGCGGGTGCGGCAGGTCGCGCGCGCGCTCGGCGCTCGTCACGATCACCGCCTCGGCGCCCGTGCACGGCATCACCACCTCGAGGAGGTGCAGCGGATCGCACACGAGCGGCGACGCGAGGACGTCGTCGACGGTGAGCGGCTTCCCGTGGAAGAGCGCGAGCGGGTTCTTCTGCGCGCTCGTCCGCTGGTCGGCTGCGATCTTCGCGAGCTGGCGCGACGTCGTCCCGTAGCGCGCCATGTGGAGCTTCGCCGCCATCGCGTAGTCGCCGTTCGCGCCGGCCGCGCCGTAAGGCATCGTGAAGTCGCGGAGCGGCGAGATGAGCGGCGGCGGCTTGAGATACATGCCCTTCGGATCCCAGGTGTCGCCGTTGACGCAGAGGACGACGTCGGCGCGACCGGTAGCGACCGCCGCCGCCGCGCGCGCGATCATCCCGCACGACGAAGCGCCGCCGAGGTCGACGAACTCGAGATAGCTCGGCGAGAGGCCGAGGTGCTCGGCGACGACCGACGGCCAGAGCATCGAGTACTGCATCATCGCCGGGCAGACGACGATGCCGTCGACGTCGGCGGGGCGGAGCCCCGCGTCCGCGATCGCGAGCCGCGACGCGTCGGCGATGAGGCCGAGCGGCGTCCGGCCTTCCGGCGTCTTGCTCGGCCGGAGCTCGGCGATCCCGGCGACGGCGGCGCGGCCGCGCAGCTCCGGTGCGCTTTCGATCGTGCCCTTCACGCGGATCGTCAGACCGGCGGCTCGACGGGGAACGACGGAACGGGCAGCCGGTAGCCGGTCCCGAACGTGCCGAGCGACTCCGCGAAGAAGATCATGCGCGTGACGTTCTCCGAGACCGGATTCGCCGTGAAGCGGATCGACCCGGCGGAGCCGTTCACGCCCGGCCCGACGACCGACGCGAGGTCGGTCACGTTCACGCCGCTCGCGCCGAAGGTCGTCGACGCGATCGACGAGCCGTCGCCCCGCCGCGCCGTCAGATCCCACGGCGTCGAGGCGGGCGCCGCCGAGTAGGTCGCTCCGGGGACGTCGACGAAGCTCACGAAGATCAGCTGGTTTCCCGACTGCGCGACCGGCGCGAGGTCCTCGGGATCGTAGTACGTGGCGAGGTCGAGCGCGGTCGGCTGGATCGGCTGCAGGAACACGCTGTTGCCGTCGATCACGGTGCCCGTCGGCGGCACGATGAAGGGGCTGAACCCGCTCGCTCCCGCGACGGGCCCGCTCGTGGTCTTGAGCACGGAGGACACGGCGCTCCGTGCGGCGGCCGGGGCTCCCCACGCCGACTGGGTCGCGAGGTTCGCGACCGTGAAGTTCCCCGTCAGGGCGCGCGTGACGATCGGCGCGCCGCCGCCGTTCACCGCGAATGCGAGCGCCACCCCGGCCTGCGACGCGAGCCCCGATTCGCGCAGCCCGCCGACGTCGATGATGCGGAGGGCTCCGGCAGCGAGCGTGACGTCCTGCTGGAAAGGCACGGAGAACCCGCCGCTGTAGTAGAGGATCCGCACGTCGAGCTCGTCCGACTCGGCGTTCCGGAGGTTCAGGAAGGTCGTGAAGCCGTCACGGGCGTCGTAGTAGAAGATCGCCTGGTCTCCCTGCCCGTCGGGCTCGGAGAGCGCGAACAGGTTCAGCAGGATGCCGGCGCGGGCCGGCGCTGCAGCGAGCAGCGCGCCAGACAGCGCGGCGGCGGCGACGAAGATCCACGGCTTCCTCATCTCGACCTCCCGATCTCGGCTCCGCGGGCCGGCCGAATCAAGCGACAAACCGGGCCGAACGTCAACGGGAGAGGGGGCGGGCGCCGGACGGTCGTGCCTCCGCCGCCAGCCACCGCGCCGCTGCCCCGGCGGAGCGCGTCCCGTCGAGCGCGGCGGAGACGATCCCGCCCGCGTAGCCCGCTCCCTCGCCGCACGGAAAGAGCCCGCCGAGGCCCGGGTGGACGAGCGACTCCCGCGCCCGCGGAATGCGCACCGGAGACGACGTCCGGCTCTCGACCGCCACCGCGACCGCCTCGTTCGTCACATAGCCGGCCATGCGCCGACCGATGCGCCGCAGTCCCTCTCGCAGCTCCGCCGCGACGTCGCGCGGCAGCACCGACGCGAGATCCGCGGGCGCGATCCCCGGCAGGTACGAGGCGGAGGGCAGATCGCGCGACGCGCGGCCCTCGCAGAAGTCGGCGAGCCGCTGCGCGGGCGCGACCAGCGCTCCGCCGCCCGCGCGCCACGCCGCTCGCTCCACCGCGGCCTGGTACGCGACGCCCGCGAGCGGTCCCGCGTCGGCGTACCCCGCCAGATCGGACACGCGCACCTCCACGACGATGCCGGAGTTCGCGAAGCGCGAGCTCCGGCTCGACGGCGACCAGCCGTTCACGACGACCTCGCCGGGCGCGGTTGCGGCCGGGCAGATGATACCGCCCGGGCACATGCAGAACGAGAAGAGGCTTCGGTCGCCGACGCGCTCGACGATCGCGTACGACGCGGCGGGAAGGCCGCGCGGCCGGCCGGCGACGCGGTACTGGATGCGGTCGATCAGCGCCTGCGGGTGCTCCACGCGGACGCCGAGCGCAAACGCCTTCGCCTCGAGCGCGACCCCGCGCCGCCGCAGCAGCTCGAACACGTCGCGCGCCGAGTGACCGGTCGCGAGGATGACGGCGCGCGCCCGGAGGCGCTCGCCGCTCGCCAGCTCGACCCCCGCGATGCGATCGCCTTTCGTCGCGAAATCGGCCACGCGCGTCTCGAAGAGCACCTCGCCGCCGCACTCGCGGATCGTCCGGGAGAGGCGCTGCACGACGGCAGGCAGGCGGTTCGTCCCGACGTGCGGGTGCGCATCGATCAGGATGTCGGACGGCGCGCCGTGCCGCACGAGGAGGCCGAGGACGCGCCGGACGTCGCCGCGCTTGGTCGAGCGCGTGTAGAGCTTGCCGTCCGAGAACGTGCCGGCGCCGCCCTCGCCGAAGCCGTAGTTGCTGTCGGGATCCACCTCGCCGGAGCGGCAGATGCGCGCGACGTCGTGGCGCCGGCCGCGGACGTCCCGGCCGCGCTCGAGCACGATCGGCCGGAGCCCGCTCTCGACGAGCGCGAGCGCCGCGAAGAGGCCGGCGGGCCCGGCGCCGACGACGATCACGGGCTCGGCGGCGGCGACGTCGCGGGCCTCGAAGTCGACGCCCGGATCCGGCGCGGGCGGCTCGTCGACCCAGACTCGCACGCGCAGCACCAGGCGCGGCGCGCCGTGGCGCGCGTCGACCGAGCGCCGCAGGACCGTGACCGCCGTCACGGCGTCGCGAGCGACGCCGACCGCGCGCGCCGCCAGCCGCTCGAGCGCGCCCGGCTCGTCGAGCGCGTCCGGGGCGACGCGGAGGTCGGCGTCGGACGTCACGCGGCGGTCGCCAACATCGGCTCGCGACTGCCCGCCGCGTCAGGACTTCGGCTTGAAGGAGTCGCGGATCGCGAGCAGCGCGGCGAAGGGGTTGTTGAACGGCTCGGCCGGCTTCCGCGGCTTGGGCGGCGGGCCGGCGGCTTTCGCCGCGAACGGCCGCCCGCGATCCGTGCCGTGGTGCGCGCGCTCGCGCGCCGGGCGATCGGGACCGCCGCGGTCGCGCGCGTCCTTTCGCGCCGCGTACGCGCCCGGGCCGCCGGGCGCGCCGTGCGCCAGGCGTCCGCCGTTCGCGCGCGCGGCGTCGCGGTCGCGCGGGTCGCGATCGTCGCGGCGGCGCTCGTCGGGCCCGCGGCGCGGTCGGCCGCGCTCGCGCGAGCGCGGGTCGCCGTTCGCACCCGCCGCGCGCGCCTCGCCGCGCGCCGGACGCTCGGCTCGCCGCATCGAGAGCGAGATCTGGCCCTTCTCCGCATTCGCCTCGAGCACGCGCACCTCGACGCGATCGCCCGGGCTCACGACGTCGCGCGGATCGCGCACGAAGCGGTCGCTCAGCTGGGAGACGTGGACGAGCCCGTCCTGGTGCACGCCGACGTCGACGAACGCGCCGAAGCTGGTGACGTTCGTCACGATGCCGGGACACGTCATGCCGGGCTTCAGGTCCGCGATCTCGTGCACGTCCTCCCGGAAGCGGAACGGGACGAACTCGTCGCGCGGGTCGCGGCCGGGGCTCGCGAGCTCTTGGACGACGTCGTCGAACGTGAAGCTCCCGAGCGCGGTGCGGAGCGCTTCCGACTCGCGCACGAGCGCCGCGCCGGTGCCGACGAGGTCGCGCGCCGTCTTGCCGATCTCGCCTGCGAAGCGCTCGAGGGCTTCGTAGGCCTCGGGGTGGACGCCGGTCGCGTCGAGCGGATGGTCGCCGTCCCGGATGCGGAGGAAGCCCGCGGCCTGCTCGAACGCCTTTGCCCCGAAGCGCGCGACGTCGAGCAGCTGGCGGCGCGAGCGGAAGAGGCCGTTCTTCGCGCGGTGGTCGACGATCGCTTCCGCGAGCGCCTCGCCGATCCCGGAGACGTGCGTCAAGAGGTGCGTCGATGCGGTGTTGAGGTCGATCCCGACCTGGTTGACGCACGACTCGACGACCTGGTCGAGGCGGCGCTTCAGGCGATGGGGCGGGATGTCGTGCTGGTATTGCCCGACGCCGATGTGCTTCGGGTCGATCTTGACCAGCTCCGCGAGCGGGTCCTGCAGCCGCCGGCCGATCGAGATCGCCCCCCGGACGGTGACGTCGAGATCGGGGAACTCGGCGCGCGCGACGTCGCTCGCGCTGTAGATGCTCGCGCCCGCCTCGTTCACGAGCGCGACCGGGACGGTCGACGCGGACTCGCCGAGCGCCGACCGGACGAAGCTCTCGGCCTCGCGGCTTCCGGTGCCGTTCCCGACCGCGATCGCCTGCACTTCGGTGTCGCGCACGAGGCCGAGCAGCTCCTCCTTCGCCTGGCTTCGCGACTCGTCGCTCTTGAGCTTCAGCACCGCGCTCTTCACGAACGAGCCCGCGTCGTCCACGACCGCGACCTTGCAGCCGGTCCGGATGCCGGGATCCACCGCGAGGACCGCCTTCGGGCCGAGGGGCGGCGAGAGGAGCACCTTCCGGACGTTCGCAGCGAAGATCTCGATCGCGACGTCGTCCGCGACCTGGCGGAGCGCCTTGTGGACCTCGGTCTCGATCGCGGGGCGGACGTGCTCCTGGAGCGCCGTCCGCGCGACGCGCGCGAGCACGTCGGCCCCGGGCGAATCCGGAACGGTGCAGGCGGCGGCGGCGAACCCGCGCACGAGGCGCTCGTCGAGGTCGTCTTCCGGCCCGGCCTCGATCGCGACCGCGAGCTCCTCCTCGGCGACGCCGCGCCGGATCGCGAGGTAGCGATGCGAGTTCTCGGGCTTGAGCAGCGACGCGACCGCCTCCCGGTGCTCGAAGTACTTCTCGAAGCGGCTGTTCGGCTTCGGCTTCTTGCCGCGTCGCGACACGACGAAGCCCTTCTCGCGCAGCTCACGCCGGACCAGGTCGCGGAGCTCGAGCGACTCGGCGAGCCGCTCGATCAGGATGTCGGCCGCGCCGCGGATCGCCGACTCGGCGTCGGGGAAGCCCTTCTCCTCGTCGCGGAACGTGAACGCCCAGAGCTCGAGCGTCTGGCCGGGCTGCGGCGTCTCGGTGCCGTGGCCGCAGCCCCAGATCCAGTCGGCGAGGGGCTCGAGGCCGGCGGCGCGCGCGACGGCGGCGCGGCTCTGGCGCTTCCGCTTGTAAGGAAGGTAGAGGTCCTCGAGCGCGTCGCGGTCGAACGTCGCGATCACCTGCTCGCGCAGCTCGGGCGTGAGCTTCTTCTGGCGCTCGATCTCCTCGAGGATGAACGCCTGGCGCGCCAGGATCGCGTCCCATTCCTCGCGCGCGTCGAGCACGGCGCGGATCGCGACCTCGTCGAGGTTGCCGGTGCGCTCCTTCCGGTAGCGCGCGATGAACGGGACGGTCGCGCCGTCCGCGGCGAGCGCGAGCACGGCCTGCGCCGACGCCGCCCGGACCTGCGGCACCTGCAGAGCGAGAAAGCTCTCGAAATTCATGTCGGAGAGATGGGGCTTCGGCGACGCGTCCCGTACGGCTCGGCGCGAGCCGCGCGTGGCCCCTGCACCGGTGCGGCCGCTCGACCCCCTTTACCTGGCATGCCACGGCTGCGCGGCTTTTTCCAGGGTGTCGGCCGAACGGCCGCCGCGATCGGAGGCACCCGGCCGATCCGGGAGCGCGAGCGACCGCTCGGGCGGTCAGATCGGCGCCGGGATCGCGGCTAGACGCACGTATTGATCACGATCTCGACGCGCCGGTTCCGCTGGCGGCCGTCGGGATCGTCCGACCCGTCGGCCTTCGCGTTGGGAGCGACCGGCTTCCGCTTTCCCCACCCGACGATCGTGAGCCGCGTCGGAGGCACGCCGTGGGCGACGAGGTACGTCTTGACGGATCCCGCGCGCTCTTCCGAGAGGTGCTGGTTGTAGTCGTCGGCGCCTTTCGCGTCGGTGTGGCCCTCGATCGCGACCGGGAATTGCGATCCCGTCAGGCGCTCCGTGATCTGGCCGAGCGTCGGCTCGGCCTCGTGCCGGAGCGACGAGCTGTCGAAGTCGAAGAAGAGATCCGAGCCGACGCGCAGGCGCTGCTCGCAGCGCGACTCCACGATCTCCAGGCTGCCCGCGCGCGTCGTCTTGACGGTGGGCGGCGCGGTCGCCGGGGCCCCGGCCGTGGCCGGCGGCGCCGGGCAGCCGCCGTCGCCGGTGGTCGGAAACGCCTTGCCCCCGAGCTCGAGGCAGAACCTTCCGGTCTCCGGACCCTTCACGCGGAGGCGGAACACCTGCCGGCCGGTCGCGTCGATCGGGAAGCCGCGCGTCGCCTGCGCGCTCGGCTCGCTGCCGTGGATCCAGTAGTGGTCGCGCACGCGCGCGCTGCCGTCGAGGAGCTCGAGCTCGACCTCCTTCGGCGCACCGTCGCGGCCGGCGTACGACATCTGCGTCATGAGGTCGCCCGGCTGGACGTCCATCGCGAAGTAGTAGCGCGCCTCGCCGGACGGGAACGCGCCGGCGACGACGCCGTTCGCGGGAACGGCCGATGGGCGCATGACCGACGTCGAGAGCTCGTCGGCGCCGAGGGCCAGAACGGGAAGAAGCGCGATCGCCGCGAAGATCGCGGCGCCGCACAGGAGCTCGAGCGCGAGCGCGTTCGGCCGGCGCGCGGGAGCGATCGCAGCGGAGCGAGCGGGATGCACCGTCGCGCTCACAGAGCCGGGGCCTGGGCTTGCGCCGTCGTCGCCGCGCCGCTCGCCGCGGTCGGGGGGACGAGCGCGGAGCCGCCGAGCTCGACCTTGAAGCGCGCCGTCTCCGGCCCTTCCACGACGAGCTTGACGATGCGGCGTCCGTCGCGATCGATCGGGAAGCTGCGCGTCTTCTCTTCGGCGGCGCCTTCGCCGTGCACCCAGTAGGTCTGGCCGGCGGCCGCGTCGTCGGCGAGAAGCGAGAAGTCGAGCGACTTCGCAGCACCCTCGCGTCCCGAGAGAGAGATCTGCGAGAGCAGGTCGCCCTTCTTGGCGTCGACGGCGACGTAGTAGGTCGCGCGCTTGTCCGCGCCGGGCAGCGGGCCGCTCACGACGCCGTCGGGACCGACCGGGGTCGGCGTGAAGATCGAGCGCGAGAGCTGTCCGGCCGGCGGCGCCGGCTTGGGGGCGGCGGCGGCGAGCGCATCGCCGCCGAACTCGACCCGGAACCGCGCCGTCGGCGGCCCCTCGACCTCGATGCGGACGACCTGCCTTCCGCTCGCGTCGATCGGGAAGATCCGCGTCTTCTCCTCCGCCGGCTCCTCGCCGTGCACCCACGCGCCCGCCGACTGCCGCCCGCTCGCGTCGAGGAGCGTGACGTCGACCGACTTCTGCGCGCCGGGACGCCCGTCGAACGACATCTGCGTCAAGAGCGACCCCGCCTTCACGTCGGCGGCGACGTAGTACGCCGTCTTGCCCTCGGGGAACGATGCTTCCACGACCCCCGACTCGCCGACCGGCGTCGGATTCATGATCGAGGTCGAGAGCGCGGCCGCGCGCCCCACGCCCGCGGCGAGAGCGAGAGCCGCGACGGCTGCGATCGCGACGACTGCGAGAGAGCGGCGCCCCATGAGATCCTCCTTCGCGCGCACCGGCCGCCGCAGGCGGCGCGGTGCCGCATGGAATGGCTTCGACCGAAAGTGGGGCGGCCTTAAGCCGCGCGGGCGACGTCAGGCCCGGAGGATCAGGGCGACCGTCTCGACGTGATGGGTCTGCGGGAAGAAGTCGATCGGCTGCGCGCGGTCGAGCCGGTACTGGCCGGAGCCGCAGAGCCGCTTCACGTCGCGCGCGAGGGTCGCCGGATCGCAGGAGACGTAGACGATGCGCTGCGGTCCGAGTGCCGCGATGCGCGGCATCGCCTCCACGGCGCCGCTCCGCGGCGGATCCAGCACGACGGCTTCGAGAAGGACGTGCTCGTCGCCCCACTGGTCGAGCACTTGCGGAACGTCTCCGGCGATCGCTTCGAGGTTCGCGAGCCCGAGCCGCTCGGCGTTGGCGCGCGCCGCCGCGGCGCCGGAGGCGGCGCGCTCGACCGCGAGGACGCGCCCGGCGCGTCGCGCGAGCGGGATGCTCAGGTTGCCGGCGCCGGCGTAGAGGTCGGCGACCGTCTGTCGGGCGAGCGGACCGACGAGGTCGAGGACCGTTCGGATGAGGGTCTCGTTCGCGTCGTCGCCGACCTGCGAGAAGTCGCCGGCCCGAAGGCGCATCTCGTCGCCGTCGACGAGCGGAACGCGGACGAGATCGTCCCCGAAAGCGCGCCGCCAGCCGCGGCCGCGGAGCGTCGCGCCCGCGACCCGCGGCTCGCGAGCCAGGAACGCCTCCGTCGCCGCGGCGTCCGCGGTTGCGAAGGCGCCCTCGGCCTGCGCGACGAGCGCGATCCGATCGCCCTCGCCGGTCGCCGCGATCTCGATCCGGTTGAGCGGCGTCCGGAGCGCGTCGATCCAGGCCTGCGCGAGCGGGATCGATCCCTCGAGCTCGGGCGCGGCGAGGAGACACCGGTCGATCGGGACCAGGTCGTGCGACGCGGCCGCGAGGAACCCGATCCGCCCGTCCGCGATCCGGAGGCTCAGCCGGCGGCGGTATCCGAAGGCGGGCGACGGTCGCAGGATCGGGAGGACGCGCGGATCCGCGACGCCGCCGACGCGCGCGAGCAGCTCGCGCACGACGCGCTCCTTCGCCGCCGCCTGCTGGTCGTCCGCGACGTGCTGCCACGGGCATCCGCCGCAGCGCGGCAGGTACGGGCACGGGGGCTCGCGCCGCGCTTCGCCGCGACGGATCACGCGAACGACGTCGGCGTACGCGAACGATCCGCGGTCCTCGCGAACGGCGATCTCGACCTCGTCGCCGGGCGCGGCGCCGCGCACGAAATGGACCTTGCCGTCGATGCGCGCGACGCCGTGCGGGCCGTAGGCGAGCGATTCGATCCGGGCGACGGGCACGGATCGAATGTCGCAGACGGCCGATCCGGCGCAACGCGCCATGCGCCGTTCGCGTACGGCGCCCTACGCGACGGCAACCCCGTAGCGATCGAAGACGTCGCGGCCGATCGCCTTCGCCCGCGCGACGTCGCGGAAGAGGTACGCCGCCTCGCGCGGGCGGCGCGCGAGGTCGCGCGCCCGGTCGACCTCGACCAGGCCGAACGTCTTGGTGTAGCCCTCGGCCCACTCGAAGTTGTCCATCAGCGTCCAGTAGAGGAAGCCGCGGACGTCGGCGCCGTCCTCGATCGCGCGGTGGACCTGCGCGAGGTGCGCCAGGAGGTGGCGGCAGCGCGCGCGCTCGTCGCGCGTCGCCATGCCGTTCTCGGTGACGTAGAGCGGCTTCCCGAGGGCCTTCAAGCGGACGAGCTGCGCGTGCAGGCCGGGCGGGTAGACCTCCCATCCCATCTGGTCGTGGAACTCCGGCGGCTCGTCGCGACGGCGCGCGCCCATGAGCGGCATCTCGCCTTCGCCGCCGTCACCGGAGCCGGCGCCACCGGCCGGGTGCACGAGGTCCTGCGCGCCGGTGCCCGAGACCAGCATGCGCGCGTAGTAGTTGAGGCCGACGACGTCGTACGAGCCCGCGAGCCCCGGGATCTCCTCGCCTCCTCCGATGGGCGGCGAGACGACGCCGCGCACGAGGCCCTGGAGGTAGTACTCGTTGAAGAGGAAGTCCTGCTGCGCCGCGGCCGCGCGATCGACGTCGGAGCTCGGATCGAGCGGCGCGATGTACGGCATCTGGAGCACCGGGCCGACCGCGGGCGCGTGCGGCGCCGCCTCCTTGATCGCGCGGTACATCGCGCCGTGGGCGAGCAGCACGTGGCGCGCGACCGGGAGGGCGCGCGTCAAGTCGCGCACCGCCGGCGGGTGGATGCCCATGAGGTAGCAGAGCGCCGGCGCGACCATCGGCTCGTTGATCGTCCACCAGATGCGGACGCGATCGCCGAACGCGCGCGCCGCGCGACCGGCGAAGCCGGCGAGCCAGTCGACGACCCTCGGGTTCTCCCATCCGCCCTGCCGCTGGACCCAGAGCGGGTTCGTGAAGTGGTGGAGCGTCGGCAGCGGCTCCATACCGTGCTCGCGGATCGCGTCCAGGACGGCGCGGTAGTGGTCCGCTTCGCGCTCGTCGAACGCGCCCTCCTCGGGCTCGAGACGCGACCACTCGATCGAGAAGCGGTGCGCGTCGTGGCCGAGATCGCGCGCGAGCGCGAAGTCCTCGCGGAAGCGCCGGTAGTGGTCGCACGCGAGGTCGGCCGTCGAGCCGTCGCGGATGTGGTCGCCCTCGTGCTCCCAGGCCGACCACTGGTTGCTCAGGCAGCCGCCCTCGACCTGATGCGCGGCGGTGGCGGCGCCGAAGAGGAATCCGTCGGGAAAGCGCAGCTCGCGTGCCATCGCGCGACCTTGGCTGGCGCGCGCCGGCGCCGTCAAGACGGCCGCGGGGAGGAACGCCATCGGGCGGCGGCGGCCCGGGTCAGCGGCCGGGTCCCTGATAGACCGCCACGAAGCGCATGATCATGTCGGGCGGAAGCTGGAGGTTCGCGTCGCGGTCGGTCCGGAGGCAGATCACCGCCGGACCGTCGGCGGCCCGCGCGCCCGCGAGCGCGGGAGGGAGGTCCTCGAGCTTCTCCACGTACCAGGCGCTGCAGCCGAGCCCCTCGCCGACCTTGTCCCACCGAACCGTGCCCATGGCCGTGCCGAACGTGCGCCCGTAGAGCATTCGCTCGTTCGGCTCCTCCATCGTCCAGGACCCTTCCGCGAACACGATCGCCGTGATCTTGACGCGCTCGCGCGCCGCCGATTGCATCTCCATGAAGTTGAACCCGGCGGCACCGTCGCCGGTCACGCAGACGACGTCGCGGTCGGGGGCGCCGAGCTTCGCGCCGATGGCGGACGGGATGCCGGTGCCCAGCATCCCGAGCTCCAGGATGCTGTGGTACGACCTCGGCCGCGTCGCAGGCAGCCCGCCGTGCGCCCACAGCGAGGTGTTTCCGCCGTCGGTCACGTACACGGCATCGGGTCCGAAGGCTTCGCCGATCGCCGCCATCGCGTGGGCCGGGTGAATTCCCGGCCCCGCCCACGCGGCGACCGCCGCGAGCTGCGTCTCGCGCCAGCGCCGATCTGCGGCGCAGTAGCGCTCGACGTCGCGCGCATCGCAGCGCTTCGCGCCCGCTTCGCGCAGCGCGGCCGCGAGCTCGCGTGCCGCGAACGCGAGGTCGGCGACGATCCCGAGCGCCAGAGGGCGGGTGACTCCCATGTTGCGCGGGTCGACGTCGATCTGCACGAGCTTCTGCTTCGTCCCGTCTCCCCAGTACTCGTCGTACGGCAGGTCGAGGTTGCCGAGGCGGGAGCCCAGCACGCACAGGACGTCGGCTTCGCGCCGCGCCATGTCGGCGCCGGGACCATAGCCGTGTAGCCGCTGCGGGTGGTCGGCGGGGAAGGCGGCTCTTCCGGCCATCGACGTGATCACCGGACAGCCGAGCAGCTCCGCGATCTCGCGCACGGCGCCGTTCGCGCCCGCGCGATCGACGCCGGAGCCGGCGAAGAGAACGGGGTGCTTGGCCGCGGCGATCATCGCGGCGGCCTCGCGGATCTGCTCCGCACCCGGGCGCGGCGCCGCGGCGCGGTAGCGCTCGGGAGGAAGGACGCGAGCCTCGCGCTCGTCGCCGGTCGCGTAGAGGACAGGGGCCGGGATCTCGAGGTGGACGGGCCCGGGCCGTCCGCACCACATCTCGCGGAACGCCATCGCCGCGACTTCCGGGATGCGCGCCCAGTCGAGGATCGGCCCGCCCCACTTGACGGCGGGCCGGAACACGTCGAGCTGGTCCTGCCCCTGGAACGTCGACGGCGGCGACGGGTAGACGATCCCGAGGCGGTGCTGCGCCGTGACGACCAGGACGGGGACGCCCTCGTGCCGCGCGGTGATGACGCCCGGGAGGAGGTTCGCGGACCCGGGCCCGGGATTGCCGAGCACCGCGGCCACCGCGCCGGTCGTCTTGTAGAGGCCCTCGGCCATGTGGACGGCGGCCGCCTCGTGGCGGACGGGCACGAGCCGGATCTCGTGCGCCTCCAGGCTCGCGAGAAGCGGGTCGACCTCCGGGCACGGCAGCCCGAAGACGAAGCGAATGCCCTCGCTCGCGAGGCAGCGCGCCAGCACCTCTCCGCCGGTGATTTCGCTCATGGCAGTCGCCTCCCGTGAGCACGCGCCCCTGCGAGCGGGCGGCTCCGATCATTACGTAGCGGTGAGACGAGAATCGTGGCTCGGTTTGCTCAGCCGCACAAGCGAAGCGATCGCCGGGAGGTTACGCGAGACGGCCGCCGCGCTCAGCCGGCGTCACGCGCGGACGTCGCGATCGCCCGTGCTCGCGCGACCATGAACGCGACGGCGTCGTTCATGCCGACCGGCTCGAGCGTCACCTCGGGGTGCGCCCTGGCGAACGAGCGGCATCAGCGGCGGCGCGCAGCGCCGGCCGCTGCATGCCGGTGTTAGACTTCCGCGGTTCAATGAGCTGGGTCATGAACGAGGCGAACCGTGGCCGGCTGAAGCCCTCGTTGCAACGCCCCAGGCTACCTGTGGGTTAGCTCTTGCGGTAGTGCACAAAGAAAGTGATATCTCGCTGGCTGGGGTCGACGCCTAGCCCCGACCCACGTTGTACTGAGAAGTCCACGCCCGTCGCCTGTTTCAGAACTGAGGCCAGTTCTTTCGCTGCAGGTAATGCCGAAGCTGCGTAGTACAAGACGGTTGAGCGCTGCGCGAACCAGGGTGGGACGTCGTTGAGTTGATATGACGCCGATATGTCATTGAGACCGTAGCCCGCGTTGCTCAGTGTCTCATTGAGGTTCTGCCTAACGTCCTCGGGCATTCCGAGCGTCTGGACACCGACAAGATAGTCGGACCGCCGTGTGGGGTTGTTCGTGGATGGGGTCGCCTTTGAAACAAGCGGGGCATTTCCCGCGATCGTTTGCGCCACGTTCGCCGCAACTTGCCTAGTCGTGGTCTTCAATTGCTCATTTTCCTGTTCCAAGCGTGCAGTGCGATCGGTAAGCGATGGGTCGGATAGCCTATGAGTTACTTCCGAGAGCACTTTGGCCAATTGGTCATTCTTCGTTTGAAGGTCGGTGATGGTTGTCTGTGCTTGTTGAAGTGCGGCGTCTGACTCGAACAGTTTGGACTTCCACTTGAATCCGACAATGCTCCCCTCTTCGAAGCCAGCGTTCACGAGTATGGCGTTGAAAGCGGAAGGGAAGACGACGAGAAGGACGGCAAGGATGAACAGAGAGGCGTCTCGAAGAAGAGACAAGAGGTCCTTGCCGACCGAGATCCCACCAGACAGCCTCGAGCCGTGGTCAGGTGAACCGTTATCTGCCATTCGAAACTCCAGATCTCACGCCGTTTGCGGAAGAGGCGGTTTGTACTGGGCGTCAGGATGACATGGGAGCCCCGACAGCCAGGGCCGCTCGGGCTGATCCGCGCGTCGCGCCTGAATGCCATCGCCGTCGGTCTAACAAGAAATGGATGGTTCCATTTTGCCGCGAACCGCGCCCGTGCAATTCCAGAGCCCTCGCACACCGAGCGCCACAACGACGCGAACGGAAAGCACTATCTCCGCCCTCTCCAGATCCAGCGTCTCGTTACCTGGGCGACCTCGCCGTTTAAGGAGCAGCACGAGGAGGCGGACGGTGCCCTGCGGTGCCACCGGAAGCGGCAAGTCTGCGTGCTTCTCAATTCTGGCATGCAAGATCAGGGAAAGGCCCATAGATCCTCGATCCGGCGCCGTCAAGTAGTTCGGTTGTCACGCCTCCGGGAGGTCGCCACGCGGTACTCCCCCCCTCGAGTGGCAATCGGGGCTGCCATCCGCGCCATCGAGCTCGCGGGCTGAGGCACACGCGTGCACCTCGTGCCGGGCCATCAGGCAGAGCACGACGTGGTCGTAGTCGACCCGCGTTCCGTCCCACCGCGGGTAGCCCGTGCTCGCGTCGATCGCGACGCCCGCTGCGCGGTGCCGCTCCCGCAGCGACTCGAGCGGGTTCGCACCGAGCGCGGGAACATCGCACGCCGCCTTCACCTCGACTCCGCTCGGGCGGAAGAACGCAAACCGTTCGCGGCCGTCGCTCTCGACGCGGAACCCGAGCTCGTGCACGAAGCGATGGTGGCGGCGGCAGAGGCTGAGCAGGTTCGCGAGCTTCGTCGCTCCGCCACGCGACCAGGGCACGACGTGATGCCCGTCGACGAGCCGGTTCGTGCAGCCCGGGAAGCGGCAACCGCGGTCGCGGAGCCGAAGGGCGCGCCGGAGGACTCCGGGAATGGTCCGGCGCCTCCGCCCGACGTCCAGGACGTTCCCGCGGGCGTCCTCGACCACTCGGACGACGGCCGAATCGCACGCCAGCCGGTCGACGGTCGCGGGCGGAAGCGACGTCCCGTCGTCGAGCGTGGCGCTTTCCCGGGCGCTCTCGTCAGAGATGCCGTCGCCGGTCGCCGACGCCTCGACGTGGACGACGATCTCGACGGGCGGCCCGTTACCCTCGATCTCCTCGGCGGTGGCGAGATAGCCCTCCGCGATCGCGACCAGCGCGTCGGCCCGGCGTAGGCTCCGCGGGTACTCTCGCCGCTCGGCGATCTCGAGGGCCTCGGAAGGCCGCGAAGACGTTCCCGCGGAAACGCGTTCAGCCTTCCACGATCGCGACACCGCCAGCTCCAGCGCTCGCCGCACCACCGCCGCCTCGTCGGGCGTGAGCTGCGCCTCGAAGCGGATCAGGCCGGAATCCGTCGCGCGCTCGCGCACCCAGCGCCGCTCCATCTCGTCCTCCGGACGCTCGCCCAGGAAGCCGCGCAGCGCTCTGCGGTAGCCGCGGCAGATGCGCTCGAGCTGCGACGCGGTCGACGACCGGGCCATCTCGAGCAACGACGCCTCGTCCTCCGGCGTCGCGACGCGGGTCAGGGCACGGACCTTCGAGTAGCTCACCTGCCCGCGGCCGAGCGCGTCCTCGATCCGCGGCAGCGCTGCCAGCGCGCGCGCGACACGAACGCGCTCGCGCGCGGCGCCGAGGTCCAGGCCGACGCGCCAGCAGAGCCAGTGGGCGCAGCTCAGCGCGCCCTGATCCGCCCACGCGCCGGACTCGTCGAAGCGGCGGATCAACGCGAGCAGCCGCTGCGTGGCGGCGTCCACGTGGGCGGAGATCTCGGCGATCTCGTCCGCCAGGCGGTCGATCTCGGCAATCGAAAGAGTCGGCCTGGTCTGCATGGGACGCTCGTACCATGCGTGTTTTCGGGCTCCGGATTCGGCCGCTGTCGGTCGATCGGCGCTGCGACGGACGTCGCGCGTCAACCGATGAGCGAACGCGCGGCTATGGGGCGATGGCGACGCTACGGGCCAGCTTTCGCGAGGGCGCGGGCGGTTCGGCGAGCGCGATCTCGAAACTCGTCAAGGGCAGCGCCGGCAAAATGCTTCCGCGTTCAATCCGATGGCGTGCAAGCGCTCACCCCGGCCCCGCGACCGGCGTGCCGGCGCGCTCACATGTCAAGCGGAGCGGCCGAGGGCGGACGCGAACGCCCCGAGCGCGCCTGCGCCGTCGTCGCCGAACGGCACCGTGGCCACGAGCGGCACGCCGGCGAGCTCGCGCAGGCTCTCGCCCAGCGTGTCGATCGCGAGGTCGTGCGTCGGCCCGAAGTGATTGACGACCAGCCCCGCGACGGCGAGGCCGCGAGCGCGCGCGACCTCGATCGTCAGCAGCGCATGGTTGATCGCGCCCAGCCGCGCCCCGACGACGAGCACCAGCGACGCGCCGACCGCGCCGGCGAGGTCCGCAAACGTCTCGGCACCTCGCAGGGGGACGAGCAGGCCGCCGGCGCCCTCGACGACGAGCCAGCCGACTTCGGCGGAGCGCCGGCGCGCGTCGCGCACGAGTCCCCGCACGTCGATCTCGACGCCCGCGCGCCGCGCCGCGACGGCCGGCGCGAGCGGCTCGGCGAAGCGGTACGGACAGACGGCCCCGAGCGATTCGCCGCCGCCCGCGGCATCGCGCAGCGCCGCGCCGTCGGCGGGCCAGAGATCCGTGCCCGCGATCGGCTCGCGTTGCGAGCCGAGGACGTCCGCCTGTCCGTCGCGAAGCAGAGCCTCGCCCGCGCCTGCGGCAGGCTCGGGCGTCCGCGCCCGGGACGCCGCTAACGCCGGAGCGCATCCCGTCTCCGCCGGCTTCCGGACCGCCACCGACGCGCCGAGCGAGCGCAGCGCGCGCACGAGCCCGCAGGCGACGTGCGTCTTGCCGACCCCCGTGTCGGTGCCGGTGACGAGGAGCACGCGACCGTTCGGCGAGGTGGGGGGCGCGCCGCTCGGCGTTCCTCCGCTCATCCCTCGGTGATCTCGCGGATCGCCGCCACCGTCGCGTCCACCAGGAGGTCGAGCTCGTCCGCGCGCAGCGACAGCGGCGGCATCAAGACGACCACGTTCCCGAGCGGCCGCAGGATCACGCCGCGCTTGCGTACCGCTTCGCACACGCGATGCCCCACTCGCGCGGCGGCTTCATGCGGCGTGCGGCGCGCGCGATCAGCGACGAGCTCGATCCCGACCATGAGCCCGCGCCGACGGACGTCGCCGACGTGCGCGAGCGGCGCGACGTCGCGCTCGAGACGCGCCGCGAGCTCCTCGCAGCGCCGCGCCACGTTCGCGAGCGTGTCCTCGCGCGCGAAAACGTCGAGCGACGCGATGCCGGCGGCGCAGGCGAGCGGGTTCCCGGTGTAGGTGTGCCCGTGGAAGAACGTGACGAAGTCCTCGTACGGCCCGAGGAACGCCTCGAACACCTCCTCGCTCGCGAGCGTCGCCGCGAGCGGCAGATAGCCGCCGGTGATCCCCTTGCCGACGCACATGAGGTCCGGCGTCACGTCGGCCAGGCGCGAAGCGAACATCGCGCCGGTCCGGCCGAAGCCGGTCGCGACCTCGTCGCACACGAGAAGCGTCCCCGCCTCGCGCGCGAGCCGTGCGAGGCCGTGCAGATACGAGACCGGGTGCGTCCACATCCCGGCCGCGCCCTGCACGAGCGGCTCCACCACGACCGCGGCGAGCTCGTCGCCGTGGCGCGCGAAGAGCTCGGCGGCCTCGGCGAGCGCGCGCCGGCATGCCTCGTCCTCGTCGAGCCGATCGCGCCAGCGATAGAGATGCGGCGGCGTCAAGCGCAGGACGTCGAACAGAAGCGGACGGTGGAAACGATGGAACGTCTCGCTGTACCCGAGCGAGACCGCGCCGATCGTGTCGCCGTGGTACGCCTCGACGAGCGAAGCGAAGCGCCGGCGCTCCGGCCGGCCACGGAGCTGCCAGTACTGGAACGCGAGCTTGAGCGCGATCTCGACCGCCGTCGCTCCCGCGTCGGAGTAGAAGACGCGCGTCAATCCCGGGGGCGCGATCTCGACGAGGCGAGCGGCGAGCTCGGCCGCCGCCGGGTGCGTCAAGCCGAGCGACGTCGTGTGCGCGATCCGGCCGAGCTGATCGGCGATCGCGCGATCGATCGCCGGATGGCGGTGCCCGTGCACGTTGCACCAGAGCGACGAGACGCCGTCGAGGTAGCGGCCGCCGCGCTCGTCGATGAGGAAGTTGCCCTCGCCCGCCACGATGACGAGCGGCTCGCTCGCGAGCCAGTCGCGCATCTGCGTGAAGGGATGCCAGAGGAACCGGCGATCGAGATCGGCGGCTGCGCTCATCGATCCCCACCCGAAACGGCAGCCGCGAGCACCGCGGTCGCGCGATCGATCTGCTCGCGCGTGTGCGTCGCGATCGGCGTCAGGCGGAGACGCGCGGTCCCGTCCGGAACGGTCGGCGGCCGGATCGCGGGCGAGAAGACGCCGCGGTCGAGCGCCGCGCGTCCCACCGCGAGCGCGGCGTCGGCCGTTCCGACGACGAGCGGAACGATCGGGCTCTCGAGCTCCGCCATCGCGATGCCGGAGGCCGCGAGCCCGTCGCGCAGGCGGCGCGCATTCGACCACAGGCGCTCGCGCCGCGCGCCGTCACCGCGCGCGATCGCCGCTGCGGCGCGCGCGGCGGCGACGACGGCCGGCGGCAGGGCGGTGCTGTACACGTACGCGCGCGCGCGGTTCACGAGCAGCTCGACGAGCGCGCGCGATCCCGCGACGAACGCGCCGTAGCTGCCGAGCGCCTTCCCGAGCGTGCCCATGCGGATCGCGACCCGCTCACCGAGGCCGAGGTGCGAAACCAGGCCGGCGCCGTCCGGGCCGAAGACACCGGTCGCGTGCGCCTCGTCGACCATGACCCACGCGCCGAAGCGGTCGGCGAGGGCCGCGATCTCGGCGAGCGGCGCGACGTCGCCGTCCATGCTGAACACGGAGTCCGTCACGACGACGCGCCGCCGCGCACGCGACGCCGCGAGCAGCCGCGCGAGCCCTTCCACGTCGCGGTGCCGGTACACGCGCACCGATGCTCGCGACAGGCGGCACCCGTCGATCAGGCTCGCGTGGTTGAGCTCGTCGCTGAAGATCTCGTCGCCGTCGCGCGCGATGGCGGCGAGGACGCCGATGTTCGCGTGATATCCGGAGCCGAAGACGGCGGCGGCTTCGCAGCCGAGCCAATCCGCGAGCTCGCGCTCGAGCGCGTCGTGCGCGCTCATATGGCCGCTCACGAGCGGCGACGCGCCCGACCCGGCACCGCTAGCGGAGAGGGCGTCAACGGCGGCCGCGACGACGCGCGGGTCGTCCGCGAGCCCGAGGTAGTTGTTCGAGGCGAGGCAGAGCGCGCGCCGCCCGTCGACGATCACCTCGGCGGCCTGCGCGGTCGACACGACGCGCCGGACGCGTCGCAGATGCCGTTCCTCGAGCGCCGCGAGCTCGGCGTCGAGCTCGGCCGCCACGTTCGCGTGCATGCGGCGTCGCTACGAGACGCGATCGCGGCTGTCAACCGCGAGACAGCACGTGGTTGACAGCGGTCTTGCCGCCGCTGCCGTCGACAGCGATCGCGCGTGTGATACGCACGACGCCCGTGGCTCGCGCGCGCACCGTGTTCGTCTGCCAGCAGTGCGGCGCCCAGTTCTCGAAGTGGCTCGGGCGCTGCACCGACTGCGGCACGTGGGAGAGCGTGGTGGAGGAGGTCGCCGTCGCGCGCACGGCGCTCGCACCGGGCACGCGCACCTCGATCGCGGTCGGCGCGGTGCGCGGTGGCCGGCCGACCGCGCTGTCGGAGGTCCGGCCGCAGAGCCACCCCCGGCTCTCGACCGGCCTCGCCGAGCTCGACCGCGTGCTCGGCGGCGGCATCGTCGCCGGCTCCGCGACGCTCCTCGGCGGCGATCCCGGGATCGGCAAGTCGACGATCGGACTCCAGGTCCTCGCCGAGCTCGCCGGCGGCGGCATGACCGCGCTCTACGTGAGCGGCGAGGAGTCGCCGGAGCAGGTGAAGCTGCGCGCCGATCGCCTCGGCTGCCACGAGTCGGTCCTCATCCTGCCCGAGACCTGCGTCGAGGACGTGCTCGCGCACATCGATGCGGTGAAGCCGGCGGTCGTGCTCATCGACTCCATCCAGACGCTCCACTCGCGCGAACTCACGGCCGCGGCCGGCAGCGTCGGCCAGGTGCGCGAGTGCGCCGCCGCGCTCGTCTCGCATGCGAAGGCGTCGGGTCGCCCGATCCTCCTCATCGGGCACGTGACGAAGGAGGGCACGATCGCGGGCCCGCGCGTGCTGGAGCACGTCGTCGACACGGTGCTCTACTTCGAAGGCGACCAGGGCGGCGGGCTGCGTCTCCTCCGCGCCGTCAAGAACCGCTTCGGGCCGACGAACGAGGTCGGTGTCTTCGAGATGGGCGAGCGTGGTCTGGCCGACGTCGCGAACCCCTCCGCCCTGCTCCTCGCCGAGCGCCCGACCGGCGCGCCCGGATCCGCGGTCCTGCCGGCGATCGAGGGAACGAGGCCGCTTCTGGTCGAGGTGCAGGCGCTGGCCGCGCGCTCCGCGCTCGCGATGCCGCGGCGGACCACCCTCGGCCTCGACGCCAACCGCGTCGCCGTCCTGACCGCGATCGTCGACAAGCGGGCCGGCCTAAAGCTCTACGAGCACGACCTCTTCGTCAGCGTCGCGGGCGGGATTCGCGTGCAAGAGCCGGCCGCCGACCTCGCGATCATCGCGGCGATCGGCTCGAGCGCGAGCGACACGGCGCTGCCGCCGGACCTCGTGCTCTTCGGCGAGGTCGGCCTCGCCGGCGAGCTGCGCGCGGTCCGGCACGCCGAGACCCGACTCCGCGAGGCCGCGAAGCTGGGCTTCGCGCGCGCCATCGTGCCGGGCGCGATCGCGCGTCAGGTGAAGCCGCCGCCCGATCTCTCGGTGACCGGCGTCGACTCGGTCCTAGACCTCTGGAAGGAGCTCTTCGGCCGACGCCGCGCGCGCGCGGCGGCTGCATCCGAGGACTAGCGAGTGGACGCGGTTGTAGCCGCCGGGGCGGCTACGCAAGGCCGTGTCGTCGCGGGGCGCGGTGGCCCGAGTCGGACACCGATGGCCCTGGCGATGAGGCGGGCGATCGGATGGCACGTCAGCGGGACGTCGACTCGGGCGACACGGGCGGCTGACTAGGTCCGGCCGGCGGCTGCGTACCAGGGCGGTCGGCGTTCCCGGTCATCTGGATGGCAAGCCTCTCCACGAGGATTCGACCCGTGCCCAGGACCAGTTCGATGAACGGCATTCCGATCATCGCCGCGATGAGTCCGAAGCTACAGAGGACTACGAGAGCGGCGGGGGACGTCGCGCTTCTCTCCAAGAAATTTGAGCTCGAAAGATAGAGCGGGCCCGGAACCATCAACGCGGCGACGGCGCCCACGATCATGAACCTCGCCTGCTCGACCACGGATGGAGGCTGCCGAGCCATCTCCGTCGCCTGCGTATCGGTCCCTGCGGGTCGCGGCGCGATGGCCAATCCGTGGCGCTCCAAGACGAACGACGCCCACCCTCCGACCGCACCCCCGAACAGCAGCCACGCGACGATCATAGCCGCCAATTTTGCATTCGAATTGTTCGGATCGAGAGGTTGGGGCGGGCGGTTCGGCTGCTCATCGTTGTGGCGTGCCCCCGCCGAATCGCCCTGGTAGGAACGCGATCGACAGCAGTCGCAGCACTCGACCTTCATTGCTTGCATCGACGACGGCGACGGCATGGCACCGTCGACGTTCACGTGAAGGTCTGGAAGGTCGTTCCAGCGGACGTCGACGCGCACGGGTTCGCCCACCGTGACCGGGATCGCGCCATCGACATCGAGCCGTAGGGGCTTCGCGTCGA
>Ga0070741_10001595_pt1 | contig 67626 bp, 62 predicted proteins | sample Coa_R1_4_FD_66440 | JGI IMG/M metagenome (GOLD analysis project Ga0070741, IMG submission 66440) | Surface soil microbial communities from Centralia Pennsylvania, which are recovering from an underground coalmine fire - Coalmine... | ecosystem: Environmental > Terrestrial > Soil > Unclassified ...
CCCCCGGAAGGCCAGCACCTTCGTGATCGCCGCCGTCAGCGTCGTCTTGCCGTGATCGACGTGCCCGATTGTCCCGATGTTCACATGCGGTTTCGTTCGCTCGAACTTTTCCTTCGCCATCGAGAGGCTCCCTCCAAATTGCGGATCAATGCGTTAGATACGGTAGAACGGGGCGAATACAGATGAAAGAGCCTACGATGGGATTTGAACCCATGACCTCTCCCTTACCAAGGGAACGCTCTACCGACTGAGCTACGTAGGCAAGCCCTATCCGAAACCTGTATTCAGTTGGCGAACCACAAAACAATGGCCGCGTCCGGCCCCCTTCAAAGTTCTATTGGTCGGCAGTCCACACACCTCCGCTGCCAGAGCCGACGAAGGGAATCGAACCCTTAACCTCACGTTTACAAAACGCGTGCTCTGCCTGTTGAGCTACGTCGGCCAACCAACCACGAAATTATACCATCCGGGTTGTCCCGGCTCAAGGCTCAGTTTTGCTGGCAACCGAGCGGCGAACATTGTATCGAACTGCCAGAGCATTGTCAACGGCACAGAATCAGAGGCCCAGGCCAAAAGTTAGGACGTGGCCTTGAGCGTGCGTCTGCCCTGTGCTTGCCTGACGTATTCTGGCGGCGGCGGCGCGTGCCCGCTATACTTGCGCCCGCAACTGCGCATACACGAGGTAGAGCCGCGTGAAACTTTCAGTCATCATTCCCTGCTACAACGAACATGAAACCATCGCCCAGATTCTGGAAGCGGTGCAAAAAGTCCAGCTGGCTTCCGAAATCCTCGTCATCGACGACGGCTCAACCGATGGCACGCGCGAAATTCTGCGTGCTCTACCTCCCGATCCGCTGGTGCGCATCATTTACCACGAGCATAACCAGGGTAAGGGTGCAGCCGTGCGGACGGGTTTCGCCGCTGCGCAGGGCGACATCTTTCTGATCCAGGACGCTGATCTTGAATACGACCCGCGCGACTACCCGGTGCTGCTCAAGCCTATCGAGGAAGGCCGCGCCAAAGTCGTATACGGATCGCGTTTCCTGGGCGGCCCGCGCAAGACCATGTTTTTCTGGAATATGGTCGCCAACCGTTCCTTGACCTTCCTGACCAACATCCTCTACAACACGATTCTGAGTGACATGGAAACCTGCTACAAGGTCTTCCGCGCCGAGGTGGTGCGCGGCCTGCCGCTGCGTTCGCGCCGCTTCGAGTTCGAGCCGGAGATCACCGCCAAAGTGCTCAAACGCGGCTATCGCATCTACGAAGTGCCCATCTCCTACAATGGGCGCGAATGGAACGAAGGCAAAAAGATCAAGTGGACTGACGCACCGAAGGCCGCTTGGACGCTGATCCGCTATCGCTTCACCGACTGACAACCCGGCCCCTGCTGGCAGCGACGCTCGTGCTGCTGCTCGGTGCGGCGCTGCGCGTCGGGATGCTGGCGCAAGATTCGCGCTTCGACGTGGACGAAGCGTTATACGCCTCCTATGCCCGTCGCATCAGCCTGCACGGTGACATCTTGCTGGCCGATATACCGCTCGACAAACCCCCTCTGGGCCTGGCTGTCACAGCCCTGTCCTTTTCCGTATTTGGCCCTACCGAGTTCGCGGCCCGGCTGCCGACCCTGTTCGTCAGCCTTCTGACCCTGGCAGCAGTCTACAGACTGGCGCTTCGCCTGGATCAGCGTGGCGCGGTGCTCATCATGCTTCTGCTGGCCCTGTCGCCCTTCGATCTGGCGTTCGCGGCTACTGCGTACCTCGATCCGCTCATGACGCTCTGGCTGATGCTGTCGCTGCTTGCCGCCAGCCGCGATCAGTGGCGCGCCGCCGGGCTGGCTTTTGCACTGGCCGTCGCTACCCGGCAAAGCGCGCTGCCGTTCGCCGCATTGGTGATCAGCATCGGCATCGGCGCGAATGCCCACATGGGATGGCGCTGGCCGGACGTGGCGCTGCGGCTGCGCCGCTTTGCGGTCCCGGCGCTGGCCGTTGGTGCCGCGCTGGCCCTGTGGAGTGCCGCCCGCGCCGCACCCATCGATTTCTGGACACTCAGCGTCATCAACGGTGCGCCTGACCGCCTGATCCGCGCCAACGAAGTCGTTCCACGTCTGGAACGCTGGCTGCACCTTCTTGGCTACGTTACGGGCTTCGGCCCGCTGCTTGTGGCTGCAATCCTGGCGCTGCTGCCCCGCCCAGGCACGGCAGCCCCGCGCCGCAAGGTAGTGTTGACGGTCTTGCTGGTGACGGGCATCCTGGCCTTTCTGCTGGCCTACTGGCTGTTCTCGTTCAACACTTATGATCGCTACCTGCACCCGCTGGCCCCACTCATCCTGATCCTGGTCGGGATCGGCGCACGGCGTTTGCACAGGTTCAGCATAGCAGCGGTTGTCGCCCTGATGCTGCCCTTTACGTTGGCTGCGCTGCGCGGCCCACTGGACATCGGCGGCGATCACGGCCAGCATACCGGGATCGTGCAACTGGCCGCCGCGATTCAGGCGCTTCCCGCCGGGTCAACAGTTTACAATTACTCGTTGGGTTGGGAACTCGGCTACTATTTGGGCGATCAGCCCGCCGTGCAGGTCGTTTTCCAGCCCACGCCGCAGGCGCTGGCCCGTGCCGTCTGCGCTAACGCCGAAGCGAGTTACTTTGCTGCGCCCGCTGCGGAGTCGGCAGGTTGGCTTGTGCCGTTGGAAGCAGGCGGCGGCTCGATCACGCTGCTGTCTGACGGCCCCTTCAGGCTGTATCGCTTGTCATGCAGCTCCAAAGCCTGGACTTGATACCCTGGTGGTATATTCGACACTCCACAACCCTATTACATAACACTTTCTATTTTGAAGCGAATGATCAGGTTATGTTGTGAAGTGATCGAGTGGCGTGAACTGCCCGGAAGAATCCAGAGGAGAGCCTGCTGGAAACTGTGGTAGGTACTGCTGAGTGAAGATGCGCGCTGCCAGTTCTCCTCGACTGCTGACATCCACCTTCTCAAAGATCGCTTTCAGATGATCTTGTACCGTGTTTGATGAGATGCGGAGCTTGGCGGCAATTTCAGTCGTTGACCAGCCGCGCAGTACACATTGTACAATCTCTCCTTCGCGTTTGGTGAGCTGATATGCCTGCATGATCAGTGGCGCAATTTCCGCTGGCTTTGCAATCTCAAAAATCACGCTGATCTGTCGCTGGCTATCTGAACTGTTCAGCCGCGATGCATACAGCACTAACCAATGGCCTGACCGCGTGCGCAGGCGCACTTTTGGCGCGCCATTCGCCACCACCAGCCCGTGCTCAATCGCCTCCAGGCCAGCGATGACGCTACGGACAGGGTGCGGAAGGGCACACCTGTCTCCTGCCAGTTCCCTCAGCCAATACTCGGCAGCGGCAGTTGTTGCCACAATGGAAAGGTCCTCGCTGAGAATCAGCACCCCCGGCCCATCCGGCGTTTTTGCTAAAGGAGCGTTGTCCAGGAGCAGCGCTTTACGCAGTCCCTCCGCAATGTGCGGGACGAGTTGAGCGAGGTGGGCTGACTCGGCAGGTGTATATCCCGTCCGGTCTTGTCCCCGGTGCAGGCATAGGGTTCCCCAACAGGCTGTACTTGTGACAAAGATGGCACGCAGTTCATCGCCCATTGCCATCGGAGCCAGCATGTCCCGATAGCGTTGGCTACGAAGCAAGTCGTGCCCGGTTGCCTCACTGAGCACGCCAACCGGCTGATGATCACGGAGCATATCGCTAAATTTGTTGAAATCTTCTTGCAGGAACTCATTCTCAAGAAATACGGACATACACCATTCGGGCGGCTCCGCTGCCAGCACCGAACTGGTGGCAAACTGCGTGGCCGGATCAGTGGTCGAGAAATAGGCGTAGTCGAAGGGGATGACGGCTTGCAACCGTTGGAGTAGTCTGGCTCGCAGGGTTCCAGAGTCAAGGCCGCTGTGGCAGAGCCGAAGGATTTCCAATCGGTTGGATTCGGCTAATGTGTCTCGTTTCATTGCCTTGCCTCCATATAGCCATTATGCACCCTGTGAGCAATCAAGCCATCCCAGCAAGAGATTGCCTGAGCCGTGCCTCTGCCGCCTATGGCCTGTTGAAGAGGATGGCTTGTCGAGCGCCCTACGAGTTGTTAAGCTGTAACTCCTCTGTTTCAACCACTTCGCAGAGCCGCCATTGAGGATCGTGGATCAATGTTCCAACAGCGTGCCGCCACACTTGCTGCACGGCGGTGAGGAGGGATTCCGCATCCCTCAAACTGTCGAATTCAAGGTCGATTATGGCATATTTTGGATTGTCGATGGGTCGTGAGACCCGGTAACGGCGCACGCCCGACTGCTGCCTGAGTTCTGCATAGCTATCGAATGATGCTTTCCAGGCGTCAAAGTCAGGGGCTGTATGTTCAATGTGCAGGAGTATCATCGTGCTTCCTTTCTTCTAGATAGAGGCATTATGCACCTGGCGAACCAAACCATCCATCCCAGAAATCTGGGATTCCTTGAGCGGGCATTCGTTGGGTATCCCTTTAAGCATCACCAATTTCAGGTGTTATGCCCTGTCCAGGTAAGGATTTCGCTGCGAACTCATCTGAATCTGTATGTACGGTGTACGAGAGCCAGGTTGATTCGGGAGTCCTGGTAGCATCGTGGAGATTCCTTGTGCAATCCACTATGCTCAAAGTCTTGACGAACCTTAAAAAAGAAGATAACGTTTAGCATAATTCCCGGATACCTCGCAATGGGGCCAGTTTGGCTGGCCTGATAAATGAGGGGAACTGATGAGCAAGCATCCGTTATCCGGTGTCTACAGCGTGTCGAATGACGTTGAAGCGGCTGGCTGGCCCGATGAAGAACGGGTCAGCGCCAGCCCTGATCCCGGCGCTGATCTGGTGCAGCATTATTTTCGGGACATTCGCCCCATCTCGTCGCTGATCGCGCCCGAAGAAGAACAGGCAATGGCTCAGGCCGTCCAGCAGGGGAAACAGGCACGCGCGCGTCTGCGGCGTGACAAATCGATCTCGTGTGAGGAGCGCGCACGCCTCGAATCGCAGCTTGCGGCGGGCGAACAGGCCCGCCAGCGATTGATCGTCGCCAACACGCGCCTGGTCATCAGCATCGCCAAAAATTACCGGGGACGCGGCCTCTCCCTGGCGGACTTGATCCAGGAGGGCAACCTGGGGTTGATGAAAGCCGTTGATCGCTTTGACCCGGAGCGCGGTGTGCGGTTAAGTACCTACGCCACCTGGTGGATTCGCCAGACCATCACCCGCGCCACCGGCGATACAGGCCGTGTCATCCGCCTGCCCATCAATCAGGGCCAGCGCTGGGGGCGTTTGCGCAGGGCCAGCGAGGAACTTGCCCAACAACTGGGACGGGAACCAACCCTGGATGAAATCGCCACTGCCACCGGGCTGGCCGCCGAGCAGGTGCTGGCAACACTGGCCGCCGTGCGCGATCCGCTACAGCTTGACGAGATCAGCCAGTATGAGGAGGAACGCCCGCGCGAGGATTTGTTGGCCGATACGGAGACCGAACTGCCAGAACAGGCCACCGCACGCCAGCTTCTGGCCGAAGCCATCAAGATCCTGTTAGATTTTCTTCCCGAACGGGAGGCAACCATCCTCAAGCTGCGTTACGGTCTGGCCGACGGCGAAATTCACAGTATGGCGGAAATCGGCGAGATTCTGGGCTACAGCCGGGAACGCATTCGCCAGCTACAACACGACGCGCTCAACCGCCTGCGCAAACTTGATTACAAATTCCACCTGGTGGACTACCTCGAATAGGCGGCCCGGCAGCAGACCGGGCCACCTGAGGGCCAGTGTGCTGCCTCCTGAACTACTTGTTGGCGAACTGCTTATCGTTCACTTTCGCCTTGCCTGTGTTGCAACTCCTCGACGTAGACGATCTCACCGTCGTCGCCGAGCCGGGCTATGCGCTTCGGTTTCTTGCAGGCTGTCATTTCAAGTAGATCGTCCACGTCGGCGTAGGCGTCCCGATTAGCCCAAAGGGGAGTCCCTTCGGCTGGTTTGTCATACGTGCGCTCATATCCGCTGTTTCCCTGCCACAGCAGCACCAGCAGTCCCCAGAAAGCAAAGATCGCCCAGAACCAGGGAACGCCATGCGGCATATGGCTCCAGAAGGGGAAGCGTCCCAACAGGAATATCGAAACGAGCGTGGTGACGAGACAGAACTGGATCAACAGCCGAACCCAGGCCACTTCACGCCCATTGTCTGCTGGCCCTTCGTGGCCGTATTCATACCCACTCGATGGCTCGAATTGTTCGTCGGACATCGCGCCAACCTCTATTAGCTCACTTCAGCAGATCGGCATTTTATTTTACCTGCTATATGAGTAGATAGGGCAGCGTTGCACGGCAGAAGCCAATCAATTCAGTCCTCTTCGTCCGGTTTGTTGGTGGGCGGCAGGGTGTGCATGGCCGGTGGCGTCGAGCGCGTGTAGGGCGCCCCCTGGCGCGTGGGTTGCTTGTGCACCGAGTCCGGGTCTTGCGGGAGGATAACCTGCTTGACACGTGGGATGATCTGCGGCTCGATGATCGTTTCGGCTTCAGCGGGTGCTTGCGCTTCCCAGGCACTGGTGAATTCATCCAGCCAGGCCAGTTCCGCCTCCAACATGCGAATGTGGTGGTCGTACAGCGCATCGATCTGGAAGGCACCGTTGGCCGCTTTGCGTTCCTCGTGGAGTTTGTTCATCCGGATTGCCATGTCCTGGCGGCGGCTGATGAGGGCCGTGCGGATTTGCCCGGCTTTCAGAACATGCAGGTTGGCAAGGCCCAGTTCGAAGCTCTTATCGTAGGCATGGGGCGTGCTCAACAGGTCGGACACCGCCGTTTGCAGCACTCCAACCCCGGCGGGGCTGATCTGGAACTTGCGATGCCCATGTTCCTCGGAGACAAGCTCGACCAGCCCTTGCTTTTCCAGCTTTTCCAGGACGTAATACATCGACGAATAGCCAATCGCCGTCCAGCGGCGAATGCCACGAGCCTCGATGGCCGTGTTCAGGTCGTGATCGTAGCTCGGCCCTTCGGCCAGTAAGCTCAGGATTGCCAGTTCAGCGTCGGTCATGATATTCGCCCTGGATAATGATGATTTAGATTCAGGGTAGCATTAGACCCGCTGGCCGTCAACTTGTGGCACAGGTCGGCAGGACTCATCCAGGCGCAAGCTGTTCACGCCGTAACAGAATTGATATAGGCGGTGTCGCCGAGGCAATGGTGGCCGTTGGCGGCGCGATGCTGGGTGTCATGCTGGGCGTCTGGCTGGCGGTTGCGCTGGGCGCAACCGTGAACGTCGGCGGTAGGGGTGTCGGTGTGGGGGCCAGTGTGGCTGTGGCGCTGGGCGTGGGGTTGGACGTGGCCCTCGGCAGCAGCCCGACACGGGGGCCGACGATCAGAATAAAAGCCACGATAATGAATATGGCTACAGGAGCCAGAGCCAGCATGAGCAATTCTCGATCTCCCAGATTCTTCAACATTGAGTGGGGCGGACTCCTTCAATCGGCCAGAAAACACCTTCCCTATGGTATACCATGCCAGGTCTCGTGGGAACTGACGCTGCCAGTCTGTTCGCTGAGAGGCATTGCCTGTGCCTCAAAACTATCCTGCGATAAACGCAGCGAACGACACACCTGACGCCGCACCGATTCGCGTGTTATGATCCAGCAGTAAGCATCCACACTTCACAATACGACAGCGCGCTGTCGCAGAAAGGTGCATTATGAGCAGCCCCGCAGCGGTGCAGCAGGCCACAGGCAGCGTCAGTAGGAACTTCCAGATTGAACCAGTTTCACTCACCGACAGAAAAGCCGTTCGAGAACTGATTCTGTTTCCATTTAAACATTACAAAGGCGACCCGAACTGGGTTCCACCATTTATCGGCGAACGCGAAGATTTCCTCAACCCGACCAAAAACCCCTTCTTTGAACATGCTCGTGTCCAGTTCTTCTTTGCGCGGCGCAACGGCGAACTGGTCGGCACGATCTGCGGCTGCATCAACGACAACCACAACGCCTTTCACAACGAGAAGGCGGGCAGTTTTGGTTTCTTCGAGTGTATTGACGATGCGGAGATAGCAACCGCCCTGCTCAAAAATGCCGAGGATTGGGTACGCAGCCAGGGCATGAACATCATTCGTGGCCCGATGAACTTCTCCTCCAACGACGAATGGGGGCTGCTGATCGACGGCTTCCACGAGCCGCCCGTTGTCCTGATGACCTACAACAAGCCGTACTACGCCGGCCTGATCGAGGGCAACGGCTATACCAAAGCGATGGATCTGTTCGCCTATACCGCCGACATCGACGAGCGCCTGGACAACGCACCGCCCAAGGTGTACCGTGCTGCGGAGAAGGCCGCCTCCCGGCGCGGCGTGCGGGTTCGCAAGGGCAAGATCAGCGAATTCGAGAAGGAAGCGCGAATCCTGATGGAGATTACCAACCGGGTCTGGTCAAAGAATTGGGGGTTCGTGCCGATCACCGAACACGAGATCGAGCACCTGGGCAAGAGCCTGAAGCCGCTGATTGACCCTGACCTGGTGCTCATCGCCGAAACCGCCGAAGGCGAACCCATCGGCGTATCGTTTTCGCTGCCGGACTTTCACCAGGCGTTGAAGTGGTCAGGCGGCGGGCGCATGTACCCGTTTGGCGTGCTGAAATTCCTCTGGTACAGGCGCAAGATCAACCGATTTCGGCTGGCGCTGATGGGCGTGGCCGAGGAATACCGCTCGCTTGGCCTGGATGCCATTTTCTACGTCGAAACGGCGCGGATTGCCTCGAAGAAGGGCTACAAACGCATCGAAGGTTCATGGATTCTGGAAAGCAACACGATGATGAACCGCATCATCGAGCGCCTGGGCGGTCAGCGCTACAAAACCTACCGGATTTACGAAAAAGCGCTGTAACTGGCCTGACCACGCCAACACTTCACATTGACCTCAGCCCGGCCTTAGCGCAAGTAACCGCTGCGCGATCACGCCGGTCAGGATGGTCAGCGCCGAGATGATCAGCAGTGCATAGGTTGCGCCTAGCGTGATCACGATGAAAGCCTGCCCGACCACGCCCGGCACGCGAATAAACAACCGTTGCTCGACTTCACCACTGGGCCGCCGCACGCCCAGGTACGTGAAATAGACCAGCACGGTCACCACCCCGATCACCGCGACGAGTGTATCCAGGATGTTCCCCTGGCGGCGAGCCGAATCGATGGCGAGCGGCAGCAGTGTGCCCGTGATCGCGCCCCAGATGGCAATCGCCGTGCCGACACCCAATACGATCACCAGGCCGACGTTACCGAACCGGGACAGGCGCGGTGAGAATTTGAACAACAGCAGCACGCCGGGCACGAAGGGCAGCATTCCGAGCGCAAAGCGTGTCGGCTCGCCGAGCGGGTTGCTCATCGTCAGGCTGAACCAGGGGATCAAGACACTTTCGACAGCTACGATCAGCACGTAGGCTGCCGCCGCGCCGATGAGAATGTGGATAGCAATCCGGTACAGAAAGTTGTCGCCAAGCAGATAGCTGAACACCATCACGGTCAGGATCGCCCCGGCGATCAGGCCGACCCGGTCAAGGAGTTCGGGAGTCAACGGCGTGTCCTCCGTTGCGGGGAGCGGAGCGAGCGGATCATATTGGCCGCCGCACCCAGGATAATCACAGTGGCCGCCAGCATCGCGCCCAGCCCGACGCTCTGCCAGCGTTGCAGCGTCAGATTCTGCACGCTTGCCGGTTGGGGCTGGCGCACGGCCTGGTAGACCATCGCGTCACGCAGCCCGATCAGTGGCCCGACGATGCGCTTGTCGGCGGTGTTCTGCGCGTAGGCTTGCGCCGCTGCCGATGCGCCCGCCGACGACAGCAGCACAATCGGCAGCGGTTTATTGGGTGGCGCGGATTGATATTGCTCCACCCAGTTGCGCACGTCCTCCGCGCTTTCCGTCAACACGAACGCCGGGTTGCTCTTCAGCCCGGATAGATTGGCTTCGGTCAGACCTGTCGGCTTGCCTTCGATGTCCGTCGTGAAAACGATGCTCTGCTGGAACCCACCGGTCAGAATCGCGTTCAGCGCGGCGCGCACGCCCGCTGCGCCACCGGGCAGATAACGCAGCACGACGTAATCCTGGCGCGCCACCAACGGCTGCGAATCGCCGCGCCCCATCAGTTTGAGTTCGTCAGGTTTGCTGCCAAGTACCGCCATCAGCGATTGCGCGTGCAGTGCCCCGGAAGGATTGGTGCTGACGATGATCGGGCGTGCCTTCCGCCGGATGATGTCTCGAAGGACAATGCGTGCCAGATCGTCCAGTTCGCCGGAGCCGGTTGGCCCATATTCAAACGCCACGAGTACAGGCTGGCCTTCCGGCAGCGCATCAATCGTGCCCGCAACGGCAGACCCGGCGGGCGAAAGTTGTGACAGATTGGGCGGCTGGGGGGCCGCCGGAGCCAGCACATTCGTGAAGAACGGCGCGACAACGATGGCGGCCAGCAGCAGCGAGATCAGGATGCGGTCAATTTTAGGACGTGGGCGCGCACCAGGCACGCGCTGGCCGACGGCGGCAGCCTGTTTCGCCTCGCGCTCGTCCTCGGAAAGTGCCCGCTCCTGGAGTAAGGCTTCTTCCACTGCCAGAATTTTCTGGATCAGCTTGACACGCTTGCTCTGCGCATCGCTGATCACCGGGGCGATGCTGCCCAGAGATGTGCCGGGCTGTGTCAGTTCGGGGATGGTTTCGATTGCGCCCACAATACCCGCCAGCGGCCCGGCAGTTGGCGATGCAGCCTCGGCTTTACGCTGTTGGAGCGCACGGCCACGCTCACGAAGCTGTCGAAGCTGGTCCGTCATTGGCGCAGCAGGTTTGTCTTGCAGGCGGATCACCTGGTCGCCGATCTGCAAAGCGGTAGGGGCCTGGCCGGGGGCCATCTCTACAATCCAGTCGGGCAATTCCTCGCGTGGCTTGGGTGTCTCTGGCGCAGCCGCCGCTCCCGGCGTGACGCGACGCAGACGACCACTGCGCGGCGGCTCATCCCCGGTGGGCACGGGCGGGGGCGGCAGGGCCTCCGTCAGCGCATCCAGGTCGATGGCTTCCGGTTCCGGCTTTTTCTCGCCCACGTCCAGGTCGAACACTGCATCCAGGTCGAAATCCGTATCTATCGTAGACAGGGATTGCGCCTCTTTATCAATGGGCACCACAGGCGAAGGAATGTGATATTCTTCCGGCGACAGGTTCAGCAGTTTGTCGATGTCTATCGGAACACTTTCGCTTTGCACCGCGGGGGTGGGTTCGAACGGTTTCGGCTGTTCCGGTGCGGGCGACACTGTCGCCTCGGCGCCGGGCGGGCTGGTCTGCGGAGTCTGCGGAATTCGCAAGTCCGAAAGCCAGTCGAGTTCACCCTGGTCGATGGCCTCAACCTCGGTTTCGGCAGGCGCTTCACTCATAGTAGCAGCCGGTTCTGCCGGAGGCAGGTCGCGCATCCACTCCGGGATGTCCGCAACAGGTTCGGGCTGGCTGGCAGCGGGCTGCGACTCCGCTGCTGAACCGCCCGCCCAGTCCTGCATCCATTCGGGCATCCCGCCGTCCGCTGGTTCAGCCGCAGCTGCGTTGGGGGCGGCTTCATTCAACCAATCGGGGACTTCCGTCTGTGCCGGTTGCGGCTCCTCCGGCCCAGGCGCAGACTCAGCCGCTTGGGCCGCCTCGTCCAACTTCATCCAGTCCAGGTCGGCAGCAGGCTCCGGCGTGGCAGGTTGCGGCGGCACGAGCGGTTCCGGCTCGCCAAACAAACTTTCCAGGTCGGGTAGTTCTACTTCCTGCGCAGGGGCAGGTGCAGGCGGCTCCGGCAAATGATCGGCCAACCGAGTGGCAGGCTTGGGGGCTTCCTCTGGCGGCGCAGCCTGCCCGCCGAACATCGCCTCAAAGTCCAGGTTCTCCACGCCCGCGCCCTGGAACCAATCCGGCGTCGTCTCCGGGGCGGAAGGCGTTTCCGGCTGCGCCGTCTGGACACTCTGCGGGCCAGCCAGCGGCGTGCCGCTCACGTCAAGGTTGGCGAACCAATCCGGCACATCGGCGTTGGACTGCTCTTCCAGCCCCACGTACCAATCGGGCAGAAGTTCCGGCCCGGACGATGCGCTCGTGCCCGCTGGCGGGGGCATCTGAGCAGCCTGGTTGAACCATTCCGGCACTTCGTCCAGCAATTTGTCCGCCGGGTCAGATTGCGCTTCCTGCTCTTTGGCGATCTGCGCCTGTTCCCACTGCTCGTAGGTCATATTGGAGAGATCGGGCTGCTCCGGCTCGGCCCCGGGCAGGCGCTTAATCGCAGGCTGGGCGGCAGGGGGTTCGGCGGGCGGTGGTTCCTGCCTGGGCAGCCGCTTGATCGGCTTGATGTCGGCAGTGGGTTGCTCAGTTTCGGGTTCGGCGGGCACGCTTCCCAGGGCTGCATCCAGCCAGCTCAGATCGTCGTCCTGTGCAGCAGGTTGCGGTGAGGGTCGCTGCGTCGGTTCTGTTGGGCGTGAAAGACTTTTCAAACCCTTCAGGCGCGAAGGCGGTTCGGTGGGCGTTCCCTCAGTCTGGCTCTGTGCGGGCAAATCCGCGCGGGAGGGAAATGCCTCCATCCAGCCGTCATCTTCTGCCGGTTTCTCCGGTGAGCCGCTCGGCGGGGCGGACGGGCTATCCGCAGCACCTTGACGCCAGGGCAAGGCTCCGGTGACCCCTGTACGGGGTTGTTGGGGTTCGGGCGCGGCCTGGCTCCAATCGATCTGTAGATCGTCTGCGCCGCTGACCGGGGATTGTGCGGGCGCAGCGGGTTCCGGTTCAGCGGGCGCAGCGTCGCGCATCCAGGGCGGCAGGTCTTCGGGCGATGTTGGAAGCGCCGGGGCTTCCGGTTCAACCATATCATCGGTCAGCCAGGGCAGATCGGCCTGTGGTGCTGGCTCCGGCTGCGCGTTCTCTCCCTGCCCATGCGTGATCCCGGCGTCTTTGAGCCAGCCGGGCAGGTCTTCGTCATCGAACAAGGGACGGTCATTCGCCATGCCACGTCATCCTTAATCGCGGAATATCCGGTCCTGGCCGAGCAAGACCCTCGCGCCAACTGCCACCGTGCCAATGGCAATGCCGATCAGCAAGCCGCGTGTTCCCGCGTTGACGGGCACGTGAATGATCCACTCGTTCAGCGCGGCGAAAAACGTCCCGGCGGGCTGATATTGCCCGATCAGGACGATCACGAGCGTGACGATAAACAGGATGCCCCAGATCGTGACGCGCCGCCGCAGCATCCGGTAGGCGGCAAACACCAGGAAGAAGAACAGCAAGCCCGCCAGCGCCGATTCCACCGTGACCTGCAACGCATCCATCAGCCGCAGCGAGACGAGCGGCGTATCGCTGGCTGAAGGCAAACTGACCTTGAGGACGCTGGCGCGTTCCAGAATGTGAAGCGCCAGGATGATCAGCAGTGTCAGAATCGTGATCAGGCTGTACAGTGATGCGCCCGAAAACGGTCTGATCTTGCGCATGTGGACGCCCATCAGGTTTAATACGCCCACGATCACCGCAATTGCACCGACCACTGTCACCAGTTGCACGAGAATCTGGCCGACGGCGCTCGCGCCCAGGCGCAAATCTTCCCGCAGGAAGGGGAACGGCTCAAGGCTGAAGAGCGTGATCAGCGCCAGCGAGATGGTGATGGTCGCCAGGAGGATGGCTCCGATCCGGGGCCGGCGGGCAAATGGTTCGTCCATCTAAAAATTCGTCCCTGCAATGGAGAGGATCGCCAGACCAATAATCGTCGCAATGACAATATAGCGCAATACATCCTGGGCCAGCACGCCGCCGATTTGCAGCGGCGACTCGGAGAGGTACGCGCCCCCCACGTACAATTCTTCCCCGATCAAGGGTGTCTCCGACACGGCGTAGGCCACCGCTTGCCCCTCGACCTGATCGCTCTGCGTAATCAGCAGCCGGTTGTAGCGGATGGCGTTCTCCGCCGCCAGCATCATCTCTGGCCCAAAGCGCCCGACCAGAACGTTCAGCGAGGCATCTTCGTCCAGAATCGCCTCGCCCGCCCCCGCTGCAAAAGCCAGCGACTGCGGCCCCTGCGGATACCAGCGGGCCATCGTGCTGCGATATTTGGCGAGCCTGCCGCGTGCCTTGTAGGCGCGTCGCAGCGTATCCTGGCCCAGGCCGAGCGTGATCGCATCGCTGACGGTGACGACGCCTGGCTTATCGGCCAGCGATGAGCGTTCCGCAATGTGATACAGGATTTCCGCCGTCGCCAGCGCGGTGAGCGTGGTCGAGCCACGCACGGCGCTGCTGCCAAACGAGACGTGCACGGCCTTGTCACTTTCAACGGCCTCACCGACCAGCATGGGCAAGGCGCTGTAGGCTGCAATGGGTCGGAACTGGAAAATGCGCCAGCGTGCTGCGGCCACAACCATGATCAGGATGACGAACAGCACAATCACGTAGACCAGAACGTTCATAGGGCCTCAGTTTTCGGGCCTGCCTTCAGGCTCATTCTCAGCTTCATCGACGCCTGCCAGCGCCGAACGCAGCCACGCTACACCCGCCGGTTCGTCAAGCAGCTGCGCCAGGCCGTCGAGATCATCCGCCGCCGCCGGCATCACCAGACCAAGTGCGGGCTGCGCAATCCACAACAGTTGTGCCCCTAACGGGCCAAGCGGCTCTGCCACGTCCAGCAGCGTTTCCACCAGGCCGTCCAGCCCGGCAGAACGCAGGCGTGCCGACCATCCAGCCACGCGGCGCTGAAGGCGCTGAAAACGTTGACGGCGTTCGGCGGCCATATCGACAGTCATGGAACGGAGTATATCACAGCCACTACCGACATGGGAAATGCTATAATCTGACCCATTGCCACAAAGGGGAACTTCATGCGATTGGCCGTACTGTCGGATATACATGGAAATCTGCTGGCCCTGGAAGCTGTCCTAAACGATCTGAAGGCGGTGGGTGGTGCTGACAAGACCTGGATACTCGGCGATCTGTGCGCCTTTGGCCCGCGCCCCGCAGAATGTTTGCAGCGCATCCGCGACGTCCCCGACGTTGAGGTCATCAGCGGTAACACGGATCGCTACCTCGTCACCGGGCAGCGCTCGCGGGTCAAAGTCAAGGAGGAAGCCGACTGGCAGAAGCTGCCGGACGCCTTGCGCGAGCGCGAAGCTGGCTATGCCTGGACCGTAGCCCGCCTCAGCTTTGCCGATTATGAGTATCTTTCCAAGCTGCACCACGAATTGTCACTCGAAGCGCCCGGCTACGGTTGGGTCATCGGCTATCACGGCGCGCCCGGCGACGACGAACGCCTGCTCCGGCCCGACACCCCCGACGACGAACTGCTTGACCAGATGCTTGACCGCGAGGGTCGCCTGGGGTTCGGTGGGCATACCCATCTGCCAATGGATCGTGACCTGGGCCGCTGGCGTGTTATCAACGTGGGCAGCGTCGGGCTACCCAACGATGCACCCCGTGCCTGCTATGCGCTGGTCACGTTCACCGATGGTGCGGCCAACGTCGAGCTGCGCCGTGTCGAATTCGATCTGGATGCGCTGGAAAAGGACTTGCGCCAGCAGGGGCACCCGCAGACCACAGAGTTGGTAGACAATATCCGAAAAGCAGGCCAATAATGCCAGATGAGAGCACAGTCTTCGAGCAGCTTACCCGGGAAATGCAGGCCGAGGACGCCGTTGGTCTGCTGGCCGCTGCACAGTTGGGGCGCAGCGTCAACGAACTCAGCCTGGTCGTGCAGACGACCCTCTTTGACAGGTCGATTGGCGGCTTGCGCCCACAGACCCAGTACGTCATCCAGGCCAGCGGGTTGGCCGAGCACAAGCTGACACTCGGCCTGTTCAACCGGATCGGCTTTGTGGCCGATCACCCCCTGTTATATCACCACAACCTGCCCCGCGTGCGGGTGTTCGTCGGTAGCCCGAACGCCGATCCTGAACCGCTGATCCAGGCCATCAGCGACGCCCATGGGCAGGTCTACGACGGCTGGCGCGACCTGGAAATGGACCTGAACAAACTCGCGCCGCTGGATCGCGTTTTGCGGGCCGGGTATGGCTTGCTCGGTGAAATGCCGCAGCCGTTCGCAAAAGCGGTATCCGCTGTGCTCACGCAGCACGGCATTCAGCATACCTTGATGGAAGACGATACGCCACCCGTTCCGATGAAGCTGCTGGTGCTGGACGAATCCTATCTCGTCGGGGCCGACTTCACCGCCGAAGTTGCCGGGCCATGATTTGCCGCTTCCCCCTCTCTGCTTGCGGAGAGGAGGTGAGGTTCTTGCTATGCAGAACGTGCCCCGTAAATGTCCGAATGCGAACTGAGGTACTTCGCCGCGCCGTCGGGGAACAAGGTAACGATCATCGCCGGTTCGCCGCGTGCAGCGACTTCCTCCGCGACCTTGAGCGCACCGACCATTGCCGTTGCCGCGCTGATGCCCACCATCAGACCCTCCTCACGGGCCAGCCGTTTCGCCATCGCGTAGGAGTCCTCGGTGCTGATGTCCAGGTTGCGATCCGCCAACTTCTCGTCATAGATGCCGGGCTTGATGGCCGTCGGCATGTGCTTCAAGCCTTCCAGGCCGTGAAAGGGCGAATCCGGTTGCAGCGATATGACCTGAATCGCCGGGTTATAGTCTTTCAGACGACGGCCCGTGCCCATCAGGGTGCCGCTTGTGCCCAGCCCGGCGACGAAGTGCGTCACCGCGCCGCCCGTCTGCTCCCAGATTTCAACGCCCGTCGTCTGGTAGTGCGCCTGCCAGTTGGCCGGGTTGCTGTACTGGTCGGCATAAAAGTATGCGTCCGGCTCACGCGCCACCAGGTCACGCACAGCCCGAATCGCGCCGTCTGACCCTTCCAGCGGATCGGTAAAGACCAGCTCGACGCCGTAGGCGCGCAGGATGGCGATCCGCTCCGGGCTGACGTTCGACGGCAGGAACAACTTGACCTTGATGCCGCGCGCCGCGCCGAGCATAGCATAGGCAATGCCGGTGTTACCGCTCGTACTGTCCACCAGGGTCATGCCTGGGCGCAGTTTGCCTTCGCGCTCCGCCGTCATGATGATGTTCAGCGCCGCCCGATCCTTCACGCTGCCGCCGGGGTTCGTCCACTCCGCTTTGGCATAAATTTGCACGTTAGCTGGCAGGTGCGCTGTCATGCGCTGGAAAGCGAGCAGCGGTGTATTGCCGATCAAGCCTTCCAGGCGGCGCGCACCGGGTGCAACCATTTGGCGTGATGTCGTTGCCCGTTGGGTCGTGCCAGTCGCTGCGAATGCCAGGTTAACAGCCATTCGTTTGTATCCTCATAGTCCGTTCAGCCATCACCAAACAAAACGATCCACTGAAAACAAAAAGCGCCTCTGCCCCGATGCAGCATCCAATAACGGTAGAACCGTTATTTGCAGGGACGTTCAGCGCTTCAATCAGCAGTGGATCGCGGGTTGTGGTCTGAAGAAGCGGCTAACGCCCCTGCTTCAGACACAAGCAAGCCTGTCGTGAGTTTGGCATGGTCTCAATTATCATCAGCCGTTTGATTGTTCACAAGTGTACAACTGGCAGTGCTGTCTGTCAATGTACCGGCCTGTCGAAAACGCTACCGGGGCAGCAGATCGTCCTTGAGTCCTGAGACGGTGTGCCTAACGGCCTGCTCGCCACACTTCTTGAAGGGGCGCATAGTTGAGCAGCACAATCCCCTCCTGCTGGATGGTCTCGCGGGCCTCCGGGGACATCCAAAAGTCGAAGTCTGCCTGGCGCACCGACGCGCCATCGGGTTCGATAGCGCGCAACTCGGCACTGGCGAGGCCCGGATGGACTGCCCACTCGCTCAACCCCACCGGCAGGTCGCGCAGTAACTGGACATATCGGGCTGACTTTCCATCAGTATCCAGAAGGTAGCTGTCCAGGAAGTCGTAGTCATTGGTGGGCAAGCCCATACGCTGCACCTTTTCGATCAGGGATCGCTCGCGCACTCGCAGCGCTAAACCGTATTCTTTTGCCAGCCTGAGCATCACGCCGAAGATGTCGGGCCGCCTGGCGATGCGCAGGGAATGCCAATCCAGGTGGGTCGGCTTGAGGTCGGCGGCCAGCACGGCTTCGATCTGCGCGCTGAATTCCACTTCCACCTCATCCAGCCTGGCCTGAGCCAGAAATTCGGGGATGCGATCTGAAGTGAAGAAATGGCCGGTCTCATCAACCAGGGAAGGCACTTTTTCCCTGCAACTCAGGGGCCTCCAACGATAGTTGGCAGTATCGCCGACGACAGTCAAGTGGATTCCAAAACGGATTTCGGAATTTGCCCTGAGCAGGTTCATGGCATGTGCCGCCCAGGGGCAGGGAACCATCAAAGTGGTGGAGCGCACCATGCCCTGCTTGAGCGTATGGAAAATTGCCTCATTAGTCGCATGACACATCCCAAAGTCGTCGGCGTTGATAATCAACAACCGAGCGTCGGCTGGATAGCCTAACAATCTGTTTGTCGGGCTTTCGCGCAACTGGCTTTTTTCTTTCACACAGTTTTCATGGTGCTACAATCTTACCCGATCAACGGTCTCGACAACGCCTTGACAGGTTAGAACGCTTGTGCTATGATGGTGGGCCTCATAAGCGTGACTCTCCTCCACAAATGTGCTACCTTGTCCTATTGGTTTGGGGAAGTCCTTACGTCTGTTTTCACCTGTTAATCAGGTGATCAGGCGGACAGCAGGGAATCCTTATTCGTGGCGAAAACGCAAACCTACTACGTCTGCCAGAACTGCGGGAAAAAGTCGCTCCGTTACATGGGCAAGTGCCCGGCCTGCGGCGAATGGAACACGATGGAGGAGGTGGTCGAGCAGCCTGAAAGAACTACTCCCTCGCGCAGTCCGGCCCCGCCCGGATTCGGATCGACTCCGCAGCGGCTCCGTGAAGTCTCCACCGATCAGGGCGCGCGTTTGCAGGTTCCTGTCGAGGAGTTCTCCCGCGTGCTCGGCGGCGGCATCGTGCCAGGCAGCATCATCCTGCTTGGCGGCGAGCCAGGCATCGGCAAGAGCACACTGCTGTTACAAATAGCGGCTTTGTTGGCGAACAAAATTGGTAAGGTCTTATATGTTAGTGGCGAGGAGAGTGCCCGCCAGATCAAGATGCGCGCCGAGCGGCTTGGCCTGGAAGCGGAAGACCTGTTCCTGGTGACGGAGACGAATCTGGACGCCATCCTGAATCACGTTCAGAACGTCGAGCCGCAGTTGCTCATCGTCGATTCGATCCAGACCACCTACAGCGACGAAAAGCCGTCCTCCGCCGGGACAGTGACCCAGGTGCGTGAATGCGCGGCACGCCTGCAAATGCTCGCCAAAGCCACCGGGATCGGTGTCTTTCTGGTGGGCCACGTTACTAAAGAGGGCGCGATTGCGGGGCCGCGTGTCCTGGAACACATCGTCGATACGGTGCTGTACCTGGAAGGCGATCCGTTCCACACCTACCGGCTGCTGCGCAGCGTGAAGAACCGCTTCGGGGCGACCAGCGAGGTCGGCGTTTTTGAGATGCGCGGGGTCGGCATGGTCGAGGTTCCTAACCCCTCAGAGGCATTCCTCGCAGAGCGCATGGTCAGCGCCTCCGGCTCCAGCATCGTCGTAACGATGGAAGGCACGCGCCCGCTGCTGGTCGAGGTGCAGGCGCTGGCGAGCCAGACAGCTTACCCGAACCCGCGCCGCACTGCCAACGGCGTGGACTTCAACCGTCTGCAACTGCTGACCGCTGTACTTTCGCGCCGTGTCGGGCTGCGCCTGGCCGAACAGGACGTGTTCGTCAACGTCATCGGCGGCATGACGGTGGACGAACCAGCCGCCGACCTGGCAATCGCCGTCGCCATTGCGTCCAGCGTGTGGGATAACCCCGTCCCGGCTGATCTGGCGATCATCGGCGAGGTGGGCCTGAGCGGTGAACTGCGCGCCGTTGGGCAGCTTCCGGCCCGTCTGCGCGAGGCAGCCAAACTGGGCTTCAAGCGCTGCCTGATCCCGAAGATGGTCAGGCGCGGTGACCCGCTGCCCGGTGGCATTGAGGCCGTTGCCGTGCGCAGCCTCTCAGACGCGCTCAACTACGCCATTCCGTTTGACCCGGCCAAATCCAAGCGCACCTGATTCGTCAACATTAAACATTACGGGATTTGTACCCCCTCCCTGCGCGGCGGAGAGGGGGCGGGGGGTGAGGTCAACCCTACTTCGCAAACGCTGCCCGTTCCACCGCGTCAAAGTCGGTGAACAGGAAGTGGTCGTGATAGTAGTGTATCCACAGGAAGCACAAGATCGCGGTGTAGTATGCCGTGTCGAAGCGCGCATCGCCCGTGCGGGTCGGGTCTACCAGACCGACCACCAGATACACCACCACGCCCAGAACGAGCGACCCGACCAGCATGAACATGCTGAACCCGTACAACTTGAGTGAATTCCGTCCACTCGCCAGGCGGCTAACCATCGGGTTGGAGCCTTCCAGGTCACCACTTTGCTGGCGCAGCTTCAAAATGTAGAACGTCAGCGCCAGGTATTGGAACGAGTGCCATGTGTTCAAACCCTGGAATGCCGTATCCAGGTTTTCCAGCGCGGGCATGGTGCAGGCCACTGCCACTGTAATCACGATGAACACCGTCTTGGGCCAGTGGATGTAGCCGCCTCGATATTCGCGGATGGTCTTGACGATGAACGCAACCAGCGCAACGCCAAAGAGCGTGGTCATCAGGATAAAGAACCAGGGAACGCCGCCCTCTTTGGTGAAGAAGAAGTCGGGAATGACTTTGGTCAGGTCGTTGGCCCCGATGTTGAAGTTGCGCTGGCTGATCTTGAGCGCCGCAATCGGGAACAGGCAGGTCAGGATCAGCGCGTAATCGACGGCACGCGCCCACAGCGTCACCGCCGACTTGCCATCGCTGCGGCGGTTGTACAGCTCGACAATGTACGTCACCTGATGCAGCACGTGGATCGACGCCCAGAAAAAGAAGATGGTCAGCAGCAGCGGCAGGTTCAGGAATGCCAGCGACACCACCACAATCGGGATGATGATCGAGGAGCGGATCAGCGCCGGATAACGCTTCACGAACTTCTCGTCAAGGGCAGTGCGCATGAACGTGGCATACATGTGCGGGCCACCCACCAGCAGGGCAACGGCCAGATTCACCGCATTACGAGCCACGTCCTTATCAACGTGCAAAATGTCTTTGCCAATCAGGTAAAACAAGTAAGGAATGGGTACGAGGAATACGCTCAAGGTCATAAACAGCGTATCCCAATTCCGGTTGCGCAGCCAGAGTCCCTCTGGCTGGATGCGTTCAGCGGATCGTGAAACAGGCGAACTGACCGTCGTCACGCTCATAATGTCCCCTCCAGGAATCGGTTAGGAGTACAGGTAGCCGTGTACAGTTGTGCTGGTTTGCTGCTAATGATTCAACACTTTAGCACGTCGAAGTTGCGCTTTGAAGTGCCAAAGATCACAAATTTCGGGCATCAGGCTTTGGGCGCACTATCCAGGATGTCCTGGACTTCCCAAAGCGAAGGCGTCCATAAAACGCCATCTGGCCCATACAGTTTTACGTGCCCGGATTCATCGAATTGAATGCCCTCTGCTTCCAGCAGACGGCGCTGCATGACTGTGCCGGTTTCGTCCAGGTAGTGAGTGCTGATGCCGCCCGATGCGTTGATCACGCGCTGCCAGGGGACGTCGCTTCCGCCGCGAAGCTGCCGCATTGCCCAGCCGACGGCTCTCGCGCCGTGCGGCACGCCCAGCAGCGCTGCAACCCGCCCGTAGGTCAGGACCTTGCCGCGTGGAATATGCCGCACCAGAGTATAGACCTGTTCGTTAAAGTTCATGGTCCAGCCTGCCTAGCGCGGCACGACATGATGTTCCCGGCAGCGGGCCTCGTAGGCTTCCGCCGCGCCCACCAGGATGATCGGGTCGTCGTAGCGGGCCGGCTGCCCGTTGACCAGCCGCTGCGTGCGGCTGGCTTCTTCGCCGCAGACCACACAGATAGCGTGCAGCTTGGTCACATCCTCAGCCTCACATAACAGGTGAGGGATCGGGCCAAACGGCTCCCCGCGAAAGTCCAGGTCCAGCCCGGCCACAATCACACGGACGCCGCGCGCAGCCAGTGTCTGTACCACCGCAATCAGGCCATCGTCGAAGAACTGTGCCTCGTCTATCGCCACAACGGTAGTCTCCGGGGCAATACACTGCGCAATCTCTGTGCTGCTGGCGCAGGGCCGCGCGTCATAGTCCTGGCCGTTGTGCGACGTAACGCGCTCTACGGAGTAGCGCGTATCGATGGTTGGTTTGAAAACCTGCACACGCTGGCGAGCGATCTGTGCACGGCGCACGCGGCGAATCAGTTCTTCAGTCTTGCCGCTGAACATGCTGCCGCAGATGATCTCGACCCGCCCTCGATGGTGGTTCATGAGTTCTCGTCTTCCCCTTCAGTATGCCCGTTAAGCGCGGCCATTGTGCCACGCGGCGGAAGGGAACGCAATGCCCGCACCTGTGGAGGCAGCGAGATGTGACCCTAGCTGCTCAGAACTTGTGACGGGGTTGGAATGCAGCCTGCCGATAGTACCACAGACAAATCCCCTGCAAATCGTGTACAATGGCCTCAGCCGATCTCGCGGCTGACTCATCGCAGCATTATCCCTTTACATACTTCGTGACTTAAAGGAGTGTTCGTAATGCGGCGCTTGTCATTGGTTCTAATACTCGTTCTGGTACTGATCGTGGGTGGCGTGCTGCTCTGGGTGGGCAACCTGGCGACGCCCTCTACAGCGCTGGCGCTGGCTCCTACCGCGACGGGCGGCGTTAAAGTGGATGCTACTGCGCTCCCGGCAGTGATCAATGTAAGCAGCCTTGCCAGCCCGCGTGTGCTGGCCTGGAACCCGAACAACACCCAGATCGCCTGGTACGCGGCCAGCGGGCAGCCCGTCGTCGTGGCGCAAGGTTCAACCCCGAAGGCTCTGGTCATCCCGTGTGGCATCACGCCCGCCGGTGACAAGATGATTCTGTACCTGGGCGGGGACACGGCCCAGCCCTATCTATATCCTTTGGATAATGGCACGCCGCTCTCACTGGGTACGAACATCGGCCTGGTGTGTGCGGTTCCCAATCGCGTGCAGTTCAGCGCCGATGGCAACCTTCTGGCGCTGATCAAGTACGACAACAAGGCCGTCGAGGCCAACTTCACTGTCGGCACACTGCGTATTTTGAAGATGCCAGACGGCAGCGAACAGCACGCGCTGGACAACGTGGTGGGCTACGATCTGCAGAACGACGGTGTCACCGCGCTCGAATTCTTCGCCAACACGAAGAAGGAAGCCAACAGCGCTGATCTGGTTTTCTGGGATGGTTCAAAGGAGCGCAAGATCGAGGAAAACATCAAGCCGTTGGAAAACTGCCAGTTTGTGGCCGGACGTCCGGTGCGTGCCGGTGACAAGGTGTTCACGCTGCTCGGCGAAAAGTGCAAGGTCGGTGGCTCCAAATGGCGGCTGCTGCGCAGCGATTTCGCAGGTGACAACAGTGTCAACGTCGGGTCAGGGCCAACCGGGTCGAATGGTGGGGCGCTGTATTTCAACAATTCCGGAACCAACGACGCCATGCTGCTGCCCGATGGCAAGAGTCTGCTGATCACCGTCCCGAACGGTCTGCACGGCGACGTGGTCAACGTGGCTCGCGTTTCGTTGGCTGATGGAAAGCTCTCGAACGTCTTGAGTGGCGTTGTCGTTGATCAATACCCGCCGGTTGCACCGCGCCGCTTCCTGCGCAGCCCCAAAGGGGACAGGATGGCCTTCGTCACGCGCGACGGCAATGGCGGCGAGAAGCTCTTTATCTATGATATGAGCGCCCCGGAGACTCAGCCGGTGCCGATTGCTGGCGGCAATCGCAGTGACCGGATCAACGGCCTGGCCTGGACGGCGGATGGTGAACGCCTCTACTATGTCATCACGGGCGACGACAATGCCCTGATCTACGTTACTACAAAGGGCGAGTCGAAGCGTGTCATTCGCGGCACGTTCCAGGGCCTGGTCATCTCTGCGGATGGGGCATCTGCGGCAACGTCTGAACAGGTGCAGGCCGGGACAAATGACCTGCGTAACAACCTGATCCTGATCAACGTCAACGACCAGAGCAAGGTCAACCTGGTCGAAGGCAACAAGGGCGACGGCGCGCTGACTCCGCTCATATTACGGTGAGTCTGGCTGATTTACCTCTCCCCCCACCCCCCTCTCCGCTTCGCAGAGAGGGGGAGAAAAACCGCGCGTGGCGGCTGATCCTCGTTGCATTCGTTATCACGCTCGGCGCTTTTGCACCATCCCGCGCGCAAACCAATCAGCCAATCTATGCTGCGCTCGGCCCAGAAGCGTATGGTATCCTGCGCGTGCTGGTCGGGGAACGGCGCGTTGTGGCGATTCAACCCGGTGGACTGGCCGGCTTGCTCCAGCAGCAGGTTCTCGAGGCGCTGGTGCTGCCCGAAGATTGGGGCAGCGATAGCGATCAGAAAGTCGCTCGTGCTGCCGGGGTTGCGGTTTTCACGGTGCGTCGCCACAACAGCGTTGAGGCCATCCGGGCCAACATTCGCGCGCTGGCCGCTCTGACCGGGACTGAAGACACCGGTGCGCGCTGGCTGCGGCTTATCGACGTGGGGTTGAGCCGCATCCGATCTCAAGTCCGACCATACAGGCTGGTGCGGGTGCTGGTGCTCTCGCCAGAAGGTTATACCCAGGGGCGGGGCGCGCTTATCACCGAACTGATGGCGCTGGCTAATGGGATCAACGTGGCGGCGGAGGCAGGAATCCCCGAAGCGCGGGAAGTTGAGGACGCGCAGATTCGCAGCCTGAGACCAGACGTGGTGCTGCTCATCAACTGGTCACCGGGCGCGGCGCTCGCCTTTGCGCACAATCCGCTCTACCGGGGCGTGCCTGCCTTTGACCATAATCGGATTTACCGCATTTCGCCCGTCGGCAAAGACCCCGCTCGTCTGGTCGATGACGTGCAAAGGCTGGCCGACTGGCTACATCCGCCGCTGTTCTGACTTACGATCTCGGCGGTGCAAACACGCGGACTTCAAAGAATGATTCAGCATCAACCGGGCTGGTCGGATCGGGGTAGTTGGCTGCAATGGCTTCCCTGGCCGCTTTCACGACAGCGCTGTGTTCTTCATCCGAGAGCCGCCACAAGGTTGACCATACACGGCGCTCCAACAGACCAAGCACTTCGTGCGGTGAACGTGCAGACACAAAGCGATGATAGAGCGGCTCGGTGGTCTCGTGCCAGCCCATCGATAGCAGATACTTCCACACTTCCGCCTCGCGCGCACCCACATCCACTGGCCCTTCGCCTGGCAGCACAGCTTCCAGTGCTTCCGAAATGGCGGGCAGTTCGTGCTGTTTGCCCCGGCCATAGAGCAGCAAACCACCCGGGCGCAGAACACGCACGATCTCGCCCAATGCCTGCCTCCATTTCGGGACAAGGTGGAAAATGTGCACCGCAACGGCAGCGTCAAAGCGCTGTGCGGCCAATGGCAGGCGGGTGATATCGCCCTCGGCCAGGTCAATCGGCTGGTCAGTTCGCTTGGCCCGCAAACGGTTCATCATGCCCCGCGACAGGTCAACACCCGTTATAGAGTGGACGTGCTGCGCGAGGGGCAGTGCGATTCGCCCCGTTCCAATGCCGACTTCAAGGACGCGGCTGGCGCGGGTCAGGGTTCCGGCCTGCACAAAGAGCGCCGCCACCTGATCTTCCACACCGGGTGGGAAGCCCCGCGTCTCGTCGTAGTAGTCAACCGCCCGGTCAAAAACAATCGAGTTTGAGGCCATCACGCACCTTTCAATTGCCCAATATCCACCGCCCAACCGCTGGATGCTTGCCATACAGCACAGCGCACACCGCCTTGAACGCCGGCGGGTACGAGTTAAAGGCCGTAACGTAGGCTGCTGGCTGGATGCCCTGTTCAATATCGTAGGGGCTTTGGAGCGAAACCACAACGGCCTTTTCCGGCGGCACTGTGTTGACCAGATCGGCCTGGCCGGGATAGTCACCGATGTTGAAGGTGAAGATCAGCACCACGTCGGCATTGCGGGCAACGGTTCGGGCCGACTGCTGCTCGATGTCGGTAGGGTTGAGGGTGTAGGCGAACGACACGGCGGGCGGCGCGATGGCCGCGCATTCCCGCTGTACCGCCGGGTACACACCCGGGAAAATCACGGCGATACGCTGATTGGCGGGATTCAGGGGCAGCCGTCCGGCATTGTCCTGCGCAATGGCAATCGTATCCAGGTAAATAGCATCGACCAGCGGCTGGTGGGCCTGGACGTTCACCCGCTGGTCGGCGCTGCCCGGGTCGAGCGCAGACCAGGTGAGCAGACCGTGCCTGGCCTTGAGCATCAGGACTCGGCGGACCGCCTCCTCGACCCGCGCTTCGGAAAGTTCCCCTCGCTGCACCGCATCCAGGACGGCGCGCTTCATGGCGAGCTGCTCGGACATCGGCGTATGTGGCCCCGCTGCAACCAGATCGATCCCGGCTTTGAGCGCCATGACCGCCGCCGCAGGCCGAGTCCAGTGCTCAACAATCGCACCCATATCCATCGCATCGGTCATGACCAGACCCTGAAAGCCAAGTTCCCCGCGTAGCACGTCGCCGATAACGGTGGGCGACAACGAGGCAGGTAGACCTGGCGTCGGGTCGAGCGCCGGATAGACCAGGTGGCCGACCATGACCGCCTCCGCGCCGTTTCCGATGGCAATCTTGAACGGAGTCAGGTCTACGGCCTCGACGTGATCGCGCGTGAAATTGACGACAGGCAGGGTCGTATGGCTGTCTTCGGCGGAGCCATGCCCCGGAAAATGTTTGAGAACGCCGATCACGCCCCGATCCTGCAAGCCCAGCAGATAGGCGCTGGCCGCACCGCCAACGACCTGCGGATCGGAGCCAAACGTCCGGCGCTCAATGAACTGGCTGCGCGTTTGCCCCCGCACGTCCACGACGGGCGCCAGGTTCATGTTGATCCCGACGGCGCGCAGTTCTTCCCCTGCGATCTGGCCCACCTTGCGGGCATCCTCAATCGGCATCGCGCCGAGTGCTGCGCCCCAGGGCAGCGGCGTAAAGCCCTGCGTCAGGCGCATGACCGGGCCGCCTTCCTGGTCGATTGCCATCAGCAGCGGAACATGCTGTCCGATCTGTGTGGCGACAGTCTGCCAGGCATTGACGGTTTGCGTCACCTCCTGCGGCGTCGTGCCATTGTAGTCGAACAGGGCTACTGCGCCGGGCATCATCTCCCGCAGAAAGACGTTGCTGCTGTCGGGCAGGCCCTTGCCATACACGCTGACCATAAACAACTGTCCGACGCGCTGGTCGAGCGGCATGGCCTGTAAGATCGCATCGACCTGCGCATCAAGCGCAGGCCGGGCGGAAAGCTTGCTGGGGGTCGCACACACGAGTGCGCAGGCCAGTATGATGAGAAGCAGTCTGCGGATCAAGTCGTAGCAGGCTCCGAAAGTCGGTAGCCGATCCCGCGCACATTCACGATCAAGTCTGGGTCTTGCCCCGCTTTTTCGAGCTTGCGGCGCAGGTTGCTGATGTGGGGCCGGATCACTTCGCGGGCCTCGGCTTCGTCCACCGTATAGCCGCGCACTTCGCGCACCAGTTCATAGCACGGGACGACGCGCCCTCGGTGCGCGGCCAGGTACAACAGCAGATCGAATTCGGTAGGCGTCAGGTTGAGCGACTTGTCGCCGACCTGGATTTGATAGCGTCCGGGGAAAATGGTCAGCGGGCCGAGCGTCATGGTCGTCACGGGGGCCTGGATGGGAGCCGAGGAACGACTGGTCAGTGTATCGGCGCGCGGAATGTGCTCCAGATCGTTCCCGGTCAACTCCTTGACGTTGCTCTGAATGGCGTCCAGCAGCAGGCGGCGGCGCTGTAGATTGCGGGCGCGTTCCAGCCCGCGCGCCACACTTTGCCGGATGTCCTGGCTGCTGCTCGGCTTGATCAGGTAGTCATGCGCACCCAGGCGCAAACTCTCGACAGCAGTTCCCAGGCTGGCGTAGCCCGTCATCAGGATGACAATCGCGTCTGGAGCCTTCTCCTTGATTCTCGCCAGCAGTTCAACGCCGGTCAGACCTGGCATCCGGATATCCGTCAGCACCACGTCGAAGTTCTGCTCGGCGAGCATGTCCAGCGCTTCTTCCCCGCTGGCGGCGGCGCTAACTTGATAACCTACGCGCTGAAGCGTCTTGCTGATTGAGTAGCGGATTGCCCCCTCGTCGTCCACGACCAGGATGTGCGCTGACTCAGGTGCAGAGGTCATGGGTGTGTCCACAATTGTCTCTCTATATACTAAGTTAAGCCCTTCTTAATCATACTATAGGAGTTTCATTGATGCAACAAATTGTAACCACTCCGATAAGTAATGCCTAAGCAAACTCAGCGCTCCGCACGAAGCTGAAACGCCACATTGGACGGCTCTCATCAGATCGCACAGCAAATGGCTCCGCAATATGGCAGTGGGGCGTATTGAGGTGCGGATAGACCAGCCAGGCGATCTCGCCATTAACCGTGAGCAGCGGCACGCGATCTCGCCAGTGCGACTCGACTTTATCGTTGACGAACGTATCACTGAGCTTTTGCGAATGTCCATGCAGGCCATAGGGTTTGTAACGGTCTCCAGTCCGGCGGGTGCGCAGCGCCATTTCCGCCCTATCCGGCACGGCCAGCACCACCGAGAGCGGATTGCCGCGCGATTCGACGGATTTTTGTACACGCTCGACCTTGAGAAGCCAGGGACTTTCCGGCAGTGGATAAGTTCCGGCCCCACCGAGTAGGACGGATTCGCCCGGAGCCATCCAGGGACAACTATCCGGGTAGTCCTTTTCCTTGAAAATGATCACGATCCCGTTGGCAACGCGCAGCCATACATCCTCAGCCAGCCAGATGCGCGCGCCGTGCGTGTGTTCTTCTACCAGCCGGAGGGCCGCTGCGCACTGTTCATAAGAGAGTTTCCAGGCAGGCACAAGTCCTTGCAGTGCTACCCGAATCCACATCCGGCGCTGGCCGACAGGCAAACGCAGGAATCGGTCTCGCTCGATCCTGAAACCCGACGCCTGGTAATCGAGCGAGGGTAAAGTGCTTTGCAGCGCCTCGTAATCGTCGCGGGCCAGTTCCGCCGTGCGCGCCAATGATCGCCGCACCTGCGGATGGCGGCGTTCCAGCATGGGCAGGATTTCATAGCGCAGCCAGTTGCGCGTGTAGGCGGTGTCGGCGTTGGTCGCGTCAATGCGCGGCTCGACGTTCAGCCCATGAACATAGCCCTCGATCTCCTTGCGTGAGATGTCCAGCAAGGGGCGTGATAAAACGATAGCCCGGTCAGCACCCATGACTGCAATTGGCGTTCGGGGCAGCATTCCGCGCAGTCCGGCCAACCCTGCCCCGCGCAGCACGTGCATCAGCACCGTCTCAGCCTGGTCATCCTGGTTATGTCCGAGTGCGATCTCGTGCGCGCCGATCTGGTCAGCAACTTCGACCAGGAAGGCGTATCGTGCTTTGCGCGCGGCGGCTTCAAGCCCCAGGCCCCATTCCTGCGCCAGTGCCGGAACGTCGGCTGCGCCTGCCGTCACCGGAACGCCCCATGCTGCCGCAACATCCGAGACAAAGCGGACGTCCTCGGCGCTGGCTGTGCCCCGAATCTGGTGGTCGAATGTCGCTACGTGCGGCGCAATCTGGAACGGCTCTTGCAGCGCGATCAGGATGTGCAGCAGGGCCAGCGAGTCAGCCCCGCCGGAAACTGCAACGACAACTGGCCCCGGCTCCAGCAGGCGGTGCTCACGGCAGAAAGCGCTTACACGCTCGATCAGCGAACCCGGCATTATCTCATCCTTACCTTCGCCAGGATTATCCGAAGGTGTGGGGAAGGTGTCAATGCGCGGCATCCGAGTTGCCGCAACATTGGGCTGAGGGTATAGTCCTCCTCGGATCGGTGCATTTTACAGAGGGTGAGAGACATCATGCGTATTCGAGCACTCATTCCACTCGGTCTGCTGCTGCTGGCGCTGTGGGGATCGGCCACGCCGACGGTGGCCCAGGACAACAAAACAGCCTGTGATCCGGCCTCGATCATCAAGAAAGCCAATGCGCTGACGGCCAAAGGCGACAACAAAGCAGATATGGATGCGCTGCAAAAACTGGCGGATGACATTCATGCTCAGAGTATCGCCTGCAACGGTCTGACCTTTACGGGCAACAACTCCAAGCTCATTGGGCCGTTTGATCTGCCGAAGGGCAATTTCAAGGCCACCCTGACCACCCGTGCCCGCTTCACGGGGCGACTGAGTGCCATCACTGGCACGTGCCTGACCACGCGATCCACCAATTCTTCTGGCGCAGCCACGTTATTCAGCGTGACTGGAAGCGATGCACTTAACGGCTCAGAAGCGATTATCCGTTCCGAGGGCTGCCACGCGGTGATCGAGACCGACGGTGTACGAGCTGCGTACAAGCTGACCATCGAACCGCTGGAATCAACCGATCCTTCGTTGAAATAGGCAAAACTTGTCAAGACTTTAATGGCACAAGTTCAGACTCCTTCCCGCGCCTGGACGTGGGGCGCTGTTGTGCTGCTGTTCGTCTACTGGTTTGCACGTCTGCACCACCTGCTGACCCTCCCGATCTTCCTGGATGAAGCCTCGCACATCACCCGCGCTCAGTGGGTGTGGCAGGGCAAGCCCTTCTATCTGCTGGAGACGGGCAAAGCGCTGGCCCCCTATCTGGCGGCGCTGTTCTGGCCGTTTACGGCGGCCCCGTTCATCGGGCGCTTCGTCGTCGTGTTGATCGGGATCGTCGGGATCGCGTCAGCCTATGCAGTGGGCCGCGAACTGCACTCGCGGCAGGCGGGCTTGCTGACCATGACCCTGTGGATCATCTGCCCGCAGTTGATATTCTTCGAGCGGATGGCATTGGTCGATACGACGATCAGCAGTATGGCAATGCTGGCGCTGTGGCTGGCGCTCTGTATGCTGCGCCGCCCGCGAATGCGCACGGCCATCCTTTGCGGTGGCGCGCTGGCGTTGTGCGTGTTTGCCAAGACAACGGGCGTGGTCTTTCTGCCGATCCCGATCCTGGTTGCGCTGCTGATCAAGCTGCCGACGCCCTGGTTGACCCGCGCCCGGCAGATCGGCGTCGCCTACGTCGTGGCCGCGCTGCTGCTGGTCGGGCCGTTCCTGTACGTGGAGTCGGTCAACGCCGATCCAACAGGGCTGGCCTATGGCCTGACCACCACCCGGACTGACAACCTGCTGGAACGGGTGCAGGCCAATGCGGCCAAAGTCTGGGCTGCCGAGCAGGTTTACTATACAAAGCCGATGCTGTGGGTGATCCTGGTGGCGGGCGTGTTTGCGCTCTTTTATGCGACTCGCCCGGCGCTGGTGCTGCTGGCGCTCATCGCGGCGCTCCTGGCCGCCATCATTGCGGCGGCGGCTTCATTATGGCTGCGCTACGCCAGCCCTGCCGCGCCGTTTATACTCCTGCTGGCGGCGATAGGGTTGCTCACCTTTGTTGCAGAACTGCGCAAACTGAGGCTGCCGCGTCTGGTATACGCCCTACCCTGGCTCATCGCCACGATCTGGGGTGCATTGGCTGGCATTCCTTTCCACCTGACAGCGTACAGTAACCCGACGCAACTGCCCCTCCCCGATGGTGACGTGGTGGAGTATATCCAGTGGATACCATCGGGCTACGGCATTCAGGACGCAGCGCGCTACTTGCAGCAGTTTGCCACCACGCCGATCACAGTGGTCGGGACGGCGGTCAATTGCAACGCGGCCCGGCTATATCTGCCGCTGGATACACCCATCAAGATGATCTGCCCAGACCTGGATTGGGGCGGCGGCAACTGGAATGTCGTGGCGGAGATTCAGCAGTTGGCAGACGCCGACGGCAGCGTGTATGTGCTCGGCGAAGATGTGCCCATTGTCCGGGAGGATCAACTCCCCGAACGGCACACCATCATCAAGGAATTTAACCGCCCTGCGGGTCGTTTCACCGTCAAGCTGTACCGCGTCAGTGGGCCGTCGTCACCGTGAATTTCCACTTTGTTTGCGTTAAGTAGATGGGCCTGGTGGGTCAGACAGCTTTGCCCTAACGCAAAGAGGCGAGGATACATTTGCATCCTCGCCTTGAGTCCAGCAAGCTGTGCTGTTGACTTACTTACGATGGTCCTCGTCGCGCTTGCCCTGAATCCGCTTGGCGAGTTCCAGTGCCCAGGTTGGCGGGTAGCTCACGTAGGTTGCCAGTGCAAAAGCTCCGGCGGCTATCGTGAAGTACAGGTTCTGGTTGCGCTGCCCGATAGCCACAGTCACCAGGGCCAGAGCCGCGAACAACAGGGCGCGTGCAAGCTGTGGGTCGATTGCTTTCATGAATTCTTCGGATATGTCCGATGTTGTGATACGTATGTGAACAGGGTAGCACAGTCTCTACCTCAGACAAGCGATTGTCACATGATTGTTACAGGCTTTTCTGAGTCTTTGTCTCCTACTTCGCAGGCGTCGCAGCGTCTTCCGATGGTTCGCGGGCCACGAAATTGAAGATCAGGTGCACAGCGTTGTCGGCCTTCAACATGCCCGCAATCGATGGCGGATCGAAGCCAAAGTCGGTCATTTTGAAATCTGTGGTGGCCGTGCCGGTCAGGGTGTCGCCCCTCAGGGAGGCTGTCGTATTGAAGGTGATCTCCTTCTTCACATCACGAATTTGTAACATCCCCACGACTTTGAAATTCAGGACTTCGCCGTCCTTGTACGGACGGGCGGGAAGCCCAACCGTTTTGGCGTCAGTCAGCTTTGCCACCGGGTATTTGTTCGATTCCAGCCACTGGCGGCGAATGCGGCCATCCCGCATGAATTCGTCGGAACGAAGCTGGCTGATGTCCACAGCGATTTCCCCGATCTTGCTGTTGGCAACGTTGGCGCGATCAATGGCGATTTCGCCGTTGATGGCGTTCGAGACGCCCACCGCCAGGTTAAAGCGGTTGTTCTGGTTGAAAAAAACTTCCCCGACCTGGTAACAGGCTTCGGACTCCTCGCCCACGATGCGCAGGACGATGAAATCCGGCTCGCCCACAGCCGCCGCCGTCGCCGCTGGTTCAAGCGTGGGGGCCGCCGTCGCCTGTGCAGGAGCGCCTTCGGGCGTGGGAGTTGCACCTCGGTCCTCGGTACAGGATTTGAACTGGAACTGCGCTAACGTGACGGCCTGCTGCGGCTCTGTGCGGTAGGCAATGAAGGTCACGGAGTCGTTGGTACGCTGGTTGAACGTGCTGGTGGTCGAAGTCGGCGCGGCGGTCTTCACGCGCGTTTTAATGTCGCCGAACTGGCTGGTGATGGCCGGCGTCCCGGCAGTTTGCGCCTGCGTCAGTCCGGGCAGTACCTGGGTAATCACGATCAGTCCGATAGCGGCTACAGCTACAACGATCAGGGCGGCAACCAGAAGTCTACGGTTATTCATGATGAGGCTTCTCCTGCAAGTGTTCTGCGATGAGCAAAGGTCACTATACACTGTAATTCGGCGGCCCAGATAAGAATCGTCTGAGTGATGGTTAAGTACCAGATGAGTTGGGCAAACTGACAAAAAATGCTGGCCGAAAATTGTGCATTGTGCCACTTGACCATTCCGTGCTCCGCTTTTACACTTCCCTTGATTTTGTGCAGAGTTTGTGTAAAAGGCCACAAACGCCAGGTGGCGTAAGTATGATCGGCAATCTCGTAGTAAGCATCGTCATTATCATCCTTACCGGCCTCGTATCCCTTATTCTTGGGAGCGAGGGGGCAGGTTGGGACGGTGCTGCTTGGCACGGTGGTGAACAACAAACCGCCTGACAAGACAACAATCTGGAAACAGAGAGCCGCCTCAACCGAAGGCGGCTTTTTTGTTCAATGAGCAAGATAACGCGCTGTCAAAGACGCGCTCAGGAGGAAAACATAATGCAACACAAACGTGAAACCCAACCACTGCCGCAAATCAAGCCGCACCAGTCCGATACCCCGTGCAGCCCCTGGACGGAACCCTTCCAGGCAGCCCAACAGGCCGCCACCCCGGCCCCGCGCTCCCAGGCCACGTGGCAGGCCCAACGCCCGGCGGATGCTGATACGCAAAAGCCCACCCAGGACGCCCTTTCAACTATTTTTAATGGCAGTTGAGAGGGCGTACACTTTATAGCGTCACAGAACGCCCCTAAAAGGAGATTTTTTCATGGCATTCGATAACGGCCCCTACATCTGGTTCGATGGCAAGTTTGTACGTTGGGAAGACGCGACCATCCACGTATCGGCACACGTACTCCACTATGGCTCAAGTGCGTTTGAGGGCATCCGCACCTACGAGACGATCAACGGCCCGGCCATCTTCCGGTTGGAGCCGCACGTCAAACGCCTGGTCAATAGTTGCAAGCTGGCGCGGATGGAGTTGCCCTGGTCGCACGAAGAAATTTCTCAGGCGATCCAGGAAACCGTAGCGCGCAACGGGCAGCCCGCCTGCTACATCCGCCCGCTGGTCTTTCGTGGCTCGGAGGTACTGGGCGTCGATGGTCGTAAGTGCCCGACGCAGTTGGTCATCTTCACTTTCAAGTGGGGCCGTTACCTGGGCGCAGATGCCATCGAGCAGGGCGTAGATGTATGCGTAAGTTCGTGGCGGCGCATGGCCCCGGACACAGCCGCTTCGCTTGGCAAGATCGGCGGGCAATACGTCAACAGCCAGTTTGCCAAGATGGAAGCCGTCGAAAATGGCTACAGCGAGGCGATTGTGCTGGACATCAACGGCTATGTCGCAGAGGGGTCGGGCGAGAACATCTTCGTCGTCGCGGATCGCGTCATCTACACAACACCGCTGGCCGGATCGATCCTGTCCGGGATCACCCGCGACTCGGTGATCACGATTGCCCGCGAACTGGGTTACGAAGTGCGTGAAATGCCGATCTCCCGCGACATGTTGTACATTGCGGACGAGATTTTCTTCACCGGGACGGCGTCCGAGGTGTCACCGATCCGTTCCATCGACAAAATTGAAATTGGCGCGGGTTCGCGCGGCCCGATCACGAAGGCTATTCAGGAGCGCTTCTTCGGGATCACCAGCGGGAAGTTGCCGGACAAATATGGCTGGCTGACTCCGGTGAAAATGCGCGAACCCGCCAGCGGCGATTAACAGCGCGCCGCAGCGTTCAAGGACGTAGCAACAGGAGGACTGCATGTTACTCACAGGCGCGGAGATCATTTGGGAATGTTTGCTGCGCGAAGGGGTGGAAGTCGTTTACGGCTACCCTGGCGGCGCGATCTTGCCGACGTATGATGCCCTCAGCAAATACGAAGGTCGTATCCACCACGTGCTGGTCAGGCACGAGCAGGGCGCGACGCACATGGCCGACGGTTATGCCCGCGCAACGGGCAAAGTCGGCGTGGCGATGGCAACTTCTGGCCCCGGCGCAACGAATATGGTAACGGGCATCGCTACGGCCATGATGGACTCCTCACCCATCGTGTGCATCACCGGGCAGGTTCCGACCAGCGTCATCGGCTCGGATGCGTTCCAGGAATGTGACGTGACGGGCGTCACGCTGCCCATCACCAAGCACAATTTCCTGGTCACCAACATCAAAGACCTGGCCTACACCATCCGCAAGGCGTTTCACATTGCGCGGACGGGTCGCCCCGGCCCGGTGCTGGTCGATGTGGCGAAGGACGTGCAGAACGCCAAGATCGAGTTTGAGTACCCGGAAGGGCCGATCAAGCTGCCCGGCTACCGTCCGCCGTCTTATGCCTCGGAGGAACAGATCGAACGCGCCATTGCCCTGATAAAACAGGCCAGGCGCCCGTTGATTCTGGCCGGGCACGGCGTGAACATGTCGGGCGCGGAGCGAGAGGTGCGGGAGTTAGCCGAACGCACGCAAACGCCGGTGGCGCTGACGCTGCTGGGCAAGGGTGCGATGCCAGAAAACCATCCGCTGTGTCTGGGCATGATGGGCATGCACGGGGCAGCAGCGGTCAACCAGGCCATCCAGGCCGCCGACTTGCTGCTGGCCTTTGGGATGCGTTTTGATGACCGTGTCACTGGCAACCTCAAGACCTATTCGCCCAACTCCCGCAAAATTCACATCGACATTGACGCCTCCGAACTCAACAAAAACGTGCGCGTGGATGTGGGTATTGCCGGCGATCTCAAAACCGTCCTGGAGCAGCTCCTGCCCGGTCTGCCCTCGCTCCAACACCGGGAGTGGATCGGGGAGATCCGCGAGTGGCAGGAGGAAGGCGACCAGCGCGACATCATCAACCAGGTCGCGCCGAACGGCAAGCTGCTGGCAGCGCACGCCATCCATGACATCTGGGCAGCCACCGAAGGCGATGCACTGGTCGTGACGGACGTGGGCCAGCACCAGATGTGGGAGGCACAGTATTACCTGCACCAGCGCCCGCGCACCCTGATCACCTCTGGCGGCCTGGGGACGATGGGCTTTGGCCTGCCCGCCGCCATCGGCGCGAAGATGGGCCGCCCCGAAGAAACCGTGTGGGCTATCGTGGGCGATGGCGGCTTCCAGATGACGATGTGCGAACTGGCAACTGCCGCGCAGGAGAACGTTGATATCAACATCGCCATCATCAATAACGCCTACCTGGGCATGGTGCGGCAGTGGCAGGAGTTCTTCTACGAAGAACGCTACAACGCCACCCCGATGCTCAGTCCCGACTTCTGCAAGCTGGCCGATGCATATGGCATCCCGTCCATCCGGGTCACGGAGCGCAGCCAGATCGACGAAGCGGTGAAGAAGGCGCAGAGCATCAAGGGGCCGGTGCTGGTCGAGTTCCGCGTCGAGAAGGCCGACATCGTGTACCCGATGGTTCCGGCGGGTGCAGACCTGCACGCCATGATCCGCCGTCCTGCGGCCACGCCCGATTGGTCGGAGAATCACTAGGAAGAATGAGGAACTGATCAATGAAACATACGCTGGTGGCCCTGGTCGAGAATGAGCCAGGCGTGTTGAACCGGGTGGCGAGTCTGTTCCGCCGCCGCAACTTCAACATCGACAGCCTGACGGTGGGCCGAACCGAGAATCCAAACGTGTCTCGTATGACCATCGTGCTGGATAGCAACGTTGCCAGCGCCTATCAGGTCGAGAAGAACCTGTACAAGCTGGTAAACGTGATCACCGTCGATGACGTGACCGAAAAGCGCTTCTTCAGCCGCGACCTGGCGCTGATCAAGGTGAAGGCGACGGTTGAGGTCGGCAAGATCGCCGATAAGTACGGGGCGCGCATCATCGATCACAGCAACGATATGATGCTGGTCGAGATGAGTGACGAAGAGCAGCGCATCGAGATGTTGATCGAGGAACTGCGCCCGATTGGTATTGTCGAACTGGTGCGCACTGGCGTCGTGGCGATGGGCCAGGGCGACCTCATCTTGCAGCCTGATGCTGCGCCGGTGTGATCGGGGTTGGCCTCACCCCCTGTCCCTCTCCGAATTCGGAGAGGGACAGGGGGATGAGGTAAAAGTTTTGACAGGCACAGTCTCGCCTTAACTTCAAGGAGCATGTTTGATGGCAAACCTATATTATGACCGCGACGCTGACCTCTCGCTGCTCAACGGCAAGACCGTAGCGATCATCGGCTACGGCAGCCAGGGCCATGCGCACGCGCTGAACCTGCGTGACAGCGGCGTCAAGGTCGTGGTCGGGCTGCACGAAGGCAGCAAATCGAAGGCAAAGGCCGAAGCCGACGGCCTGACGGTGATGAGCGTACCCGACGCCGTGAAAGCGGCCCAGATCATCATGATCTTGATCCCGGACACCAAGCAGGCCGAGGTTTACAAGCGGGACATTGCGCCGTACCTGAAGCCCGGCGATACGCTCATGTTCGCGCACGGCTTCAACATCCGTTACGGCCAGATCAAGCCGCCGGATTTCGTGGACGTGTCGATGGTCGCGCCCAAAGCGCCCGGCCATCGCGTCCGCGAGGTATACAGCGAGGGCGGCGGAACGCCCTGTCTGGTTGCCGTCGAGCAGGATAAGAGCGGTCATGCTAAAGCACAGGCATTAGCTTACGCCAAAGCCATCGGCGGGACGCGCGCCGGGGTGCTGGAAACGACCTTCGCCGAGGAAACTGAAACCGACCTCTTTGGTGAACAGGCCGTCCTGTGCGGCGGCGTATCGGCGCTGGTCAAGGCGGGCTTTGAAACGTTGGTCAAGGCGGGCTACCAGCCGGAAGTGGCCTATTTTGAGTGTCTGCACGAACTGAAGCTGATCGTTGACCTGATGTACCAGGGCGGTCTGAACTACATGTGGTACTCCGTATCCGACACGGCGGAGCACGGCGGCTACACGGGCGGCGAACGCCTGATCACCGAGGAGACGATGGGCGAGATGAAGCGGATGCTGACCGAAATCCAGGACGGCACGTATGCCAAGAACTGGATCGCCGAGAACGTCAATGGTCGGCCCTGGTTCACCGGACGCCGCCAGCAGGAGCGCAACCACATGATCGAGAAGGTGGGCGCGGAACTGCGCGAGATGATGCCGTTCATCAAGCCCAAGCGCTTACAGGATTACGATCCGAGCTAAAGGTAAAGCAATTCACGGGCAGGTGGCAAAGGGGGTGATGTCAATGGCCGACGATGGGCTTGGTTCCCTTAGTGTCTTTCGCCTGATCTCAACCATATCTGATAGGAAAGAGCAGAGCCATCAATGGAAACAAACGTACAAACCGACACGTCTGAAGCTGACGTATCGACCCACGTTCGCATTTTTGACACCACCCTGCGCGATGGCGAGCAGTCGCCCGGCGCGTCGCTGAACAGCGCCGAAAAGCTGGAGATCGCCCGCCACCTGGCGGCGATGGGCGTGGACATCATCGAGGCCGGGTTCCCGGCAGCCTCCCCGGATGACCTGGCAGCGGTGCGGCGAATTGCGGAGGAAGTCGGCAAGGCCGACGGCCCAATCATCTGCGGGCTGGCACGTGCCGTCAAGGGCGACATCGACAAGTGTTGGGAAGCGGTACAATATGCCGCCAAACCACGCATCCACGTCTTTCTTTCCACATCGGACATCCACCTGAAATATCAGTTCAATATTGACCGTGAAGAAGCCTTGCTGCGCATCCAACAGATGGTCCGTTATGCCCGTTCGCTGTGTGCCGATGTGGAATACAGCCCGATGGACGCCGGGCGCTCCGAGCCGGCTTTCGTGGCGCAGGCGTGCGCCATCGCCATCGAGGAAGGCGCGACCACACTCAATATCCCCGATACCGTCGGTTATATGACGCCCGCCGAATACGGCGCGCTGATCGCTTACCTGATCGAGAACACGCCCGGCGGCAAGAATCCAGGCATTATCTGGTCCACGCACTGCCACGACGACCTGGGCATGGCGACGGCGAATACGCTGGCCGGGTTGCAGGCGGGCGCACGCCAGGCCGAAGTGACCATCAACGGCATTGGCGAGCGGGCCGGGAACACGTCGCTGGAAGAGGTGGTCATGGCGATCAACACCCGCCAGCCGTACTATAACCTGACCACGCGCATCGACACAAAACAATTGACCCGCGTCAGCCGTCTGGTCGCCAACTACACCGGAATCGTAGTGCAGCCGAACAAAGCCATCGTCGGCGCGAACGCTTTCTCGCACGAGGCGGGTATCCACCAGGACGGGCAGTTGAAGCACCACTCGACCTACGAGATCATGCGGCCTGAGTCGGTTGGCCTGTCGGAGAGCCGGTTGGTATTGGGCAAGCACAGCGGGCGTCACGCCTTCAAGGTGCGGCTGCGTGACCTGGGTTACCAGTTGAGCGACAAAGAACTGGATGAAGCGTTCAAGCGCTTCAAAGACGTGGCCGACAAGAAGAAACACATCACCGATGCCGATTTGCAGGCGCTCCTGGCCGACCAACTGCAAGGCCCGACGGAGCTTTTCAAACTGCGCGGGATGCAAGTCACGTGCGGCCAGATCGGGATGCCGACAGCGACGATCAAACTGGAAGGGCCGGACGGCAAAGAGTACATCGAGGCCGGGATCGGCACGGGGCCAGTCGATGCGACCTACTCAGCCATCGATAAAATCGTAAAAATGCCCAACCGTCTGCTCGAATTCGCCGTTCACGCCATCACGGAAGGGATCGATGCAATAGGCGAGGTGACGGTTCGTATCTGCACCAAAGACGGCGAATACCAGACCTTCGGCGGGCATGGCGCAGACCCCGACATCGTGGTCGCCAGCGCCAAAGCCTATCTGGCCGCGCTGAACCGGATGCTGGTGGCGACGGGCGCACCGGGCGTGACGCCCGAAGGCGAAAGAGCGACGATCAAGATGGCCGGGGCGGATTGACATTCACCGTGTGGGGTGAGCCTTGCCCACCCCACTGAGAAAGCATTCTCGGCACATACCACTAAGGTCGGCAACATTGCCCAACCGTTACGCTGGCGATAAACGGACCATCGAGCAAATCATTAATGCAGAAAAACAGGGCAGAATCAAGTCCGTGTTTCCGGCAGAATGGCTTGAGTAACTTCCAGACACCCTCTATAGCACTGCCAAGGCAGGAGATCAACGCGCCCGGACAGCGAAAAAGCTACTTGACAGCAGAGAGTATGATAAAGGGACGAAAAACTAGACGTTGGACGGGTTGGCTATGGACGAAAAGTGGTATGTCGCTACGGTCTTGATGCAGTGCAGAGTTGCGGGCGATCAGATCGGCCCCTGGACGTGCGATGAACAGGTGCATGTGCTGCGGGCGCACGATGATAAGACAGCCTATCAGAAAGCGTTGAGGATCGGCCAGAATGCTGAACATTCCTACCAGAACACCTATGGCGAAACGGTCACCTGGGAGTTCGTCGGTTTGGTTCAACTCGACGAGTTAATGGATGAGTCTATCGAGGACGGGACAGAAATAACGAGTCGACTCTTTTCCCATACTGATCCATCGAGTCTGGTGATTCACGACGAAAACGCCCTTCGAGAGCACCGAACCTAGATCAATCATGAGTAATTCTCTGTTCAACCCCACGACCATCATCATTACCGGCTAGGAGCGGGCAGCACCCGCTCCATAGAGGGGCGGGTGTGCTTTGTGTCGTCACTCGCCCAGGAGTGAAAAACTGTGTCCAACCTACAAATCGAAATCTACGATACGACGCTCCGTGACGGCACGCAGCGTGAAGGCATTTCCCTCAGCGTTGAGGACAAGATCAGGATCACGCACATCCTGGACGATCTGGGCGTGGCCTACATCGAAGGCGGTTGGCCCGGCTCCAACCCGAAGGACGCCGCTTATTTCCAGGCGGCGAAACACCTGACGCTCAAGAATGCCCGCATTGCAGCCTTCGGCTCGACGTGCCGGGTGGGGAGCAAGCCCGAAGATGACGACAACATCAAGGCGCTCGTGGACTCAGAAACCCCTGTGGTAACACTTGTCGGTAAATCGTGGCTGCTGCACGTTCATGAAGTATTGCGCACCACGCCCGAAGAAAACTGGCGGCTGATCCGCGAATCGGTGGCCTATTTGAAGTCGCTTGGGCGCGAAGTGATCTACGATGCCGAGCATTTCTTCGACGGCTTCAAAGCCGACTCTGAATATGCGCTCACGACTCTGCGTGCAGCCGTCGAAGGCGGCGCGGACTGCGTCACCATCTGCGATACCAACGGCGGCACGCTGTATTGGGAGGTTGAGCGTATCGCCTGTGAGGTAGTAAAGGCCCTACCAGGCGTGAAGATCGGTATCCACACCCACAACGACAGCGAATTGGGTGTCGCCAACACGCTGGCCGGGGTGCGCGGCGGCGCGACGCTGGTGCAGGGCACGATCAATGGCTACGGCGAGCGCTGCGGCAACGCGAACCTGTGCAGCATTATCCCCGACCTGACGTTGAAGATGGGCCTGTCCTGCCTGCCCGACGGTAACTTGAAACAGTTGAGCCACGTGGCGCGCACCGTCGCCGAGATCGCCAATTTGCCACCCGACAATCACCTGGCCTACGTAGGCCGCAGCGCCTTCGCCCACAAAGGCGGTATCCATGTGGCCGCTATGCGCCGCACCGCGCAGTCATACCAGCACATTGACCCCGGACTGGTCGGCAATGAAATGCGCGTGCTGGTGTCCGACCTGTCGGGGCGCGGCAACGTCCTCAGCAAGGCCGAGGAATTCGGCATGGACGTAAGCAGCGAGGCTGCCCGGCACGTCCTTGAGGAGATCAAGCGGCTGGAAAACCTGGGCTACGTGTTCGAGGGCGCCGAGGCGTCAGTCGCCATGATGCTCAAGCGTGCGCAGCCCGATTACAAGCCGCCGTTTGAGCTGATCGACTTCATGGTCGTGGTGGAGAACCGCCAGGGCCGCGGCCTCTTTGCCGAGGCGACGGTCAAGCTCTCCGTTCAAGGCGAAGTCATACACACCGCCGCTGAAGGCAACGGCCCGGTCAATGCCCTCGACCTGGCGCTGCGCAAGGCTCTTGTGCCGGTCTACCCGCGTATCAATGAGTTTCGCCTGGCCGATTATAAAGTACGTATCCTGGACGGCCACAACGGTTCGGCCTCCTACACCCGTGTGCTGATCGATACGCAGAACGGCCATGACCGGTGGAGCACCGTCGGCGCAGGGACGAACATCATCGATTCGTCGTGGCGGGCGCTGATCGACAGCGTGGAGTTCGGCCTGACGCTGGCACGGTAGGGGCAGTATAAGGGTATTTGTATCATGAGGTAAGCAATGGCAACAGTTTTATCTATCGATACGATTGTCTCTGATCCGAAAGTACGAGGCGGTAAGCCAATCATTGCTGGAACTGGCCTTCGCGTTTCAGATGTCGCGGCTTGGCACACATTTGGCGGCCAAACAGCAGAAGAACTTGCTGTAAATTTTGAGTTGAGCCTGGCGCAAGTCTATGCGGCCTTGTCTTACTACTATACGCACAAAGATGAAATCGACCAGGAAATTCGTTCAAACACGGAAGAGGCTAACGTGTGGCTAAGGGAACTAAAGAAGCAAGGAAGGTTGATCACACTTGAGTGATCTCCGCTTCTATATGGATGAAAATGTTCCCACCGCAGTTGCAGAACAGCTTGTTCGGCATGGCATTGATGCTGTATCTGTCAAGAATCTGGCGGCATTTGGCGATTCTGACAGCAATCATTTGCGCAGGGCGACAGAAATGGGCCGTATGTTATGCACATACGATGCCGATTTTATCCGAATTGCCGCACAGGAACTTAACCATTCAGGTATTGCTTTCGCCCAACAATATCAGACGAACGTCGGGAGTTGGGTCAAGGCGCTGCGTGCGCTTCACGCGCGGATGACCGCTGAGGAGGCCGTTGGACAAGTTGTGTTTTTATCACTGAAATAGAGTATTCGCAAGATCTGTGAATGGTGGGAGCAAACGTATGGCAGCCGAACGTGTTGCTGACATGACGATCCAGGAGTTGAAAGCGCTTATCGACAGCGCGGTTGAGAGGAAAATGCGAGTCTGGTCGGGACTTGGCAAAGAGCGCCCCTCGAATGAACTGTGGGCATCAATGCTAAAAAACATAATTGAACCGGCTCCGGGCGAACGCACTGCACTTGAACTGTTGCGCGAGGAGCGCGATCAGTGGTACAGCCATTCGTAGTTGATACCAGCATCCTGATTCAAGGGTACATTGAGGATGTTCACACTCCACAGGCACAAAGTTTGCTGTACAGCGCGCTCGGAGCCGAACCTACGCCAACACTGTACGTGACGGAATTCTGCGTTTTGGAGTGTACCAACATTCTGTGGAAGCGTGCTCTCTTCCACAATAAGCCTACCGAGGAAGTGACTCAAACACTCCTCAATTTGCTTGCTTTTCCTTTGGTTGTTCACCTTTTAGTTGATCTCCTGCCGCGTTCGCTGGCCGGAGGAATCGCTCACCGACTTACCATCTGCGATGCAATCCGCATCGCCCTGGCGGAACAGTTAGCCCGCCCGCTGATTACGGACAACGAACGACAGACGAATGCAGCTTTGGCTGTCGGTCTTGCGCTGAAACCGATTACCGATTTTCCTGCTTTTACACAACAAAAATAGGAAACACTATGCACGCCACCATCACCGTTCTGCCGGGCGACGGCATTGGCCCGGAAGTCACCTCCATCGCCGTTTCGCTGCTGAAGGACATCGCGGCGCGTTACGGTCATTCGTTCACCTTCAATGAGGCCATGTTCGGCGGCTGCGCCATCGACGCCTATGGCGATTCGTTCCCGCCCGCAACAGTCAAAGCCTGCGAGAGCGCCAACGCCGTGCTGCTTGGCGCGGTGGGCGGGCCAAAGTGGTCTGACCCGACGGCCAAAGTGCGCCCGGAGCAAGGGCTGCTCCGGCTGCGTTCACACTTCGGACTGTTCGCCAACCTGCGTCCCGTCAAAGCCTACCCGATGCTGGCCGGGCACGCGCCGCTGCGCGCCGAACTGCTGGAAAACGTGGACATTCTGTTCATCCGCGAACTGACAGGCGGCATCTATTTCGGGCCGCGCCAAGAACAGGGCGACGGTGATACAGCCTGGGACACGATGATCTACACGGTAGCCGAGGTCGAGCGCGTGGCCGAGGTGGCCTTCAAAGCGGCGCGGATGCGGCGTTCCTACGTTCTATCGGTGGACAAGGCAAACGTGCTGGCCTCGTCGCGGTTGTGGCGGCGGACGATCAACCAGGTAGCGGAGCGCTACCCGGACGTGAAAGTGGAGCACGCGCTGGTGGATGCCTTTGCGATGCAGATGATCAAGACACCCAGCCGCTACGACGTGGTAGTGGCCGAAAACATGTTTGGCGACATCCTGACGGACGAATCGGCGGTACTATCCGGCTCGCTGGGGATGCTGCCCTCGGCGTCGCTTGGCACGGGCAAATTCGGCGTGTACGAGCCAATTCACGGCTCCGCGCCGGACATCGCCGGGCGCGGCATCGCCAACCCGACGGGCACGATCCTGAGCGCGGCCATGCTGCTCCGGCACAGCCTGGGCCTGGAAGCCGAAGCGCTGGCACTCGAAAACGCAGTGCAGGCGGCGCTCGAAGCAGGCGCACGGACGGGCGACATTGCGGAGCCGGGTAAACCCGGCCTGGGGTCGGCGGAGTACGCCGAACGGGTGCGGGCGGCTCTGGCAGCCGTGAAGATCGGCTAGGCAGTTCCGCCCTCACCTGAATCCAGGGTGGCTGGGTCACATTAGCCTTGTGGCGGCCTGGCATGTTCCTCGGGACTCCCCGGATGCACGGGGCCGATAGCGTGGTGGCTACGCGACCAGTGAATGTCGATGCGTCCGGGTAGAATATACGGGATAGGCAGCACCAGGTACAGGATAATACTCAGGGGCGTACTGACGAATGATAGTCCGATGGCGACGAGGCAGATCATGGGGGCTATCAGGATGCGCCGCTTCGACGCTTCGATTTGCTGCTCAGGGAGATCGGCATCCACGAGACGATGCTTGTGAGTGGCATACCAGTAGTGGAGATACAAACACGCGCCCACCACGATCAGGTTGACCCCATAAATGATGACCGCGATCTGCTCGTGCCGATACTCACCGATCAGCGCGGCAGAGAACGGCACAAAGGCCACGCACATGAGAAACAGGATGTTGATCCACAGCAGCGTGCGGTTCGCGTGCCGGATAAACCGGAATTGCGCGTGATGCCCGACCCAGTATACGCCGACGATGATAAAACTCATCGCGTAGGCCAGGTATTTCGGCCACATGTTAATCAGTTCGCGCAAAAGCTGTGGCCCGACGGGTTCGCCCTGCACCTGTGGCACGCGAATATCCAGAATCAACAGCGTGATCACGATAGCGAAAACGCCATCGGCGAAGGCCTCAATTCTGCTGATGCTCAAACCTACAGGCCCTGATCTGCCGTGTGCGGCGTGCTGTTTTTCCATACGTGAAAGCCCTCGATTTTCAGTGAACGGCTGGCGAGATCAAAGGTTGGGCCGTGCTTGGATCGCCGTGCCCGGTAGTATATATGCGGACAGTCGGCAGAACCAGAAGAGAGCGGTAGCCTGAGTGAGCCTCCATCGCCTCAACCACTAGTCATTATGGTGAAGTTTACCGCGCCGCCGGGTCCTGCTCCGAGTGCAAAGTGCTGCCGCCAAGCTGCGTGCGACCAGGCCAACGCGCCAATGTTGTTCATTACTGCTTTTGGCTTTCGACGCCTACGGCACGATAAGTGTAGCACTGTTATGTTCTTGTTATGAAAACCCGACCTTTTTATGCGTTACATTTGCCAGCCGTTTTTCGGTAATTAAAACAGGTACAACACGTGTTCCTGATCGGACAATTGATGCAGATCCCCAGTCAATTGTCATGATACTTACGGGGGTAGGGGACTTCGACCACCCCCGAACTTAAAGCCGAAGCGTCAGGCACCTTCCACATCTTCGAGGTCGCGGTGACAGGCAACATTTTGATCGTTGACGACGACAATGCAGTTTGTAGGTCTATCCAGGAGGTCCTGGCAAAGAGAGGCTACGAAGTCTGTACTGCCGACAACGGAGCCGCCGCTCTGAGCGTTATTTCTCACAACATGCCGCGCCTCATTTTTCTGGCAGCACACATGCCGGTGATGGATGGATTGACATTTCTACATCACTATTTGCAACTTCCAGGGGCACACGCTCCTATCATCGTGATGTCGGCCAAAAATGACACTTTAAGCCGGGCACTGGCCCTCTATAGCCACGGCTTTCTGGAAAAGCCTATTCAGCGAGAGAAACTGCTGCTGCTGATCAAGCGCTATCTGCGCTGAAGTACCTGGCAGGAAGCCATACGCAGCGATCAGGCACTGGCCCCGATTCGGTTAATGGCTTGCTGTACCGTGTCGATGATTTGATCGATGTCAGGCGGCGGCTGTGGCGCGTTTCTCAGGCGCTGCAGATCGCCCAGGAAGATTTCCAGCGGTGAAGCGCTTTGTAGCTGGCGGGTAGCACTGGTCAGATTCCTTTTCGCGTCATCGACCTGCCCCAGAACAAGCTGCGCGGTGGTCAGGTCCAGGCGTGTCCAGTAATCGGCGGGATTGGCATCCAGCAGGCGCGAGGACATGGCAGCCGAACGTCTGAAGTATTCTTTGGCCTCGTCGAGCCTGCCGTCCATAAACAGCAGCATCGCCAGATTGACCACCGGGTACGTGCTCTGCGGCGTAATGCGCGCCGCTTCTTCGTAGCAGCGGATGGCGTCGGCAATCCGGTTCTGACGCTTGTACAGGCCGCCCAGCACGCCATAGACCGACTCGCCATTGATGTCTCGCACGGCGGGGTCGCTCTTGAGCGCTTTCAGGAAGCGGTTCTCGGCTTCTGAATAACGCAAGTTCCGCTCATTGGGGTCTTTGGCGCGGTCTCCCTGGAGGCGCAGGGCATAGGCCAGCGCCGCTTCTGCCGGAGCGTAGTCCTCGCCCCCTGACAGGGCGAGTTCCAGGTGATGGATGCCTTTCTCGATGTCCCGATCCTGAATGTAGAGTTCGCCCAGAAAATAGTTGATGGCGCGGTTTTCCGGGTCCAGGTCGTAGGCTTCGCGGTAAACCCGAAGGGCCGCCTTGATATTCCGCGATTCCAACTGCTGCTCGCCGAGCTGCATCAGTGAGAGGGCGCGGATGGCCCGGTTGCCTTGTCCGCGCACTTCTGCCGTCTCGGCTTCGAGCCTGGCGCGCATCTCGTCCAGTTCGGCGCGTGCTTTGTTCAATTCACCCCGATATTCGCTGATGGTACGCAGCCCGGTATAGCCAAAGGCGGCTGCACTCAGCGCGGCCAGGATTGTGCCGATCACACCCGCCACCTGGATAAAACTGAGCATCGAATTGACCAGATTCACCGCCTGATTCGCGTCGGCGCTGGCCTTGTTGGCCGCCGCCAGAATGTCGTCGGGGGAGGCGGACGGGGCGGACGGCGCAGTTGGGGCGGGACCCGGCGTGCCGGTAGGTTCCTGGGCAGCGGCTGGCAGCCAGGCCAGAGAGCTAAACAGGCACAACGTCAGGAGCAGTAATCCGGCAAACACAGATCGTTTCACAGGAATCCCTCCGGTTGGCGATTCTGAGTGCGGCGCGCGACACGGCAACCCTGTTCACCGTCTGATGAGTGTAACATAGTCGAGTGCTCAGGAAAATTTGATGGATTGTCAGTTTGCAGGCAAAATTGTCGAGATTGTTGGAATCGGGCCAAATCTTTATTGATCTTGCCGCAGCCTCGCAGTATAATGACGCGCGGTCTGCGGACCTATCGAGTTTTCAATCCCTATAAGGAGCATGGCAGGATGAGTACAGAAAGCGGGGAAATCACCACCCCGGCCCCCGCACACTCCATCGCGGACTTAAAACCAAAGATGGAATTGCGCGGCAGAGTCAAAAAGATCGAGCTTTACGGCGCCTTCGTGGACGTCGGCGTCGGGCACGATGGCCTGCTCCACATTTCGCAACTCAGCACCGAGCGTGTCAAAAACGTGAACGACGTGGTCAAAGAAGGTGACGAAGTCACCGTGTGGGTGCGCAACGTGGATCAGGCACAGGGCCGCATCGACCTGACCATGATTCGCCCGCCCGGACTCGGCTGGAATGAGATTCAGGTCGGCCAGACGTTGACCGGGAAAGTCGTCCGCGTCGAGAAATTCGGTGCGTTCGTCGATATTGGCGCTGAACGTCCGGGCATGGTGCACGTCTCCGAGCTTGCCAGCGGCTACGTGAGTTCCCCGTCTGAGGTCGTCAAGGTTGGCGACGAGGTCCAAGTGAAGGTCATCAAGGTCAACAGCAAGAAGAAGCAGATTGACCTGAGCATCAAGGCCCTTGAGGAGCCGGTGCGCGTGGCACAGCCCGAAGAGGATGACGAGAAAGTGCCGACGGCGATGGAACTGGCGTTGCGCCGCGCAATGCAAGGCACAGAGATGGCCCAGGAGTACGAAGCGGCCCACAAATCCTCCAGGAATCGCCGCGAAAAACGCAACGAAAAGCACCGCCAGCAGCAAGAAGAACTCTTGTCCCGCACGCTCCGCAATCGCGTTAAGTAGCCCGGACTCATCGCGCGTACTCAGACGCTGCCAGGTGATACTTGTCCACAGGAGATCGCAGGCGACCTCAGGCTTGGGGTATGCCTGCGTTTTGTTTTGAGCGCAGGCGAGGCATTACGAGAGTGGTTGAGCAAAGAACAACAACAGGTCGAGTTTGCCCAGACTGATTCTGTCGCCTTCGTTCAAGCGGTACAGATGTTGTGGCTCCAACCAGATACCGTTCACCTCGGTGCCGTTGGCGCTGCCCAGATCGCGGATGTAGAGCATGCCGTGCGACAGGTAGAGGATGACGTGCCGGCGCGAGACACCAGCGGCGCGCCCGTTGAACGGCGTCAGATCCAGGTCAGCGATGTATTGCTGATCGGGATCGGATCGGCCTATGATGATCTGATCAGTGATTTCGAGGCTGACAATCCGGTTCGCGCTGCCAACTTGAAAGATCAAACGCCAGTTTCCCGGCTTCGCTTCCGGCAGCGGCACGACTGGTTGGGGAGCGGGAGTGGTTGTATCGGGCAATAGCAAGGGCTGAGGCAGTGTTTCCGAAGCAGACTCAGTACCATCCATCGTACTATTCCTTGATATTGCGGTGTCGGGTCAGCAGGCTCATCCTGGCCTCAATCATACCATAAAAAAACGAAAAACATACTATTGTTAAGTGATGCATCGACTAAAAATCGCCGCCATTGTGCGAGTTGACAGAAAATGAAAGTTTGATGAGCGTTTGAAGACATCACCCTGTGAGGTTCCATGAACAGCACACCCACCAGGCCCGTTACCAGCCGTACCCGCGCCCCTGTCAAGCGGCAGAACGCCCAGAACTATCTCTTGCTGACGGTGATGAGCTTTGCGGCGTCAGTGGTGCTGACCCGGCTGTTCCTCATGCTGACGGGCTTCCCCAAGATCGGCGCGGGCGCGTTCCACGTGGCGCACGTGCTGTGGGGTGGCTTGCTGCTGTTTGTCGCAGCCTTGCTGCCGCTGGTCTTCGCCAACCGCTGGGTCTATACCGTCAGCGCGCTGCTGAACGGCCTGGGTGTCGGCCTGTTCATCGACGAGGTGGGCAAGTTTATCACGCAGAACAACGACTATTTTTACCCGCTGGCTGCGCCGATCATCTACGGCTTCTTCCTGATCACAGTGCTCATCTATTTCCAGGTACGTCGCCCACCTTCGCAGAACGCTCGCGCCGAGCTGTATCGCGCGCTGGACATGTTCCAGGAAATGCTCGATCACGACCTGGACGAACAGGAGCGGGCCGATCTGGAAACGCAGCTCCAGCACGTCATCCAGCACGCTGACCAGCCCGATCAGGCGCGGCTGGCGAGCGTCCTGACCGATTTCCTGGCTGCCGATACGCTATACCTGGCGCCGGACGTGCCGACCCTGTGGGAACGTCTCGTGCAGCGCGGGCGAGCATTCGAGGCACGCTGGATCGGCCCGCGCCGCCTCAAGGTGATCATCATCAGCGGCCTGGGGCTGTTCAGCTTCGTCGCAGTGGCTGAACCTGCGGTGATCCTGTTTGGCTTGTTCTCGCCTGGCGCGCTTGAGGACATCGCCCGGCATCTGATCGAGCAAGGGCAGGTCACCGGTCTCTACAGTCTGCAATGGTTCTTTGTGGGGCAGGCGCTTCAAGGCGTGGTCGGCATCGTGCTGCTGGCCGCTGCGCTGCTCATGTTCACCGGGAGGGATCGGCGCGGCAGCCAGCTTGGTTATTTTGGCCTGCTGGCCTCGCTGACCTCCGTGAATCTGCTGACACTCTACTACAATCAGTTTGGCAACCTGCTGTTGATTGTGATTGAATTCGGGCTGCTGCTGGCGCTCCTGCACTACCGGCGGCGCTATCTGCGGCAGCGGACGCCAGCGGGCGAGGAGAGCGATTCATGATCGGCGCCCGACGCTAAAGCATCGGGCCGAATCAACGAAGCCCGCTGAAGCGGGCTACAGAGGAGTGGCTGAAACTTAGATTGTTTTCCGGCTCCTCTCTCCACCCTGTGGAGAGGGGTTGGGGGGTGAGGTCAAAAGCTAGAACACTTCCTGCGTGGTCGCCGGCGTCCCAGGCTGCTCCGGTGCGCCATTCTGGTTGCTCTCGTTCGGATTGGCCGGGACGGGCGCAGCCAGCGCCGGGATCGACTCCAGGCTGAAGCGCAGTAGCCGCCCCGTGTCCGCATCAGCCAGTACCAGTCGCCCGGCATTGTCCACCGTGATCCCACCGAGTTTCCCGAACTGGTTAGCGCTGTAGTTCGGGGCCGTGCCCAGGCTGCCAAAGGAGGTCAGCGGCACGCCGTTTGTATCAAAGACCAGCACCCGCCCGGCGTCTGGATCGGTGACGAACAGGTACGAGTAGGTCTTGTCCAACGCCAGGAACGGACGGCTGCCCGTCTCGGTGGTGGCGCCCCAGGCTTGCAGCGTCCACGAGCGGCGATAAGTGCCGTTCAGGTTGTAAACGTTGATCCGTTTGTTCCAGGTGTCGGCGACGAAGATTTCGCTCGTCTGCGGGTCGATGGCAAGACCAACTGGCTCATTCAAGTCGCCCAAGCGTGCGCCGCCCTGCCCGATGTTGTACAGGAAAGCGCCCTGTGCGTCGTAAACGCGGATGCGCTTGTTGCCCGTGTCGGCCACGTACACATGATTCTGGGCATCGACGGCGATGTCACGCGGCCCCCAGAAGCCATCCGGCTTGCCGGACTGCCCCGGCGCAACCTGCTCGAACTGCCCCCACATGCGCAGGAAGTGGCCGTCCTTGTCAAAGACCTGTATGCGGTGGTTCCAGGTATCGGCCACATAGATCGTGCCGTCCTGCCCGACGGCTACGCCCCAGGGTTCGCGGAACGTGCCGCCGGGCGCTGCGCCCTGATCGACGCTGCCCGCCTGCCCGAACTGGCGCAGGAAGTGGCCGTCGAAATCAAAGACGGAGATACGCGCATTCTGGCTGTCGGCGACATATAGATTACCATCCGGCCCGACGGCCAGACCGCGCGGGTGATTGAGCAGACCCGGCGCGTCGCCCGTGCCGGACATGACCGAATTGGCCTGGCAGGTGTCGCACTTCAAGGTCTTGAACGGGTCTTCGGGCAGTCCGGCTACCTTCGCCGCCCCGGTGCCCATATCCCAGATTTGTGCGGCCACGTCCTTGCGCACGTAGAAGTGCATCCAATCGGTCACGGGCCACTTGCTGACCGAGAAATCTTTGTTGACGGCCTTGCCATAGGCTGTGTAATCGCGGTTCCACCAGATGTCCCACAGGCCCTCGCGCAGCGCCGAGCCGCGTACCCAGCCTTCGGGCAGGTCGGCATCGCCCGCAAAGACGTTGTCGATGCGGCTCACGTTCAGGTCGAAGTAATCCTGCATCGGCCACCACAGCCGGGCGTACTTGACCTCATAGAACTTATCGGCAAGCTGGCTCTGCACCTTCGAGTTGTTGCCGTCGCCCACGACCACCGCCACGTTCTGGTCGAGATCGGTAACGCCGGTCATGTCGCCCTTGAAGCTGCCCGGCGGGTAGTTGCGGAAGTACCACGAACCCGGCCATGAGACTTCGTTGTCGTAGGCGACTTTGATATTCAGGCCGTCCGTCGTGCGGCGGCTGATGTCCTCGATCACGTTCATGACGATCTTGTTGGCGGGCGCGCCATGCGCGTAGACCATGAATTCGGTGGCGTAATCGTAATTGATGTAAGCCGCCATAAATGCAGTGCGGGTCGTCAGGACCGCCAACAGCACGAAGAAGCCTGCCAGCCCGATCCGCAGCGATTGGGACGTGCCCACCTGCTTCCAGACCCGGTAGACGGCGTAGCCGACCAGCCCGGCCAGCAAAACCGCGCCGAGCCAGGTAAAGGTGCGGAGCAGTTCCTCGCGCTCAATGCCGCTGAAGGGCGCGACTCCTATCACGAATGGGCCGGCGACGTTCGCCAGCGCCAGCACCAGCACAGGCGTCAGCAGAATGATGGCCCAACCGCGCTGCCAGAAGCTCTGCCAATCGAACGTATCCAGGACCATGCCGATGTACCAGCCCGTGATGAAAATCAGCGGCACGGTCAGGTGTGTCGTCAGCCAGGGCATTTTTTCGCCCGCCATCGTGAAGGCCATGATGAGCAGCACCGCCCAGTAGCCGACGAAACCCAGGAACGGCATCCGGTCTACCCACTCGGCCTCCGGAATGATGCGACGGCGTTCTTCTTCGGTTGGGCCGGTTTCAGTGAGCGTTTCCAGCGCCACGTCCTCTGCGCCCACTCTCTCAAAGGGCTGTGTCTGGCGCATGGCGTTGACCATCGTCGCATCGGCGCTGGTGGGCGGCGGTTGGCTCACCATTTCGCCGTCATGTTCCTGCGAGAAGTCGTGTTTGCGCTTTTCTCTGATTTCCTGGATTTCCTGTGCCGGTGGAGCCTGATCTGCGTCTGCTGGCACAGGTGTATCTGCGCCAAAGCCCGCCGCTTCCGACTGCACCAGCATCTCGCTGGCGATGGCGGCGGCTTCTACTTCGGCCATCCGCTGCGCGCGGAAACGCCACAGCCCGAACATCCCGGCGATTCCGGCGAAGATGGCCCCAATCACAGGCAGATACTCGTAGACCGGCAGTTCGACAAGCAGGTAGTAATACTGCGGCTGGCTGCCGCGTCGGACGCCCTGCTGCTCCAACCAGTAGCCGAGCGACCCGATCAAGCCCGTGACGATACCGTTGATGTTGGTGAAAATCGTCGTGAAGAAGAAGGCGAAGATCGCGTAGAAGGTCGCGGCACAGGCCAGCCACGCGCTGGCATTCCAGCACAGGCCCGCGCTGATGGAGATGGCCGCAATGGGCAGCATAACCAGAATGCCCGCTCGGACCAGTTCGATAGAGACGTTCGACTCGTCGAGCTTGTAGCCTGCCAGGAACAGCGGAAAGGCGGCCAGCCAGGGCAGCACCAGTGTCCCCATGACAATCAACACGTCGAATACAGGGTAGCGCTTCATGTCCTGGAAGAAAGATGTGAGGAAGCGCAGCACCAGTATCCCGGCCACTGCCGCGATCCCGATCACCCACGTCGCCAGTATCCACAGGTCCTGTCTGGTCCGCTCCCCCGCGACAGTGCCAATGGCGCGGCTGCGCTCCTCCAGGAAGACCAGCACGGCACAGGTGACGATTGCGACCAGCACCAGCAAGCCAATATCCAGCCAGGGCAGACGCGGCGAACGGGCGAAGCGGATCAGCGCCGGGACAATCACGGCCAGCGCCAGCACCAGGCCGAGCAGAGTCACCCAGATAATGAGCCGGTTCATCCCGGCTGCATCGACGGGTGTGTCTGGTTTAGGCTGAACGATGCTCAGGATGCAGGTCATCGCCAGGGCCGCAATTACGCCGATGATGATCCCGGCCAGGATGACTTTGAAAGTGGAGTTGCCGCGCAGACTGATCGCGCCGAGCGTTTCGCGTAGAGGACGGAGCAGCACAACGGCGAGTATAAGCAGCGCCAGGGCAATCGGCACGGCCAGCAGCAGGCCGGAGCCTGGCGAGCCGTTGGGAAACAGCGCTTTGCCGAGGACACCACTGAGCGACAGGCTTACCGCGCCGACAATCAGCAGCCCGACTACGCCGCCGACCACTCTACCCGATACAGGCCGGATCAGCCCGGCCCGCGCGCCCTGCATCACCTGGAACAGCCAGTACAGAGTCAATACGCTGCCGAAGATGGCGATGTACATGAAGGCCACTTCTTTGGAGGCCAGCGACAGCAGCATGGCAGCCGATAATAAGATCAGGTGGCGCGTTTGCCTGGGCCGAACGCCGTCGATGTAGGCGAAGATGGCGTAAACCATCAACAACGTGAAGAAGATCGAAGGCGTATCTTCACGAATGTATCGGTTGTGGAACAGAATCATGGGGCTGATCAGCAGCAGCAGCGAGGAAACCATCGCGCCGCGCCGCCCAAGCCAACGTTCGAACAGCAGCTTGGGAAAGAAGACCAGGATCACGCCCAGGATGGCGGGGTACAGCCGGGCGCTGAAATCGTTGTCACCAAAGAAGAAATACATCAGCGCCGTCATGTGGAACAGCACCGGCCCGTGCATAAGCGGCGTGTGCGCAAAGTCACCTTTTTTGTACAGGTTGTAGCTGTATGTGGTGTGCAGGCTTTCGTCGTGGCTCATCACGCGATCACCCAGGTTGACGAAGCGCGTCAGCACGGCTGCTGCGAACAGCGTGACGTAGTAGATCGCTTCCCAGTTCAGGGTATAGGCCCGCGCCAGCAAGCTGTTCAGCGGGGAAATATCGATCTCAACGTTGCGGCCAGGTGGCGTTTGTTCAATCGTTGCCATCCGCACAAACCTTTCCGGTTATTCAATAAGGAGACAGTCAATCTAGAGTAACATGGGAAACGGCGGAAAACCTCACCGGTTGTCTAACTCCTGAATGCTCATGCCCAGCGTTGGCCCGGCATGTGGTGCGGGTGAGGCCAGCGGCAGAATGAGTCGCGCGCTGGCCGTTTCGCTCGGCTTGGGCGCATCGGCTACCGGCTCGATGGTGTGGACAGGCGTTACGGTGGGGCGCACGTCGGCGGGCACAGCCTGAAAGGGCGCGGCGACGGCGTGCTTCTGGCCCGTGAACAGCGACGACACCACGAACGCGCACAGCAGCATGAGCACCAGCATCACGCCATACGACGGCAGCCAATGGCTCAGACGGCGCGGCGTGCGAAAATCCAGCCAGATCGCGGGCCACAGCCGCGCAAGCTGGCCGCGCCGGGGTTGCCCGATGCGCGGCATGTCCCGCGCAATGTCCCGTGCCAGCCGTTCCTCCCGCCGCAGCGCCTCGCGGCAGTCGGCGCACATGCGAACGTGCACCGCCACGCGATCTCGCTCCGGACGGGAAAGCTGATCGTGGGCGTAGGCGGTCAACAGGTGCTTAACGTGTTTGCGCATCATAGACTTGCCCCTGAAATCATCCCTGGAAGCTCCATAGTTCTTCCAGAAGCGCGACATTTTCCTCCGCGTTCAAGGCTTCACGCAGTGCCTCATGCGCCAGCCGGACGCGGCTTTCGGCGGTCTTTTGCGGGCAGTCCAGCACATCCGCCATTTCGCGGTAGGTCAGACCCTGCCCATAACGCAGGGCAATGGCTTCGCGCAGCCGGGGAGAGAGCTTCGCCAGCGCGCTTTCAAGCGCCTCGCGGACACCCATGCGTGCGACTGCCGCCTCCGGCGTGTGATCCTCCGGCGCGGCGGGTTCCAGCCCCAGGTTCAGCAGGTTGGAGAGCGCCACGCTGGGCAACCATTTGCGCCGCCGGGCATTGCGGCAGCGACTGACGGTGATGGTGTATAACCAGGTGCGAAATGCACCTCGCGCCGGGTCGTAATTGGGCAGATGGCGGTAGGCATAAACCATCGACTCCTGCACCACGTCCTCGGCGTCCTGCTGGTGCAGCAGAATGCTATAAGCCAGCCGGTACAGGCCCGGCGCAACGGTTTCATACAGCTTTGCGTAAGCGGCCTGATCGCCGCTCAGGCAGCGCTCAATCAATGCGAGGATGGCGCTTTCGTCCTGGGATGGCTGTGAAGTCATGCTGGTCGCTTCCACTGAAGATGATAGCCTGCCATTACGATCCATCAATACACCGTCCAACACAATACTCCTCACCGAATTTTCCTTCAGGCCTTGCCTCGCCCTCCAATAGATGCGGAAAATGGCTGGCGTAATCATTCGATCAGGATGTTTTGTCTGCGCAACGCGCCCTGGCGTAGACAAGGCGTTGATTTTTGCGCCCGCATCCCGGGTTATACTCAGGATGTATTTCACAATTATAGCGGAAGGTACGCGGCATATGGCAGAGTTCCCCGGCAAAGGCAAGGTCGCCATCATCAAAACGCAGCCCGGAACGGTTCTGCGCGACATTGGCGAGGTGATGCGCCTGGCAAATTACGAACAGGCGTTGCCCAAAGACAGAGACACCATCCTGAAAATCAACATCTCTTGGGATACCTGGTATCCGGCCTGCTCAAGTACGCCCTGGCAGATCGAGGGCGTAATCCAGGAACTACAGCGCGCGGGCTATCCCAAGATCATCGCGGCGCACAATGATACCGTCGTGGTGGACTCGCACAACGGCGAAGTCAACAACAAGCACAAATTCGTCACAGATAAGTACAACGTCGAGACGTGGCATCTGTGGGAACCACGTCACGAATGGGTGCGCTACGAGCCGAAACAGCCCTTCCTGGTGCTGGATCGCGTTTACCCCGAAGGCGTCTACATCCCCAAAGATTTCTGCGGGCGCAATGTAGTCCAATTACCAACCGTGAAGACCCATGTCTTCACGACCATCACAGGCGCGATGAAGAACGCCTTTGGCGGGCTGCTGCATCGCAAACGGCACTGGACGCACTCGGTTATCCACGAGACGGTGGTCGATCTGCTGCAAATCCAGCAGGACATTCACACAGGCATCTTCGCCGTAATGGATGGCACGTTCGCGGGCGATGGGCCGGGGCCGCGCGCCATGCGCTGGCACGAGAAGGACATTCTGCTGGCCTCGTCGGATCAGGTCGCCATCGATGCCATGAGCGCTTACTTGCAAGGCTTCGACCCGATGACGCTGGACTTCATCCGGCTCGGCCACGAGCGCGGCTTTGGCGTGGGCGACCCGGCGCAGATCGAGGTGATCGGCTACGATCTGTCCCAGGAACCGCGCTGGAATTTCATTCAGGAGGACACCTTTGCCAGCAAGGGCCAGAAGTTGATCTATCACGGTTGGTTGAAGGGTTTTGAGTCGATCCTGCTGCGCTCGCCCATCGTTCCCTGGAGCTACACGGCCAGTCACGTCTACCACAACCTGTACTGGTATCCCTTCGTTGGACGGCAGCGGGTGCAGGCCGCGCTCAACACCAAGTGGGGACGCCTGTTCCAGCAGTACGGCGACGGCAGCGTCGTCATGGCGGGCGCTGATCCACAGACGGTGGCGACGGCGGCCTTCGGTGGGGCGCTGGCGCTTGGCGGGGCGTTGTTCCTGGGCGGCCTGGCGCTGATGCGCGGGCGGCAGGGCCGGTGATGTTGACCTCATCCCCAGCTCACCTTTCCGAATGTGGAGGGGAAGCCGTTTATGCCAGTGACGCATGCCCGACGCTAAAGCATCGGGCTGAATCAGTGCAGCCTGCTTCAGCGGGCTGCCTATCTACAACGCTGTCCGAACGAAGAGATGAAAGACCATCAGCCGACTGTGCATTTAGCCCCGTAGGGGCTTCATTGATTCAGCCCTGTGGCTTCTGCCCAGGGCGCTGCTGAGGCAATAATTGTGTCTCGACCCTGGCGATACTATCTCCACAAGCTGTGGCTCGGACTGGCGCTGCGCTGCCCGAACTGCGGGCAGGGCCGCATGTTCAGCGGGCTGTTCAGCATGGAAAAGACCTGCCCGCACTGCGACGTGCGCTACGAGCGTCTGTCCGGCGAATCTATCGGCGGTATGTTCATCAACCTGGGGCTGGCCGAGGTCATTTCGGTATTCGGCTTCTTCGCCATTCAGCTTGCCTTCAACCCGCCAATGCTGCCACACATCTTGTTCTGGGTGGCGTTCAACATCCTGTTCGTGCTGCTGTTCTACCGCCACGCACGCGGGCTATGGGTAGCGATCAACTATTTATCCAGCGGCGTGTATGCTGACCGGAATTAGGAAGGCACTTATGTCAAGAAAACACGTGCTCCTGTTTTTCCTGCTGATCTGGATTGGCGTCGGCACCGCGCTCGAAAGGATGCCAACCAGCGCCCAACCACAAACCCAACAAGACTGCCCTGGCGCGCCGCCCTCCCGTCTGACAGTGGGCGGCTCCGGGCAGGTTACGATCACGCCCCCCGGCCAGGTTGCGATCCCGGTGCGCGTGCGCAGTGCGGCGGGCCGAAGTGGCAAGATCATCGGCCAGATCACCGACGGCACAACCTTCACGGTGGAGGAAGGCCCGGTCTGTAAGGACAATTACGCCTGGTGGCGCATCACTACCGACGGAATCGAGGGCTGGGTGGCTGAGGGCGATTCGAGCGGCTATTTCGTCGAGCCACTTGAGGCCGGTGGTCAGAACGATAATCCGCAGCCAACCCCAACCGGCGCGGTGACGCCGCTGCCAACACTGCCGCCCATCGAAGGTGGCGAGGGAGCCAGCCTGCACTTCGCGGCGTTCAACCCCGGCAAGATCGACGTGTCGGGCAACTTGCAGCCCTACCAGATCGCGCCGGACTTCAATAATCTGGTGGTAGCGGCGGCGCTGAACGCCGACCAGCTGGATTTCGTGCAGCGCAATGGATTCGTGGTCAGCCCCGGCAACGAGTTGGAGTTCTACACCGTTTACGAGAAGGCACGCTACAACTACCAACCGCTGTTCATCACCACCGACTCGCTGCTGCACAGCTTTCATCTGGTTTTCGACAAGGTGCTACGCACGGCGGAATCCGAATACTTCATTCCACTGCTCAAGGACATGAACAAGAGCGTGCTGGCCCAGGCCGACAAGAATTACCAGGCGCTCAAGAACACCGATTGGGCCGACGCCGCGAAGCGCACTGTCGCCTACGTCAGTGTTGCCTCAAAGCTGGTCGATCCGGCGGCAAAAATCCCCTCCTACGTCAACGACGTGGTCAACCAGGAAGTCGCCAACGTCAATAACGCGGCGGGCGTCGGGCCGAGCGTCATCTTCCCCGAACTGGAGAACGGCGAGGACTTCACGCAGTACATCCCGCGTGGGCACTACACCAAGAGCGATGAACTCAAGGCGTATTTTCGGGCCATGATGTACTACGGGCGTATGACCTTCCGTCTGAGCAAACCCGAAGAAACGAAATCAGCGCTGGTGCTTTCATTGTCACTGCGGGACTCGAACGTGCGCGGCAAGCGCGGCGTGGACGCCTGGGCAGACCTGTATGAGCCGACGGTGTTCTTCGTTGGCAGGTCGGACGATCTGTCGATTCCGCAGTATCTACAGGTGATCGATCAGGTCTACGGCAGTGGCGCGAACGTACAGATCATTCAGAGCAAACCGCTCGACGCCTTCGTTAACGCTGCTAATGCCCTGCCCGCGCCCAAGATTCTGGGCGCTGTGATCCGCGACACGGACGACATCGAAAAGGAAACCAAAGGGCTGCGCTTCATGGGCCAGCGCTTTGTCTGGGATGCCTACGTGTTCCGCAACCTGATTTACCGCAACGTCGGCACACGAGACAAACCGCGCGCGCTGCCGATGGCGCTGGACGTGTTTGCGGCGCTCGGCTCCGAGCGCGCCTCGGCCATCCTGGAAAAAGAGGGCGCGCCGTCCTTTGAAAACTACACCTCGCAGATGCAGAAGCTGCGCGGCGAACTGAGCGGCCTGAGCGAGGCGGACTGGACGGAAACGCTGTACAACTCGTGGCTGTATACGCTCAACGCGCTGGCGCAGCCTGTCCCCAGCGGCTACCCAACCTTCATGAGCAACCCGGCTTACGCGGATCGCAGTCTGTACGCGGCGCTGGGCAGCTTCGCCGAACTGAAGCACGACACGATCCTGTACGCCAAACAGGCATACGCCGAGATGGGTGGCGGCGGCGGCAAAAGCCCGCCCCCCGAACCCGTCGCGCCGCCCAACTATGTCGAGCCGCTGCCGCTCTTCTGGGCACGGTTGGCAGCGCTGGCTGAAATGACCTACGAGGGGCTGGGCCGCCGCCAACTGCTCAACCCATCCGACGCCGACACCCTCCAAAAGGTCGCGCAGTTGGCCCGCCGCTTCCAGGACGATTCGGCGAAGGAATTGAAGGGCGAAGCGCTCTCCGACGAGGAGCAGAACCGACTGCGCTTCTATGGCGGCGACCTGGAACAGATCCTGGCAGCCACAGCGGATGAATACAACAAGGACGCGCCGCCCAACGCTTTCGAGAATCAACCACAGGCTGCGGTGATCGCCGACATCGCCTCGTCGGTGGGGGCCGGGAACACAAAGGAACAGAAGGTATTGGAGATCGGCGTTGGGCGCGTGTTCGACATGTACGCCGCCGTGCCGGTCAACGGCAAGCTGTGGCTGGCGCACGGTGCAGTCTTCAGCTACTACGAGTTCGAGCACCCGCTCAATGACCGCCTGACCGACGAGAAATGGCAGCAAATGCTTGATCAGGGCAAAGCGCCCCCTGTCCCGGATTGGACGTTCAGCTTCATGTCCAAGACTACGGTTGACTCGGAACTCTCTGCTGCCGTGCGCAATTTCCAGAACTACCTGAACGGCATACTCTGGAACGATCCGGTGGCCTCGTATGAGCAATTTCGACAGCAGTCGAGCGACAAAGTTGCCAAGTTCCTGGTGACGCAGCTTGAGCCGCTGGCGAAGGCTCACCAGTACGAAGGTCGCCAGATCATCGAGACCAGCTTCCGTTCGTTCGATATGCAGGACGCCAAAACCGCCGTCGTGACCACGCGCGAGACCTGGCGCGGCGAACTGCATAACTACGGCCCCGATGCATTCAGCGACGGCCCGAAGATCGCAGAGCGCGGCCCGTACACCATCGACGTGACCTACACGCTGACCAAAGATCAGAACGGCTTCTGGAGTGTGAGCAACGTGGTCGTAAACGGCACGCTGCCGCCCTGGAACAAGGCGGCGTCGTGATGGAGCTTTGCAATTTGGCACGGATAGCCTGCGCCCGGCGCTCAAGCGTCGGGCATGCGGATTATGGCATAAAACAACATAAGCTCAATCGCTTTCAGCCCCAGAGGGGCTTCGTAATCTCAGCCCGGTGCTTTAGCGCCGGGCTAAAGATTGGCATTATTACACTGTTCCTCATTATCGCAATTCTCCCGCCCGCAAGCTCTGCCCGCGCCGACACTACCGCCCCCGATCTATCCTTGTACCCAACACTGTTCAAGCGGGCTGACGCGCCCACCGCCGCCGCCGATGCCGCGCAAATCCTGATGGTGGGCGACACGTCGTTTGCACGCGGTGTCGAGGAAGCCACCAACCAGTATGGTATGGATTACCCGCTCAACCAGGTTTCGCCCTGGCTGCAAGCTGCCGACCTGGCTGTCGGCAACTACGAGGGCGTGATCGCGCCGGACGGTGTGGGCAAGATGCGCTACGTCGGCTACCGGCTGCGTGCCCAACCGGCGGCAGCCCTGGCGCTGGCGCGGGCGGGCTTCAAGCTGCTGAACGTCGCCAACAACCACACCGTCGATTGGGGGCCGGTCAGCCTGCAAACGACGGTGGAAACGCTGCACGCCGCCGGGTTGCAAACTGTCGGGGCGGGGCCAGATGCGGAGGCCGCCCGGCAGCCTGTGGTGATCACAGTGCGCGGCGTGCGGCTGGTGTTCCTGTCGTTCACGATGGTTCCCGACCCGCCCGACTATGACCGGGACAGGGATAATATCTGGACGCGCTCCTGGTTCGGGCCGACCTTCGCCCGCGACAAGCTGGCCGGGTACGTCAAGGCGGCGCTGCCACTGGGCGACGCCGTGATCGTGCAGTTCCATTGGGGCAACGAGTACGTGCCCTGCCCGCTGGACTGGCAGATCGACCTGGCCCGCGCGGCCATTTATGCGGGTGCGACGCTGGTTGTCGGCCATCACCCGCACATTGTCCAGCCCTTTGAGAAGTTCGGCAACGGCTTCATCGCCTACAGCCTGGGCAATTTCCTGTTCGACCAGCCGCGCACGCCTGGCCTGGGCCTGTGGATCAGGATCGACAAGAAGGGGCTGATCGACGTACACGGACTGCCGCTGCGCCCCGGCGTTCACCCGGAATGGTTCGCACCGGATAAGGCCGCCGCCCAACTGCGTGGGCTGTGCCCTCTCAACAAGCCGCGCGCGACGACCTTCAGCTTCGACGCGGGGCACTACGCCGTGCGCGATACGCCGCTCAACCAGTCAGCGCTGCCGGACAACGTCTGTGCCGAACACCCGCTGACGACGCGCGAGATCGGGCGCATTGACATGAAGGGTGACGGCGAAACGGAGCGCGTGACTCTCTCAAACGGAACACTGCACGTCTTCGAGGGTGAACGCGAAGTGTATACCAGCCATCCATCCTGGCAGGTGGTCGATGCCTCGCTCGGCGACCCCAACCGGGACGGGCGCTTTGAGGTGACGATGCTGCTCTGGAAGCAGGACACGCCCGGCGCGCCCGTGACCACGCACCCGTTCATCCTGGGCTATCGGGGCGGGCAGTATAAGGTTATCTGGGGCGGGTCGGCAACACCGGCCTGGGTGCAGGCGCTTGGTGTGGCCGACGTGGACGGCGATTCACAGGATGAACTGGTGACCATCGAGCGTGACGCCGACGCCTCACCGTGTGACGAGCGTTCGCGCGTGGTCGTGATGAAGTGGAACGGTTGGGGCTTTACGCGCCAGTGGGCCAGCCACTACGGACAGTACAACGATCTGGCATTCCTCCAGCCCGAAGGGAGCAGCATACCACTGATCGTGGCGCGCTAGTCTTGCGCAGACCCGACCGCCGAGTCACGTGCGGGATTACTGCTCGAAGACGCGCACACCCTTCTTAATCACGGTATGCACCATGTTTGTGCCGAAACGATAGCCCAGGTGGCGATAGTCCGGTACGTCCCACACCACCAGATCGGCCTGTTTGCCGACCTCAACGCTGCCAATACGATCACCGCGCTCGACAGCAAAGGCGGCATTGATAGTTGAGGCGGCGAGGGCCTGCGCCACTGTCAGGTGCAGCGAGCGAGTCGCCAGCGCCAGGACAAGCTGCATATTCTCGCACCAGGCCGTGCCGGGGTTGCAGTCCGTCGCCAGCGCCAGGGCGGCGTTGGCCTCGATCAGCGCACGGGCGGGCGCAGTATTCGGCACACCCAGACCAAAGGGCGTGGCGGGCAGCAGCACCGCCATCGTTTGCGACTGGCCGAGCAGCGCCACGTCTTCGGGGCGGGTCGCCAGCAGATGATCGACGGAAGCAGCGCCCATCTCCACCGCCAGGGCCGTCGCGCCAAGCGGTACAAATTCGTCGGCGTGGACGCGCAGATGCAGCCCGGCCAACCGCGCGGCTTCAAGGATACACCGCGTCTGCTCCAGGGTGAACGCGCCCTCGTCGCAGAAAACGTCACAGTACAGCACGCCCGGCCAGTGCTCGGACTGCCAGGTGGCTGCCGCCGGGATCATCTTCTCGGCCACAAGCTGGACGTAAGCATCAGGGTCGCTGGTGTATTCCGGCGGGATGGCGTGCGCGGCGAGAAAGGTCGGCACAAGGTCAACCGGGTGTTCGGCGTCCAGCAGGGCAATGGCGTTCAGCATGTTCAGTTCGGTTTCGAGGTTCAGGCCATAGCCCGTTTTGCACTCGATGGTCGTCGTGCCATGCCTCAGCATCCGATCCAGGCGCGCCCTGGCCTGATCGATCAGGTCTTGCAACCTGGCTGCGCGGGTCTGGCGCACCGTCCGGTTGATGCCGCCACCTTCCGCCATGATTTCCTGGTAGGTTGCACCGCCCAGCCGCCGCTCGAACTCGTCGGCGCGATCCCCGGCCCAGATCAGATGGGTATGCGGATCGACAATGCCCGGCGTGACAATGCGGCCTTCCGCATCCAGAATGTCATCGGCGCGAAAACTGTCCAGCACGCTTTCGCGCGGCCCGGCGGCGACAATACTTCCGCCCTGGATCGCCACCGCCGCCCCTTCGACAAGGCCCAGGTCGCCCAGGGCGCGACCTCGCTGCGGCCCGCCAGCATGGGCAGGGATGACACATAACTGCTTGATGGTGTCGATGATCAGGTCGGCGTAGTGTGGCATATCAACAGGAATTCTATTGTGCGGCAATGTGAGATATTCTACTATTGCGAGGGGAAAGCGCTACCTGTTTATCAGGCGAAATAACAGGCGTAAGTCACTTACCAATAATTCACTCACCAGACGTGGCTGTGTCGTGCAGGCGGAGCAATGTAGCACGCCTGTTCCAATTTGTCAAGGGGGAATTGCATGGCAATCTCGTATTCGGCGCTGTCCGACTTTACCGTTGCGGACGTGGTCGATATTGCCCGGAACGGCGGACGCCTGCGCCTGCTGGACGCGCGCCGAACGTATGCCCACGACGAGCTGCTCCGCCTGAAACGTATTCAGCAAAGCGCCGAGTGGGTGCAGTCCGCGATGCGCGAGATCGAAGAGGCGGCCAGCGAAGGGCGGGAAGCAACAGCGTATTACGGGATCAACACGGGCTTTGGCGATAACGCGGGCCGGGCGGCCTTCAAGCACGTGTCCGAGGCGGAATGGTTGAGCCGGAAAGTGTTGATCAGCCACACCGTTGGCGTCGGGCCACATCTGCCCGAAGACGTGGTGCGCGCGGCCCTGTTGATCCGCATTATCAGCCTGGCGCGGGGTTATTCGGGCGTTCGCGCCGAAGTGCTGAATGCACTGATCGCCATGCTCAATAAGCGCGTATTCCCGGCGGTGCCCTCCCAGGGGTCGCTCGGTTCGAGCGGCGATCTGGCTCCACTGGCCCATCTGGTGATCCCGGTCAGCGCGCTGCTGCCTGGCGAAGACCCCTCACAGCCCGGTGTCACGGGTTATTGTTACTGGAACGGCGAACTGGTGAGCGGGGCCGAAGCGATGGAAGCGGCAGGCATCACCCCCGTCCGGCTTGGGGCAAAGGAAGGCGTGGCGCTGATCAACGGCACGGCGTTCAGCACGGCCATCGGGGTGCTGGCGCTGCACGACGCACAGCAGTTGGTTGCGGCGGCGCAGATCGCGGTGGCGATGACGGTGGAAGCGATGCGCGGCTTCCGTGATGCATTCCTGCCGTACATCAACCGACTGCGCAACGAGGCACAGGCGAAGGTAGCGGCGGCCATCCTGGATCACCTGGAAGGCAGCACGCTGGTACGCGGCGCGGCCAACGTCGATCTGCCCGGAAGCGACGGCCCACCGCAAGACCCGTACAGCATCCGGTGTGTGCCCGCCGTGCTGGGCGCGGTGGCGAATACGCTGGCGCACGTGGAAGCCACGCTCAACGCCGAACTGCAAGCCGTGACGGATAACCCGCTGGTCTTTGCCAGCGATGACCCCCGCGATCCCGACTACTTACCCCGCCAGACCAAAGTCATCAGCGGCGGCAATTTTCACGGCGAACCGGTGGGCTTCGTGATGGATTTCCTATCGATTGCCGTGGCCGAACTCGCCAACATCGCGGAGCGGCGCGTCTTCCTGCTGCTCGATCCCAAGCTGAACCGGGGACTGCCGCCATTCCTGATGGACGAACCGCCCGAACAAACGGGCCTGAACAGCGGCCTGATGATCGCACAGTACACAGCAGCCTCGCTGGTCAGCGAGAACAAAGCGCTGGCGCACCCGGCCAGCGTGGACAGCATCCCCAGCAGCGCCAACCGCGAGGATCACAACGCCATGTCCACCATCGCCGCCCGCAAGGCAGCGCAGATCGTCGCCAACGCGCAGCAAGTGGTCGCCATCGAACTGCTGTGTGCGGCGCAGGCACTCCGTCTCCGGCTGGAACAGATGCCCGACGCGCAGGTGGGCAAAGGTGCGCGCCGGGCGCTGGAATTCATTTATCGTCTGGAACTGGCGCCGGGCCACGTCTTCGGCGTGATCCGGCAGGACACGCCGCTGACGCCTTATGTAGCGGCGCTGGTCGAGGCCATCCAGTCCGGGGCGCTGGTGGAGTACGTGAACCGGCGTTGAGGGTGCTGATCGCGCGAGACGCAATGGCCCACGAATCTGGCGCAAAGGCAGTGCAGTTGGAGCGAGTCACCGATTTCGGACTCCGGTTAGAGGAAAGGCGGCGAATAGAACCATGTGCGATACCTGGGTAGCTATGAGAGATGCGACGCTTTCCGGGCAGGTGTTATTCGGGAAGAACAGTGACCGTCCGATATTTGACTGTCAGCCATTGGTTTTCCATGCGCGCCAGACGTGGGTTCCGGGAAGCACGCTCAAACTCGAATATGTCGATTTGCCGCAGGTCGAGGTCACTTTTGCCACGCTTGGCTCCAGCCCGTACTGGTGCTGGGGTTACGAAGAGGGCATCAACGAACATGGTGTCGTCATCGGTAACGAGGCAATTCCAACCCGGACGTTCCGTGATCTGGCCGACCAGTTCCGTCGAGGCAGGCCAGCCGAGTTGGGTTTGCTCGGCATGGATTTAATCCGGCTGGCCCTCGAACGCAGCCGCAGCGCGCCAGGCCGTAGAGGTGATGGGTGCGTTGTGATCGAGCAGTATGGGCAGTTTGGTTCCGGCGTGCCGACCAGGCCGCATGACGCGGGCGGCTACGATGGCTCGTTCATCATTGCCGACTCCGGCCAAGCGTGGATTGTGGAAGCGGTTGGTCGGCGATGGGTCGCCAGGTGCGTTGACCAGGGGACGGCTTCGATCTCGAATGAGCCGTCAACCCGGTATAGCTGGGATCTCGGCAGCCACGACGTGATCGACTACGCGGTGAACCAGGGCTGGTGGTCAGCCGACCCGGAGGGCCGCTTCGACTTTGTCCGTGCCTACATCGATGACCGCGTACCGCGCCAGGTCTCGCACCTGCGGGCGATGCGCTCCCGGCAATTGCTGGCCGAGCACCAGGGCAAGATTACGCTGCAGTGATCACTCTGTCAGCTCAAGCAGACAGCTTCATAGAAGAAGGTTCTGCTTTTAAGCAACAGCTTCTCAGGCTACGCATGAGCGACTGCGCTACGTTGACGCCTGAAGGCCCGAACGG
>Ga0070741_10001596_pt1 | contig 67618 bp, 60 predicted proteins | sample Coa_R1_4_FD_66440 | JGI IMG/M metagenome (GOLD analysis project Ga0070741, IMG submission 66440) | Surface soil microbial communities from Centralia Pennsylvania, which are recovering from an underground coalmine fire - Coalmine... | ecosystem: Environmental > Terrestrial > Soil > Unclassified ...
CCGGGCAGCAACTGCATATCGAGTTCCTGCGCGGCGCACGCCTGATCGATGCGGCAGCCCATCGCGCCGGGAAAGACGCGGCGCGCTTGTCCGACTGGGCGGGTCGGCTGTCCGACGAAGCAACACCGGAACAGGCGCGCTACACGCTCGCGCTCGATGACACGTTGGCGGGGGCCATGCGCAACTATCCCGACCCGGAAACCGTCACGCAGTGCTCGGGCGTTTTCGCGGTAACGGTCGATCCGGTGCGCGCGCGTTTCTCCAGCTGGTACGAGTTGTTCCCGCGCTCGACCTCTCCCGATCCGCAGCGCCACGGCACCTTTCGCGATTGCGAGGCGCGCTTGCCCTATGTCGCGTCGATGGGCTTCGACGTGCTCTACTTGCCGCCCATCCATCCGGTCGGCAGCACCTTTCGTAAGGGGCGGAACAACAGCACCGTCGCCGCCCCCGACGACGTGGGCAGCCCTTGGGCGATCGGCAGCGAGGAGGGCGGCCACAAGGCGATTCATCCGCAGCTCGGAACGATCGAGGATTTTCGACGCCTGCTCGACAGCGCGCGTCAGCTCGGCATCGAGCTCGCCCTCGACGTGGCGTTTCAGTGCAGCCCCGATCACCCGTACGTGGAACAGCATCCCGAGTGGTTTCAGCAGCGGCCGGACGGCACCATTCAATATGCGGAGAATCCACCCAAGAAGTATCAGGACATCTATCCGTTCTACTTCGAGACCGACGAATGGCGCGCGCTGTGGCGCGAGCTGAAGAGCGTGGTGGAGTTCTGGATCGCCGAGGGCGTGCGGATCTTCCGCGTGGACAATCCGCACACCAAGCCCTTCGACTTCTGGGAGTGGTTGATCGCCGATATCAAGGCCGCATATCCTGAAGTCATCTTCCTGTCCGAAGCCTTCACGCGGCCGAAGGTCATGCATCGGCTCGCCAAGCTCGGTTTCACGCAGTCCTACACTTACTTCAGCTGGCGCAACACCAAGCAGGAGCTGATCGAATACTTCACCGAGCTCACGCGCAGCCGTTCGCGCGAATATTTCCGGCCGAACCTGTGGCCCAACACGCCCGACATCCTGCCCGAGTATTTGCAGTTCGGCGGGCGCGCGGCGTTCATGGTGCGGCTTACGCTTGCCGCCACGCTGGGCGCGAACTACGGCATCTACGGACCGGCGTTCGAACTGATGGAGCACACGCCGCGCGAGCCCGGCTCGGAGGAGTATCTGGACTCGGAGAAATATCAGCGGCGGGTGTGGGATCTCGATCGGCCCGACAGCCTCAAGGCCTTCATCGCGCGCATCAACCGCATTCGCAACGAGAACGCCGCGCTCCAGTACGACTGGAATCTGCTGTTCCACCCGGTCGACAACGACAACCTGCTGTGCTACAGCAAACACGTGGCGACCGAGGCGCGGGAGGAAGTCGAGATCGTGCTATGCGTGGTCAATCTCGACCCGCATCATGCGCAATCGGGTTGGCTCGATCTCGACCTCGAAGCGCTCGGCCTGGACCCGCACGAGCCGTTTCAAGCGCACGACCTGTTGTCCACCGCGCGCTTTCTGTGGCATGGTCCGCGCAACTTCGTGCTGCTCGATCCTTCGCAGGGACCCGCCCACCTTCTGCGGCTGCGCAAGCGGGTGCGCACCGAGCGCGACTTCGACTATTTCTTATGACGCTGGCGCTTGCCTTTCACCCCGTCGGGCGCTCCGAAGAAGAGGAAGTCTAAACCGTGGACCGAGACAAGAACATCGAGCAAGCGATAGCGCCACGGGCTCCGTCGGCCCTCCGGCCGCCGCTTTGGTACAAAGACATCGTCATCTACGAAGCGCACGTGCGTGCGTTCTTCGACAGCAACGCCGACGGCATCGGCGACTTTCCCGGCCTCACCAGCAAGCTCGACTACATTCAGGATTTGGGCGTCGACACGATTTGGCTGCTGCCGTTTTATCCCTCGCCGGGTAAGGACGACGGTTACGACATCGCGGACTATCACAACGTACATCCGCAGTACGGCACGATGCAGGACTTCCGTCACTTCGTGCGCGAAGCGCATCGACGCGGCTTGCGTGTCATCACCGAGCTCGTCGTCAACCACACCTCCGACCAGCACGCCTGGTTCCAGGCGGCGCGGCGCGCGCCGGACGGATCGAGCAAGCGCAACTACTACGTGTGGAGCAAGGATCCCAATAAGTACAGCGGCACGCGCATCATCTTTACCGACACCGAGTCTTCTAATTGGGCATGGGATCCGGTCGCCGGCGCCTATTACTGGCATCGCTTCTTCAGCCATCAACCCGACCTCAACTTCGACAATCCGCACGTGCTCAAGGCAGTGCTGCGCACGATGCGCTATTGGCTCGACATGGGCGTCGATGGCATGCGGCTGGACGCCATTCCCTACTTAGTCGAGCGCGAAGGCACGAACAACGAAAATCTGCCCGAAACGCACGCGATCGTGAAGCAGATCCGTGCTGCGCTCGACGCCCACTACGGTGATCGCATGCTGCTCGCCGAAGCCAATCAGTGGCCGGAAGACGTGCGCGATTATTTCGGCGACGGCGACGAGTGCCATATGGCCTATCACTTCCCTCTAATGCCACGCATCTACATGGCGATCGCGCAGGAGGAACGCCATCCGATCGTCGAGATCATGCAGCAGACGCCCGACATTCCCGATGTGTGCCAGTGGGCGATTTTCTTGCGCAATCACGACGAGCTCACGCTCGAGATGGTGACCAGCCGCGAGCGCGACTACATGTATCGCATGTACGCCGCCGAGCCGCGTGCACGGATCAACCTCGGCATCCGCCGCCGCTTGGCACCCTTGCTCGAGAACGACTTCGAGCGCATCCGCCTGGTCAACAGCCTGCTGCTGTCGATGCCCGGCTCGCCGATCATCTATTATGGTGACGAGATCGGCATGGGGGACAACATCTTTCTCGGCGATCGCAACGGCGTGCGCACGCCGATGCAATGGAGCCCGGATCGCAATGCCGGCTTCTCGCGCGCCGACCCGCAACGCCTCTACTTCCCACCCATCATGGATGCGGTGTACGGCTACGAGTCGGTCAACGTCGAAGCGCAATCGCGCGATCCTTCGTCGCTGCTCAACTGGATGAAGCGCATCCTCGCGGTGCGCAAGACCACGCAGGCGTTCGGGCGCGGCACGCTCAAGTTCCTCAAGCCAGGCAATCGCAAGGTATTGGCGTACCTGCGCGAGCATGGAGAGGATGTCATCTTGTGCGTGGCGAACATGGCGCGCTCGGCCCAGCCGGTCGAGCTCGACCTCACCGCCTACCGCGGTCGGGTGCCGGTGGAGATGCTTGGGCGCACGCCGTTTCCGCCGATCGGCGATCTGCCCTACCTGCTCACCTTGTCCTCCTACGGTTTCTACTGGTTCCGCCTCACGCGCGACGCGACGGTCCCGCAGTGGCACGAGGAGCGACTCGCCCCCGAGGACCTGCCCGTGCTCGTACTGTTCGATGGTTGGAACAGCTTCTTCCGCGACCGCGTGGTGCCATGGCGCATCGCCGTTGCGGAGCGCACGCGTGCAAGCCTCGAGCAGGAGGCGCTGCCGCGATTTCTCGCCCGCCAGCGCTGGTACGCCCACAAGGGACAGGCGATCGGCCGTGCAGTGCTCGCCGATCATGCCGAGCTGCCGGGCAGCTCGGGCGACAGCTTGCTCAGCGTGTTCGAAGTCGACGGCGGCTCCGAGCGCAGCCCGTACTTTATTCCGCTCGTCCTCGCGTTCGAAGATGCGGCGGAGGAGCGCGTGCGTGCGCTACAGCCGGCAACGATTGCGCGCGTGCGCCAGCAAGCCAATGTGGGCGTGCTCGCCGATGCCTTCGCCGACGAGCAGTTCTGCCGCAACATCGTCGTCGCCATGTTCGCGGGCACGACGGTCGACACCGCGCGCGGCACGATTCGCTTCAGCCACACAGGGGTTTTCACGCCGCCCTCCAACGAGGCCTTGCGCACGCTGCCGGTGCATCATGCCACGGCGATGAGCAGCAACACCACGGTCACGCTGGGCCAGCAGTTTTTCCTCAAGGGCTATCGCCGCCTTCGCCCCGGTGTCAACCCCGAGTTGGAGATGGGTCGCTTCCTGACCAACGTCGCGCACTTCGATCACACCGTGCCGCTCGCCGGCGCGGTCGAGTATTACCGCGAAGATGGCCCCACCCATACGCTCGCGCTGCTGCAAGGCTACGTCGAGAGCCAAGGCGACGGCTGGGACTACACCGTCGACTATCTGTCGCGCTTTCTCGAGTCGCGGCGCTTGTCGGCCGAGCCGCCGCCGGAGCACGCGCACGGCGTCTACCTCGCGCTGATCCACAACCTGGGGCTACGCACCGGACAGTTGCATCGGGCGCTCGCCATGCGCAGCGGCGATCCGGCCTTCGACCCCGAGCCGATCAGTGCGCACGACCTGGCGACGTGGAAGGCGCGCGTCCATGACGAAGCAGTGTCCACGCTACAACTGCTGCAGCATCGCCTGCCCGGTCTGTCGGCACGCGCGCACGCCGCCGCCGAACGGGTGCTTGCACTTCGCGAGGAGGCGCTCGCGCGCATCCGCAATGCCGTGCCCGCGGATGTCGCGGCGGTCAAGACCCGCTATCACGGCGATTATCATCTGGGACAGGTGCTGATCAATCGCGACGACTTCATCATCACCGACTTCGAAGGCGAGCCGGGTCGCTCGCTTGAGGAGCGGCGCGCCAAGCAATCTCCGATGCGCGATGTGGCCGGCATGCTACGCTCCTTCAATTACGCGCAAGCGGCTGCACTACAGCGCGCGAGCGCCGAGCGGCCAGAGGACTACGAACGCTTGCAGCCGCTCGCCCGCCGGTGGGAGACGGAAACGCGAGGCGCGTTTCTGCAGGCCTATCAAGAAGCCACCGCGGGCGGCGTGCTGTTCCGCGATTTCGCGGATATGCTGGGGCTCATCGCGCTGTTCGAATTAGAGAAGGCGTTCTACGAAGTGCGCTACGAGCTCGACAATCGACCCGACTGGGTGGACATCCCCTTGCTCGGCATCGCGCGCCTGGCCGGTGCGGGCTGAGCGAGACCGTGGACCAGATGGACATGTTTTTCGAACCGGCGCGCGCCTTTCTGGTGCAGATCGCCGCCTACTTGCCGCGCCTGGGCATCGCCGTGGTCGTCGTCATCGCCGGTTGGCTGATCGCCAAGGCCGTGCGCTTCGCCATCCGTAAAGCGCTGCGCGCCATCAACGTCAACGTACTCACCCGACGCGCCGGTATAGACGGGTTTCTGGAACAAGGCGGCATCGACGCCGACACCGTCGATCTGTTGAGTTGGCTCGCCTATTGGGCGGTGATCCTGATGGCGCTCGTCATTGCCTTCAACGGGCTGGGGCTGGAATACATCACCGACCTGCTCACGCGCGTGCTGATGTTCGTGCCACGGCTGGTCGTTGCCGTGGTCATCCTCGCCATCGGCCTGTATTTTGCGCGCTTCGTTGCCGATGCCCTGACCGCCTACTTCCGCAACATCGAGATGCGCGACGCCGACATCCTGGGTCGGCTCGCCCAGTACGGCATCGTCGTATTCGTCGTGCTGGTTGCGCTCGATCTGCTCGACATCGGCGGCAGCATCGTTCATCACGCCTTTCTCATCCTCCTCGCCGGCGTCGTCCTCGCCTTCGCGCTGGCGTTCGGCTTGGGCGGGCAGAGCTGGGCGGCGGCCCTGCTCGAACGCTGGTGGCCCACCAAGCCGCGCGCCGGCAGAGGAGACGATCGCGATGTTAAGTAGCCCGAACGTGCTCGCCATGGTGCTCGCCGGCGGTGAGGGCACCCGGCTCGCGCCGCTCACCGCCGAGCGCTCGAAGCCTGCCGTACCGTTCGGCGGCCGCTACCGCATCGTCGATTTCGTTCTGTCCAACCTGGTGAACTCCGGCATCTTTGCCATCTATCTGCTGGTGCAATACAAGTCGCAATCGCTGATCGAGCACATCAACCGCGCGTGGGTGCTGTCGGGCACGTTGCCGGACCATTTCGTCACTGTCGTGCCTCCGCAGATGCGGCAAGGCCCGGAGTGGTTCCAGGGGACAGCGGACGCGGTGCATCAGAATCTCAACTTGATCGGCAACCACGAGCCCGCGCTCGTTGCCGTGTTCGGTGCGGATCATGTGTACCGGATGGACATCTGCCAGATGGTCGACTTCCACCGCGCGCGCGATGCTCAGGTCAGTGTCGCCGCGCTGCCGGTCCCTCGCGCCGACGCGACCGCGTTTGGCGTCATCGACTGCGAGTACGATGGGCGCATCCGCGGCTTCTTAGAAAAGCCGGCCAACCCGCCCGGCATGCCTGGCGATCCCACTCGTGCGTTCGCCTCGATGGGCAACTACTTGTTCGACACCGACGTGCTGATCGGCGCGCTGCGCGAGGCCAACCTGCGCGGCGAGCACGATTTCGGCAAGCACGTGCTGCCGCGGCTGATTGGCGATCACCGTGTCTACGCTTACGATTTCGCGACCAATCGTATTCCTGGACTACACGACTGCGAAGAGCCCGCGTATTGGCGCGATGTCGGGACGATCGATGCTTACTTCGCCGCGAATCAGGACGTGCTCGGCAAGCAACCCCGCTTCGATTTGTTCAACGCGCAGTGGCTGGTGCGCTCGAGCAACTACCAAGGCCCGAGCAGCCGAGTGATCGACGGCAGCGTGCGCAACAGCAGCCTGGGCGCCGGCACGCGCATCTTCGGCGGCTCGATTCGCAACTCGATTCTGCGCCGAGAAGTGGTGGTGGAACCCGACGTCGAGATCGAGGACTCCATCATCATGGACTACACCGTGATCCGCCGAGGCAGCCGGCTGCGCCGCACGATCGTAGATCGCTTCAACCAGATCGAAGCCAACACGCACATCGGCTACGACCTTGACGGGGACCGCCGGCGCTGGCATGTCTCGCCGGCGGGTATCGTCGTGCTTGCGCGCGGCGATCCGGCGCGCCTGGCGACGGTCTAGGCACCTTCCCTCGAGAAGGCGGCGAATCGATCCAAGCCGGCACTCGCTTTGCCAAAGGCTGTAGTCGTTGCCGGACATTATGCGCACTGCGACCGCGCGCATCCGACGCACTCCTCCGAGATGGTTATCCCATGAGCAAACCGATCACCGCCGTATGGCCCGGCAGTCCCTATCCGCGCGGGGCGACCTGGGACGGCGAAGGCGTCAACTTCGCCCTTTTCTCGGCGCATGCCGAGAAGGTGGAGCTGTGCATTTTCGATCCGTCCGGGCGCCGCGAGCTGCAACGCATCGAACTGCGCGAGCACACCGAGGAGATTTGGCACAGCTACCTGCCCGAGGCGCGGCCGGGTCTGTTGTACGGCTATCGCGTCTACGGGCCTTACCGACCCGAGGAGGGCCATCGCTTCAATCCGCACAAGCTGCTGATCGAGCCGTATGCCAAGCATCTCGAAGGCGCGCTGAAGTGGAGCGATGCCCATTTTGGATATCGCATCGGCAGTCGACGCGACGATCTTTCGATGGATCGCCGCGACAACGCAGCCGGCATGCCCAAATGCAGAGTGATCGATCCCGCGTTCACCTGGGGTGACGACCGGCCGCCGCGTATCCCTTGGAACGACACGGTGATCTACGAAGTGCACGTGCGCGGCTTCACGATGCTTCATCCCGAGGTGCCCGAGGCGCTACGCGGCACCTATGCGGGGCTCGCCACCGCGCCCATCGTCGATCACTTCAAACGGCTGGGCATCACGACGGTGGAACTGATGCCCGTGCACAGCTTCATCGACGATCGCCATTTGATTCAGCGCGGGCTGCGCAACTATTGGGGCTACAACTCGATCGGCTTCTTCGCGCCGGAATCGCGCTACTCGGCCACCGGTCGTATCAGCGAATTCAAGACGATGGTGAAGACGCTGCATTCGGCAGGGCTCGAAGTCATTCTCGACGTGGTCTACAACCACACGGCCGAGGGTAATCACATGGGGCCGACGTTGTCTTTCCGCGGCGTCGACAACGCCTCCTTCTATCGCTTGGTGCCGGACAACCCGCGTTATTACATGGACTTCACCGGTACCGGCAACACGTTGAACCTCACCCATCCACGCGTACTGCAGCTGCTGATGGATTCCCTGCGCTATTGGGTGCAGGAAATGCACGTGGACGGATTCCGCTTCGATCTGGCATCGACCTTGGCGCGTGAGCTGTACGACGTGGATCGACTCGGCACGTTCTTCGACGTTATTTCGCAAGACCCGGTGCTGTCGCAAGTGAAGCTGATCGCCGAGCCGTGGGACGTGGGTGCGGGAGGCTATCAAGTGGGCAACTTCCCGCCGGGCTGGGCCGAGTGGAACGACAAGTACCGCGACACCATGCGCGCCTACTGGAAAGGGGACGGCGGCTTGATCGGCGAGTTCGCGCGCCGGCTGACCGGGTCGAGCGATCTCTACCAAGGCAGCGGGCGCACGCCGTTCGCGAGCATCAACTTCATCACCGCGCACGATGGCTTCACCTTGCGAGATCTCGTGAGCTACAACGACAAGCACAACGAGGCCAACCAGGAAGGCAACCAGGACGGCCATTCGAACAATCTGTCCTGGAATTGCGGCGTCGAAGGCCCTACCGACGACCCCGAGGTCAACGAGCTGCGGGATCGGCAGACGCGCAACTTCATTGCGACCTTATTGCTCTCCCAAGGCGTACCCATGCTGCTCGCGGCAGACGAATTCGCACGCACCCAGGGCGGTAACAACAACGCCTACTGTCAGGACAACGAGATCTCGTGGGTCGACTGGAGCTTGCCGCAACATCACGCCGAGCTGATCCGCTTCGTCCAGCGCATGATCGCGATTCGACGGCAGCATCCGGTGTTCTGCAGGCGGCGCTTTTTCCAAGGTCGCCCGATCCGCGGCAGCGTCAAAGACATCCTCTGGCTCAATCCCGAGGGCAGCGAGATGGCGGACGCGGAATGGACGCAATCGTTCGCGCGCAGCCTCGCCGTCTACCTGGCGGGAGACTCACTCGAGGAAACCGATCGTCGCGGACATCCTTTGCGCGACGACAACTTTCTACTGCTGCTCAACGCCCATCACGACACCATCGAGTTCCTGTTGCCCGAAATCCATCCGGGATCGGTATGGGAGGTGCTGCTCGATACATCCTTCGCACACGGACTCACGCCGGACGGCAAGTTCGCCAGCGGCACGCGCTACGGCGTGCAAGGTCGAGCGCTTGCGCTGTTGATCGAACTGACGCCCGAATCGCCGACCTAAGACACGATAAGCACCGCAGAGGGGACAGCGGGAATCGGACATCGATCGTCGATCGATTGCCATCTGTCACGCCATCGCGTTCGTCACGCACCTGTCCTGGTCTGTTCGCCAAACGCTCACGACCCAAACGCCCAAAGACCTTCCGCCGACATGCTTCTCCTAGGATGAAACGCTCACACGCAATGCCCTTCGGGGCACAACTACGCGCAGACGGGAGCACGCGTTTCCGGCTCTGGGCGCCGACCGCACAGCGGGTCGAACTTTGGCTGGAGCGCCGCGGCGAGCGCGCGCTCATCGAGACGCCCGAGATCGGGGCGGGCTGGCGTGAGGTGGACGTCACCGGCGCGCAGGTGGGCGAGCTGTACCGCTATCGTATCGACGGCGAATTGTTCGTGCCCGATCCCGCCTCACGCTTCAATCCGCAGGATGTCGGCGGACCGAGCATGGTGGTGGATCCAAAGGCTTTCGAATGGACTGACGACGACTGGCGCGGACGACCTTGGCATGAAGCGATCCTCTACGAATTGCATGTCGGGACGTTCACGCCCGAGGGCACTTACGAAGCTGCGCAAGCGAAGCTCGATCATCTGGTCGAGCTGGGGGTGAGCGCGATCGAGCTCATGCCGATCGCTGATTTCCCGGGCCAGCACAACTGGGGTTACGACGGCGTGCTGCCCTTCGCACCCGAGGCGCGTTACGGCACGCCGGAAGCGCTCAAGTCTTTCATCTGCGCCGCGCACGCGCGCAACCTCATGGTGCTGCTCGACGTCGTCTACAACCATTTCGGCCCGCAAGGCAACTACCTGCATCGCTACGCGGGGCAATTCTTCACCGAGCGGCATAAGACGCCTTGGGGCGCGGCGATCAACTTCGACAGCCCCGGCAGCGAGGTGGTGCGCGAGTTCTACGTGCACAACGCCTTGTACTGGATCGACGAGTACCATCTCGACGGCTTGCGCTTCGACGCAGTCCACGCGATCAAGGACGACAGCACGCCGCACGTTCTCAACGTCATCGCGCAAGCCGTGCGCAGCCGAACGGCCGGTAGCCGGCCCGTCCACTTGATCCTCGAAAACGACGACAACGAAGCGCGTTATCTCGGTGTGGCGCGTGACGATCTCTACGATGCGCAGTGGAACGACGATGTCCATCACTGCCTGCACGTGCTTCTCACCGGCGAGCGCGACGGCTACTACAGCGATTACGCGCCGCCGCAAGCCGACCCGCGCCGCCTGCTCGGACGCGCACTCGTCGAAGGCTATGCGTATCAGGGCGATCCATCGGCGTATCGTCACGGTGCGCGGCGCGGGGAGCGCAGCGACGCGTTGCCGACCACCTGCTTCGTGGATTTTCTGCAGAACCACGATCAGATCGGCAACCGCGCAATGGGGGAGCGCATCGGCAAGCTGGCGCCGGCTCCGGCCCTGCGCGCGGGCGTCGCGATGCTGCTGCTCTCGCCCCATATTCCGATGCTGTTCATGGGCGAGGAATGGAATGCCGACCAGCCATTCCTGTTCTTCTGCGACTTCGATATCGAGCTCGCCGCTTTGGTACGCGAGGGCCGACGCGGCGAGTTCGCGCGCTTCGAGCGCTTCCGCGATGAAACCGCGCGCCTGCTGATCCCCGACCCTTGCGCAGTGGAGACCTTCGAGCGCTCGCGTCTGGACTGGGGCGAGCTGACTCGGGAGCCGCATGCAAGCTGGTTCGCGCTTTACCGCCAACTGCTCGCCGTGCGGCATCGCGAGATCCTTCCGCGGCTGGCCGGCACGCGAGGCGAGACTTACAGCGTGGGCAACCAGGGCGAGCTGTGCGCGAGCTGGAGGATGGGCGATGGCAGCCGCTTGCAGCTATGCGCCAACTTGCAGGACGTTGCCATCAAGAGCGCCCGTCGCGTGCCCGGGCGCCTGCTGTTCACCACGCACGCCGAGTTCGGCGCCGTGCTCACCGGCAGCGACATTCCCGCTTGGAATGTGACCTGGTCGCTGGAGCAGACCGGTGACTGACGGCGGCCCGCTGGACAAGCTGGCCGCTGCGCTGGGCGTCGAGCCAGGCTACGAAGACATCTGGCACACCTGGCACCCGACACCGCCCGAAGCGATGCGCGCGGTGCTCGCATGCATGGAACAAGACGTCGGCGACGCGCGCGCAATTGCCGCTTCGCTTGCCGGTGCGCAGCGCACGCGTTGGCAGGAGATCTTGCCGCCGGCCATCGTGCGTCGCGCCGGCGCGCCCGACCAAGTCACGCTGCTGCGACTGCCGTGCGCGCGCTCCGATGCGAAGTTTGCTCTGCGCCTGTCGTTGGAGACAGGCGAAGCGCAAGAGCACGAGATCGACCTCGCTCGCCTACCGGGCGTCGAGCAAATCGAGATCGACGGCGAGCGCTTTATCGCCTGGTCGCTGCCGCTGCCCCCTGCCGCACCCGGCTATCACCGCCTGTCGATCCACGCGGACTCCCAATGCTTGTGCGACGTCCTCTACGTATGTGCGCCGGATCGCTGCTATACGCCCGATGCGATCGCAGCGGACTCACGCGTGTGGGGCGCGGCGGTACAACTGTACGCCGTGCGCTCCGAGCGCAACTGGGGCATGGGCGATCTCACCGATCTGCGCGTGTTGATGGAGCAATGGGGTGCCCGCGGCGCCGACGTCATCGCGCTCAACCCGCTGCACACGCTCTTCCTCGACCACCCCGAGCACGCCAGCCCTTACAGTCCATCCTCGCGGCTGTTCCTCAACCCGCTCTATCTCGACGTGGAGCGCATCGAAGACTTCGCACAGAGCGAGGAGGCGCGCGAGCTGGTCGGCTCGGTTCAATTCCAAGCGACGCTGCAGGCGCTGCGCACGACCGAGTTGGTCGACTATCGAGGCGTTGCCGACGCGAAGCTGCGCGTGCTCGCGCTGCTGTATTCCAGTTTTCAGCTGCGCCACCTTGCGCGCAACAGCGCACGCGCACGTGCATTCCGCGCCTTCCAGAAGCGCGAAGGACCGGCGCTGCGACAGCAAGCACTGTTCGAAGCATTGCAGGCGCATTTGCAGCGAGAAGATCCGTCAGTCTGGGGCTGGCCGGCTTGGCCGGCGCGCTATCGCGATCCTCGCGGTGAAGCAGTGCTGACGTTCGAGCGGCAACATCTCGATCGGGTGGAGTTCTTCGAGTACTTGCAGTGGCAAGCCGATCGCCAGCTGCAAGCCGCCGGCGCACGCGCATTGGAGCTCGGATTGGGCATCGGCGTATACGGCGATCTCGCGGTTTCGATCGATCGTGGCGGTGGCGAAGCGTGGAGCAACCAGAGCCTCTACGCGCTGCAGGCGAGCATCGGCGCGCCGCCCGATGAGTTCAACATGAGCGGGCAGAACTGGGGGCTTCCTCCGATCAATCCGCATCGGCTGCGCGCCGCCGCCTATGCGCCGTTCATTGCAATGCTGCGGCGGAATATGCACCACTTAGGGGCGCTGCGCATCGACCACGTCATGGGGCTGATGCGCTTGTATTGGATTCCCCAAGGCGCATCCGCCGCCCAAGGCGCTTATGTGCGTTATCCCATGGACGATCTGCTCGGCATTCTCGCCCTGGAGAGTCAGCGCAATCGCTGCATGGTGATCGGCGAAGACCTGGGCACCGTGCCCGATGAAGTTCGCGAGGCGCTGCAGACGCGCGGCGTGCTGTCCTATCGGCTGCTGTTCTTCGAGCGCGACGACAAAGGCTTCTACAAAGCACCCGATGAGTACCCGGCTCAGGCCTTGGTGGCCGCCTCGACGCACGATTTGCCGACGCTGGCCGGGTTCTGGGAAGGGCGCGATGTCACGATCCGCCACGAGCTCGGGCTGTTCCCGTCCGAGGAAGCACGGCAGGAGCAGGTGGTTCTGCGTGCGCAGGCGCGCGCGAAGCTGCTCCTCATGCTCGAGCGTGAACAGTTGCTGCCCTCCGGTGCGACCGCCGACCCGCAATCGGTGCCGGCGATGACGCCCGAGTTGAGCCGTGCCTTACACGTCTTTCTTGCACGCACGCCTTCGAAAGTGATGCTCGTGCAGTCGGAAGACGTGTTCGGCGTGGTCGATCAAATCAACATGCCGGCCACGACCGATAAGCATCCGAACTGGCAGCGCAAACTGCCGCTGAGCTTGGAGCGCTGGCCGCAAGACGATCGTTTCGTCGATCTGTGCGCGGCGCTACGCCAGGTGCGCGGGGGCTCGCACCCTCGCACACGAGAACAGGGCGTCAAGCGCACCGCCATCGTTCCGCGTGCCACTTATCGTTTGCAGCTCAACCGCGACTTCACACTGCGTAGCGCCACCGCGCTGGTGCCCTATCTGGCGAGACTGGGCGTGAGCCACGTCTACTGCTCGCCCTATCTGCGCGCGCGCCCCGGCAGCACGCACGGCTACGACATCGTCGATCACAACAGCATCAATCCCGAGATCGGTGACGAAGCCGATCTCGAGCGCTTCGTCGCGACGCTGCGTGAACATGGCATGGGGCAAATCCTCGACGTCGTACCCAATCACATGGGTGTGATGGGCTCGGACAACGCCTGGTGGCTCGACGTGTTGGAGAATGGCCCCGCTTCGATCTACGCCGACTTCTTCGACATCGACTGGCAGCCGCTCCACAGCACGCTCGCCGGCCGTGTGCTCATCCCCGTGCTCGGCGATCACTATGGGGTCATGCTCGAGAGCGGCGATCTGAAGCTTGCCTTCGACGAGACCCAAGGTAGCTTCAGCATCTGGTACTTCGCGCATCGTTTCCCGATCGATCCAGCCACTTATCCGACTATCCTCGAGCGCGCCCTGCGCCTTGCGCCCACGCAGTCGCTCACGAGCGTGGCACGCGACGAACTGGAGAGCCTTTCAGCCGCGTTCGCTCACTTGCCGCCGCAGTCCAGCACGAGCACCACGGCGCGCAGCGAGCGCAATCGCGACAAAGAAGCGCACAAGCGACGACTGGCTTCGCTCATTCGCGACTCCGAATCGCTCGCGCAGGGCGTGGCCGCAGCGGTCGGTGCGCTCAACGGCACACCCGGCAACGCGGCGAGTTTCGACGCGCTGCATGCGCTGATCGAGCAGCAGGCCTATCGGTTGGCGTACTGGCGCGTCGCTTCGGATGAGATCAACTACCGGCGCTTCTTCGACATCAATGATCTGGCCGCTTTACGCATGGAGGACGAAGTCGTGTTCGAGGCGACCCATCGACGCGTGCTGGAGTGGTTGCGCGAAGGCAAGATCGACGGCTTGCGCATCGACCATCCCGACGGACTCTACGACCCCAAGCAGTATTTCTGGCGGCTGCAGGAGCATTACGCATTGGAGGTCGGCGCCACCGAGGTGCTACGCGGGGACAACAAGGACTGGCCGCTCTATCTGTTGGCCGAAAAGATCACCGCGCCGCACGAGCGCCTGCCGCGGGATTGGCCGCTTTACGGGACCACCGGCTACGACTTCGCGAATCTCGTCAACGGCCTGTTCGTCGATCACCGCGCACGCAGCAAGATGCAGCGGATCTACCGCACGTTTACCGGCGATACGGACGGTTGGGACGACGTCACCTACCAGGCCAAGCGCTTGATCATGCGCATGGCATTGGCGAGCGAGCTCAACGTGCTCACCAATCGACTGCTGCGGCTCGCGCGCAGCGATCGGCGTACGCGCGATTTCACTCACAACATTTTGCGCAATGCGCTGGCCGAGGTCGTCGCCTGTTTCCCGGTTTATCGCACCTACGTCGCCGGATCGGTATCCGACAGCGACCGTCGCGACATCGAGTGGGCGGTGGGACAAGCGCGCCGGCGCAGCCGCACCGCCGACGCCAGCGTGTTCGACTTCGTGCTGCGGGTGCTGGAGGCCAGACCCACGGACGGGGCACCAGTCGACATGGCAGCCGAAATGATGAGGTTCACCGCCAAGCTGCAGCAGTTTACCGCGCCGGTGACAGCAAAAGGCGTGGAAGACACGGCCTTCTATCGCCACTTCCCATTGGCATCCCTCAACGAGGTGGGTGGCGGCCCCGAGCAGTTCGGCATCAGCGTGAAGGCGTTTCACACCATCATGCAACGCAACGCACGCGAATGGCCGCACACCATGCTTGCCACCTCGACCCACGACACCAAACGCTCCGAGGATGTGCGCCTGCGTATCGATGCACTATCCGAGATGCCCGGCAGCTGGCGGCTCACCTTGCGTCATTGGAAGCGCCTGAACCGCCGCGCCAAGCGCGAAGTCGATGGCGAGATGGCCCCTTCGAGCCGCGACGAATATCTGCTCTACCAGACGCTGCTCGGTAGCATCCCGATCGAACCGAGTGAAGCGCCAAGCGCGCGATCTCGCCCCACCTCCTCGGGGGAAGAAGCCGCCGGAGCGACGGGACCGATGCCCCGGCAACCGTCTTCTTCGCGCGACCCCGCCATGGTGGAGACACCAAGCCAGCACGCGAGAGCGGCGGCGCAATCGGCTGCCCTCGCTGCAGCAGCCCACACCGATGAGGTCGCCACGCGCGATCGCCCCGCACCCCGAACTCCAGACGGCGCAAGCAGACCGAGTCGGCCAAGCCTCGACAGCGGTGCGACGGCGCCCGAAGTCGTCAGCGGACAGCAAGCGGCATGGGGTCAAGCGCAGCTGGACGACTACCGCATGCGCATTCAGCGCTATATGCTCAAAGCCGTGCGCGAAGCGAAAGTGCACACCAGCTGGGTGAACATCAACGAACCCTACGAGAAGGCGCTAGAGGACTTCCTCGCCACTTTGCTCGGCCGCGCCCATGACAATCCCTTCCTCAATGACTTGATCGCGCGCGCTCGCCCCCTCGCGCAATGGGGCATGCTGAGCAGCTTGTCGCAGACCTTGATCAAGCTCACCGCGCCCGGCGTGCCGGATATCTACCGCGGTACCGAGACGCTCGATCTGTCGCTCGTCGATCCCGACAATCGGCGCGCGGTGGATTACGAACGGCTCGACAGTTGGCTGACCCAACTGCAGGAGCAGGAGGAGTCGCCTCGCGCGTTACTGTCGCGATTGATCGACAACATCGAGGACGGACGCGCGAAGCTGTTCGTCGCGTGGAAGTTGCTGGAGCTTCGCCGCCAGCATCCGCAGTTGTTCGCACAGGGCAGCTATGCGCCGGTGGTGGTAAGCGGCGATCAGGCCGAGCATATCTGCGCGTATCTGCGCGAACACCGCTCACAGCGTGCGCTGATCGTCGCGCCTCGCCTATTCGCCAGCCTGCCGCAGGCGGATCGATCGGCCCCGCTCGGCGCAGCTGTTTGGGGCAGCACTGCGCTGCGGGTGGAGCGCGCGGCGCGATGGACCGAGTTGTTCAGCGGCGACAGCATCACCGCAAGCGACGAAGATCGCATCGAAGTCGCGAGGATCTTGACGCACTTCCCCATCGCCCTGCTGTATACCCACCCAGACAACGGTTGATCGTCGGCGGCTCGTTGCGCCCTGTCGACACGACACTCACGAGGCACGCTGCTCTTTTTCTTGCGCTTTTGTCGCGCCGTTCGTGCTTGGGCGCGCATTACGGCAAGAAACCGCAAGGGCGCTCGCGCAGCGAAGCAGGCACGCCGTCTGCCCTGTCACTGGAGCCAGGCGTGTACGACGGGGACGATCGTTAGCGCCCCGGCGATGCGCGGGCGAAGAATGCCTTACACCGTTCGATCGAATTCAAGATCCACCGAGCGCATGCAGCCTGGCAGAAAAAGCGAAGGAGACCTCTTTGTCCACGCTGCCCATGCCGCGCACGCTTTCCCCCGCCGCGCCCAGCCTCATGCACTTGCGCGCACGTGCTGCGCAGGCGCGCGCCATCACCTCTGAAACGAATCGGATCCTAAGCGCCGGGCGAAACTGCTGGCGAATCGAACGGGCGCACCGTGTCGAGTGGTTGATCGACGCCCAGAGCTACTTCCGCGCATTTCGCGAAGCGGTCAAGCGCGCGACAACGAGCGTTTTCATCGTTGCCTGGGACATCGATAGCCGTACCCGCTTGCTCGCCGAGGACCCGCACGACGGTTGGCCGATCACGCTGGGCGACTTGTTGCACGCGGCCGTCACACGCGAGCCGCGCCTGCAGGTCTACATCCTCGATTGGGATTTCGCGATGCTCTACGCCACGGATCGCGAGTTCATGCCCGATCATGCACTGGGGTGGCGCAAGCATCCGCGCTTGCGTTTTCAGTACGACGGCGAGCATCCCGTAGGCGGTTCGCATCACCAAAAGATCGTCGTCATCGACGACGAAGTTGCCTTCGTCGGCGGGTTGGACGTCACCGCGGCACGCTGGGACACGCCCGAGCATCGGCCGCGTGACCGGCGTCGGGTTTCTCCACGCGGCGACTATCCGCCCTTCCACGACGTTCAGATCATGGTGGACGGCGACGCCGCGCGTGCGCTGGGCGAGTTGGCGCGCGAGCGCTGGCAGCGTATTACTGGACGTGCAGTGCGCTTGCGCCCGCTGCGTGGTGCGCCAGACCCGTGGCCGCTCTGCGTAGCGCCTTCGCTCTACGATGTCGATGTCGCCATCGCGCGCACCCAACCGGGCTATCACAACATGCCCGAGGTGCAGGAGGTGAAGCAGCTCTATCTCGACGCGATCGCCGCCGCGCGCCGCAGCATCTACATCGAGAATCAATACTTGACTGCTCCCGCGGTGGGCGACGCCCTCGTGCAACGGCTGTCCGAACCCCACGGCCCCGAGATCGTCGTCCTTTCGCGGCTGCGTGGCGGCGGCTGGCTCGAGGAAAACACGATGAGTGCGCTGCGCGTGCATATGCTGCGACGCTTGCGGGCCGCCGACCGTTACGGTCGCCTTCGCGTCTACTACCCGCATCAAGAGGGTCTCGGTGAGCAATGCATCAATCTGCACAGCAAGCTGATGGTGGTGGACGATCGCTTCGCCCGTATCGGATCGGCCAACCTGAACAACCGCTCGATGGGCTATGACACCGAGTGCGATCTCGCAATCGAAGCGTCCGAGCTGCGCGTGGCGACAGAAATCGCGCACCTGCGCAATCGCCTGCTCGCCGAGCATTTGGATGTCGAGCCGGAGGACATCGAGCGCAGCATCGATCAGCACGGCGGTTCCCTGATCGCCGGGATCGAGGCTCTACGAGGGCGTGGGCGCACCCTGATGCCGCTCGAGCCTGCACCCGACGCGCAGCCCCTGGCGCTCGATCCCTCGGTCATCGATCCGGAGCGACCGGTCGAACCCGATGTGCTGGCCGCCCAGCTGGTGCCGGTGACCCATCGTCCGGTCGCTGCGCGCCGCGTCGTGGCGGGCGCGCTGCTGTTGCTCGGGATCGCCGCGCTCGCAGCCGCGTGGCGCTGGACGCCACTCGCCGAATGGCTCAATTTGACTTCGCTCTCGGAGTTGATCGGCGACCTGAGACAGGAGCCGCTCGCGCCCGCGCTGGTGCTCGGAAGCTACGTGGTCGCCTCCTCGATTGCGATTCCAATCACGCTCGTCATCATCGCCACGGCGATCGTGTTCGGCCCGTTGACCGCGTTGGTTTACGCGCTGATCGGCTCGCTGCTCGGCGGCACTTTGATGTTTTGGGTCGGCCGCGTGGTCGGGCAGGATATGGTCCATCGTCTCGCCGGACCGCGGTTCACGCGTTTGTCGCGCAAGCTCGCCCAGCGCGGGCTGCTGGCGATCATCGCCGTACGCATCATTCCGGTCGCGCCCTTCACGATCGTCAATCTCGCGGCAGGCGCCTCACTCGTAGCCTTGCGCGATTTTCTGCTCGGCACGCTGCTGGGCATGCTGCCGGGAACGCTCGCCATCACGCTGTTTTCCGATCGTGTCGTCGCAGTCGTGCGCAACCCCTCCACGATCACCGTCGCCGCACTACTGGCCGCCAGCGCGGCGATTCTGCTGGCCGCCTTTGCCTTGCGCGGCTGGCTCGCGCGGCGCATCGCACCGGTGCGCGCCGCGCAACAGCGGCCTGCTCCGCTCTAGTCCATGACGGTCCGCGTAGTCACCTACAATGTCCATGGCTGCGTAGGACGCGACGGCCGATACGACCCGGAACGGGTGATCAAAGTGCTGCGGCACGTCGACGGCGACGTCATCGCGCTACAGGAGTTGCAATGGGACCCGAGGGAAGCGCTGCACCTGCTCGAGGACTTCGCGCACCGATTGCATTACCGGCCCATCGCCGGGCCGACGTTGCTGCGCAAGACCGGCCATTACGGCAATGCCCTGCTCACGCGGCTTCCACTGAAACGCGCGGTTCGATTCGACCTCACGTTCGAGCGCCACGAGCCGCGAGGCGCCATCGAAGCGCTGCTGCAGGGCCCACAAGCGCCACTGCGCGTGATCGCCACGCATCTCGGGCTGCGTCCTGCCGAGCGCCGCGCGCAGATGCGTCGCATTTTGCGTCACCTGGAGCACGATCACTGCCACTTGACTGTGCTGATGGGCGACCTCAACGAGTGGTTTTTGTGGGGAAGGCCGCTGCGTTGGCTACGCGCGTGGTTCGGTCACATGCCCGCACCCGCCAGCTTTCCCTCTTCGCTGCCGGTATTTGCGCTGGATCGCATTTGGGTGCGCCCGCGCGAGCGACTGCTGCGTCTATCGGTCCATAACCGGGGCTGCGCGAGCGTCGCCTCCGATCACCTGCCGGTGATGGCCGAGTTGCGGGCATAGGACCGCGCCGTTGCGTATGATGGCGTCAATGTGATCGGGCAAGGCATTGGAGGGTAACGCAATGAGTCTGCGCAGCATTCTGATCGTCGTGGTGCTGGTCCTGCTGGTGGCTTTCGCCGCCGTGAACTGGACTGCGTTCAACACGCCCATGCATCTGTCTCTGCTGGTCGCGACGATCGAAGCTCCCCTCGGGCTGATCATGCTGTTCGTAACGGCGCTGCTCGCGCTGCTGTTCCTCTTCTATATCGTCTATTTGCAGACCTCGGTGCTGCTCGATGCCCGCCGCAATGCGAAGGAGCTGCAGTCGCAACGCGAGTTGGCCGACCGAGCGGAAGCGTCGCGTTTCACCGACCTGCGCAACTACTTGGAGCAAGAGCTCAACGCTCTGCGCGTGGCCAACCAGGCAACCGGCGATGCGATCGCCGCGCGGGTCGAGCTGGCGGAGCGCACGCTGCGTGACGAATTGGAGCAAACCGCCAATTCGCTATCGGCTTACATCGGCGAGCTCGAGGACCGGCTCGAGCACGGCCAGCGGCAATCGTGATGCCGTGAAAGCGGCAGTCGAGATCGACGACTTCAACGGCGCGTGAGCATCAGGCCGGCCACTAGCCCGAGCGCCGCGCCCATCACCAAACCTGCACTGGCAGTCGCGTAAGGATGATCCATGGCGGCGCGGTTCACGCTGCGCAAGGCGGACCGCGTCCCGTGCAGCATGCTGTGTTCGAGCTCCTCCAAGTCCGCTTGCGTGCGCCGCAGCTGCTTCTCCAAGCGTCGCACCGAGGCTTGATAGCGATCGCCGCCGTCCTTTCGCACCGCTTCGATCAACTCATCGGCGCGCGCCGCGACTTGACGCAGCACCGCGGCCAACCGCTGCACGCCTTCATCTACATGTCCTGCCCGAATCATGTCCCCCCTCCGCTGCCTACTCGTGTAAATCCTGCTCTCATCGCTCTCGCTCACTCGTTGCAGCATACTGCAGTTGCTCGGTATCCGCCTGTCCTCTTAGAGCGACAGCGTCGAGCAACGCACATTCCCGTACGATGCGTCGATGCCAAAGAAAAAATCTCGACAACCGAACGGCGTAGACCGCGATCTGATCGAGACTTGCCACAGCAAGGCGATCGACTTGCTCAAAGCCAACGATGGCCCGCATGGGATGCTCGCCGCTGCGCCGCATCGGCGTGCGCGGGCTCGCGGCTATACGGCAGTGTTCGGGCGTGACGCGGCGATTTGCGCGATCGGCATGGCGCTGTCGGGTGACATGCAGCTGCTGCGGCGTGCCTCACGCGGCTTGCGCACGCTCGCACGACACCAGGCGCCCAACGGTCAGCTGCCCAAGTTCGTCGATGCCGACGGCCAAGAATCGGACTTCTGGTACCTGGGGTGCATCGATGCCACCCTGTGGTGGTTGATCGCAATCGAGTTCTTGGATCGCGCCGCCGGCACGTCGCTGCGTAGCGAGTTTCGCAAGGAGGTCGCGCGCGCGATCGCTTGGTTGTCCTGCCAAGAGCATCAACGCTTTCATTTGGTGATGCAAGGCGAAGCGAGCGACTGGGCCGACATCATGCCGCGCTCGGGCTTCGTGCTCTACACCAACGCGCTGTGGTATCGGGTCAAACAGCTGTATCGCCTTCCGCATCGCGCCCAAACGTGGGCGTCGTTCAACCAGCTATTCCATCCCTTCTCGGCCGGGCTCGCCGAGTACCGCCGCGCGCGCTTGCTCAACGATTACGTCAAGCGTCGCGCGCGCAATCGCGACCTCTACCTGAGCTTCGTCAACTTCTCGTTCTGGGGCGAAGAAGGCGACGTCTTCGGCAACCTGCTCGCGTTGCTGTTCGGGTTGGCCGACACGGCCGCGGCCCACCACGTGCTGCGCGCCTTGCTCGCCGCCAGGGTGAACGAGCCGTATCCGGTGCGCGTAGTGTGTCAGCCGATTCGGCAGAACGATCCGCTTTGGCGCGATTACATGCATCGCCACCGCCAGAACCTCGCCTGGCAATATCACAATGGCGGCATATGGCCCTTCGTCGGCGGCTTCTGGGTGAGCGCGCTCGCGCAGTGGATGCCTGCGCTGGCCGAACGCGAGCTCGAAAAGCTCGCGCGTGCGAACGCGCTCGGCAATTGGCAATTCACCGAATGGCTGCACGGCAAGACGTTGCAGGCGCGCGGAATGCCGGAACAGTCGTGGAACGCCGCCGCCTTTCTGCTCGCGCACGGCGCGGTCCACCGCATCGGTGCGTCCAACCGCTGATGCGACCTAGTCGAACGGCAGCATCAATTCGCACGTATGCGCATTTCGTGCGCGACCAGACGGCCCCGTATCAGACTCGCGCAGTAGTTCTTCAGCAGCCTCAATGGCGATCTTCCCCCGCCGTCGCGCTCCCATCGTCTTCCTTGACCGACAAGGCGACCGCCTCCAGGTACGACACGATGACGTCGTCGCCTTCCTGCACCGCCGAGAGATCCGAACGATTGCGCGCACGCAACCACAGATCCTCTCCGTTGTCGGCGTTGATGCGCAAGCGGTCGCGTTTGGCGTCGATTTCGGTGACTTTGCCGGTCACCTGCGCAGGCTCTAGGCTTTGCTGCGCCGGTGGCGGCTGCGGCGTTGGGCGCGCGGACGGATCGGTGTTCACTTTGAACTTCGGCACCGCGCCGGCCTTTGCGATGGAGAGGAGCACCGCCTCCACGTAGCGCACGTTCACTTTGGATCCTTTCGCCAGCTCGTCGAAATTGCGCAACTCCGCGCCAGCTCGCAGCATCCAGACGCGGCCTTCCTTGTCCTTAAGCGTGAGTGTGCGCGTCTCCCGATCGACCGACTGGATCTCGCCGCGTGTCGTCGCGCTACTGCGCGCGGTAGCCGACACGTCCGACGAGGGTTGTGAAGCTGCCGGACCTGGCGCAACGTCCCGGCGTCCCGCTTCGTCTTGTTGGGCGAGTGCGCCATGACCAAGCAGCATGGCAGCCATCAACGCGGCCAGTGGCAATAGCGATTGCATTCTTGCCCTCCTTTATCGGTTGCGCGTTCGAGACTCGCGCAGCCTCCGTCATAAAAGAGGATTCGGGCAATGCGCGTTCCCGATCGTCGCCCGCGTGGAGCGTGCCGCCCGCATCGCGCGCTGCAAAAGACAGGATGCAACTCGCATCGGCTACGCAGAGGCGAGCAGCATTTTCGCCAATTGCGTCAGCTTGCGGTCCTCGATGCCGTGTTCGGCGAGCGAAGCCGCGGTGCTCAGCAGATAGTCACGGCAAGAGCCGTAGTGCCCGTGCGCGCGCCCGATGACTTCGAGAATGCGCTCGTCGCTCATCCGCCCCGCGTAGCCTGGCTTGCTTCGATCGACGATAAACGCGATCGCACGCCGCACGCCTTGCGGAGTCTGCAGTTTCATCCAGCGCGGGCAATACGTGCCGGCGATCATCTCTCGACGCCAGATCAGATTCATCTCGTCCGCGAGAGTCGACTCGTCCAGGCGATATGCGAATCCGATGCAAGATCCACCCCGATCCAAGCCGAGCACTAGCCCGGGCACCTCCGGTGTTCCGCGGTTCACGCGCGACCACAGATAGAAGCCGCGGTGATAACCGGACAGCCGTGCGACGATGCGTTGAGTGAAGTGGAACGTCGGATTCCAGATCAGCGAGCCGTAGGCGAAGATCCACACCGGCTGCTGGGGGTCGCGGGCCGCGAGCAGCTCGGAGATCGACTGTGCGAGGGCTTCGTCGGAGAGCAAAAGGTGTCCGCGGCCGGCAGCACGTACGGCGTTGCGGACACCATCTTCGACGAGCACGTCGCGACCCACTCTGCTCATCGCCCAGTCAACCGTAAGTCGCCTCGAAACGCCTCGGCGCGATCCACTACAACGCAGCGGCAATCGCCCGACCCATGTCCTCGGTGCTGGCCTTCCCACCGACTTCGGGCGTGCGCGGGCCGTCGACGAGGCATTTCTCGATCGCGCGCACGATGGCCGCAGCGGCGTCGGGATGACCGAGGTGATCGAGCATCATCGCGCCCGACCAGATCTGACCGACCGGGTTGGCGATCTTCTTCCCGTAGATGTCCGGCGCAGAGCCGTGCACCGGCTCGAACAGCGAAGGGAATGTGCGCTCGGGATTGATGTTCGCGGAAGGTGCTACGCCGATCGTTCCAGCGGTGGCCGGGCCGATGTCGGACAGGATGTCGCCGAACAGGTTCGACGCGACGATGACGTCGAAGCGCTGCGGGTTGAGGACCATCTGGATCGTCAAGCCATCGATGTGGTACTGGCTCGTTTTAACCTGGGGGTAGTTCTTCGCCATCGCGGCGAAGCGCTCGTCCCAATACGGCATCGTGATCGCGATGCCGTTCGACTTGGTTGCCGAAGTGACTTCCTTGCGCGTGCGCTTCATGGCCAATTCGAAAGCGTACTTCATGATGCGATCGACGCCCTTGCGGGTGAAGATCGACTGCTGCATCGCCATCTCGCGCTCGGTGCCTTCGAACAAGCGCCCGCCCACGGCGGAGTACTCGCCCTCGGTGTTCTCACGCACGACGAAATAATCGATGTCGCCGACCTTGCGGTTCGCAAGCGGACAAGGAATCCCGGGCATCAATCGCACCGGCCGCAGGTTGACGTACTGATCGAAGCCCTTGCGGAATTTCATCAGCGAATCCCACAGCGAGACGTGATCGGGCACGCGCGCGGGCCAGCCCGTCGCGCCGAAATAGATACAGTCGTGCGAGCCGATCTGGTCGCGCCAATCGGGTGGCATCCAATAGCCGTGCTTGTCGTAGTTGTCGCAACTCCAATCGAAGTGATCGAAGCGCAGGTCGATGCCGAACTTGCGCGCGGCGGCGTCGAGCACGCGCACGCCTTCGGGCATCACTTCCTTGCCGATGCCGTCACCCGCGATGACGGCGATTCTGTATCTGGTCATGGTTGGTCCTAGGTCGGGGGCTGGAGGTTTAGGCTGGGTAAAGATTGAAACGCTACGACCTTACGGATGCAAGCGGAAGAGGGATCATCAAGGAAATCTTTCGGAGTTTGGCGCCAGCGCGTTCTCTGTTGCCTTCGTCCGGCATCGAGGCGAAATCGCATCGACACCGGATCGCCCCGTTCCTAGTCCCTAGTCCCCAGTGCTTAGTCCCTAGTCCCCAGTCCCTAGTCCCTAGTCCCCAGCCCTGCCTTCCAGGTTCACACCCAGACTGCGCGCGGTGTCCAGCAGCGAGCCCCAGGTCTCGCGCGGCAGCGGCACGCCTTCGGCCAAGCGCTTCTTGCGCATGCGCGCTTCCGGCTCGCCCGGTAGCAAAGTCTCGCTCGCCGGCGGTGCGGCTTTCGCCGCCTTCACGAAGTCGATGTAGCGCAGCGTCTCGGCCGGGAACATTCCGCTCGGGTCGATGCGCGCGGCATCGATGTAGATCGAGAACATGCCGTTCGCAAACGGGCGACCGGGTGTGGCGCAGCCGTTGCCGGTGAGCGCACCGCCCAGCAGCTCGCACATGAGGGCGAGACCCGATCCCTTGTGATCGCCGAACGCGCGCAACGCGCCCTTGCCGACCTTGATGTCGCGCTTGCCGCTCGCGCGGTAATCGCCGTACAGCAGCGTTGCATCGTCGCTCGCCTGGCCGGCCGGGCCGATCAACGCGTCCTTGGGAATCGGCTTGCCGCCTTGGCTGGCGACCAGCACCTTGCCTTCGGCAACGAGCGACGTTGCGAAGTCGAGCACCACCGGTTCGCGTCCGGGCACCGGCACGCCCACGCAATACGGCGCGGTGGAAAAGCGCCGCTCGTAGCTCCCGAACGGGGCGACCAAGATGCTGCCTGCGGCGTTGACGAAGTGCACCGAGACGAGGCCTTCCTCGGCAGCCATCTCGGCCCAGTCCGCGACGCGACCGATGTGTCCGGCGTTGCGCAAGCCCACCGCCGACAAGCCCATCGCTTTGCATTTGTCGATGCCGATCTTCACCGCCTGCGGCGCGACCGTCTGACCGAAGCCGAACTTGCCGTCCACCACCGCCATGACGGGCGTTTCGGTCACGATCTCGATCTCTCGGTCTGCGACCATCAAGCCGTCGTGCTTCATCTGAATGTAACGCGGCACGCGAACGACCCCGTGGCTGTCATGGCCCGCCAAATTCGCCTTTACCAGATGCACGGCGATGCGTTGCGATTCGGCAGCCGAACATCCGGCTGCAACGAAGACCTGCGCGACCAGGCGCTCGAGATCGGCGGCTCCAATCATCACTTGCTCAGCACTCATTGTTTCCGTAGCCCGTTCGTGGGATGCCGCATTTTAGTGCATCGCGAAAAAGGGAACGCAGCGGTTCGTTATGGAGAGCCCCTCGGTAGTTTGACTTATGATGCAGACTTCGACCACTCGAGCGCAGCGCGATCGACACGCGCGGCGCGCGACCACTGCCAGGAGGGAAAGGGGACATGCGCGAAAATACGATCAAAACCATCTGGAAGAGCGGCGGTGCGGTGATCAACGGCTGGCTCGGCATTCCCAGTTCCGTCGCTGCAGAGAACATGGCGCAGGCGCAATGGGACAGCCTCACGGTCGATCTTCAGCACGGCTTGGTCGACTACCAGACCGCCGTGACGATGCTGCAGGCGATCAGCACGACAGCGACGATCCCGCTGGCGCGCGTCCCCTGGATGGAGCCGGGCATCATCATGAAGCTGCTCGATGCCGGCGCTTACGGCATCATCTGCCCGATGATCAACTCGCGGGCGGAGTGCGAGGCCTTCGTCGGCGCCTGCCGCTATGCTCCTGCCGGCTATCGCAGTTTCGGCCCCGTGCGCGCCGGCTGGTACGGCGGAGCCGATTACTACGCGCATGCAAACAACACCGTGCTCGCGATCGCGATGATCGAAACGAAGCAAGCGGTCGAGCGCATCGACGAGATCCTCACCGTACCGGGACTCGACGGGCTGTACGTCGGCCCCAACGATCTTGCCATCACGCTCGGTTGCGGGCCCTCGGGTGTGCCGACCGACAAAACGGTGCTCGACGCGATCAAGACAATCGCCGCGGCGGGCAAGCGGTATGGCATACCGTCCGGCATTCACTGCGGCTCGACTCAGATGGCGAAGGAGATGATCGCGATCGGATATCAGTTCGTGACGCTGCTCGCGGACAACGCCTTCCTCGCCGCCGCGGCGAAGAGTGCGGTGAACGAGATGCGCACAGGCAGCGCCGGGCCGAAGGCACAGGGAAGTTACTGAATGCGATAGCTGTCGAGGATTTTTACAACACCGTAGTTTTCGTACACGCTTTTCGTCGCAACCCATTGAATGTGAAGTCTTATCACGTTTGGCGTTGAATTTGCTTTCCTTGCACACGCACAAGAACCATGTTCTCGGCTCGACCGGGACGCCAACGAGGAGGAGGTCATAATGAAAGCCCGCGTCATCGTAGCTGCCGCTGCCACCTTGCTGCTCTCGATCGGCAGCGCATCCGCGAACGTCGTGTCCGGAAACTTGTGGAGAGTACCGGAGGCAACCTCCCAGAATGCAATTCCCGCCAACGTTCCAGCCACCGCCCCCGACGTTACCTTCGACGTCAATTCGCCCCTGAACTTCAGTGGGAACGGTGCCACCATCGGAGCGTGGCTCGCGAGCGGGGGAGCATTCAACCTCGTCGAGAACACCGCAGGCACCCTCTCGTCGTTGATGGACAATGGAACGCAGGGAACCCTCCTGCAGTTTACCGGTGTCGTGTCGGTCACCAATGGGCAGACCTTCACGGTCACACATGACGACGGTCTGACGCTGATCATCGGCGGCATCGACTTGGGCTTCAACCCCGGCCCCACGGCCCCTGTAGTATCGGTCGCGATGTATACCGGGCCGACCGGGACCTTCCCCTTCCAGCTCGTCTACGGAGAATGCTGTGGTGGTCCGGCCGTGCTGCAGGTTGCCCTTCCGTTCAGCAACACGGCTATCCCGGAGCCCGGCACCATTGCCCTGCTCGGTCTCGTTGCGCTGGGCGCTGCCGGTTTCGCACGCAGGCGAGTTTGCTGAGCCTCCGAGCCCGCTAAACAAAAACCCCGCTGAGGCGGGGTTTTTGTTTGTCGACGCCTCTGGATGCGGAGAACGGCTGCCCATCACTGCTCGATCGCAAGAGCAAACATCTCGCGCCTACGCATTGGATCGCTTACGCGGTGCAGTAAAATCAGCGGTCACTTTCCGGCCGCGACTCCATTCATGTCTTCCCTTCCCAAGCCTTCGCCCGCCAGTGGTGAGGGGCACGCCACGAACTTCATTCGCAACATCATCGAGGCCGATCTCGCGGCACACCGATACGAAGGGCGCAGGTGGGCAGGTCACCCCGGCCCGGCGTCGGTGCAAGCGGCAGCACCGCCCGATCCGGCGAAGATCCGCACGCGCTTTCCACCCGAGCCGAACGGCTATCTGCACATCGGCCACGCCAAGTCGATCTGCCTGAACTTCGGTCTAGCGCGTGACTATGGCGGTGTATGCCACCTGCGTTTCGACGACACCAATCCGGTCAAGGAGGAGACCGAGTATGTCGAGTCGATTCTCGATGCGGTGCACTGGCTCGGCTTCGATTGGGGCCAAAACCTCTATCACGCCTCGGATTATTTCGGTTATCTCTACGAGTTCGCCGAAGCGTTGATCCGCGCCGGGTTTGCCTACGTGGACAGCTTGAGCGCCGAGCAGATGCGCGACTATCGCGGCACGCTGACCGAGCCCGGACGCAACAGCCCCTATCGCGAGCGCAGCGTCGAGGAGAACCTCGCCCTGTTCCGCCGCATGCGCGCCGGCGAGTTCCCCGACGGCGCGCACGTGCTGCGGCTGAAGATCGACATGGCCTCGCCTAACATCAATCTGCGCGATCCAGTCGCTTATCGCATTCGACATGCGCATCACCACCGGACCGGCGACGCTTGGCCGATTTACCCAAGCTATGACTTCGCACATGGCGTATCCGATGCGCTCGAAAACATCACACACTCGATCTGTACATTGGAGTTCGAAGATCATCGGCCGCTGTACAACTGGATCAACGAGCGCCTGGCCGACCTGGACCTGTTACAGCGGCCGCTACCGCAGCAGTACGAGTTCGCGCGTTTGAATCTGACTTACGTCGTGCTCTCCAAGCGCAAGCTCATTCAGCTCGTCGAGGAAAAGCATGTGGAAGGATGGGACGATCCGCGCATGCCCACTCTGGTCGGCGCGCGTCGCCGCGGTTATACGCCGGAAGGCTTCCGCCTGTTCGCCGAGCGCATTGGCGTATCGAAAGCCGATTCGTGGATCGACTACCCCGTGCTCGAAGACGCCATGCGAGACGACCTCAACGAGCGCGCACCACGGCGCATCGCAGTGCTCGATCCGCTCAAGCTGATCATCGACAACTACCCAGCTGATGGCAGCGAGGCATGCGAAGCGCCGAACCACCCCCAGAAGCCCGAGTGGGGCAAGCGCGCGATTCCTTTTTCGCGCGAGCTGTGGATCGAGCGCGAGGATTTCAGCGAGACGCCGCCGAAAGGCTATTTCCGGCTCTTTCCCGGCAACACCGTGCGGCTGCGCTACGGCTTCGTCGTCAAGTGCATCGGGGCGGAGAAAGATGCCAGCGGCAAAGTCACTGCCGTGCACTGCGAGTACTTCCCCGATTCCAAATCCGGCACGCCGGGGGCGGATGCCTATAAGGTGAAGGGCAACATCCACTGGGTGTGCGCAAAGGCGAGCTTTCCGGCCGAAGTGCGCTTGTACGATCGCTTGTTCAAGGTACCGCATCCCGGATCGGGCGATCGCGATTTTCTGGATGATCTCAATCCGGATGCGAAGAAGGTCATCAGGGCACATCTGGAGCCGTCGCTACGCGACGCGAAGCCCGAGGATCGGTTCCAGTTCGAGCGCCACGGCTACTTCGTGGCCGATCGCAAGGACTCGCAGCCGGGCGAGCCGGTATTCAATCGGGCCGTGACCTTGCGCGATTCGTGGGGCAAGGGGTCGGCTTAGCTGCCGCACACCAAACCTCGGCTTCCAGGCGGCGCCCCCTCCCGCTGTCGTGCTATCCTTCGCGCCGTTCAGGTGCCCCCGTGGCAGTTCTTGCCAAGGGGATAATCGGGAAGCAGGTGCGCGTTCAGGGAAGTTTTTCCGGACAGCAACTCCTGCACTGCCCCCGCAGCGGTAGGTAGATCGCCGGCGCGTCGAAATGCCACTGTGATCGTCGATCACGGGAAGGCGATGCGCTCCTCTCTACGAGTCCGAAGACCGGCCTGAATCCACGTCGAGAAGAACCGCGGGGTGCGCGTTCGGGCTCTTTCATTCGGCCTGCCCCCCTGCTCGTCTCAGTTCGTCGTGCGATGGAAACGCGCGTGCGACGGGCACGCGCTGACAACGGGAGGAGGATTCGCTTCGATGAAGTCCCATGAGACTGCCGCGACGCTCGCGCTCGCCTTGTTGCCTTTGAGCGCGCACACGCAGGACGCTACGGGGGTCACGGAACCCGTGGTGGTCACTGCGACCCGTACGCCGCAAAGCCTGGAAACAACGATACGTCCGGTCGATATCGTTTCCGCCGAGCAAATCCGCGATTCCGGCCAGCAGACATTGACGGAGTTGCTTCAGTCGCGCAGCAACGTCCAGGTGGCAAGCACGGGTGGCTTCGGCCAGCCCGCGAGCGTCTTCATCCGCGGTGCGAACGCCAACCACACCTTGGTGCTGCTCGACGGCATTCGCGTCAACGATCCGCTTTCGAGCCTGACCTCGTTCGAGAATCTGCGCGGCAACCAGTTCTCCCGCATCGAATTGGTGCCCGGACCGTTGAGCAGTTTGTATGGCTCGGAGGCGGTAGGCGGTGTCGTGCAGCTGTTCACGTATCGCTGGCCGTTAGCGCCGCGCGTGCAGGGCTCGATCGGCTACGGCACTTACGACACCACGGAGGTCTATGGCGGCGTGAGCGCGGGGCGGGATAACACCGGAATCAGCGTCAATGCCGGTTATCTGCAAAGCGGCGGCTTTTCCGCAACCAACGCGAGCGAGCCGTTCGGCGCGTTCAACCCCGACCGCGACCCCCATCGCAACCGCAACTTGTCCGCAAGCCTGGTGCATCGCCTCGCACCGGATCAGGAGATCGGAGCAAGCGCTTTCTACACCGACGGCAGCACGCACTTCGACGCCAGCCCCACCACCGATGACATCAACCGGCAGCGCATTGGCGTGTTTTCGGCCTATACGCGCAACAAGCTCAGCGACCGGTGGACCAGCCTTCTACGCATGGGCGTCGCGCAGGATCAACTGAGCACGCAAGGCTTCTTCCCTGGCCGCATCGCTTCGCGTCAAACGCAACTCACCTGGCAGAACGACTTCGCCACCGATGTCGGAACCTTCATCGGCGGCGCCGAGTATCTGCGCCAGCAGGCGCGCGGCAAGAACGATTTCGCGGTCGATCAACGTGAGATCTATTCTGCTTTTGCCGGCTATACAGGCGAATTCGATCGGCATATCCTGCAAGCGAGCCTGCGCCACGACCGCAACAGTCAGTTCGGATCCGAGACAACCGGCGCTGCGGGTTATGCCTATCGACTCACCGAGCACGTGCGCTTGCGCGCGAGCGCGGGCACCGCCTTTCACGCACCGACGTTCAACGATTTGTACTTCCCTTTCTTCGGCAATCCGGATCTGCAACCGGAGAAGAGTCGAAGCTGGGAGATCGGGGCGGACTTGCTGAGCGGCCGTCAGCGCTTGGGACTCACGTACTTCGAGAATCGCATTCTCGATCTCATCGCGCTGCAAGCGCCGACGTTCCAGCCGTTCAATGTGAGCCGAGCGCGCATTCGCGGCCTCGAGCTCAGCTACCAGGCCGAACTCGCTGGCCTGGAAATCGAGGCACACGCTACCCTGCAGGATCCGCGCAACGTCCAGACGGACAAGCTTCTGCAGCGCCGGGCCCGCGTGTTCGGCAATCTGGCGCTGGCAAAAACAATCGGACGTTGGCGAGCCGGCGCCGAGCTGGTTGGTGCAGGTAGCCGCTTCGATTCGAACAACGAAAACCCGGCGAGCAAGCTCGACGCTTATGCAATCCTCAATCTGCTGGCGAGCTACCGGTTCGCGCGCGACCTTTCCCTCGACCTACGGTGGAACAACGTGGCGAACACCCATTACGAGCTGGTGAAAGGATTCAACACGCCCGGCAGCAACGTCTTCGTTGCGCTGCGCTATTTGCTGCCCCAGTGAAGTTTGCGACGATGACCGCGGTCGAGCAAGGCCACCTTAGCTCGGTTGGACGGCGAGCGGTGCGCAGTGCGTGCTACCATCCAGTGGCCAGACCGGAATACAGGTTGCAGCGCAGCCGGTCTGCGCGTTTCGCCATCGCTCTCGTCGAATGCATTCGCCTTTCATCCGTGCCCTGCTCGTCTGCGCCGCACTGTGCGTCGGCAGTTGGTCGGCAGTTGGTCTGCTGCTGCAGCGGAGCCGCAGCTCGCACCACCCCTTACGGCCACGCTGCTCGATGGCAGCCGCTTCAGCCTAAGTGCGCACAGCGGCAAGGTCGTGCTGGTGAACTTTTGGGCGAGCTGGTGCGCGCCGTGCCGTGAGGAAATGCCGGCAATCGACAGCTTCTATCGTAAGCGATCAATAAACCACGTTCTTGCGAAAGAAGCGTGGGGGTGATCAAGTTATTGCGGTGCTTGGGTGAAGTGCCAGGGCAACAGCGCTTCGTAGTCCTCAGCGCTGCGCGCAGAAGGCAGGCGCGTAAACAGCCACACCAGATAGCGATACGGATCGCGCCGATTGGCTTTGGCCGTTTCGATCAGTGAATACAGATTGGCGCTGGCCGTGGCGCCGGCCACCGTGTCGCTGAACAGCCAATTGCGGCGGCCGATCACAAAGGGACGAATCGCATTTTCGGTGAGGTTATTATCCAGCGGGTAGCGCGCGTCATCGACAAAGCGGGTGAGCTTTGGCCACTGCCCGGCTAGGTAGTGCAGCGCCTTGCCAAGCAAACTGTTGGGCAGCACGCGGTGCAGATGCCGCTGCAGCAGCGCCTCGATGTGGGCGAGCGCTACGCGGCTGTGCTCTTGGCGCAACTCGCTGTGTTGTACGAGGTTGAGCTGATGCTCACGTGCGCGCTGCTCGATGGCATAGAGCTCAGCGATGGCGGCGACGAACTGGGTGGCCGGTTGCTCGGCTGAGCGCGCGGCTTTGGGCAGTGCGGCTTCGGCTTCGACAAAGCCGCGGCGCGCGTGCGCCCAGCAGCCAAGGTGCAGCAGCTGATTGCTGTGCGCGATGCAGTCGTAGACCTCATAGCCATCGCTCAGTAACACCGTGCCTTTGGCGATGCCGGCATACAAGCGTTGCGCGGCCTGGGCGCTGCGCGAGGGCTCGTAAGCAAACAGCCGGATCGGCGGCCCGCTGCCGGCGATGCCGCTCACCTGCACCCATAGATAGCTCTTGCGCTGGGCCGCGCGGCCGGGTTCTTTCAACACTTGCAGCTCAGTCTCATCGCCAGCGATGATCGGGGCTTCGAAGAGCCGATCGCGCAGTAAATTGATGAGCGGCTGCACCGCCTGCGCCGCGCGGATCACGTTGCCAGCGAGGCTTTGGCGGTTCAAATCCCCGCCAAAGCGATTGAGCAACGCCGCCTGCCGATACAGCGGCAGCCCATCCTGATATTTCGCCGTAATGATCCAAGCGAGCGCCGCTTCGCTGAGCTGGCCTTTTGGGATCAGCCGCTCGGGCGCGGGGGCCGTGCGCAGCGTGCGCTCGCAACAGGGGCAAGCGTACTTGACTCTCTCGTGGCGCAGCACGCGAATTTGCGCCGGAATGATGTCGAGCTGCTCGGCGACTTCTACTCCGATTTCCATCAGTTGCGCCCCATCGTGCGGGCAGCAACGCTCTGCTTCGGGAAGCTCATGACGAATGACTTCTCGCGGCAGTCCCGCATCCAGGGGTTTGCGCCCACGCTTGGCGCGCTCATGCGCGGGCACGGCGATACGTTTGACGCGCGTCGGCGCTAACGCTTCGGCTTCGTTGAAGAAGAGGTCCTTCTGTTCACTGCCGCGCGCTTCGCTCTTGGCGGCGAACAAGCGGCGCTGCGCCGCGCTCAGCTGCTCTTTGTACAGATCGCGCTCGGTGCGCACCACGCGCAGCTCCGCCACGGTGGCCTCATGCGCATCGGCGAGCGCGTGGTGCTGCGCGCTCAGCTGTGTGAGTTGCGCGCGCAATCGCTCGAGCTCGTTGGGTTCGTCCTCTGTATTATTCATGTCGACGCGCATCGTCGACTTAGACCAATGCTGTTGGCAAGCGGTTCGGCGAGACGCATCAATTTATGCCGCGCGCTCGAGCTTGAGTGCGCGATGCCCGCGCAGGGCATCGATGTCCACGCCCTCGAGCAGCCAGTGCAGCTCACTGACGCTCAACTCGATCAGCGCTTGGTCGCGACGTGGCCACACGAAGCGCTCGGCTTCGAGCCGCTTCATCAACAACCAAAAGCCGTTGCGCTGCCAACCCAGCAGCTTGATGCGCGTGCGCGCCTTGTTGCGAAAGACATAGACGGCTTGCGCAAACGGATCGAGCTTCAAGCCGTGTTCCACCAAGGCGGCCAGACCATTAATGCTCTTGCGGAAATCCACCGCCTCGCGATGCACATACACGCTCAAGCGCGCATCGAGCCGGAACATGGCAATGCGACCAAGGTTAACAGTAGCGCTTCGACATCGCAGGCATCGCATTCGAGGACGATGCCGTTGGGCAGCAGTGCACGCACCGCGCGCTGGCTGCTCGGGCGCGGTTGCAATCGATGCGCAGGGCCGGCTATCACCTCCACCGGCACAAAAGCGCTCGCCCTACGGGCAGTGGCTGTTCTGGCCGCTCGGGCGGCTTTCTTCGCCGGCACATCGGGCGATTCTCGCAACTGCTTGCCAGCCCAGTACAAGCTCTTGCGATTCAACCCGTGCGCCCGCGCATATGCCGCTACCGATTGTCCGCTGGCTGCCGCCGCGTCCAAATGCCGCTTCCACCGATTCAGCGCCTGCTGGCGCCGGTCTGCTCGACTCATTTAGCACGCTCCAAACTTCCGTTACTCGAGCGCGCGACTCTATTCACTTCTACGTCAGCACACCAGGACGTGGTTTATTGATCGCTTACCTTCTATCAGCGTTACCGCGCGCGCGGACTCGAAGTGATCGCAATCAGTGTCGATGAGCCGCAGGACACTGCCAAGGTCACGCAGATTGCCAGTGCGTATCATTTTCCTGTTGCACTGGCCTCCGAGGCGCGCTACGCCGGGCTCGGTCGCATCTGGCGACTGCCGATGACGTTCGTGATCGATCGCGAAGGCAGGCTGCGCAAGGAGCTGACCGACAAGATCTCGCAAGTCAGCTTGCCCTTCTTGGAAGCTCACGTCGCCCCGCTGCTCGCACCCTGAGGTGCTGCGCGGATACAGGCGCGAGACGAACCTCCGGAGAACACGAACAAGCGGAGAACCAACAAATGGAGAAAAATTACTCCCACGCTCTCGCCGTGGTCATCGGCCTGACACTGCCGTCGTGGGCGCTGGCCAACTGCGGATCGGCCTTCTGCCTCGTCAACACCGATTGGAACGTGCAAGGGGTCTACACGGAGCCGGGTGCACGCGCAGAGTTGCGCTACGAATACCTGAAGCAGGACCGGTTGCGCTCGGGCAGCGAAAGAGTGGCTCGCGGCGAGACGCACGAGCACCACGACGAGATCTCTACCCGCAACCAGGCTTTGTTCGCGACGTTCGACTATAACTTCGCGTCGGGTTGGGGCGTGAGCGCGGTCATCCCGGTGGTGAAGCGCGACCACGAGCACATTCACAATCACCTGGGCGCGCAGATCCCTGAAGAGTGGAACTTCACCGAGCTGGCCGATGTGCGCATTACCGGCCGCTATCAGTTCTCGTTGAGCGCTCGCGATGCGCAACGCCCGCAGTTGTTCGGCGTGCTTTTCGGTGTCAAGCTGCCGACCGGCTCCACGACCGTGAAGAACGACGAGGGCGAAGAGGCCGAGCGCTCTCTGCAGCCGGGCACCGGAACGACCGATGCGATTGTCGGTGCTTACTACCACATGCAGCTACCCGCACACGGCCTGTCCTGGTTCGCGCAAGCCACTTATACCCGACCGCTCGACACCCACCACGACTTTCGCCCTGGCGAAAAAGTGAGCGCCGATATCGGGATGCGCTATCAGGCGAGCGACACGCTCGCGCTGCTGCTGCAGTTGAACACGCTATGGCGTGGCCATGACGTCGGCGAGCAAGCAGAACCGGAAGACAGCGCCGGCATCTTCGCCTTCTTGAGCCCTGGTGTCAGCCTAAGCATCGGCCGTCGGTTGCAGCTGTTCGGTCTCGTTCAGCTACCGCTCTATCAGTACGTGGAAGGTTTGCAACTCACCAGCGACTGGGGCGCGACGGCAGGAATCAGCTATCAGTTTTAGCGCGGCGCCCTTCGAACCTGCTGCGCGGTTCGGCGCTGCGGAATCGACCGGTGGCTACCGCTTGACCTCCGCGAGGAGCGTTTCGATATCCGCGCGGAACGGCTCGGCCCCGAACAACGGCGCCGCTAGCGCAGCGCCGGCGGCGGCGGATCGGATGGATCGGGCAGTTGCGAATAGCCCTGCGTGAACAGATGCGGGCCCGGTTTCAGGATGAGGGCATTGAGCCGTCGCTCGATCTGCTCGAGACTCGGGTCGGCGCCGCGAATCCATGCCATCACCGGCGTGAGCAGATCAGGCTCGACTTGCGGTTTCCAACTCAACGACGGCAAGTTGCTATGACAGGTGCGGAAGCAGCTCGAATCCTTCGTCTCCCATCGCGGTCCTAACGCGTACACGGAGGTGTAGACCAATTTCGCGTCGATCGCGGGCATCCCCTGCGTGCGCACTGCCTCGTAGAACATCCGATGCACGGCACGCCATGGTTCAATCATGGCCTTGCATTGATAATCGTAGACCAGGCTTGCACGCCGCAGCTCGCCGGCGAAGACGGGACCGGTCAGTTCTTGGGTCAGCGGCGGAAAGGATCGACCATCCAAGATATGTTCGCCGTCGGCGAGCCATACCTTTCCTTTTGAATCGCGATAGCCGAACCGCTCGGCAACCCGCATTTTCTGAATGAACGGATCATCGTCGATCCACTCGACCACGACACGGCCGACAAATGCGCCTTGCTCCGTGCCGAAGGCACGAACGGCCCAGAAGATTGCCGCGAACAGCATTGCCAGTCTGACCATGCGAGGCTCGAGCGATACGATCCACCGACACTAGCACACGCCTTTCTCGCTGCGCAAACGTAGCGCCTTATGCTTGCTGCAGGCGTTGCTGGCCGGTCCACTAACGGCCGCGGCGCTTGAAAAACTGCACCGCTCGCTCGTGCTTCTGGGCGGCCTCGAGGGTGTCGAAGGTGCCCAGGTTTCTGCGCTTGCCCGTCTTTGGATCGATCTTGCGCGAGTACAAGCGGTATTGTCCGGATTTGAGCTTCCTAATCATCGCGCATCAGCTGGCGCCAAAAGGGCGCGCAGCACCTATACGGATAGATGCCCAACGATCGGTTTTGTTCGCCGGCTGCGCGAGCCCTCAGGCCATTTCGAAGTCTTTCGCAAGGGGGGCGGCGGGATAGTGAAAGGCGACCGGGCCGTCGGGCTCGGCGTGCACGAACTGATGCACGAAGGGGTCGCTCGAGTGGAGCATCTCGGCGGGCGTACCTTGCGCCGCGATGCGACCGTCAGAGATGAAGAACGCGCGATCGACGACCTTGAGTGATTCCGATACATCGTAGGTGACGACGATCGAGGTCGCACCCAGCGCGTCGTTCAGCCGCCTGATCAGGTTGGCGATGACGTTGAGCGAAATCGGATCGAGCCCGGCGAAGGGCTCGTCGTACATGATGAGCATCGGATCCATGGCGATAGCACGTGCGAGGGCAACTCGCCGCGCCATGCCGCCCGACAGCTCGGCGGGCATCAGGCCCTGAGCGCCGCGCAGCCCGACCGCGTGCAACTTCATCACCACGAGGTCGCGCACGATGTCTTCCGACAACTGCGTGTGCTCGCGAATCGGAAAGGCGATGTTGTCGAACACGGACATGTCGCTGAACAGTCCTCCGGCCTGGAACATCATGCCCATGTGCCGGCGCAATGCGTACAGTGCCTCCGTGTCCAGTTGATGCACGATCTTGCCCGCTACGCGAACCTGGCCGCGGTTCGGCTGCAACTGTCCGCTCACCAAGCGCAACAGCGTGGTCTTGCCGCTGCCGCTGGTGCCCAGGATGCTGACCACTTCGCCGCGGCGGATGTCGAGGTTCAGCCCTTTGAGCACCGGGCGATCGCCATACGCGAAGTGGAGATCCTGGACTTCGACCAGGTTGGAATTGTCTTCTGCCATCGCGCGATTGTAGCTCGCGTCCCGATTTCCTTGAAAAATCACCCGTTCAGCTTCCGTTCAGCACCGCACCCGTAATCTTCGCGGTAAGCCAGGAGATGACCTGGATGACCACGAAGGAGATCACCATGAAAACCAATTTTGCAAAAGCTCTGCTGGCCCTTGCCCTCGTCGGTGCAGCGGGCGCAGCCAGCGCACACGATCGCGGTTGGGATCGCGGCGACCGAGGGTGGGATCGAGGCGATCGCGGCTGGCACCACGGCTGGCGTGATCAGCATCGCGATCCATGGTGCCACGAGCATCGGGCCTTCCATCGGCACGACGGTTGGCACAAGCACGGGTGGGACCGTGACTGGAGATACGACGGCTATGGCCGCAGCGACTATCGTCGCTGGAACCGTTGGGACGATGACAGCTTGACGATCATCTTCCGCAGCGGTCTGAACTGAGATACCACGATCAAGGAGCAAGGAAAATGAAGAAGATCACATTTGCCACTGCCGGCATCATGACGGTGCTGACCCCGATGGCGCTTGCCTTCGACGGCGGCAATTTCCACGACTACGCACGTGTGACCGACGTCGACCCGATCTACGAGCGCGTCAACGTGCCGCGCAAGGAGTGCTACTCCGATTACGTACCCGAGAGCCGCTACGAGCGCTCCAGCGGCAGCGTCGCCGGTCCGGTGATCGGCGGGGTGGCCGGCGGCCTGCTCGGTTCGCGCTTCGGCCGCGGCAGCGGGCGGGTCGCCTCGGCAGCGGCCGGTGCAGTCGTCGGTGCAATCGTCGGCGACCGTTTGTCCGACCGGAATCGTGGCTCGACCGAGGTGTACGAGCGCGAAGTTCGCCGCTGCCGTTCGGTCGACGATTGGGAGAAACGACTGACCGGTTATCGGGTGACCTACGAGTATGCCGGGCACGAGTACACCACTACACTGCCCTACGACCCGGGTTCGAAGCTTGCGGTGAACGTTGCCGTCACGCCGGACATCGACGACCGTCGCTACGACCGTCACGACGATCGTTGGGACCGGTGAGCGATGTCACGAACGGTTGCACGGAAGGTAAGCATCGGCGATCATCGAAACCATGGTGCCCACACCTTTGAAGCGCCTCCTTCCTGCAGCCGTGCTCGTGCTCGCGGCGTTCGTTTCGACACTGAGCCATGCGGATCGCAATCGCTGGCTACCGCGTGACGAGGGCAGGCAAGAGTTCGCTCCGGGCTCCATGCGCGACGAACGCATCTCGCTGGAGCGAGCGATCGATACCGTCCAGCGCAGCACAGGCGGGAAGGTGCTGGACGCGCGTTCGGGCAATGGCGAATATCGCATCAAGGTTCTGACCCGACGCGGCGAAGTGCGGGTGGTGTACGTCGATGCCCGCACCGGCCAGATGCGTTAGATGCGTATCCTGCTGGTCGAAGACGAGCTCGCGCTGCAGGCGCAAGTTCAACAGGCGCTCGAGGCACAGAGCTATGCAGTGGACGCCACCGCGGACGGCAAAGAAGCGCTCTATCTCGCCACCGAATATCCCTTCGATGCCGCCATCATCGACATCGGCCTGCCAGGCATCTCCGGGCTCGACGTCATCCGCCGGCTGCGTGCCCAAGGCAGCAGGCTGCCCATCCTCGTGCTGACCGCACGGGGTCAGTGGCAAGACAAGGTCGAAGGCCTGGAAGCGGGCGCCGACGACTATCTCACCAAGCCGTTTCACACCGAGGAGCTGTTGGCGCGACTGAAGGCGTTGCTGCGCCGTGCTGCCGGCGCGAACCAGGACGTGCTGCGCTGCGGGCCGCTCGCGGTCGACTTCGCGGCACAGAAAGTGATCTTGCACGACGAAGAGATCGAGCTCACCACCTTCGAATACCGCTTGCTCGAGCACCTCGCCCGCGAGCGTCACCGTGTGCTGTCGAAGGACGAGCTGGCCGCCCACCTCTATCCCCACGACGAAGAGCGCGACAGCAACGTGATCGAAGTGTTGATCGGTCGGCTGCGCCGCAAGCTCGATCCCAGCGGCTCGCTGCAACCTCTGGAGACGCTGCGCGGGCGTGGCTATCGTTTCGCGCTTCGCGATTGACCCGCGCGCCTCGTATCAATGAAACGCCGTGGCTGGTGACCAGAATGTGAAGGCAGCGCGGCGCGGCGTTTTGCGCTCGCTGAGCACGCGCGTCGCACTGAGCGCGGGCGTGGTGCTGATCATCTTTCTGGGGCTGTCTGCCTTCGCGCTGGAACGCGCGTTTCGCGACAGCGCACGCAGCGTGCGTCAAGAGCGCCTCACCGCTCAGGTTTATTTGCTGATGGCGGCGACCGAAGTGAACGCGCAGGGGGCGCTCTCGCTGGTGAACGGCCCCCCCGATCCTCGGCTCGACATGCCACGCTCGGGCTTATATGCCTATATCATGAGCGCCAACGGAGACATCGTCTGGCGCTCGAAGTCGGCGCTGTCGGCCGAGCCGCCGAAACTCGCCGCGCTGCGTCCCGGCGAACAGCGTTTCGAGCAGCAGCAAAACGACGACGGCTCGGCCTTCTTCATCGAAGGTTTCGGTGTGAGCTGGAGCACACCGGGGGGCAATTACCCCTTTACTTTCGCCGTCGCGGAGGACCTGACCGCGTTCGACGAGCAGATCGCAGTCTATCGCCGCACCCTGCTCACATGGCTGGGCGCGATGGCCGTGCTGCTGGTTGCCGTCCAGTGGCTCACCTTGCGTTGGGGGCTGCGACCGCTGCGCAAAGTGGCCGATGAGTTGGGTCGGCTCGAGCAAGGCGAGCAGAGCCAGATCACGGGCGACTATCCCACCGAGCTCAGCCGTCTGACCGACAACTTGAATCGACTGATCACGCATGAGCGCGCGCGGCAAAAGCGCTACCGCGACGCGCTCGCCGATCTCGCGCACAGTCTGAAGACGCCACTCGCGGTGCTGCGTGGTGAGTTGGGCGAACACAAGGATCGGCGGGACCCGAATACAGCGCGTGAACAGGTCGATCGCATGAACCGAATCGTCAGCTACCACTTGCAGCGCGCCTCGGCATCGGGCCAGCGGGCGCTCGCCACACCGATCGCGCTCAAGCCCGCCGTCGAGCGGCTGCTCGCTGCGCTCAGTAAGGTGCATGCGGACAAAGGCGTGAAGGCAGAGATCGACATTTCGCCCTCCGTCCGTTTCGCCGGCGATGAAGGCGATCTGACCGAGATCCTCGGCAATCTGCTGGACAACGCGTTCAAGTGGTGCGCGCGACAAGTGCGCGTGCGTGCGCGCGTCAACGGCGGGCAACTCACGCTTACCGTCGAAGACGACGGCTCCGGCATCGCACCGAGCGACGCGCAGCGTGTGCTCGAGCGGGGCGTGCGCACCGACGAGACCGTTCCCGGCCATGGCATCGGACTCGCCGTGGTGCGCGACATCGCCGAGGCGTACGAAGGCGGTGTCGAGATCGCTCGCAGCGCGCTGGGCGGTGCGGCGGTCAGCGTAACCCTGCCGGGCTTAGGGTAAGCCTTTGGTGTTTCCTGCGGCCTCAAACCGCCGCGTGCCTGCGCCCCACCAAGTAGCGCGCGCCTGCGGCACCGAACTGCTCGACATGCGGGCAGCCCGCCTCCATGACGAACACCTCTCCGCGGCGGAAGGTCCGTTCCTGGCCGTCCCATGCGAGGGTAAGCTCGCCGTCGAGCATGAGCGCACGCACGTCGAAGTCGTGCGCGTGCCGATCGTTGAACGTGTTCGCCGGGATTTCGCGCATCTGCACGTCTTCATAGCCGTCGCGCAACAGCTCGGCTTTGAAGTCTTCGAGATCCATTCCAGTCGCTCCTCTAATCGTCTTGGGTCAGATCGCCGCAAGAAACCTCAGCAACGCCGCGCGATCAGCCTTGGCCATGTTGCGGAAGGCTTCCTTCGCCGCTTCCGCTTCGCCACCATGCCACAGAATCGCTTCTTCGGCGTTGCGCGCTCGGCCGTCGTGCAGCAGCGCGCCGCTGCCGTTTACCATCTCCGATAGCCCCATGCCCCATAGCGGCGGGGTGCGCCAGTCGCGCGGGCCGGCGCGGTAGTCAGGGCGGCCGTCCGACAAACCCTCACCCATATCGTGCAACAGCAAGTCGGTGTAGGGATGGAAGGTGCGGCTGGCAAGTTGCGGGAAATCGCCAACTTTGTCGGCCGTGCGCAGCGTAGGCACATGGCATACGTCGCACTTCGCTTCATTGAACAGTCGGGCGCCGTGCCGGACGATCGGGTCGTCGACATTGCGCAGCGCGGGCACGGCCAAGGCGCGGGTCCAAAGCTCGAGCTCGTCCCAGTCGGTGATCGTGAGCTCGGGATCGTTGCCCGGCGTCTGAATGGCGCACAAGCGTTGGATCGGCGGGCAGTTCTGCGCCCGGTACAGTCGCGAGGTCAAGCCCATATCGCCGAGGGAAGCGGCTGCGATCTGCTGACGGATGCTCGGCTGATTCGCCTTCCAGCCGAAGCGCCCCAGTGCGACGTGGTCGTTCACATCATCGCGCACGTAGTTCGGGCGGCCGTTGAACCCTTGCGCCCGCTGGCTGCGGGCAATGGCGAGCAGCGTCTCCTCGCTCACCGCTTCGAGCAGGCCGAGACCATGCACCGGCTGCGCGATGCGCACCGACGTCATGACTTCATCACCAAGCGGCCCGTAAGCCAGCTTCTCGATGCGCAGCTTCGGTCGGCGCAACATCACGCGCTCGCCGTCGGCATAGTCGACCGCCAACTCCTCCCAGTCCAGATAGAGCGCGGCTTCCGGCGGGACCGGCGCGGTGTGATAGGCGAAGTCGGGAAAAGGACCGTTCAAACCCGCGTTTTGCAACTGGTCGCCATAGTTGGGGTGCGGCTTGGGGCCGCCGCGTGCATCGCTGCCAGGCAAGGAAATGCGGACCAGCATCGAGTGCAGTTGCTCGTCGGGCGCAGTCGGCGGTCGTCCACGACCGCCGCGCGTATGGCACTCGGCGCAGCTCTTGGCGATGAAGGTCGGTCCCAATCCCCACTCGAAATCGAGCGACGTTACCGCGCCCCAGATCTTGTCGAAATGCTTGCGCCCGCGCTGGAAGGCCTGCAACTGTTGGCGATCGAGGCCTGCAGCCGGCTGCAAGTAGGCGTCTTGATGTTGGCCCGTCGTGACGAACGGATCCCCCTGATCCTCATCGGCAAAGACGATCAAGCCGCTCGTCAGCGCGAATGCCAACGCGACGATCCGAATGATGCGCCGGCGCGCAACGCTCATCTCAGGGAGCGACGAAGCCGATACGGCGATGCGTACCATCGCAAAACGGCTTGCGTGCGGAGCGGCCGCATCGGCACAGCGCTGTCTCGTTTCCCCGCAGCAGCACGGTGCCGTTGGGCGAGACGACTTCGCAAGGCCCATCGAGCTTGAGCGGACCGTCCGTGCGCGTGCGAATGGCGAGCGGCGCCTCGACGGCCGGCAGCGATTCTTGGGTCGCTGTCGCAGTTCCCTCCCCGTTGGCGAAGCCGACCAGCGCATGGCTGCCATCGCAATAAGGCTTGTCGCGACTCGCACCACAGGCACAGAGCCAGACCTCCCGCGCGGCGCCGACTGCTGTGCCGTCACCGGCCTTCAATTGCAACGCGCCCGTGCAGTGGTACGGGCCGTCTGCGGTCATCGCAATACGGTTCATCGGCCCCCTTTAGCGACCCTTACTGCGCAACCCAGCCGCCATCGACCGATAACGCCGCGCCGGTAATCGAAGCCGCCGCCTCGCCACACAGAAAGACCGTCAGGGCGGCCACTTCTTCGATCTTGACGAAGCGCTTGGTCGGCTGGCGCTCCAGCATCACGTGCTGAATCACCTCGTCGCGCGGAATGCCGTGCGTCTTGGCCTGATCGTCGATCTGCTTTTCGACCAGCGGCGTCAGCACATAGCCGGGACACACCGCATTGCAGGTGATACCGCCGAGCGGAGCAGTCTCCAGCGCGACGGTTTTGGTCAAGCCCAGCAAGCCGTGCTTGGCGGCGACATAAGCCGACTTGAACGCCGAAGCGACCAGCCCGTGGGCGGAAGCGATGTTGACGATGCGGCCGAACCCGCGTCGCTTCATCGAAGGCAGCGCCGCGCGGATGGTGTGAAACGCCGACGACAGGTTGATGGCGAGGATGGCGTCCCACTTCTCGATCGGAAATTCATCAACCGGCGCGACGTGCTGAATGCCGGCGTTGTTCACCACGATGTCCAGTCGGCCGAAAGCCGACTCGGTGGCCGCGACCAGGACCTCAATCTGACGCGGGTCGCGCATGTCGGCATCGGAATACAGGGCTTTGATGCGGTGCTCGCGCTCCAATCCGGCGCGCAGCGCCTCGATCTCGCGCGCGTCTCCGAAGCCGTTGAGCATGACATTGACGCCCTCCGCCGCCAGCGCTTGCGCGATGCCCAGCCCGATACCGCTGGTCGACCCGGTGACGACCGCTGCTTTGCCCTTCAACATCCTCTGTCTCCAACACTCGATGGTTCGAGTCTAGCAGAGGCGTCAGCGGATTAGTTCTCGGCGCCCTGCGCGCCGTGGCGAACATGCTTAGTCATCGCTGCGTCGCGCGGTCTTCAGCTTCAAGCGCCGGGAAAGGCCATGCGCCAGGCGCCGAAGGAAGTTCGGATCATCTTTCTTCATGACGCGAAACGTCGAGGGCTCGAGCGCCATCACGAGCACCAAACCGGTATGGGCCACGACGAAGGCCTGACCGGGGCGCAGCACCAGATCCGTGATGCGCTCGTCCTCGGTGACCCACAGTGCGCCCGACAGGCAAAACACGCGGGTGCGCTGCGCGTCGCGCAGCACGAAGAGGCGATCGCGCCCGAGCGTGAACAGGCTTTGATCTTCAGTACCCGCAGCTTCGCTGTCGGCTTCTTGGGCAAGCGGATTGACCGAAAGGATGGAGGACGGGATCATGGCGGCGGTCTCCGATGTCATTACAGCGACTGGGAAGCCGGGCCGAATGCCTGCAACATACGCAGTTGGGACGGGTCCCGGCAGGATTCGAGGCTGCGGCGCACGGCGGCGAGCAGGACGGCGGAACAGGCAGTGCGCTTGCCGGTAGGCGACTGCGCGGCGTCGGTCGACTTTTCGACAGCTGCGCTCTGCTCCGTCGGCTGATGCAGGGCGGTGGCGAAGGCGCTTGCGAGCGTGTTGTTCTTCATGGTCGTCTCCTCTGTTCTGTTGGATGTGCGTCACGTGTTGGAGGCATCGTGCCGCGCTTCCTCGCAGACGAGAAGCAAGCCGCGCGAAGTCGCGACCGACTCCGCCGCCGGTATCAAATGGCGCTACTTTTTGGTTGTTGGGAGGAGAGCAAGATGGAGCAGAGAGCAGCGCTGGTCGATGCGCTGAAGCGGGCGCTCAAGGCCAGAGGCATCACTTACGCCCAAGTTGCCGAGGTCATGGAGCTGAGCGAGCCGAGCGTCAAGCGCATGTTCGCGAGCGGGCAGTTCACGCTCGAGCGCTTCGAGCAAGCCTGTTCACTTGCCCGCACGACGATTTCCGAGCTGGCCCGCTCGGTGGACGGCGCAAACGACGAGGTATCGCAGCTCACGCCGGAGCAGGAGCGGGCCATCATGGCCGATCGCAAGTTGCTGCTTGTGGCGCTGTGCGCGCTCAACCATCTCACTCTCGAGCAGATGGTGGACAACTACGATCTGACCAAGACCGAGTGCATCGCCCTTCTGCTCAAGCTCGACCGCATCAAATTCCTCGAGCTGTTGCCGGGCAATCGAATCAAGCTGCGCGTCACCCGCGCCTTCTCCTGGTTGCCCAACGGACCCATTCAGCAATACTTCAAGGCACGCGCGCAAGGCGAGTATTTCCAATCCCACTTCGATAAACCCGGCGAAGTGATGCTCGTCGTCAACGGCCTGCTGAGCAAGGCGTCGAGCGAAGCGCTCATTTCGAAGCTGCGCCGCACCGCCAACGAGTTCACGGAAAAGCATCACAACGAATCGCACCTTCCGTTGGGCGAGCGCCGACCGGCGAGTCTGGTGATCGCGATGCGCCCGTGGGAGTTGGAGGAGATGCGGGCGCTGCGTCGCAAGCCGGCGGCGAAGAGCAAGCGGCCGAAGGAGACATGACGATGGACCTTGGCGCAAAATAGCGTCCTCCCTCCAGAGCACGAAACCTCAGAGCAAGACCATGATTCGACGTCTTCTCATCGGCTTTCTCGCCGTCTGCTTCTGCCTTGCCGCGCTTCCCGGCCGCGGCCAGGGCGAGAAGGTGTTGCGCATCGCGCCGCATTCCAATCTCACCATTCTCGATCCGATCTGGACGACGGCCTATATCACGCGCAATCACGGCTACATGATCTACGACACCCTGTTCGGCATGGATGCCAAGGGCAAGATCCAGCCGCAGATGGTGGACAAGTGGGAGACCAGCAAGGACGGCAAAACCTGGACCTTCACCTTGCGCGACGGGCTCGCCTTCTCGGACAGCAAGCCGGTTACCAGCGAAGACGTCGTCGCCTCGCTCGCGCGCTGGGGCAAGCGCGACAGCATGGGCGAGATGCTGATGAGCTTCGTCGCCGGCATGCAGGCGGTCAATGCGAAGACGTTCACGCTCACACTGAAAGAGCCTTATGGCCTGGTGCTCGAATCGCTCGGCAAGCCTAGCTCCAACGTGCCCTTCGTCATGCCCAAGCGCGTCGCGGACACGCCTGCCGACAAGCAGATCGACGACTTCACCGGCTCGGGTCCGTTCGTCTTCAAGCGCGACGAATGGAAGCCCGGCGAAAAAGTGGTCTACGTCAAGAACGCGAACTACAAGCCGCGCAAGGAGCCGCCGAGCGGCTCGGCCGGGGGCAAGGTGGTGAAGGTCGATCGGGTCGAGTGGGTGATCATCAAGGACCCGCAAACACAAGCCAACGCGCTGGCCGCCGGTGAGATCGACATCATCGAATCGCCCGCGCACGAGCTGTATGCCGGCTTCAAGAACAACCCCAACATCCAGATTGTGGAGCCGAATCCTCTAGGCTTCGGCGCCCTGCTGCGGTTCAATCATCTGCAGCCGCCGTTCGACAACGTCAAGGTGCGTCGCGCGGCCATGGCGGCGTTGAACCAGCCGGCCTTCCTGCGTACGCAAGTGGGTGTGCCGGAGATGTATCGCACTTGTTTTTCGATCTATCCCTGCAACACGATGTACTTCACCACGGCAGGGATGGAGCTGATCGCCAAGCCGGACATGAAGCGCGCGCAACAGATGCTGAAGGAATCCGGCTACAACGGCACGCCGGTGGTGGTGATGCAACCCACCGATCTCGCCATCATCGCGAAGCTCCCCATCGTCGCCACCCAGCTGCTGCGTCAAGCGGGCTTCAAGGTCGACATGCAAGCGATGGACTGGCAAACCCTGGTCGCGCGGCGGGCGAAGAAGGATCCGCCTGCACAGGGCGGCTGGAACATCTTCATGACGATTTGGGCCTCGGTCGACGGCCTCAATGCGATTTCGATGCAAGCCGTCGCAGCGAGCTGCGAAAAAGCGTGGTTCGGTTGGCCCTGCGACGCCGAGATCGAGAAGCTGCGCGCAGCCTTCGCACGCGCGAACGACGCCGCCGCGCGCAAGCGGCTCGCCGAGCAGATTCAAGTGCGGGCCATGGAAGTCGTCACCCACGTTCCGCTGGGCGAGTACAACGCGCCGGTGGCGGCCCGCAAGAATCTGAAGGGCTTCGTTACTGGCTACTTTTTGGTGCCCTGGAACATCGAGAAGCCGTAGGCGGCGAATTCGCCTAGAGCCGAGTCAGTCCCCGAGAGATGTACCGAATCATTCGAAGTCTGCTGCCCGCCTGCCTGCCCCCGGAATGAGCGACGCTCCTCGCCGCTGAGGTGTACTCTAGGCGGCATCAACACGGTGGGAGGCGAGCCGCGTATGGTGAATTCCTACGGTCTGCTCTCCGCGCTGGAGAAATATCTACAGCAGCGCGGCGTGTCGGTCGAGCACCTCACCGTCGACCCGATGGTGATGCTGATGTTCGACTGGTTCCGGTTGGTCCCGGTCGACAAGCTCGAGCAGCGCGCATCGGCCGATGTGCTCGTCTATCGCTATGGAGGATGGTCCGAGGGGTGCGCGACCGGATTCCGGCTGAGCCTGCTCCGCAAGATCACCGAGCCGGGTGCAGAGGGCAGCGCGACCGATTGGTATGCCGGCATCACTGTGATGTTCGAACCCAGCAAGTTGGCCGAGCTTCCCGCCTACAGCGTGACGTCGGCTGATTTCAAATCGCTCGACGCCTTTCTTCAAGCGATCGAAAGCTCGCCCGCCTACAAGCAGTTGGTCTCGGCCACGCCGATGAGCGTTGGACTGGAAAGCGGCGGGTTGCGGTAGGCGCACGCCTGCAAGCCGTTGCCGCGTCAACGAGGTGTAGGCTGCGCAGTGGTTCTGTGCGCAACGACGCCACCCGGGCCAGTGCGGCGCACCCTACGGACGAGTCCCGCGGGATGTCGACAAGCATTTGCTCGGTGGTTGCCTCACACCGCTGTGAAAGCAGCACTTGCTGGCACGCCCACCCCTCGCCTAAGCTTCCCGCGGTAGGCACGACCACAATCCGCGGCAATCAACCCTTGAACTTCGTCGAATGCTTCGTTTCCTCCTCGCCCGTCTGCTCGCCACTATCCCCGTACTGCTGGTGGTAGCAGTCGTGGTCTTTCTCATCCTGCGTCTGACGCCCGGCGATCCGGCGGCAATCATCGCGGGTGACAGCGCTAGCACCGAGCAGATCGAGCAGATCCGCAGAAGCCTCGGGCTCGATCAGCCGCTGATCGAGCAGTTCGCCATCTGGGCGGGCCACGTCCTGCGTGGCGATCTCGGTCAGTCGTTCTTCTTTCGCATGTCCGTCACCGAGCTCATTAGCCAGCGCATCGAGCCGACGATTGCGCTTGCGCTGTGCACGATCATGCTGGCGGTGGCGATTGCCGTGCCGCTGGGCGTGCTCGCCGCCTGGCGCCACGGCGGATGGCTCGACCGGGCGTTGATGGGTTTCTCTACGCTGGGCTTCTCGATCCCCGTGTTCGTGCTCGGCTATCTGTTGATCTGGCTGGTCTCGCTTAGGCTCGGCTGGCTGCCGGTGCAAGGCTATCGACGCATGTCCGAAGGCTTCGTGCCCTTCATTCGCCATCTCGTCTTGCCCAGCCTCACGCTGGCGGCGATCTACATCGCGTTGATTGCACGCGTCACCCGCGCCTCGGTTTCGGAAGCGCTCACCGAGGACTACGTGCGCACGGCGCGCGCGAAGGGCTTGCCGGAGCGGCGCGTGCTGATCCGCCACGCGCTCGCCAATGCGGCGGTGCCCATTGTCACCGTGATCGGCATCGGACTCGCGCTGCTCATTGGCGGCGTCGTCGTCACCGAGAGCGTTTATGCGATCCCCGGTCTCGGCCGCCTCACCGTCGACGCCGTGCTCGCGCGCGACTTCCCCACCATTCAGGCCGTGATCCTGCTGTTCTCGGTGGCCTATGTACTGATCAACCTGGCGATCGACTTGATCTACCTGGTGCTCGACCCGCGGATCAAATACTGATCGGTTCTTCGATGGACACGCCGCTTATCGACCTCGACACGGTCGCACCCGTACGCGTTCGCACCTCGACTTGGCGCCGGCTCGAACGCAACTGGTCTGTGCGCATCGGCGCGGCGGTGCTTGCGCTGCTCGCGATTGTCGCGGTGAGCGCGCCCTGGCTCGGCACCATCGATCCGATCTTGATCGATCCGGTGAACCGCGATCTGCTGCCCGGTACGACGGCCGAGGTGATGACGCTCACCGGCGAAAGCTTCAAGCACACCTTCTGGCTGGGCAGCGACAGTTTCGGTCGCGACATCTACTCGCGAGTGCTCTATGGCGCACGCATCTCGCTGCTGGTGGGCATCACGGTGGCGATTCTGAGTCTCGCGATCGGGCTTGTCATCGGGCTGTCGGCCGGTTACGTGCGCGTGCTCGACAGCGTCGTGATGCGCATCATGGACGGGCTGATGGCGATCCCCGGCATCCTGCTCGCCATCGCGCTCGTGGCGATGTGGGGCGCATCGCTGCTCACCGTGATCGTCGCCATCACGATTCCCGACATTCCGCGCGTGGTGCGCCTGACCCGCTCGCTCGTGCTGTCGATTCGCGAGGAGCCTTACGTCGAGGCCGCGCGTGCACTGGGCACCCCGCTCGTCAAACTGCTCTACCGTCACGTGCTGCCCAACACAGTGGCGCCGCTGATTGTGCAAGGCACCTACATCTGCGCTTCGGCGATCCTCGTCGAGGCCATTCTCTCTTTCCTCGGCGTCGGTCTGCCGACCGACGTGCCGACGTGGGGCAACATCATGGCCGAGGGCCGGCTGCAGTTTCAGCAGTATCCGCACAACGTGCTCTTCCCCGGCATCTTCCTCACCCTCACCGTGCTCGCCGTCAACATGCTGGGCGACGGCCTGCGCGACACGCTGGATCCGCGCTTTTCCAAGCGGGGCGACCGGCCGTGAACAAACCGCTCCAGGACCGTCGGGCGGCGGGCAAGCGGTTCAGGGCCATCGAGCCATGAGCAAGCCCGTCCTCACCGTCGGCGCGCTCACCGTGCGCCTGCCCGCCGGTGCCGATCGCGTGCACGCGGTGGAGAACGTGAGCCTGCGATTGAACGCCGGCGAAGTGCTGTGCCTGGTGGGCGAATCGGGCTCGGGCAAGTCCATCATCGCGCAGACCATCATGGGCTTGCTGCCGAAGAATCTCCGCGCGAGCGGGGGCCATATTCTGCTCGGCGACGAGGACCTGCTGCAGGTGAGCGATGAGCGGCTGCGCGCTCTGCGCGGGGAAAAGATGGCAATGATCTTCCAGGAGCCGATGACCGCGCTCAACCCGGTCATGCGCTGCGGCGCGCAGATCGACGAGCTGCTCGCCCAGCACACCAGCATGTCTAGCGTGCAGCGGCGCGGGCGCGTTCTTGAGATGCTCGCGCACGTGCGCCTGCCCGATCCGCAGCGCATGTATCGCGCCTATCCGCATCAACTCTCCGGCGGGCAGCGCCAGCGCATCATGATCGCGATGGCGCTCATCCTCAAGCCTACGCTGCTCATCGCGGACGAGCCGACCACCGCGCTCGACGTCACGACCCAAGCCGAGATCCTCGCGCTGATGCGCGACTTGCAGCGCGAGAACGGCACCGCAGTGCTGTTCATCACGCACGACTTCGGTGTCGTAGCCGAAATCGCGGATCGGGTCAGCGTGCTGCGACTGGGCGAGCTGGTCGAATCGGGCAGCGCCGAAGACGTGCTGCGCAATCCACGGCACCCGTACACGCAAATGCTGCTCGCCGCGGTGCCACCGCTCACGCCCAAGAAGGCCCCGGTTGCCGACGACGCCCCCGATGTCATGCGCACCCGGCGCTTGCGCAAAGTGCTCAGCAGCGGCGGCTGGTTCACCACGCGACGTCATGTCATTGCTTCCGACGACGTCGAGGTGCACGTGAAGCGCGGCGAGACGCTGGGCGTGGTCGGCGAATCGGGTTCGGGGAAGTCGACGCTGGCTCGGATGCTCGCGCAACTGATCGAGCCCAGCGCTGGCGACATCGAAGTCGACGGGCAGGTGGTGACGCGGCTGCGCGGCGCGCAGGCGCACGCCTTCCGGCGCAAAGTACAAATCGTCTTCCAGGATCCGTACCGCTCGCTCAATCCACGTCGCACCGTAGGCGCCGCAATCGCGGAAGGCCCGATCAATTTCGGCGCCTCACGCAGAGAGGCATGGCGACGCGCCGAAGGACTGATGAAGCTCGTGCGGTTGTCGTCCGATGCACTGCATCGCTATCCGCACGAGTTCTCCGGCGGACAGCGCCAGCGCATCTGCATCGCTCGCGCGCTCGCGGTCGAGCCCGAGATCTTGATCGCCGACGAGGCAGTGTCCGCGCTCGATGTCTCCGTGCAGGCGCAGATTCTCGAACTGCTCGACGACATCCAGCAGCGGCTGCGCTTGACGATCGTCTTCATCACCCATGATCTTCGCGTCGCCGCGCAGATCTGCAACCGCGTGGTCGTCATGCAGCACGGCCGCGTGGTGGAGCAGGGGCCGGTCGCGCAGGTTTACCAGTCGCCGCGCGAGGCCTATACGCGCGCGTTGATCGATGCGGCGCCCGGACGCTCCTTTCTGTTCGGCGTCGCGAAATGACTTTGCCTGCGCCCCTGCTCGATTCGCATCGGGCACGACTCGCCGCTCACTTCGATGAGATCCCTCGCATGATCGCCGTTGCCGCTCGATACCTGATTTGTCATCTTCCGGTCGTGCTTTTTCTGTTTGCCGCAGCGGGTAGCGGCGCAACCGCCAAGCCCAGCGAGGAGCCGTTGCCCAATCCCATCCTCGCGCCCGGCGCGCCTTGGGCCTTCGACGGCTTCATCGTCAACGCTCCATCAGGTGAGGACTGGGCTTCGTTTTCGAAAGACATGCGCTCGGCCGAGCTCGGCAAGAAGTTCGATGATGGGCACAGCGCTGCAGTCGTTATCGTGTCTCGCCGTTACGACGACAGCATCGGCAACGAGAAGCAGCTGCTCGCGATCGTACGCCGTGAGGAATCGGCGCCGCCCGAGCCGAAATTCATGAAGCTGATGGATTTCGCCGACGAAGCCTACAGTCCGAAAGGCGCGCTATGCGCCCGTTCCAAGGCTCGCTTCGAAGATCGCCGGCCCCAGTACTCTGCGCCTGGAACGCTCGCGATACGATCGATCACTTGCGCGCGACCGGATCGCCCCGAGATCGTCGTAGCTCTGCGTTTCGCCGAACGCTTCACCGAAGACGATGGGCCCAAGCTCGGCGAGCTGGCCGAACAGTTTCTCGACGGTCTGCGTTTTGTCGTCCCGGCCGGCGCGTTGATCGCACGCGCGCGCGACGCGGTCGGTAACAAGCGAACCGAAGAAGCCGTCGCGACGCTGGCGCCCGCGGCTGCGCAGGGTGATAGCGAAGCGGCGCTGTTTCTCGGCAACATCTATCTATACGGCTCCGGTGTCGGTCAAGACCTGGATGCGGCGCGCAAGTATCTCGAGCTTGCAGCGCGCGACGGACGACGCGACGCGTTATACAACCTCGGTGCGATCTACGACAAAGGCATCGGCGTCGAACGCAACGTACAGGAGGCAATCAAATGGTTCACCCGCGCGGCGGATCAGCGCGACGCACAGGCGCAGCTGAATCTGGCGCTGTTCTACATGCATGGCGACGGCGTGCCCAAGGACCTGCGGACTGCCGAGGAGTGGTTGCGCCGCGCCGCCGGCAACGGCAACAAGCGTGCGGCGGGGATGTTGGCTTCGGGCCGATTCAAGCAGCAGTAGCATCTCCCCGGATGCGGACCGCGGGCTGCATCCGGCGATTCAAGCAGCAGCAGCATCGCCCCGGATTCCGGCCTCCGGCTGCATCCGGGCTCCGGCGCGACCCAGAAGCAGCTGGTGGCCCGGATGAAGCGCAGCGGAATCCGGGGCCAGAATTCGCATAGCCGCGCGATCCCGCGGCACGTCGGCGCGTGCTCAATCGGCCCGGCTGACCTGGACCTCCTCGAGGCGAGCACGGCGCTCGTCCTCCGGCAGCTTGGTGAGATTTTTGACATCGGCATAAAAGCGCTTGAGATCACCGCCGTCGCGTGCGAGCAAGGCTTCGAACTGCCCGACCAGTTGCGTGTAGATCGCAACCGAGGCGAGCTGCGCGTTGTTCATCGGCTGCGCGAACCACCAGTCATAACCGGCGAAGCCGCCCCACTTCGCCTTCAAGCGCACGTAATCGGCGCGCATATCATCGAACGTCTTCGCCTTCGCCACCCTCAGCGGCTGCGGATCGCCGCCCGCTTCGTACAGCCTGCCTAGGCGCTCGCGATAAGTCTCGACCAGCGCGAGAAAGTCTGCCTTGCGCTGCTGCGCGGCGGCGTAGGCGGCGCGCTGCTGCGGTGTTCCGAAGCGTTGCACCCACCGCTCCACGCCCTCGTTCTCGACCGTCACGGCGAACGACTCGTTGAACGTGGTGTCGCCCTTCGCGTAGGCGACCTGATGCGACAGCTCGTGGAAGATCAAGCGCGCGAGCTCGGTCTCCGGGTAATTGATGAACGTATTGAGGATCGGATCGTCCAACCAGCCCAGCGTCGAGTACGCCGGCACGCCTGCCACGTAGACATCGAGACCTTGCTGGCGCAGCGAATCTGCAAAGCGCTCCGCGGCGGCCTCGTCGAAATAGCCCCGATAGCCAACGCAGCCTGCGATCGGGAAGCACCACTCCTTCGGCTGAACGGAGAACTCATCGGTCGCGAACACGTTCCACACCACGTATCGACGCTTGAGATCCGCGTAACGACGGTAGCTGCCGTTATCCGGAAGGCCCAGGTCCTTGGTCGCGAACTCGCGGATTTGCCGGACATGCTCAAGTTTGACCTTGACGTCCTGACCCACATGCGGGTCATCGATGACCTCGTTGATCGGGCGCGCGCTGCGCAGCACGTTCATCTGGCCGTCGAACGCCTGCCAGTAATAGCCCAGGGTGCTGCAACCGGCACCGATTGCGACGGCGCCAAGGGCTGTCAAGAACAAGAACGAACGAAGAAAGCGTGACATGCCGAAGGCATCTAGAGGATTGTCGCAAGCTCAACTGCTCGTAGCGTCTCGCATGTCGAAACGACCCGTTTTCAGAAATACCCCCACTTGGCGGGCGACGCGCGCGGAGACAATCATGCCCGAGTGGGTCACCGGCATGACGAGATGATCGGTCAAGCCGGGCAAGCGGGTCTCCTCGACGGTCACCACACCATCGTTGGGACCTTGCAAGGTGACGAACACACAGCCCAGGCCGAAGCGCCGCGTTCCCGCGATCACGCCCACCTCGACCGGCCGGTTGATCGTCGCGGTTTGATCGCCGCGCCAATGCGGCAACGCGCGCCCGAGCAGCATCGACCATCCGCGTCGCCCAGCCAGTTGGACAGCCGCAGCACACCCGTTGCACGGACTGCCGAGCAGGACGGCCCGCCCGAGGCTGCGGATGTTCGAGCCGTGCAGCATCGTCATCACCACCAATCCCCCCAGGCTGTGACCGACGAAGTGGACGCGCGGAGAGCGGTGCGCGGCGACGAAACGCCCCAACCGCACGGCAGCTTCGTCAAGCGTCGAGCGGACCGATGGGTATGAGAAGTTTGCAGTGTCGAACCCGAGCTTTCGCAGCCGCAGCCCAAGCAGGCTGCTCGCCGCGCCGGGCATCCACAACCCGTGCACCAAGACAACCAGTTCACGCGTGTGATCGACAACGCTGCCTGTGGCCATGAAAATCGAACTTGATTGACAGACCGGAGTCGAGCGCTTCGGTTCCGCATCGTGTTGCCCGTGCTCCGCGAGAACACGAACGGCCGCCCGATGCGAGCCCGCGCGGAGGCGGACGTTTACAGCAACGACGACGAGACGATACCATCGATCACGCCATGACAGATGAGCGTAGTATGAGAACCGGGTGCTGCGCGGGCGCAAGTGTCAGTGCAGTTGCAATTGTCAGGAGGACGAAAATGGACACCACCACGAAGGACAAGCTCATGGACGATCTTCGCACGGTTGCAGCCGATGTGGAGGAGTTGCTGCGCGCGACGGCAGGCCAGACCGGCGAGCGCGTCGCCGAAGCCCGTGCGCGCGCCGAGGAGTCGTTGCGGGCGGCACGGGTAAGACTCGAGGAGACTGGCGCTGAGCTCGCCTCGCGCGCCAGAGAAGCGGCGAGCAGAACCGATCGCTACGTGCACGACAAGCCGTGGCAGTCGATGGGAGTGGCCGCGGCCATGGCCTTCCTGGTCGGCTATCTCATCGGTCGCCGCTGACCGAGCGTAGAACACGAGGCGCACGCGGGTGGAGCAGCAACCGAACGAACGGCGTACAGCGGGACTGATCGGATCGGTCAGCGCCTTGCTGCGATCGCTGCTGGCGATTCTGCAAATTCGTTTGGAGCTGCTCGGCACCGAGTTTCGCGAAGAGATCGTTCGCCTCGGTTTGGTTCTCGTATGGGGCTACGTCACGATGTTCTTCGCCACCTTGGGAGCCGGACTGCTTACCGCAGCGGTCGTCCTCGCGTTGTGGGACGCGCACCGACTGCTCGCGCTGGCAACGATCGGGGTCGTGTTCCTGATGCTTGCCGCGTTCACGGCATGGTCGATGGCGAAGCTGGCCAAACAGAAACCTCGGCTGTTCGAGGCCAGCCTCGGTGAATTGTCGCGCGATCGGGCACAGCTGGAAAAGTGATCGCCAGCAACGCCGCGCGTCGACTCGAGCAGCGCCGCAACGAACTGATCGCGCTGAGCCGACTGCAGCGCGAACAGCTCGTCGCCGAAATCGGTGCGATTCGCCATCGCCTTGCCCCGCTGGAGCGCGGAGCAAGGGCGCTACGAGCGATCAAGACACACCCTCTGATCCTGGTCGCGATTACCCTTGGCGTTCTGCTCTATCGACCCCGCCGGACTTTCCGCCTCATTGGGCGCGCAATCGCACTTTATTCGTTCGCCCGCAAGGTCCAAGCCGCTTTCAGGAATTGAACGGGCGCCAGCGAAGCCCAAACCTGCAGCAGCGCCCCGACCCTTCGGTCAACGGTTGAACACCCGTTGATCTCGAGTGTCAATCACGAGTCGCGAAATCACGAGCCATGGATCAGACAGGCCTGCGCGCGGACTTGATGCAACCTTCGTTGAGAGCTTGCCTAGGCGCTGCGTGGCTTGCCGGAGACTGGGCAGCTGCTGATGCCAAGGATGGAATACAGCGGACAGTAGCCGGCAAACGCGGTCACCAGCGGTACCAGCCCAATCAGCCCGAACCACTTTGCACTGCCTTCCAGCACGAAGAACAAGCTCAGCAGCACGATTCCCACCACAATTCGCAAAGCCTTGTCGATCCCGCCAACGTTGCGCGCCATAGCGTCCTCCTGTCTTCTTTAGGTCTTACACAGGCATTGTGGAACGGGGCGCCTGTGCAGTCGGTGACCCAAGTCACATTGGGCCCAACTTAGTGCCCGGCGGCTCTGCCGAGTCGGCCGTCCCGATGAGGAGAGTAGGCGCCGGTCGACTTCGGGAAAGCTCTCAACCCGCAGCCGCGAGCTGGCGCAAGCGCGTCGGGTCGACGATCTCGATCTGCTCACGCCCTAAGGACACCAAGCCTTGCTCGGCGAAGCTCTTGAGCAGTCGGCTCACGATCTCGCGGACGCTGCCCAACTCATCGGCAATCGCCTGATGGGTGGTATGGATCATCTTCCCTTTGCCGAGGAGCAGCGCGGCCAGTCGCTGGTCGAGCTTGTGGAACGCGATCGCCTCGACGAGCTGCATGAGATCGACGATGCGGTCCGCGAACAAGCTGAAGACGTAGGAGCGGAACGGCTCATGATCTCGCAATAAGCGGTTGAACAGCACCGGAGGCAGAGCAAACAAGGTCACCTCGCTCTCGGCAGTGCCGCGCGCGTTGTAGGGAGCGGTGGCCAGCATGCAGCTGGTGGAAATAATGCAGGCTTCGCCGGGTACCACCCGGTAGAGCTGCAGCTCGCGCCCCGACGGTGCAACCTTGGAGACCCGAATTACGCCCTCCAGCAGGAGGGGAAAGGCCTGACAGGGATTGGTTTCATCGAACAGGACCGCGCCGGCGGGAGCCGATCGAAGCACTCCCTGCTGCAGCGTGTAGTCGAAAAGCTCGGGCTCCATGCCCTGAAAGGCGGGATAGAGCGCGAGCAGCTTCTGCTTGAGTTGCGTGAAATCCATACGCAGTTCGCTCCGGTGCCGAATCGGCTGGTCTTAGCACCGGAACCACGTGCCGGCGGTCGGCGCCCAGCTATTTTCGAATAATTTCGCACTCCAGGTACGACCACTGACAAGCAGGAGACCGGGCCGGCTCCGCGTGCGCGACTGATGCCTAGGAACACATAGGAGCGATCCCTTCCATTCGAAGTGCTGCAAGGGAGGCCACTGCCGAGCACAAAGAAAACGCCTCGTGACGAGGCGTAAAAAGAACATCGGTCAGGAGAAGACTACTTCAATGGGCCTGGGCCCAATCCGCATCCAGAGCACGCGCGAGACGCGATCGATCGTGCGTGATCTCGATCGGCTTGGCCTTGGGTTGGGTCAACAGCCCCAGGTGACGGGCGGCCGGCCCACCCGACCGGCCCCACCCTTCGTCGAACTGCAGATTCGCGTCGAAACTCAGCACACGCGCGTTCTGAATGACGTACGCCTGCCGCTGCACACCGACGGGACCCCCCGCGCGACCGAAAACGATTTGGCCGTCGCCAACCATCTCTCCGGCTCGCGCCAAAGCCGAAGCGGACGCGAGCGCAAGCGTGAGGACAAACACGTTAGCGGCTTTCATTTGGAACAACCTGATCTTTCTTACAGCCCTCGAAGTACGCCTACTGCTTCAGCGCGGTGGCGGCCTCGGGTTGACGCATCGCGGTGCCGCCCATGTTGGTGCGTGCCATGTAATCGTGATCGCGCGAAACGGTCACGCGCCCGACATCCTTCGCGTCCCGCTTCATGCCGGTGCGCTCGACGTAGCCCTGATCGAAGCTGACCGTCAGCTCGCTGGTTTCACCTGCAGGCCGCCCCATATTGGTGCGCCCGGTGAAATCAGGGTCGAAGACGACCTTGACCGCGCTCAGGTCAGCAGCGAACGCAGAGCTGGCAAAAAGGGCAACGGCTGCGGCAAAGATGTATCGATTCTTGATGGTCATTCATGCCTCCTACGCGTAAGCAAACTCCTCCCTTCTGCACGCCGGAAATCGGCGGCAGGGCTGGCTTGTCGAAACGTTTGCTCTGCCCTGACGTTTCTTTGCCCTGGCGTTTGCTCTGCCATGACGTTGCTTCGCCATGAAGGCAGCACGATCCGCTTCGATGAGCGTGCGACCATCATAGGCTGTCGATACATACAAATAGGTTACGGATCGCGAATCTCGCCTATGCGTTTAGTAATAGACGGCCGCTACTCAGTGTGCAGCGGCCCCGCGCAAGGGCCGAAAGAATTCGCGGATCTCGTGCGCCAACACCTCGGGTTGCTCGAGCGCGGCGAAATGTCCGCCTTTCTTCTGCGTCGTCCACCGTTGAATGTTGGTGTACATCTTCTGCGCGAACGAGCGCGGCGGCCGTAGGATCTCCTTGGGAAACTCGACGTAGCCGGTGGGCACCGTCAGGCCGTCGGGAATCGGCCACGGGCCGTGCATGCGCGCGTAGTACGGAAAGAACGACGAGCCGATCGCGCCGGTCACCCAGTACAGCATGATGTCGGTCAGCATTTCGTCGCGGGTCAACGCGTTCTCGGGGTTGCCGTTGCAGTCGGTCCACGTCCGGAACTTCTCGACCAACCATGCGGCGAGACCGGCCGGTGAATCGGTGAGCCCGAAAGACAAGGTCGTGGGCTTGGTGCCCTGGATCCACTGATAGCCGATTTCCTCTTTCAGCCAATAGTCGAGCTGCTCGAGGAATAGTCTTTCCTCGGGGGTGGGGTTGGCGAGCAATTTCGGATCGCGGCGCACGGCGAGCAAATTGAGATGGATGCCGATCATGCGTTCGGGGAAGGCATAGCCCAGGCGCGAAGTGATGAAAGCACCCCAGTCGCCGCCCTGCGCCGCAAAACGCCGGTAGCCCAGGACATCGGTCATCAACGCCGCAAACACCTCGGCGATCTCTTCCAGTTTGAAGCGCTTCTGACCAGCTTTGAACGACAAGGTGTAACCGGGCAGCGATGGCGCGACGACCGTGAACGCATCGGCCGGATCCGCCCCAAAGCGTGCCGGATCGGTCAACATGGGCAGCAGCTTGTGGAACTCGAGGATCGAACCGGGCCAGCCGTGCGAGAGCAGCAACGGCATGGGGTTGGAACCTTTGCCCTCCTCGTGGATGAAATGCAACTCGATGCCGGCGAGCGGCACGGTGAACTGACGAAACGAATTGAGCATGCGCTCCTGCGCGCGCCAGTCGAAGCCGTTGCGCCAATAGTCCACGAGCCCCTTGAGATATTCGACACTGGTCCCCGTGCTCCACGGCGCCAGCGGCGGTTCATCGGGCCAGCGCGTGCGCGCGAGACGCTCACGCAAATCGTCGAGAACAGATTGTGGAACGGAAAGCTGAAAAGGGCGCGGCTGAGTCATCGTTGTTCCTCCCATCAGTTGTGATCGCGCCATTTTGACCGATTCGAATGCAGAGGACGCGCTCGATTTGCTCGGACTGGAAGATGCTATTGGCAACCAGAACGTTGGTGATACGATGGGCGCCACGATCGTATAGCAGCCTGATGCATTGCTGATACACCTCGCCTGGCAACAACACGACCGCCTACTCAAGGGGACGGACAATGAAGAACCGGAAACCGCGTACCTTCCTCGCCGGATTGCTCCTCGCCGCATCGCTCAGCGCATCGAGCCCCGCGGCGTTGGCCTACTCACAGCTGGTGATCTTCGCCGACAGCTTAGGCGACACCGGCAACAACGCCCGGCTGGTCGATCTCGGCCTGTTTCCAGGTTTTGCTCCCGGCTCGCGCACGCCCACGCCGATTCCAAGCTCGGCATTCGTGCCGACCGTCCCCTATGCTTCGGATCGCTACTCGAACGGGCCGGTGTGGACCGATCAGTTCGCGGCCGCGCTCGGCCTCGACGCCACTGCCTCCTTGCTTGGCGGCACCAACTTCGCGTTCGGCGGCGCGCTCAGCGGCCCCGGCGGCAAGGTGCCTAGTCTGCTTCAGCAGACGGCGCAGTTTCTCAGTGCGACCGGTGGCGTAGCACCGAGCGATGCACTGTACGTTATCGAAGGCGGAGGCAACGATGTCCGCGCGGCGGCCGGCGGCGGCGACGCCGGTTCCCTGATCCCGGGCTATGCGCACAACATCGAGTCGATCCTCACTCAGCTGACGAGCGCCGGCGCCCGCAACATCTTGCTCCTCAACGTGCCCAACGTCGGCTTGGCGCCGTCGGTTCAGGCACTCGGCCCGATGGTCGCCGGATTCGCCACCGTGATCAGCGCGGCGATGAACGCGGCCCTCACCTTCGAGCTTGCCAGCTCGCCGCTGCCGGCTGGCGTGAATCTCGACGTCCTCGATTTGTTCGGCTTGCTCACCGAGTTGGTCGCCGATCCCGCGAGCTTCGGTTTCTCCAACGCGACGACCGCCTGCGCCGCCGATCCGGCTTGCATCGCCAATCCTGCCGGCACCTTCTTTTGGGACGGCCTGCATCCCACCAGCGCAGGCGCAGGCGTGTTCGCCCAGGCCGCACTCGCCGCCATTCCCGAGCCGGGCTCGCTCGTTTTGATCATAGCGGTCTTGTTGGCTGGAATCCTCGTGCAACGTCGTAGCAGCCTCCCAGCGCGCCGTTACTCCACGCGGTAGCGCGCCATGAACCGGCGATCGATGTGGTCCTTCCAGCGCCACACCCAGGCGCCTTCGAGCGAAAGCTCGCCCCACGAGGCGATCGCATAACGATCGCCGGTGCTGATCAGCGCCAAGGCGCGCCGCTGCGGGTGATAGGGCTGCAGCGGCTGATCGACCAACACCGCGCGTAGATTGGCCGCCAGCGGAGGCCCTTGCCGAACGGCATAAACGCCAGATTTGGGGCGCGGGTGATCGCGCATGGAAGCGATGTCTCCCGCTGCGAAGACAGCGGGATGAGAGACGGAGCGCAGGTGTCGATCGACCAGCACGAAGCCCGCGTCGTCGGTTTGCAGTCCGCTGCGCGCAATCCACTCCGACGCTCGTGGGCCGAGCGACCACACGACCCAGTCGGCCTCGAGCACGCGCTGCGATTCGAGTCGGACTTCGCGCTCGCCGACCGCTGCGACCTTGCTCTCGAGATGAATGTCGACGTTGCGCGCGTGCAGGATCCGCTCGAATCGCTTGCGCACGCCGGCGCTATGGCCGGGAAGAATCTCCGCGCTCGCGCTGACGATGCTGAAGCGAGCCGGGCAGGCGTTGGTCGCGCTCAAGTGATGTTGCATCGCGAGCGTCACTTCGACACCTGCTGCGCCCGCACCCACCATGACGATGCACAGCCGCTGCTGCTCCGCGCGTTCGACAGCCGCTGCCCAGCGTTCGAGGAAATGCTCGGTGGGCTTTACCGGCACGCCGCCTGTGCTGCTCGGATGGAGGATATCGCGTGTGTGCGCCGAGCCGATGTCGAGGGAAACGAGGTCGTAAGACAAGCGCGCCGACGACGCGCAATCGAGCCTATGCGCAACCGGGTCGATGCCGACCACGACGTCACGCACGAAGCGCACGCGTGCAAAGCGGCACAGCGCCTCGAGGTCGATATGGCAAGACGAATAGTCGTAATGGCCTGCGATCAGCCCGGGCAGCATGCCGGAGTAAGGCGTGTAACGTCCGGGGCTGACTAAAACGACTTCGGTTCGTGGGGGCGAATCGAGCGCGAAACGACGAATGACTTCGACGTGACTGTGCCCGCCTCCGACGAGAACGAGTCGCTTCAAGCAGCTTGGAGCAGGTCCGCGATCATCGGCGCGAGACGCGGATCGGCACTCATGCGGGACAAGTCCTCGGGGCGATCGACGTCCCACTTCGGCGCCAGTTCATGCCAGCGCCAACCCAATGCACGCAGCCGCTGCCGCGTCTGCTCCAGCACGGCTGCCGTGCTCCATTCGATGTCGCGGAAGAGCGGCTCGCAAGGGCGGGCGAGGCCAATCAGCCAGTAACCGCCGTCGTCGACCGGACCGAGCACGGCGTCCGCACCGTCCTGGAGCGCATCACGCGCCTCGCGCAAGTCGCCGTACGTCATCGCCGGAATATCCGTTCCGATGAGCAGCACGTGTCCTGCGCGGGTAAGTCCGTCGGCAATGGCTGCGTACATGCGCGTACCCAGATCGCCCTCGGGCTGCAAATGAACAGGCACGCCGAGCAGACGTTTGCACGCCGTGATGAAGGCGTTGCCGGAAGCATCGGTACTCCAGATTTCGGCCGGCCCAATGCGCGCGATCGCCGCGGTTGCAAGCGCATGCTTGACCAGCCGGCAGTGCAATTCGGTCGCCGCCTGCTCGCCGAGCACGGGGATCAGCCGCGTCTTCACCGCACCGGGCTGTGGGGCTTTGGCGAAAACCTGCACGAGCGTGTGGTCGGGTTCGCGATCATTCGTTTGGTCCTTTTGGTCGTTCGCCAGTTTGGCTCTCCGGTCGGTCGCGCGCGCGGCAGTTCACCGGTCGCGGTTCTATTTCGCCTCGTCGTCGTATGCACGCCGCAACGCAGCGGGCGAGGCGCCGAAAAAGAATCGAAGTCGCAGCCACCACATCAGCATGATGGTTCGCCATACGCCGCGCTTCTCCCAGCGACGAGCGGAGGTGATGACGGCCTCGCGCAGTGCCAGGGGCGGAGAACAACCGCGAAGCCGTCTTGACAGTGCGATGTCCTCCATCAACTCGATCTGAGGAAAGCCACCGACCCGCTCGAACAGATCGCGCCGGACGAAGATCGTTTGATCGCCTGTGCAAATGGACGTCAGACGTGAGCGAAGGTTCATCGCGCACGCCACGACCTGCAGCAGCCGATGCTCGCCGTCGATGCGCACGTCGAAGCGTCCCCAGGCGCGGCCGCTGCGCGGCAATCCGTTTGCGATCGCCGTGACTGCATCGACGGGAAGACGGGTGTCCGCATGCAAGAACAGCAAAACCTCGCCGCGCGCGACGCGCGCCCCGGCGTTCATCTGCACGGCGCGCCCGGCTTTGCTGCGCAGGCGGCTGTCGACGAAACCCTCGGCCAGCTCAAAAGTCGCATCGCGGCTGCCGCCGTCGATCAAAATGACCTCATGACCGATCGCGCGCAGCGGCTGCAAGTGTTGGAGCGCCGAACGAATGCCAGCGGCTTCGTCGAGCACAGGGATGACGACCGAGAGCTTCATTGATGGATCGAGTGAATGCTGTTCTTCGTGTCCTCGTGGCAAATCCTTCTATCCCCGCATCCACGCATGGTAGCGCTCCACCCATCTCAGCAAACGCTGCGGCGCGTGCGCGCGCTTCCAGGCGCCGGCAGCGTACTTGTTCGCTTCCGCCAGCGTCGGATAGATATGGATGGTGCCGAGGATTTTGTTCAGTCCGATGCCGTGCTTCATCGCCGTGATGTATTCGATGAGGAGATCGGCCGCATGCTCGCCGACGATCGTCGCGCCCAGGATCTTGTCTTTGCCCGGCACGGTCAGCACCTTCACCAGACCATAGGCTTCGCCATCGGCGATCGCGCGGTCCAGATCGTCGATGCCGTATGTGGCGACTTCGTAAGCGACGCCTTTTTCCTTGGCTTCGATTTCGTTCAAGCCCACACGCGCGACTTCGGGCTCGGTGAAGGTCGCCCACGGAATGACGGAAAAATCGGCGCGGAACTTTCGGAAGCGGCCGAACAGCGCGTTGACGCTGGCATACCAAGCGGTGTGCGCGGCGGTATGGGTGAACTGATACGGGCCCGCGACGTCGCCACAAGCAAAGATGTTCGGAAATCGCGTAGCCATGAATTCGTTCACTTCGAGCGTGCGCTGCTTGGTGAGCGGGATGCCGAGCTGCTCGAGACCGTACCCGCTCGTCGTCGCCACCCGCCCCACCGCCACCAGCACCTCGTCGAACGCGATGCGAACCGCCTTGCCGGCATGCTCGGCGATCAGCACCTTGTCTTCGCCTGCGCGCTCGAACGCCTGCGCTTTGTGCTCGAGCAGCACTTGCATACCTTCACTGCGAAACCGCTGCAGCACCAGCGCCGAGATTTCAGGATCCTCGCGCATCAACAAGCGCGGCAGCATCTCGACCACCGTCACGCGCGCGCCCAAACGCGCAAAGCCTTGCGCGAGCTCGCAGCCGATCGGCCCACCACCCAGCACCAACAGTCGCCGCGGCAGCGTGGTGAGATCCCATATCGTGTCGGAGGTGAGATAGCCGATCTCCTTCAGCCCGGAGATCGGCGGGACCGCTGGCTGCCCACCCGTGGCAATCACGATGTTGCGCGTGGTGAGCGTGCGCACGCCCTCGGCGGTGCGCACTGCTACGCTCCAAGGCGACAGAATGGTCGCCTCGCCGCAGATGCATTCGACGCCCAAGGCCGTGTAGCGCTCGACCGAATCGTGCGGCGCGATCGCTCGAATCACCGCACGAATGCGCGTCATGACGGCGGCGAAATCGATCTCGGGTTGCACGGAAGGCAGTGCCCAGTGCTGCGCCTGTCGCATTTGCTCGGCGAGCTTGGCCGTGCGCAGCAAGGCCTTCGACGGCACGCAGCCGGTATTGAGGCAATCGCCGCCCATCTTGTGCTTTTCGATCAAGGTCACCTTCGCTTTGACGGCGGCCGCGATGTAAGCGGCGACGAGGCCCGCCGAACCGGCGCCGATCACCACCACATTGCGATCGAAGCGGCGCGGACGCGGCCACCCTGCGTACACTTTGCGCGCCTTGAACACATCAACGACGCGCTTGGCGATAAGCGGAAATACGCCGAGCAGGGCGAACGACAAGAGCAGCGTCGCCGACAGGATACCTTGCAGCGAGTCGATGCGGGCCAGCTGTCTGCCGGCATTTACGTAGACGATCGTGCCCGGCAGCATCCCGACTTGACTGACCCAGTAAAACGCACGCACGGCGATCGGCGTGAGGCCCATCAACAGGTTCACCACGAAGAACGGAAAGAGCGGGACCAGGCGCAGGGTGAAGAGGTAAAAACTGCCCTCTCGCTCGACACCTTCGTTGATCGCGCGCAGCCGGTCGCCGAAGCGCTGCTGAATGGCCTCGCGAAACAGAAACCGGCTGGCGAGGAAGGCGAGCGTGGCGCCGATCGTCGAGGCGAACGAAACGATCAGCGTGCCCCACAGCAAGCCGAAGATGGCGCCCGCCACCAAGGTCAGGAGCGCAGCGCCGGGCAAGGACAGCGCCGCGACGGCAACGTAAGCGAGGAAGAAAACGGCGGCCGTTTGCAGCGGATGTGCACGATAGAAGGCGTCGAACGCGGCCTGCTGCGACTTGAAGTAGGCGAGCGTGAAGTAGCGGCCGAAGTCGAAGGCGAAGAACGCGGCGATCAGCGCAACGAGCGCGATCAGCAGCAGCAGTCGGCCACGGCGATCAGCCGGAGAGCGCTCCACCGCAACTCGATCCCTGGCCTGCCGTGCAGCCGAAGCAGTGATCCTTCACCACGATCGCTGCGCCCTCGAGCGGTGTCCCGATCAGCTCGCGCAGGCGCGGCCGCGGCTTGCCGTCGATCGCCATCGGCAGATTCAGCATCTGGTTGAAATCGCAGTCGTAAACGAAGCCGCGCCAATCCACCGAGACCAGCGCGCGGCACATCACCGAGTCGAGATTCTCGTCTCGGTGGCTGTGCTTGAGCAGCTTCATGTAGGCGGCGAACTGACCCTTCGACACTAAGGTGCTGCCGAAGCGCTGAATCGGCATGTTGGCCAAGGTGTAGAGCCGGTTGAACCGCACGCCGTAGCGCTCACGCAGATGCTTGCGGTAATCCGCTTCGAGCTGGGCTTGCGGCGGCGGCAGAGACGGCCCTTGCGGGTTGTACACGAGATTCAGCGGCAAGTCGCCGTCGGGTCGGCCATAGCCGAGCGCGTTGAGCCGCTGCAACGCACGGATGCTGCGCTGGAATACGCCGTCGCCGCGCTGCCGGTCGACGTTGTCCTGCAAGTAACAAGGCAGCGAGGCGATTACTTCGACCCGATGCTGCGCAAGAAACTCGGCCAAGTGCTCCTGGCCGGGTTCCTCCAGCACGGTGAGATTGCAGCGATCGATCACGTGAACGCCGAGCGCACGCGCCTCGCGCACGAGCAACCGGAAGTGGGGATGGAGCTCGGGTGCCCCACCGGTGATGTCCAGCTTCGCGACCGGTCGCACACCGAGGAAAACGAGCACCTCGTCGATGGTCTCTCGGCTCATCATCTCGGTCCGGCTGGGGCCAGCGTTGACATGGCAGTGCAGGCAGCTTTGATTGCACTTGTAGCCGAGATTGACCTGGAGCGTTTCCAGTGCAGCACGCTTCAGCGGCGGGAAGGTGGTCTGTTCGAGCAGCGGCAGCGTGGCATGCATGGACGGGTCGACTCGGGTGAGGAGAAGGACTGCGGCGGATCGCTTACCGCAGGCTAGCACGTCTCCCAGTCATACGCGACGAGGGCGCGTTCGGATGCACGCGGTTGCCGCCGCCGATGCACGGCGATTCGATCGAATCAGCGCAGCTCGCCGGTGTCCTTGCGCTTGCGATTCTCCACACGCAGATAGGTGACCAGCTGCCAGATTTGTTGATCGCTGATCGTGTCCTTGAACGGAGACATCAGCGTGCCGGAGCGGCCGTTGCGGATCGTGTTGAAGATCATCTCGTCGCTCGGGGTGCGCAGCCACTCGTCGTCGGTCAGATCCGGGCCTACCGCCCCGCGCGCATTGTTGCCATGGCAGGCCACGCAGCCGACCTGATCGTAGAGCTTCTTTCCTTCCGCGGCAGCGGC
>Ga0070741_10001598_pt1 | contig 67469 bp, 44 predicted proteins | sample Coa_R1_4_FD_66440 | JGI IMG/M metagenome (GOLD analysis project Ga0070741, IMG submission 66440) | Surface soil microbial communities from Centralia Pennsylvania, which are recovering from an underground coalmine fire - Coalmine... | ecosystem: Environmental > Terrestrial > Soil > Unclassified ...
TACCACCGCTGGCAACAGAAGCGCGCCGCCTAAGCTACGAGATTCTTGGCTTTCCGTCCGTGTGTATCCGTGGCCCATCCTCTTTCCGCAAAGCGGGTTCGCGGAGTAGGCCTTTGGCCTGCTTTTCTAAGGCAGTCATGAGGTAAATCCCTGCTATACTATGGTTTCCCCATACGCTGGGATCTTTCCCGACGGTTCCCGAACCCCGGAAGGAGGATTGCACCGTGTTCATTAGCCTCCAGGAATTAGAGCAAAGTAGTGTTCGTTTTGGCGTCGATGTCCCGGCAGGCGAAATCGACTACGACAACAAAATCATGCAGTCCTCAGTCCTGCATGCCGAGGGAGTCGCGCAGTTGCTGAATCACTCTCTAGGTGAAATCCGGGTTCAGGGCGATTTGAACGTGACGGTGGAGGCGACCTGCGATCGGTGTCTCGAAGCCGCCCGCTTTCCGGTTCAGAATCATTTCGATCTGGTCTATATGCCGGCGCGGGCGACTGCGCGCGGCGGCGAAGAGGAGATCGATGCCGGCGGTATTGAAGTCGGCTATTACGAAGGAAGCGGTCTCGCTCTGAACGATATCCTGCGCGAAGTGGTACTGCTTGCTTTGCCGATGCAACTGATCTGCACTGAAGCCTGCCGGGGAATTTGCCCCGAATGCGGGCAAAACCGCAACCAGCGCGATTGTGGCTGCCGCTCCGAGCGCCACGACGACCGCTGGAGCCAATTGAAACACTTTCGGGCGGAAATCAGCCCGCAGAACTAACCGGCAGGTTCTCATGCCGGCAAATTTCGACCGCCAAATTCTAATAGAAAGCTAAATACTGGAACAATGCCAAATCCGAAACGCCGCCACTCGAAGCGCCGTACGTCTACCCGGCGCGCCCATGATGCCCTGCGCGTGCCTCAGTTGGCCGAATGCCCCAATTGTCACGAGAAAATCCGGGCCCACCGCGCCTGCCCTCATTGCGGCAAGTACAAAGGCCGCGAAGTCATCGAAGTGGTAGAAGCCTAACCATCAAAGGTTCTCTGGATAAACTTCGTACATGGTCACCATAGCCCTCGATGCGATGGGAGGGGACAAGCATCCGCGGCCGGAGGTCGAGGGTGCAATCCACGCCGCCAGAACGTTTGGCGTAAAAGTCATTCTCGTGGGCCGTGAGGAAGTTGTCGAACCGGAACTGAACCGGCATGCTGGCTGGCGCTCGCTCCCTATCGAGCTGAAGCACGCCCGCGAACAGATCACCATGGAGGACAGCGCCGGCAAGGCAGTCCGTTCGAAAAAAGAGAGCTCCATCCGGATCGCGTCACAGCTTGTGCGGGATGGGCTGGCGCAAGGAGTGGTCTCGGCTGGAAATACGGGCGCGGTCATGGCGACCGCCAAAATGGTGATGCGCATGCTCCCCGGGGTCGATCGCCCCGCGCTGGCTTCCGCCTTCCCGACCCTCAGCGGCCGCTCGGCGGTAATGCTGGATGTGGGAGCCAACGTGGATTGCAGCCCGAAAATGCTGGCGCAGTTTGCCGTCATGGGCAGCGCCTATTCGCGGGTCATCTTTCATATGAAAGAACCAAGGGTCGGGCTGTTGTCAATCGGTGAAGAAGAGCACAAAGGCAACGCCCTGACTCATGAGGCTCATCCCTTGCTGAAGAGCATGAAAGCCCTCAATTTCATTGGCAACGTGGAGGGACGCGATCTATATACCGGCATCGTGGATGTGATTGTGGCGGATGGCTTTGTGGGCAATGTCGCTTTGAAGGTGAGCGAAGGACTTGTAGAGGTCATTCGCCAGTCGTTGAAGCAGTCCTTACAGGAGACCATCACGCGAAAAATGGGAGCGTATCTCGCCCGCGGCGCTTTCAACGATTTCAAAAAACGCGTCGATTACTCCGAATACGGCGGCGCGCCTCTGCTGGGACTCAACGGCATCTGCATCATCTGCCACGGCCGCTCGAATGGAAAAGCCATTTGGAACGCCATCCGGGTGGCCAAAGAGTTTGCCGAAGCCAAGATTAACCAGCGGATTGCAACTGAGCTAGACTGTTGGGCATCAGCAGCAGTGGGGTAACTTTGTGCGCTGCTTAGCCGGTTTAGCTTTCCTGGCACTGAGTGCGGTCCCGCTGGCGCAGGCCAAGGACGATCCGGTTCAGTGGTCCCTCGCTCTGGCAAACGGCGCCAGACAACTCGCGCCGGGAAGTACCGTTACCCTCGATCTCAAAGCCACCATTCAACCGGGCTGGCATCTCTATTCGCCAACCACCCCGCCCGGCGGCCCTATCATCACAAAAATCCGCCTGAATCCAAATCCAAACGTTGCGAGCTATCAGGTCTACCGGCCCCAGCCCGTACGAAAGTTAGACCCCAACTTTAACATTGATACCGAAACGTACACTAGAGACGCCATTTTCCTGATTCGGGCGGATGTGGCAAAGTCGGCGAGCGGAACTGCTGACGTAGCCGCAGTGGTGCGCTATCAGGCCTGCTCGGATGTGAAGTGTTTGAATCCCGTGCAGAAGACTGCGACTGCCCATCTGACGTTTGCAGCCGGCGCTCCGGCCGCGAGTTCGGCCATTCCTGCAGGGTACGCTTTGGTTCCGGCGGCAGCCGCCTCGCCGGCGCCCGTCAATCCGGCATCATCGGCGGCGGCGGCTCAGCCCTCAGGCACCGGATTCGCTTTTCTCCTGACTGCTTTTGGGTTTGGCATAGCCGCGCTGTTTACACCGTGCGTCTTTCCGATGATCCCGATCACGGTCTCATTCTTCTTGAACCAGAACGCGGCAACTTCGGCGCCTGCGAAGCGTAACGGCTGGCTTCAGGCGCTGGTGTTCTGCGTGGGAATTATTGTCTTGTTTACCGGGCTCGGCTTATTGGCGACTGCCATCGCGGGACCGTTTGGGGTCGTGCAACTTGGCTCCAGCCCCTGGGTGAACGGCTTCATTGCGCTAGTATTTTTTGTCTTTGGCCTGAGCCTGTTGGGAGCATTCGAATTGCGGCTGCCGTCTGGACTGTTAACCAGGCTGAATTCTGCCTCGCAGGGCGGCGGCTACGGCGGCTCTCTTCTGATGGGTCTGACGTTTTCGCTGACCTCATTCGCCTGTATCGGGCCAATTGTTGGTCCGTTGCTGGTAGCCTCGGTCCAGAGCAAGGGAGCGCCGCTCCTAGGCATGGTGGCATTTGCGGCCGGACTGGCCGCGCCGTTCTTCTTGTTGGCGCTTTTCCCCTCTTATTTGCAGCGGCTGCCGCGGAGCGGCATGTGGATGGTCCGGGTGAAGATCGTGCTGGGCTTTATTGTGCTCGCGGTGATGCTGAAGTATCTCAGCAACATCGATCAAGTCTTGCAAACGCATTGGCTCACTCGCGAGCGCTTTTTGGCTGCTTGGATTGTTCTGTTCGCTTTGCCTGGGCTGTACTTGCTTGGCCTGATCCCGATGGAGGGGATCAAGCGCGAAGACCGGCTCGGCGTGTCGCGCGCTTTGCTGGCATGCCTGTTTCTGATCTTCTCGCTTACCCTGGTTCCGGGGCTGTTCGGAGGACGGCTGGGCGATCTGGATGCGTACATCCCGGAATCCTCCGGCGGCGGCCTGAATGCTACAGGGATTCAAACAGAGGCCGGCGGTACCACGACATTCAAGAATGCATTGCCTGCGGCGCTCGCCGCAGCCCGCCAGCAGAACAAACTGGTGCTGATCGATTTCACCGGGTACGCCTGCACGAATTGCCATTGGATGAATGCGAACATGTTTCCCCGTCCCGAAATTCAGGCCGCGATGAAGAACCTGATTCGCGTCGATTTGTACACCGACGGCACGGACGCCGAATCGCAGAAGAACCAGGAACTGGAAGATAAAAAATTCAACACGGCTTCGATTCCGTTTTATGCGCTGGTGGATCCGGACCAAAACGTCATCGCGACCTTCCCGCAACTGACGCGCAATCCACAGGAATTTCTCGCGTTTCTGGAAAGCAAACCCGGCCAAGACCGAACCGCTACCGCGATGCTACGCTAGAATCGTTTGCTCGCGCGGATGTGGCGAAATTGGCAGACGCACTGGATTTAGGTTCCAGCGCCCGCAAGGGCGTGGGAGTTCAAGTCTCCCCATCCGCACCACAAGAAACCCGGCGCACTTCAGCCAACGCGCGGAAGACGCCCGCTATGTTCCGGATCGTTTCTTCGGAAGCCAGCAGGATGCGATGCGGTAGCCAGAAGGCGTCGCGTGTGCGTGCTTCGGCGACCGGGCAGGGCATGACGCGGCACCCGCTGCTCTGATACGCGGGATTTTGATAGAGCGTGTGCGGATAGAAGGGCGTTGACGGAATCCCGGCCGCGCTCAACCGGTTCTGCAGTTCGTCCCGCAGGTCCTGGTTGGGAACCCGCCCGATCAGTAGATAAAGCGAATTTTGCGTGATCGCAGGCGGTTGCGCCTGCCACACGATCTTTTCCACATCGGCAAGTAGGCTCTTCAATAGATTGGCATTGGCCATTCGAAGCCGGATCTGCTCCGGGAGCCGTTCGAATTGCGCCAGGAGAACTGCCGCCTGAAAGGCGGTTAGCCGGAAATTGGTTCCAATCCGGTAATGCTCATAAAAGCTCCGCCCCGGTACGCGGCCGCAATTCGCCATCGAGCGCGCCTGATCCGCGAAGTTCTCATCGGATGTGACCAGCATCCCACCCTCGCCGGCGCACAGAACTTTTCCGTTCTGAAAGCTGAACGAGCCCGCGATCCCAAAGCTGCCGGCCCGCTTGCCTCTCCATTCCGAGCCATGCGCCTGGGCGGCATCTTCAACCAGCAGCAGATTGCGCTGCCGGCAGATCGCTCCGAGCGCATCCATGTTGCACATCGTGCCGCCGAAATGGACCGGCATCACAGCCTTGGTCTTCGGGCCGATCGCTTCGCGCGCCCGCTCCGGATCGATGTTGAACGAGTCAGGTTCAATGTCCACAAACACCGGAGTGGCCCCAACCCGGGAGACCGCCGTCGCCGTCGAAATGAACGAAATGGCTGGAACAATCACTTCGTCTCCCGGTCCGATGCCCAGAACTGCCAACGCCAGTTCCAGCGTCACGGTTCCATTGAACGCGCTGATGCCATACTGCGCCTGCTGGTAAGCGGCGAAGCTGCGCTCGAACTCCGCTACAAACGGGTGAAAGCCGCCCCACTGCCGGCTTTCGAGCACCATGCGAAGCAACTCGGCTTCGCGCTCGTCCGCTTGGGGCCAGGAAGGAATCTGCATGCCGCGAAACTGCTCTCAGTGTAGACAATAGTGCGCATGTAAGAATTGGGGCAGATGTCCGTTTACGAGGATCGCAAGGACGATTTAGAGCGTTTCGAGTTCATGATGGGCCGCGAACGCGGACGCCTCGCCGTCACCCTGGACTGCATTACCGACGCTTTAGTGCTGGTGGGCCAACACGGCGTCTATTGCCAGAGCGCCCGCCAATTAGGCAAACCCGCGATGGACATTCAACTCATCACGAAGAGCCTTGCGGACGCCAAAGAGCTGATCACCAGCGTTCTGGAGGAGATGAAGGCACAAGCCAAGATAGATTAAAGACCATGCAAAAACGGGTTCCGTTCCTTCTCCCTTCCAATCGTGGTATTCTCGCCATGCCCTGGAATCACGACTGCATCTTCCGGTAAATCCAGAAGCCGCGTTTTAATGGAGGCCAGGAGCTGCCTGCTGTTTCCACCGGGCAAATCCGTTCGTCCGATGCTGTCGCGGAATAGCGTATCGCCGGCAATGAGTTTATTCTCCTGCGGGATCCAAAGGGAAATACTGCCTTGCGTGTGCCCGGGAGTCTCCAAAACCTGAAAATCGGCGGTGCCAAGCTGCAACACGGCTCCATCTGCGGCATTCATATCGACGTCCGTCTTCGGCGGTGTCCCGACGCCGAGCCAGCGGGCTTGCATATCGAGCGCATCGAGCAATTCCCGGTCGCGCTCGTTCATGTAAACTGGAGCGCCCGTCTGGGCGCGAAGTTTATGCGCTCCGGCAACATGATCGATATGCGCATGCGTGATCACGATGGCTCTTACTTTGAGCTCGTGCCGGTCGAGGATTTGGGTGATTTTGCCGATCTCGTCGCCGGGATCGACCACAATGGCGTCGTGCGTCTGTCCGTCTGCAAAAATGGAACAGTTGCATTGCAAGAGCCCGACCGGAAGTATGAAATGAAGCATGCCGCCCGTCTTTATCCTATCCGCAACACTTGGCAATAACGCTCCGGTAGCCGGGTAGGACGCCAATCGCGATTGAGCCAGATATGGCGCGTCGTGCCATCCGCAAGCAGACAATCTGCATCGGCCAAACGAAGCTTATAGGCGAACTCGATCACCCTCGAAGTGGCTTTGGCGATTTCGGTCTGGACGACGACCTCCTGATCGTACCGGGCCGGGCGGCGATATCGGCAAGTAACCTCGATCACGGACAAATAGAGGCCCTCGGACTCCTCCAGCCGCTTGTAATCGAGGCCGAGCGACCGTACTAGCTCCACGCGTCCGATCTCCATCCAGACCAGATAGTTGGCGTGATAGACCACCCCCATCTGGTCGGTTTCGGCGTAGCGCACCCGGAGCCGGGTCTGGTGCTGGGGCAAGCATTTCCTCCTTTGTGAATATAGCGGCCGTGCTTGCTAGCATTTGGACATGCGGGTCAGGGTGCTATTCTTCGGGATTCTGAAAGACATTGTGGGCCGTTCCGAAGAAGCCGTTGAAGTTGCGCCGGATTCAACAATAGCCGGCCTTTTTCAGGTCTATTCGGAACGCTTCGAAACCCTGCGCGACAAGCGTCCGTCGATTTTATTTGCACGCAACCGGGAGTTCGCCACGCCAGATACCGCTTTAGCCGAGAACGACGAAGTCGCCTTTCTGCCTCCGGTCAGCGGCGGCTCCAGCCCGATCGTCATCGAAGATCCAGCCGGGCATTTCTTTGCCGTTACGCGCGACTTGATCGACTCCCGAAACCTCGCCGAACGGCTGCAGCGGCCCGAAGACGGCGCGGTGGTCGTTTTCGAGGGAGTTGTGCGAAACAACAGCAAAGGGCGTGCTACCGCTTATTTGGAATACGAGTGCTACCAGGAAATGGCGCTTCGTCAGATGGCCGCTATCGGCCGCGAAATCGTCAACGGATTTGCCATTGGCCGCATCGGCATCGTTCACCGCTTGGGCCGCTTGGAAATCGGCGAGGCCAGCGTTTCCGTGGTCGCCACCGCCCCGCACCGCAAGCCTGCTTTTGATGCCGCTCTCGAAGCAATCAACCGCCTCAAGCGCGAGGTGCCGATCTGGAAAAAGGAGTTTTTCTCGGACGGAGCTGTTTGGGTGGACGGCGAATGGGATGACCGGCTGCTCGCGGGTTCGTTGAAGCATGAAGCGCCTTAGCCTGCGTGCAGTGAGTCTCGCATTCGCAATTCTGCCCGCGCTTTGGGCTCAGTTCAAGCCAGCCAATCCCGCCGCTCAGCAGGGACCGGAATCGCCCAACACGTTCTCCGTCAAAGTTAGTCTGGTGCGCTTGTTGGTCTCCGTAAAAAACCAGACGGGAGCGCCGGTCACCAACCTGAGCAAAGACGATTTCGAAGTTCTGGATAGCGGCGCCCCGCAGAACATTGCGGTCTTCGAGCGGAATACGTCTTTGCCGCTCTCGGTTGCGATCCTGATCGATACCAGCGGGAGCACGCAAATAGACCTGCATTACGAAGAAGACTCGATCCTGAAGTTCATACCGACATTGTTGGGAGCGGGCAATCCGCAGGACACCTTCGCGCTCTTTAGCTTTAACTGGCGCACCAACATGGATCTGGATTTCTCGCGTAGCCAGCGCCGTGCCGAGCGCATCCTGCACAGCCTTCGGGGCGAAGGCGGGACGTCGCTCTACGATTCGATTTACTTGGCCAGCGATACGCTACGAGATCGCGAAGGCCGCCACGTCATGGTGGTCGTGACCGATGGCGGTGACACCACTAGCTATAAGCGATATGAAGATGCTCTGGATGCTGCTCAACGCGCGGACGTGGTGCTGTATCCGATCGTCGTCGTACCCATCAAAGCGGATGCCGGCCGCAATACGGGCGGCGAGCATGCCCTTGCCACCCTGGCAGCCTCCACCGGAGGACGTATCTTTTATCCGGATGGATTCGATGAACTTGACGCAGCGTTTGGCAGCATCCTTCGCGAATTGCGCACGCAATACATGCTCGGCTTTTATCCGAAAGACGTGCGCGAATCACCACGGCGCTTTCACCCCGTTTCGGTGAAAGTTCGCGAGCCGGGAATGAGAGTCACGGCGCGCTCCGGCTATTACGAACCCTGATTGTTTCGCCGGTATGCTGAAGTGACAGTATATGGGCAATTTTCTGGACGCGGCGATTGAGATCGCCAAGGAAGCCGGCCAACTTCTGCTGGCACACCGCGGCGTCGGCTTCGAACTGAAGGGCGACTACGATCTGGTTACGGCCGCCGACCGCGCAAGCGAACAACTTATCGTCAAACGCCTGAAGCAGCGATTTCCCGAGCATGGCATTGTAGCGGAAGAAGGCGGCCGGGCCGCGGAGCATGCCGAGTTGCGGTGGTATGTAGATCCTCTCGATGGGACAACGAATTTCGCCCACGGCTTTCCGATGTGGAATGTGACGCTGGCTCTTGCGAAACGCGGAGAAGTGATCGCAGGCGTGATTTACGACCCGTTGAACCGCGAGCTGTTCACCGCCGAGCGCGGCGCCGGAGCGCGGCTGAACGGCGCGCCTATTCATGTCAGCAAAACTGCTGTGCTGAACGATGCGCTGCTCGCAACCGGTTTTCCGAGCCGCAAGCGTCACCAGAACGTGAACATTCACTTTTATTACCAGCTCGCCATGGTGACGCACGGCGTTCGTCGCGGCGGCTCAGCGGCGCTGGACTTGGCCTATACAGCCTGTGGGCGCCTGGAAGCGTTCTGGGAATTCGGTTTGAATCCGTGGGACATGGCCGCCGGGACCCTTCTGGTGGAAGAGGCCGGCGGAAAAGTATCGGGCATGCGCGGCGAGCGCGTGGACCTGCATGGCAAGTACGTCCTCGCCGATAACGGCCTGATTCACGAAGAAACCTTGAAATTATTCGGCGATATCTTTGCGGGCGAATATCCTTACGAAATGCCGCCGCTGCCGGCACCGGAGTGGGAGATGCAACGTGGCTGACTTCCCCGCGGTTCCACTCACTCTGGAAGGTTCATATGTACTGCACCAGATGTTCCGCTTCCGGCGCCCGGCTTGGCGGCAACTGAACGGGACGGCGCGGGAGCGGCTCCTAACTCCTGCTGTCGATCTGCTGTCGGGAATGGAGCAGCCAGCGGAAGGCCATCCGAACCAATCTGCAGTTTATTCGCACATCGGCCACAAGGGAGATCTGCTGCTGTTGCATTTCCGCGATTCGCTCGAAGACCTTCATCGCGCAGAGCTCGCCATTGGGCAATTGGAACTGTCCGATTATCTGGAGCCGAGCCATTCCTATATCTCGGTCGTGGAACTTGGGCTCTACGAGTCCTCGGCCAAGACTTATAACCAGCTTGCAGAGCGAGGATTGGAACCTCACTCGCCTGAGTGGAACGCTGCTGTATCGGAAGTCACTGCGCGTCAGGCTACCGCCATGGCGCCCCGTCTTTACCCGGAAGTTCCCAGCGCCAAATATCTCTGCTTCTATCCCATGGACCGCAAACGTGGGGAAGGGAAGAACTGGTATCAGGTCCCGATGCCTGAGCGGCAACGTATGATGCACGAGCATGGAATGATCGGGCGGCGCTATGCGGATTGCGTGCGGCAGATCATCACCGGCTCGATTGGCTTCGATGATTGGGAATGGGGCGTGGATCTGTTCGCCGAAGACCCGCTGGTGTTCAAAAAGCTGATCTACGAAATGCGTTTCGATGAGGTTAGTGCCGTTTATGCGCTCTTCGGCTCCTTTTATTTGGGGCTGCGCGTGCGCGCCGCGGATCTGCCAAAGGTGCTGGCAGGGGAGCTGTGAATCGTTATTTTCGGATCAGGCGCGTGGCTGGCCTTTTTGTGTTCGCCGCAGCGATTCTGCAATCGAAAGCGGGCCGGCCGTTTGCCGGACGCGTTCTGGTTGTGGTCACGTGCCATGCGGATGACTTTTCGATTTTCGCGGGCGGCAGCATCCAAAAACTGATCGATCAGGGGTACACAGGCTATCTGGTTCGCGTGACCGACGACGAGAAGAGTGGCGGGCCCGATCCTCAGCACAATGCGGCACAAAACGACCGCGAAGTGCGCGAAGTAGCTCATATGCTCGGGTTACGTGCTGTTTACTCGCTGAATTTCAAAAACGACGAACTCGGGCGCGTTCCTCATGACCGGCTGCGGGACGCCATCATGGGGTACCTGCGCCAATTGAAAGCGGACACGATTTACACTTTCGATCCGTACGCGACCTATGGGGAGGAGAATCCGGATCATCTGGCAACCGGCCGGGCTGCGGAAGACGCAGCGCGGAATGCCGGCAATTCCCGCTATTCTCCCGAGCAGATCCGGTCCGGCATTGCGCCTCATAGGGTGACCGATGCTTACTATTGGTCGCGCGCCCCCATTGACGTAAATGCGGTGACAGACATCTCTGCCTATCTGGACCGCAAGATGGAGGCTCTGGCGCACCAGCACGCTCAATTTCCGCCGAGCGTGGTGTCGTACTTTCGTGAGCACGACGAAGATGTCGGCCGCATATACGGCATGAAAGCTGCTGAGGTGAGCCATCACATCCGGTACGACAATTCGCCAGCCGAGAAAGACGTGGAGTTACCACATCGAGCCAACATAACGCCCTGGCGTCCGGTAGCGCCTCCCGGATTGACCAGTTTCAAGGGCAAGGTTGTCGTAGTGATTTCGCCCCATGCCATGGATTATGTGAGAGCGGCCGGCGGCACAATTGCAAAAGCAGTGCGGGAAGGCGCGACGGTTTATCTGGTAAGGCTTACAGATGATGAGCGGCACGGCGGAGCCGATTCGCGCGTGCAAAATCGATTGGCGATGGCCGACGCGACGCGCAAAGCAGCAAGAATTTTGGGAATTCGCCAAGTGATCGATCTCGATCTAAAGGACGGGGAGGTTGCGGAAGTGGCGGAGCCGGAATTACGTGCCCGCTTTGCTGCTATTTTTCGCGCGCTCGCACCGGATGCGATCTTCACAGCGGATCCCTGGGCCCCGTATGATCGCGAGCTGGACGATGCGCGGATTGGACACGCGGCCGAAGATGCAGCCTGGAGCGCCTCTCATCTTAGCTTTTATCCGGAACTTGCATTGATGCCTAAGACGGACTTCAAGGTCATCATCAACCGTTACTTTTGGACCGGCAACGGCGGCGAGCAGGCATCGAATTACCAGGAAAATATTGCGTCTGTAACCGAAATGAAAGCGCGCGCATTGCAGGTCTTCGGGAACCGTTCTCTCGGAGAGCAACCGCCGAGCACCACTGAGTCCTTTTATTACTATCACGCGGCAAACCCGCTCGATTGGTTTGCGGACTGGCTTGCGGCTTCTCCGGCCGCCCACTCGCTACCCGGTGCGCTTAGGTTGACTGCAGCGGCAGGGGCACCCAAGAAGGCGCTTGTTATTGCTCCGGAACTGGCCGACTGGCTCGCGAGCGCCGGCGCAACAGTCCGGCAGATGATTCGCGATGGGTATGAAGTTTCGCTCGTCTCGCTAGGGGACGGCAGTAAGAGCACGATCCCAACTGAGCGTCTGGGTCTATCTCGGGTGATTCAGTTCGGATTTCGTGACGGAGAATTGAGTTCCGTGCCTCCGCTGATCCTCCGTCATCGTTTAATGGAAACGCTTCGCTTATTGTCCCCAGATACAGTGCTGATGCCCGATCCCTGGGAGCATTACACTACGCACGAAAGCGTCGTAGCCGGGGATGTTGGAAGCGATGCAATTTATGAATGGACGTTGCAAGGCGCCGCCGGACGAATTCTGTACTGGGAACACAATCGCGGGACCCGAGCTTCCGAACAATTTCATGTAAGCCGGTTTGGGAAACGCGGGAGGTAACATTGATCCGATCACAGGTCGTCCTCAGTGTCTTGGTTCTCGCCCTGTCCGAGGTACATTCGCAGGCGGCAGATCCATCGACTATCGATTGGCATGCAATGGGTTCCTCACCGTGTGGGTGGTCCATTCCCGTGCAGAAGCCGGATCAGAGTCTGGATGTGGACCGGACCGTGGGCCTGCTGAAGGAGGACGGCTTCACCTGCGCTGTTGCAGTTATTGCCGAGCAGCCTCCCCGGAGTTGGAATGAATTTCAGAAGCTTGCGGCAGCCGTAAATGCGGCGAATATCGACCTCTGGCCTGTGTTGCTTCCTCCTACCGAGGGCATTTCACAGCCATACGGCCATGATTACGTGGCATGGGCAGAGGCACTAGCAAAGCTTTCCTTGCAATATCCGCATCTCCGTGGAATCAACATCGACGATCTGGAAGTGAATGCGAACCGGAAGATGTTTACACGAGATTACGTGTGCCGTATCTATCAGGCAAAGCAAAAGATCAATCCCAGACTACAATTTGTGCCTACGGTGTACGATCTCGACCGCAATGCCGCCGATCAACTCGCTGGCTGCGTGGACGGAGTGTGGTTGTGGTGGGTAAATCTGGAAATGGCGACGGGCCAGTCGTCGTTCCTGGAAAATAGCAAGCTGGCCGTGGCGGGCCGCTTTCCTGTTTATGGCGGAGTGTATGCCCATTGGACATCGTGGCACAAAGAGGGCAATCCGGTCCCCAAGGTCTTTACCAAAACTCTGGAACAAAGTTGTGAATATTCCAATGGCGCGATGATCTGGAATATTTCACTGGAGCCGTCGGACCCGTTGCTCAAAATTGCAAAGACGTTTCTACCTGGTGGCTCCTCACCGCTGGCGGGAAAATGCGGCCGTTAAAATAGCGTGGCTGTGCCGAGGCAAAGATCGCAGCTCAGAACAAGAGTTTCAGCGCGAATTGTATGATTCTCGGGTTGAATAGGCTTCCATCGTCGCCGCCAACCGGAATAATAGAACCAAAGTTGGTCGCAGTCGGCACGGCCACAGGAAAGATCGGCGAATAAAAATGGCTCGAAGATAAGTTGAAGACTTCGGTTCGAAATTGCAGGCTGGCTCTTTCGCGAATCGGGAAGTCCTTAAAGAAGGACATATCCAAAGCACGCTGTCCTGTTGAGCGGAGAATGTTGCGCCCTCCGGTTCCGAGCGTTCCAAGCTGCGGAGTGACGAACACGGAGGTATCAAATTCATGTGTGTAAGTCCGCTTAAAGCCGGACGGCAAGGGATTACCGGTGATATTCATCCGTTCGGTGTTGAAGATATTGCCGGTTTGGCTCCGGTCACCGCAAAAGCAGCCGACCGTGAAAGGCGTTCCATCGGCGAGCATCGCGATGCCATTGATCTGCCAGCCACCCAGAAGCGCGTTTACCACGCCGCCGTGATTCAGCAGGCTTTTCCCTTTTCCGAAGGGCAACTCCCAAAGCCAGCTCAGGACGACACGCCGGGTCTGGTCGAAATTAGACACGCCACGCTCCAGATTGAAATTGTGTGAGTATTGCGCGATGGAAGAAACTGCGCCGGCAACGTTCTGAATCTCGGAGAATTGATCGATCGAGCGGCTCCAAGTAAAAGAGGCAAGTACCTGGATACCTTGTTTGAAGCGTTGCTCCGCCTTCAGAGTTAGCGCATTGTAGTGAGACTGCAGTATGTTCGCGTTCGCGAAGGCGTTCGAGGCGAAATTGCCATACGGGACCCGGGCCTCAACCGGCGAACAAGTAGATAAGTAAGTTCCTGCCGGGCAGTTGCTGCGGTAAGTAAAGCTGTTATTCGGATTACCCGGAGACGGAGGAAGAAACGCCTGGTTAAAAATCCACTGGATCGGCTCGCGCAGCGCATGCGATCCCTGATAACCCGCTTCTAACAATAAGTTTTGTCTTGGTTCGAACTGAAGGTTCAACCCCCATTGCTGGATATAGGGCGTCCGGTTATCCGGAAGTTGTGTTTGCGCGCCGGGGCAGTAGCTATTAATTTGGGTGGTCACCCCGGTGACCGGATTGATCACACTAGAGGACGGTGCCTGGCAAAATGGCAGCGTGAACTGACGCTGGGCAATGGAATACGGCGGCGGGAACAGGTTCCGGATATCCAGCGGCGGAACTGCCTCGGCTCCGGTGGGGATAGGAAGGGTCGGGGAAAGAAACGGGATGTTTTGAGAAATAGATCCTGCCGGATAGTAATTCTGATAGACATCGTAGAAGATTCCATAGCCCGCGCGGACAACGAACCGGTCGGTTTTCAGCGGACGCCAGGCTAGGCCGAAGCGCGGCGCGAAGTCCTTGTAGTCGGTGTTGATCAGGGTATCGCTGGCACAGCACGCGGCGAGAATCGGATTGTTTACCAGTTGTGTATATGCCTTATCGCGATAGAGGACGCGGCCACCGGGAGTGCTGAAATCAAAGACAGAACCGCCGAGCGTTGTGTCTTTAAATGGCGTGTGCAGTTCCCACCGCAATCCAAGATTAAGAGTGAGATTGGAAGTCGCCCGGAGATCGTGCTGGTAGTAGAACATGTAATCGGTGTTGCGCAAATGGGACGCGGCCGCATCGAAGGCGCGGAACTGGGTTGCAGTCGCGCCGGCGTTGTTTAAATATCCGAGCAGGTAGTCGGCGAAACCATTCCCAGTATTCGGCTTGCCCGCCGCTTGGGCGATCAGAGGATTCGCCGCTGTATAGGCGCCCGCGAAGGTTAGTTGCCCATTTCCTTGCCCACCGCTTTGATTAAAGTTCTGGTTCCGCCGGATATCAAAACCTATCTTGATGCTGTTTCGCCCGCGTGTGAGCGATAAAGTATCGACGTAACTGAAGATATTGGAAATGTTGAAGAACGGGGCGGTCCCGCCAAACCCGATGGGGCTGTACTGCGTTCCCATTGAGATAAGCGGCAAGGCGTAATAGGCTGGATCGTCGCGGAGGTTCTTCAGTCCGGCCTCTTTCCAGTAGTTCGTCGGGCCGAACGCTGTTTCGTAGCTTTGCAGAAACCAGAAGCGCGTGAATCCGACTTTCGCCTCATTAATCGTTCTTGGATTGAAGATATGGGCCCAACTGATCTCGGCAAACCAGGAGTGCTGGCGGACGTCGTTGCCGGAAAGCGGAATCAGCGCCGGAAGCGGGGCATGCTCGGCATATTGAAGAATCTGTCCGAATAGCCGGTCGGAGTTACCGATATTTTCGTCAATCCGGCCGCTATAGCCGTCGGTATCGGTCGGCGTGGTGATGGCGCGAGTGTAATTGTTACACGGCAAAGTGCACGTCGAGGTGGGCATCGGAAAATACTTGAGGAGATTGTTGCTTTGAGCCGCAATCATCGAAGTGGGAATCTGGTTGTTCGGAAACGCAGCGCGACTTACGGGAATCGCGCCGCCCGGGTTGGGAACCGTTGTGAGTGGGTTATAAAGTTGGGTCGGCCAGTCGGAAAAATTACCGCTCCGCTCCTGAGTAGTCGGCACTTGCCCCTGTCCGATTGAACCGGTTCGCCGCCTGCCGCCTTGATAACTGAAAAAGAAAAATGTGTGATCTTTGCCGTTGTAAAGCTTGGGGATGAGGACCGGGCCGCCGATGGCGATTCCGAACTGGTTCTGCTTGAGCGGCGTCTTGGTATGAAAGAACGGATTCGAGGGCTGCAACGCGTCATTGCGCAAAAACTCCCAAAGCGAGCCGTGCAGCCCGTTGGTGCCCGATTTCAGTGCTACGCTTACTTGCGCCGCGCCCATTCCGAACTCCGCGGAATAAAGACTGTTCTGCAGCTTAAATTCCTGAATCAGGTCGATGGGTGGAATGATCGACGGAGTCTGAAACAAGGGCTCGTTCACGCTGATGCCGTCAACCATGTAGCTGATGGAAGCCGGCCGCGCGCCGTTCACGCTGACATTCCGAAATGCATCATTCAAACCATGCCGGCGAATTGTGGGCGCGGCCGTGATGCCGCCCTGTACTTCGGTGACACCAGTGTTCAGGCGCAACAACGTCGTAAAGTCGCGTCCATTGAGCGGCAACTCCGTCACGGCGCGGTTATTCACCACTTGCCCAATGGTTGCCTGGTCTGCCTGAACCAGAGGGGCTTGGTCCGTGACATTTACGGTTTGAGCCGTGTCGCCCAGTGTCAAATCGAGATCGACGCGCACCGTCTGATTCACCGCTACTACGACGTCGGGTACGGTGATTTTCCGGAAGCCCGCTTTTTCCACGTCGACGCGGTAATGCCCAGGGAGGAGGGCCGGGATGTAGTAGTTCCCGGTGGCGTCTGTGACAAATGGAAACGAGACATTGGTTGCTTGATTCGTGGCCGTAATTCGTGCATGGGGAACAGCCGCCCCCGAGGGATCGCGAACAATGCCAACAATGGCGCCGGCTGAGGTTTGGCAAAAGGCGGGCAGGACAGTCCAGAGAGCTGTCCCGAGGATGAAGCATAGCGCGAGGATGCCCCCTTGCTTACGCGCGGGGTTCCGAACTGGGATCGCTAACGCCATGGGAGGTCTCCTTTATAGGTGTGGTGGAAAGCTCCGTATCAGAAAGGTATGGTGGTAGATTACTCCTTAACACTAGTTCCGGTCAAGAGAAACCTTGACAAGATCTCTGGGAAGACGGAATATTGCTATCGTGAACGGTGTGGAGTAATTCTCCTTCAAGCATGAAGGCCGCGATAAAAACCCGAAATCGCCAGGCACAACGCTCCACGGCTGGTTGCCTCTCTCGCCTACGCAGCATGATTCAAGCGTTGAAGCCGGCGGAACGCAGTATTGCAGATTTTGTCCTTGCCGACCCCGAGCGCATTATTCAGATGTCGATTTCCGAGTTAGGCCAACAAGCAGAAGTTGGCGAATCGACCGTGATCCGTTTTTGCCGCGCGCTTGGGTACGGAGGGTACCAGGAGTTTAAGCTGCGGCTCGCGCAGGACCTGGTAGAGCCAGTCGAATACATTCATGGCGACATCAGTTTTCAGGATTCAATTGACGATCTGGCCAAAAAGATTTTTCAAACGAATCTGAAAGCGGTGGAGAACACGATGAAGTCGCTGGACCGCGGCCTGGTGGAAATTGCGGCAAAGGCGCTGGCGAGCGCGCGAAAGATCGATCTATATGGGGCTGGTTATTCGTCGTTTACCGCGCTGGACGGAAAACTGAAATTGACGCGGTTAGGCTTGATCGCGGACTGCTACGGAGACGCGCATTTACAGATGATGGCGGCCACCTCATTGCGAGCGGGCGACGTGGCCATCGGAATCTCGCATTCGGGCAGCACCAAGGACGTGGTGGATGCGCTAGCTGCCGCGCACCGTTCCGGCGCGACAACCATCGCGGTCACCAATTTCAGCCCGTCGCCTGTCACGAAGCCCGCGGATATCATTTTGCTAACCGGGTCGCCCGATACTCCGCTCGGAGGAGAAGTCTTAACGTCGCGAATTGCGCAATTATGCGTGTTCGATGTTCTCTCGGCAGCGGTGGCGGTCGCGCTCGGAGAGAATTGTCTGGAGTTTATCCGCAGAACGTCGGAGGCAGTGAAGAGCAAGCGGTATTAGAGGCCGATTGGCAAGCGGCCCAGGGGTTGCCCCGGGCAACCTGCCCCATGTGACTGTTCAGAAGGAGGAATCAGATTTTGTTCAAGGCAGGATTTGGGAAGCGGCCGATTTCACCGGCAATTGGGGCGCCGCTGGCCGGTTTCGCCGCCCGAAAAGGGACTTGTGAGGGCGTACACGACGAACTGTTTGCACGCGCACTCGTACTGGAGAATGATTCAACCGCGATCGCCCTGGTTAGTCTCGATGTGCTCGCAGTGGCGAGCGATTTTGTCGAGAAGATCCGGCGCGCCATTGCCGTGCGTGTCCCTATCGAACCGGCCGCCATCCTGATTTCTTCGACGCATACCCACGCCGGGCCCGTTACCGTCAGCACTTTTTTTAATCCCGACGAGTCACTCGACCCGAATTATATGGCTCTGCTCGGCGATGCCATCGTAGCGGCCGTGGAGGCTGCATGGCAGACGCGTTTTGCCGCGCGAATTGGCGTCGGTACAGGAATCATTGAGGGGCTGGGAGTGAACCGCCGCTCGAAGGATGGCAAACCGGTCGATCCCGAAATAGGGATTGTGAAAGTTGACGATGCCCACGAAAAGACAAGAGCGGTGCTCATGAACTATGGGTGTCATCCGACTGTGCTTGGTCCCGACAACCTTTTGGCGTCCGGCGATTTTCCCAATCCGGCGATTGAGCGTGTGGAGGGGCAACTTGGTCCAGGCAACTTCGCGATGTATGTCAACGGAGCGCAGGGTGATATCAGCGTCGGGCATTCATCGGAATTGAGCGCGATTGGCGTTATCACCCCCGGCCGTACGTTCGAAAGAGCAGCGGAATTGGGGCAGCGGCTCGGCGATGCCGTTCTGCAGGCGCTTCCGGGAATTGCGACAACAACCAGCGCATATCTGCGCTTTGAAACGCTCACTGCCGGCCTGCCCATCAAGCCGTATCCGGACGCAAAACAGACCGAAAATGCCCTGCGAGAGGCTGAGAGGAAGGTACAAACGCTTTGTGCAAACGGCAATTCCGCGGAATACCGGCAGGCCCAATCGGAACTGCTCTACGCGTCAATTACACACTACTATGCACGGGAAACGAAGAAGTATGCCAATGGCGTGCTGCCAATTGAGCTACAGGCCATTCAGATCGACGATAACGTCTTCATGGCCGTGCCGGCAGAAGTTTTCGTAGAGATCGGGTTGCGTATTAAGAAGGCGAGTCCGTTGCGAACATTTGTGGCCGGCGTGACGAACGGCTATATTGGCTATCTCCCTTCCCGCAAAGCATACGAGGCCGGCGGATATGAAGTGGTTTCCGCCAAGTGCGACGCGAACGGAGAGGATCGCCTGTTCGAGGGCGTTATGCGGCTGCAGCAAAGCCTGGTGCGGCAGCATGCATAGCAAACTTCGTATCGGCGTAATCGGTCTGGGTATCATGGGCGAGCAGTACACCAGAATCTACCGCTCGCATCCTTTGGCCGAAGTTACCGCCATTGCAACACGCAATCCCGAGCGCCTCCGCTTTATAGGAGAAAAATACAATGTTCAAGCGCGCTACACGAATTACGGCGCGATGCTGGCGAACGCTCCACTGGATGCGGTGTGCGTGGCAACACCGGATTTCGCCCATTACGCTCCGGTGAAAGCGGCTCTTGAGGCCGGGCTGCACGTACTCTGCGAAAAGCCCTTCACGACGGATTTGAGCGAGGCCGACGAATTATTACAACTCAGCCGTTCGAGGCCCCGGCAAAAGCTGCAAGTGGCCTTCAACCACCGATGGCTTGGGGCATATCACCAAGGATTTGTCGCAATTCAGCAAGGCTCTATCGGCACTCCGGTGGCAGGCTACGCACGGAAGAACGATACGATCTGGGTATCGACGGAGATGATCGGCTGGGCAGCCCAATCGACTCCGATTCATTTTCTAGGAGCCCATGACATTGACTTGCTGCGATGGTATTTCGCAAGCGAGCCGGTAGAAGCGCATGCGTACGGGGCCAAAGGTGTCCTGTCAGGCCGCGGAATCGACACTTACGACGTGGTGCAGGCGCAGCTAAAGTTCGCGAGCGGCGCTTTCGCCACCATCGAGTCCGGGTGGATTTACCCCAACACGTTTCCCACCATCACCGATTCTTTTGTCGAGGTGATCGGGTCGGCAGGGCACCTGCATTTTGATCGCAAGCGTGAATCGATAGAGCTGAGTACGAAAGACAAATTTTCGTATCCGAAGACCTTTTTGCTCAATGAGATCTTTGGCAAGTTCCGCGGCGCATTTGTGGAGTGTCTGAACGATTTCGTCTCCGCGATTGTGGACGATACACAACCGAAAGTCACCGCCTTCGACGGCCGCCAGGTAACCGCCGTGTTGGATGCGGTTTCGCGCTCGCTGAGCAAAGGCGGAGTTTGCAGCGTCACACCCGCCGGAGTAGCGGCCCAGCATCAATCGTCATAGAACATGCGGGCAACGCTGCAGATATCCGACTACGTGGTGATAGCCGGATATTTTTTGCTGCTTGCGCTGATCGGTATTTATTTCTGGAAGCGCATGCGCCACGTAAGCGACTTCTTTGCCGGGGGAAACAGCATTCCCTGGTGGCTCGCGGGCGTTTCGTTTTACCTGACGGCATTCAGCGCGTTCACGTTCGTCGCGTACGCGGAGATGGCGTACCGCTATGGGCTCGTCGCCGTCACGCTCACCTGGAGCGCACCCGCGGCCATGCTTTTCGGCACAATCTTTCTGGCCGGAAAATGGCGGCGCGCGCGTATTCTCAGTCCGGTGGAGTTCCTGGAAGCGCGTTACAACACCGGCATCCGCCAGGTGATGGCATGGGCCGGACTGCCGCTGAAAATCGTCGACGACGGATTGAAGATCTACGCCACGGGCATCTTCGTTTCAGCCGGATTTGGCTATAACTTGGAATCCAGCGTTATTGTCAGCGGCTCCGTGATGGTGCTCTACACGTTTATGGGTGGAATCTGGGCGGTGGTGGTCACCGACTACATCCAGTTCATCATCCTGACTTTGGGCGTAGTCGTGCTCTTTCCGCTGGTTTTCGTTCATTTTTCTTCGTTCGGCGCCTTCGTGCACGCGATGCCCGCGGGTTTCTTCGATCCGATACGGGCACCGTTTTCCCCACTTTATGTTTTCGCCTTTTACCTGCTGGTCCTGTTGAGTTACAACGGCAATTGGGCTTTTGCGCAAAAGTTCTACTCCGTTCGGGATGAGCGCGCGGCGCGCAAAGCGGGCCTGCTTGCGACTGTTTTGAAGATCGCTGGCCCTCCGCTCTTTATCCTGCCGGCCATGGCAGCGCGCTCTCTGATGCCGGAGCTGATGCAGACACCGCATTCGCCGCAATACGCCTATGCCGCGCTTTCGCTTCGCTTCCTTCCGGCCGGGCTCATGGGGCTGATGATCGCAGCCATGTTCTCCGCGACAATGTCCACCTTGAGCGCGGATTACAACGTGATGGCGAGCGTGATTACCAACGACGTATACCAAAGGTTGATCGATAAAACGGCGAGCCCGCGAAGGCTGGTCTTCGTGGGGCGCGTCGCGACACTCTTCGCCGGGGCAGCAACCATCGGCATTGGGATTGTATTGGTGCGGTCGGCCGCACAAGGGCTATTCGAGGTGATGGTCACGCTATTCGGCTTATTTGTAGGACCGATGCTGATTCCGATGCTGGCGGGCCTTTTGATCCGGCGCATCACGTGGCGGGGCGCGGCGGCCGGCATTGCAGCAGGATTCGCAACGGGGTTCGGACTGTTCCTTTACAAGACGCTGGTACTTTCCCATAAAGCGGGAATCGATGCGAACTGGCTGCGCTATGACTTCGAAGGTTTAAGCATTCTGGCGACCTTTGGCGCGACTATTGCCGGCATTGCTCTGGCCACCGCAGTGGAGCGTGTGGGTACCACGGAGCGCGGCCGCATCGCCGCGTTCTTTGCGCGGCTCGATACACCCATCGGTAAAGAACGGACCGACATTCAAGCCGATATTGCGCCGTTCTCGCCGTTTTTCATCATGGCGTGGATCACCGCAGCGACAGGCGTTCTGCTCTGGTGCGCGCTGCTGGTTCAACCCAACGGAGCGGGCCGCGCGATCAACGGCTTCGCGGGATTAGCGCTCGTGCTGATCGGAGCCGGATTTCACCGTCTTCATCGCCGGTTACTGCGCACAAACTCGCTGGTGACTGTGGCGGCAGAAGAGGGTTCCCACGGCAATTCCTGATGAGGCGCCTTGCATGAAGATCCTCGACTGGTGCGTGGTTGGCCTATATTTCGCCTTCATGCTCGCAGTGGGGCTGCACTTCACGCGCCGCGCCGGCCGCAGCGTTGCTGACTACTTTGTTTCCGGACGGAATCTGCCGTGGTGGATCATCGCACTATCCGCAGTCGCGACCTATACCGATGCCGGCCTGGCGCCCGCGGTGACGATGCTCACCTATCAAGGCGGGCTGCTGGGCAATGCGGTTTGGTGGATTCCGTACATCATCTGGATGCCGCTGGGGGCCGTGTTGTGGTCGAAGTATTGGCGCCGGCTCGGCACCGTGACATCCGCGGAGATGATCGAGATCCGGTACGGCGGCCGCTTCGCGCATGGCTACCGGGCTGTCTATTCCGTTTTCATGAGCTTCGGTTTCATTGTGCTTCTGATGGGTTATGTTTCCGGCTGGCTGGGAGCGGCGCTTGGACCCATTCTCGGCTGGCAACCGCTCCAACTGATTCTATTCGCCGGCATTGTGGCTGCGGCGTATACCGTCACCTCGGGACTCTATGGCGTCGCGTATACCGATGCACTCCAATTCGGAATTTTTCTTGTTGGAAACATCATTCTGGTTCCCATCGCACTCGCCGCGACGGGAGGAATGAACGGCGTGTATCAATCGATCGAAACGCTGCGGGGAGGAGCCAACTCAGCGTTCTTTCGAGTCACTTTGCCAGCTCCTGAGCTGGGCGGTTTGACGATTCTCGCGTTTGTGGTGCAGGGCCTGTTCTTCGCGGCTTCCCCGACCGGCGGAGAAGGTTTCACCGCCCAGCGGTTTATGGCCGCCCGAAATGAATTTCACGCGCAAGTAGGCCAGCTCTTCAACACATTGCTCACTCTCATTGTCCGGGTTGTGCCATTTCTTTTCCTCGGTATGATTGCCGCTGCGCTCTATCCGCCGAAATCGGTGAGCGAGCCCGGCGACTTGTGGGCGCGACTTGTGCATACGTACGCGCCACCGGGATTATTGGGTCTCCTAGTTGCCGGCATCTTTGCAGCGTATATGTCAACCATCAGCACCCAGATGAATTGGGGCGCTTCGTATATCGTCAACGATCTTTACCGGCCATTCCTACTCCCCGGAAAGACCGAGCGCCACTACGTTTGGATTGGACGCGCCGGCTCGCTTCTGATCTTTGCGCTCTCACTGGTGGTGGCCTATTTCTTTGTGCATGGCCTGCGCCCCTGGTTTCTGTTCATTAACTCCGTCGTCTTCGCGTTCATCCTGCCGCTTTCCTGGCTACGCTTTTTCTGGTGGAGGCTGAACATCTATGGCGAGGCCGCGGCGCTGGTGATCGGACTTCCTCTGAGCTACATCGTCTGGTTTCCGCTCGGTTTCTCGAAGGAGAGTCTACATCCTTTCTGGCATGGTTTTCTGCTTCTCTTCGTAAGCGGTTTTGCTTCCATTGTTGCGATTTCCTGTTTCACTCCGGCGGAGAGCATTCATACTCTGCGCGAATTTTATACGCGCTGCCGTCCACCGGGATTCTGGGGCCCGGTAACGAAGTCACTCGATGGCGAGGCGCACGCTGCTATCCGGGCCGAAACCATCCGCGATCTTTTGGAGTGCGCGCTTGGCATCCTGTTCGCGGCCGCTGCGATTTTGAGCGTGATTGCGGCTATGGGCCGCCATTGGAGCACGCTCGGAATGGCTTTCCTCGTGCTCGCAGCGAGCGGCGGTCTGTTCATTGGCCGGTGGTCGCGGCGAGGCATGTTCCGGTCACTGGCTGTAGATGAGGCGAGTTCCCTATGTGCGGATTGAAGCGCATCCTGCTCGTTTTGGCGGCGATGACGCCTCCCTGCATGCTTGCAGCAGACGTGACGCGTGCTGCAACAGTGCCGTTCACCTGGCGGGAGGATTTTCAGGGTTCCGAACTGGGCCAGTTTGCGAGTTATCCACCAGTGCAGGATGCGGGATACGATCCTTCTCTTTTACCCACATCCGAGTATGGCGCTCCGGGTGGACGTGCCTTGATGCGCGTGCTGGAGCCGGTGAGACCGGGCCCGGTGCGCTCTGGATTTATTCGGCGTCTCGATCTGGTTGCCGTAGATCGCGCGACCCTGTCATTTTCTTATCGGTTCGAGGGCGCCGCTTCCGGCGATCAGCTTGAGATTGGAATCGCTGGCGCAAACGGGCGGCGTTATCGTACGGCGATACCGCTGGACGGGGGCGAAGCCTGGCATCGAGTACACCTCAGACTGCGAGAACTGCACGACGAATCCCATCTCCCTCCGCCGCCCGGAACTGGTATTCAAGGTTTTTATCTAGTGGCCAGCCTGCCCCATGCGAACCCTGATGTCACTTATCGCTTCCTGATCGATGATGTGGTGCTTCAGGCCGAGCGTCCAGCGCGCTTTCAACTGCTGCGCCCGCGTGCAACTCCATTGGAGCCCAGAGCGGACCTGTTTGCCGCAAACACGGTTGACACAGGCAGCCGGTTGAACGTCGAAGCGGTTGCGCCCGTTCCCCTCTCGAAAGCTGAATGCAGTTTAAAAGATCAGGATGGCAAGACAATTAGCAGCTCGCTGCTCCACGAAGACGCCGCTCGAGGCGTGTGGTCGAACCGTAAGGCTCTTGCACTCCCGGACCATTCCGGCGTTTACACGTTGCTTTTGAACGGGGTCACGGCCGATGGCATGTCGATCACGACCGCCGTGCGGATGGTTGGCCTATTGCCGGTTTCTTCTAAACATCCGCGTTTATTTTTTGGCGCCGAGGATTGCGTCAGGCTCGCGGCACGCGCTCACAACCCGAAATACGCGGCAGCCTGGCAGGAGATCGTCAATGAAGCGAAATTGTCGCGGAGCACTGGCGATTTAACTCGGGGCGCGAGTATTATCCCGATGCTCGATCACGTCTATCTGCTGCCGACATTACCTGGTTACTTCGACCTGATTACAAAAGCGGGGCAGCGCATCCAATACAACGCACTGGTGGCAAGCATCACAGGCGATGCGGAAGCAGGCGAAACAGCGAAGCGGGCCCTGCTCGACGTCATGAAGTGGAAAGCCTGGGCGCCGCCATGGTTTCCTGCCCACGGCCAGCCCACTTACTATCCCGCCGGTCAATTCACCGCGCAGATAGCCTTTGCTTATGACGCTCTGTATAACCAGCTCTCGCCTGACGAACGGCAACTGGTTCGCAATGCACTTATCGAAAAAGGCATTTTACCCGCGTACCGGGAATATGTGGTGGATGACCGCGTCATCACAAATACCAGTAATTGGATTGAACATAGCGTAGCCGGCTCGCTGATCGCGGCTGCTGCAATCAAAGGCGATGGACCAGATTCCGATCTGGACCTCTATATCAACGGCTTACTCGACAAGCTGGAAAAGCACCTCGCTGCGAGCTATTTTCCAAGCGGTAGTTATGGAGAGGGCATCAGCTATCAAGAGTTCGATCTGGAGACGCTCGGTCCTGCGCTCATCGCTCTGAAGCGTGTTTTCGGCCTGGATTACTGGAGCCGTTCGTACGTGAAGGATTCACTGTGGTATCCACTGTCGACGCTCGCCGATCCTGTTTCCGGCTGCCTGGATATGGGGGACACTCACTGTCCTTCCGGCGTCAACATCGCACCCGTCGTGGCGGCATCGCGCAATCCGGTGTTCCGGTGGTACGAGGACCGCGTTCATCGCTCCCTTTGGGAAGATTTCCTGTTCGCTAACGACACGTTGAGGTCGCAGCCGCCCGCCGCCCCGGGTTCGCGTTATTTCCCGACGAAAGGCGCTGTCGTGTTCCGCACGGGATGGCAGCCCGATGACGCCATCCTGTTGTTCCGCGCCGGCCCCAATTTCAATCACAACCACGCAGACCAGGGATCGTTTCTGTTACGTGCATTGGGCGAGAATCTGGTCACCGAAGCCGGATACGCGGATTACTACAAAGATCCGTATTACGCGAGCTATTTCAAGCAAGCCGCGGGGCACAATACCGTACTCGTAGATGGCGATCCTGCCAGTCAGGAGATTGCCGATACACTGCTCCTTCCGGCTTTACACGAGTATCCTCGCATCGATAGTGTCCTGCTGAGCGCGGATTTCGATGCGCTGGATAGCGAACTGCAGCAGGTGTATCGCGGACGCCTCACACGATTTACCCGCCGCCTTATATTTCTGAAGCCGAACTACGTGTTTGTCTATGACGAACTGGTTCCTACCCGGGAAGCGGAGTTCGATTGGCTGCTGCATCTTCCAGATGTCTCGCGCGTTACCACCGAAGCAGACGGTGCCATTTATAGCGGGAAAACGGCGTCTCTGGCTGTTCGCTTTCTTTCTCCGGGCGCGCTCATTCTCCGGATTGCTGAGGGAGACTTGCCCTACACGACATTTAATCCCGTCGCACCGGCAGCTATTCCAGCACAACCCGCTGTCTTGAATGCAACCACCGGCACCTCCAGCGAACTGATGCGATTTCTTGCGATTCTGGCGCCCGCAAAATCTTCGGACACGGCACGTGAGCATGTCAGGAAATGGAGCCGCATCGACACGCAGGACTGGATGGGCGTTGCGCGCCCGGGAGAGATGAAAGATCGATTGTTGTTCCGCAAGGGACCGCCAGGACAGGGCGCATTCGATTCCTGGATCACCAATGCCGCCGCCTGGTACGTTCGCGGCGAACCGGATAAATTAGAAATGCTTGCGGCACTCGGCGTCTCAGAGCTGAAGCGCGGCAACCAGAGATGGTTCCACAGTAAGTATCCCGCCAGTTTTTGCGCGATGTATCAAAACGAGCGGATTGCGCTGAATGTATATTCCGCAGTTGCCCAGACGATCCAATTTCGCAAGCCGGATGGCCGTATAGCGGAGATCAACGTGCAACCAGGCAACCATGAACTTCAACTCGCGGGAGAAGCGAACCAATGACACGCCGGTACTTTGTAGAATCGGCCTTGGCCAGCGCGGGAGCACGGCCGCAAAAAACGAAATCTTCAAAAGTACCCCGGAACGAGTTCGACTATGTCGATTGGAGTTGGATGCGCTGGCAGCGCATCACTGGCGACCGGCGTCCTGAAATTGCAGGCGAGCAGACGGGCAAGGCCGAGTTGATCGAGCTGGCGCCAAAAGAACGAAAAAACTGGCCCGCGCGCCGGGAGGCCTTTCGCAAACTCCTCGCGCAGTTCACCGGGTCCGCTCCCGCCAGGAACCCTCCGCTCTCGCCGGAAGTTTCAGGCGAATATCGGAATAATGGCTTTATTCGCCGCAAGGTGCGCTATCAGTCCGAAGCCGGTGAGTGGATAGCCGCGTTCTTATTCATTCCGGACAACCGGAAGGGCCGCACGCCGGCGGTGCTCTGTCCGCACCAGACCACGCAGGCCGGCAAAAACAGTCCGGCGGGGCTTGCCGATGTTGCCGAGCAGCACACAGCTTTGCATCTCGTGCGGCGCGGCTACGTTACCCTGACCTGGGATGCGTTGTGCTTCGGCGAACGGCATAATCCCGCTTCGGGGCATTATGGCGATGCGATCCCGTTCTACAAGCGCCATCCGCAATGGTCGCTGCTGGCCAAAATGATTTGGGATCTGAGTCGAAGCATCGATTATTTGGAGACGCTCGATTTTGTGGATGCCGCCCGGATCGGCTGTGTCGGACATTCGCATGGAGGAATCACCACGCTTTTCGGCATGGCTCTCGAACCGCGCATTGCGGCGGGCGCGAGCAACTGCGGATTCGATACCTTTCGGATTGACGGCAACACCTTTCGATGGAGCCGCGCCACGGCGCTTTTGCCTCGCTTGGGGTTCTATACCAGCAGTCCCTATCTGAACCTGGATTTCTACCGCGCCGTCCCGGATTCCGAAGTCATTCGCACTCCGTTCGAGATGCACCAGATGCTTGCGCTGATTGCGCCGCGGCCTCTGATTATGACCGCTTCGGACGATGATTTTGTTTTCCCCAACGGAGGCTGGAGCACGCGCCAATCGCTGGCCCGCCTCGCGCCTCTCTACCGCTTATTACAAGCCGAAGATCGCCTGTCCAGTTATTACTTCCGCGGCGGGCATAGTTTTCCGGAAGACGCATCTTCCCGGGCTTATGCCTGGCTCGATCGCTGGCTGAAGAGTTGAACATGGAGGTGATACTCGCGATTGACGGCGGCGCGACTCGGACGCGATGTGTGGCAATCGATCGGGCCGGCCGGACGCTCGGCGACGCAGAGCGCGGCGCATCGAACCACTTACAACGAAGCGCGGAGGCCGTTCGCACAACACTGACGGAAGCTGTAGACGAGACGCTCCGTATGGCAAATCTTGGCAACGGAGATGTCAAATGTATTTCTGCCGGACTGGCGGGAGTGGACTACGACGGCTATGGAGCAGCTCCCATGCTCGCGCTCTTTCGTGAACTCGGGTTCGAGTGCTGTCTAGTGCAGGGCGACATGGTGATAGCCCACGCTGCCGCGCTCGGAATGAGGCCGGGAATTGTTGTGCTTGCTGGAACCGGATCGGCAACCTTCGGCGTCGATGCCGGAGGCCGCTGTGTGAAAGTGGGCGGTTGGGGACCCGTTTATGGTGACGAAGGAAGCGCCCAGCGCATTTCCCAGCAAGCCATGGCAGCGGCGGCCCGAGCTTACGATGGGCGTGGCCCCGCAACTGCTTTGTTGGCTGCGCTCACAAAGGATCTCGGCCTTTCCGATTTCCGAGAATCCATTTCTGTGATCTATGGGCCGCAAGCGCGCGATGTTGCTTCGCTTTGCCGGGCGGTGCACCGGACCGCAGCCGCGGGAGATGAAGTTGCGTGCTCGCTATTTCGCGAGGCCGCGGAGGAACTGGCGGAAGCGGTGATTGCTGCGGCGCGTCAGCTGGATCTGACTCATTCACCGGTTGGGGTGTCTTATCAGGGAGGAGTTGCGGAGAATTGCCCGCTTTTGATTGAGTTTCTGCGGAAGCGGTTGAAGCACCACTTGCCATTAGCTGATTTTCATCCTCCTCGATGGAAACCCGTAATCGGCGCATACTTACTTGGTTGTCGTTCTCTGGGGTGGGATGCTAACGCAGTATGTTGACACACCGCCAAAACTGTGAAATGTTATTCACACCTAAATGTGCAGCGTATCCCACGCTGCGGGATGAAGGTCGCCGGGGTAGGGGAGGATCTGCATGCTCCAATCCGTTCGTCATGTTTGTGCCATAGGTGCACTCTCCATTTTTTTCTGTGCGGCAGTCCTCAATGCGCAATCATCGCTTGGGTCGATTGTTGGCATTGTGCGAGACCCCACCGGAGCACCCATTGCCGGCGCGCGGGTGAGGATTACGAACCTGGAAACAAATCAGCAGTCGACCTATGAGACCGAAGCCAATGGCGATTACTACGTCCCTTCCCTGATTCCCGGCGCCTACCGGGTTGAAGCGGAAAAGCAAGGCTTCAATAAAGCCGCGGTGCAAAGCGTGAGGCTCGCGGTGAATCAGACGCTCCGTGTTGATCTCCCGATGACGTTAGGCCAGATAACACAGCAGGTGCAGGTGAGTGCTGCCGCCCAGATGATTCAGACGGACACCAGCTCGCTCGGCCAGGTGATCACCACCAGGCAAGTAACCGACCTTCCGCTGAATGGGCGCGATTTCACGAACCTGTTAAAGCTGAATGCCGGGGTCAACACGGTGGCCGGCGGAAGCGCCTCGGCCCCGGCCATTCGTCCCCATGGATTTAACGACAGCTATTCCAGGGTAAGCGTGAACGGCGCCCGGCCAGCTTCCGTTAGCTATTTGGTAGACGGCGTGACCAGCAATGAGCCGCTCTTTCAAGCTCCGACCGCCATTCCACCCATTGATGCCATCGAGGAGTTCAAGATTCAGAATGCGCTGTACTCAGCCGCCTACGGCATGGGGGCTGCGCAAGTCAATATCGCGATGAAATCCGGCACCAATGCGCTGCACGGCGCAGTTTGGGAATTTCTTCGCAATGATGCTTTGGAGCCCGAAAATCCACGCTTTCACACGAAGAACCCCTTGAAGCAGAATCAATTTGGCGGCGCACTGGGCGGTCCGGTCTTTCTACCAAAGCTATACAATGGCAAAGACCGGACCTTCTTTTTCGTAAGCTATCAGGGCGGCCGCCGCACCACCTCCGCGTTTAGCCAGACCCAGGTGCCAACCGATCAGGAAAAGCAAGGAAGCTTTTCGGACTGGCCGGTCCAACTGTACAATCCGCTAACCGGCGTGCCAAATCCTGGCGGCACGCCCGCGGTACTGCGCGCTCCATTTCCAGGAAATCAGATTCCATCTACGCTGTTCGCTCCCCAGAGCGTGAACATGTTGCGGTACTTTCCCGCTCCCACCGTCAATTGCCAGTTGCCTTGCGAGAACTACAGCAAAGATGTTGTGACGCCTCTCGACATGGACAATTTCACCATTCGGATCGACCAAAGCTTCAGCGAGAAGGATCGCGTCTTCGGCCAGTTTCTATTTCAGAATGAAAACGCTCCGCAACCATCCTTGATGCCGTTGTCCGGAATTAATGAGAATGAAAGATCTCGAAACGCCGGCCTGGAATGGACGCATACTTTCAACCCACGTACTTTAAACGAAGCTCGCATCGGATTCAATCGTTTCTATTACCTGCAGGATTTCGAGACCGCCAACGGATCCGTTAATTATTGGAAACAGATAGGACTCAAGAATCTGGCCGACGATCCAGCCTATTATGCGCTTCCGAACGTTGTGCTGGGCACGCAATACGCCACTCTTGGTTATGGCGCCTCCGTTCCGTTTTTCAACATCTCCAATCTGTTCCAGTATGAGGACGATGCCATCCTAACGCGGGGCCGCCACACCATCGAGATTGGAGCGGACATTCGCCGGAATCAGAACATGAACCGGAATGGACTCGGCGGCAACGGAACGTTGAATTTTGGCGGCGCTTATACAGCCCGCAATCCTCTGGCCGCACAGGTGGCCGGGCAACCCAATACCGGCAACGGATTTGCCGACATGCTGCTGGGGTATCTCAACGGCGGCGTTGTGGCGCGCTTTAGTGCTTTTGATCAGAGCATTTCCAACCTGCGAAATACGGATTATGGCCTCTACTTTCAGGATGACTTCCGCGTGAACGACCGGCTGACGCTGAATCTTGGTCTCCGATGGGAACTGCACACACCGTTCCACGATAAATACAATGGCGGCGATATTTTCGATTTCGGATATCCCGGGGGCCGGCTGCTCTATGCCGATCCGTCGTTCACAAAGCTCGTGAACAATCCTATCCAGGCGGCCTGCTGCGTGTCGCGAAGCTTAATTGCTACCGATTGGCATGACTGGGCGCCGCGCATCGGGTTCGCCTGGAGACCCTTCTCCAGCAGCAGATTTGTCGTGCGTTCCGGGTATGGGATCTTCTACGACGTCCTTGACAATTTCTATCCAACACAGTCGGTTTCAGAAGATATTCCTTATCTGGAGCCCGTGCTGCCCACGCCTACCGGCCTCGAAAATCAGCCGCCTGTGGACATTCGAAACTTATTTCCCGCCCCTTACTCGGTCGCGAATCGAACTTTCCCGCCGCCTTACTGCCAGGCTCCTTCGAAGTCGGTTGTAAATCCAGCAACCGGCCAGGTTACGGAAGTGCTGAATCAGTGCACGAATCCGCGCGTGCAATTACCGGATAACCGCACTCCCTACACGCAGCAGTGGGCGTTCAATATTCAATATCAATTGACCCCGGCCGTGCTCGTGGAAGTGGGTTATCAGGGCTCACACGGTCTTCGCGAACCGATTGCATGGAGCTTCAACCAGGCATTCCTCCCGCCGGTCGCTGGCAATGCGAACAACAGCGTGTCCTTTACTTCGCAGTGCCCGTCGGGAAGCTTTCCCTCGACGTGTTCGCCTATACAATCGCGTGTGCCGTATTCCAATTTTGCCGCCGCCGCGACGGCGTTGGCCAATATCGCCCAGTCCACTTATCATGCGATGACGGTCAAGGTAGATAAAAGATTCACGGGCGGACTGCAGGGACTGGGAGCCTTCACCTGGGGAAAAGCAATTGACCAATCGAGCGAACTCGGAGGAGGAATAACGGGTGATGAGGAACGTGCCCAATATTCGCACAATCTTTCTGCGGAACGGGGCCTCGCGAACTTCAATCAGGAATTCCGGTTTGTCGGAAGCTTCGTGTATGATCTGCCGTTTGGAAGAGGCCGGCGCTACGTAAACCATGGAGGAATCCTGAGCTGGATTGCTGGTGGGTGGCAAGCGAATGGCATTATAACCCTGGTTTCCGGATCGCCCGCGACTGTCCTATGTGGTTGTGGAGATCGGAGCCAGACCGGTGAAACGCGCGGCACGGAGCGCCTGAACGCGGTAGCGAGCCCCTATGCATCCGGCTTTCAACAAAGCTTGACGGGGTATTTTGACGTCCATTCGTTCTCCGAACCGAGCTTGGGGACGCTGGGAAATGGCGGCCGGGATACAGTATTTTCAACTCCGCAGCATGCCGTTGATTTCTCGCTGTTCAAGAACAACAGGGTAACGGAGCGCCTGAATGTGCAGTTTCGGGCAGAAGCGTTTAACCTTTTTTCGAGCCACTACTACACGCCAGTGTTCCCGCAGAACGCTTTCACCGCTACCAACTTTGGTTCGCTGCTGCCCCCTGGCGGAGATTCCGGTAATCTCTGGAACCCGCGTATTTACCAGTTGGCTCTCAAAGTACTTTTCTGAGTGCACTGCGGAGTCCAAACTCCTCTGGTTGCGTTCTTGACATTCGTTCGTGTATGTTCGCGGAATGAAAACAAAAGCTGCCGTTCTGTACTCGATGGATCGTCCGCGCCCCTACGAGACCTCGTTGCCTCTGGCCATCGAAGAATTGGATTTGGCCCGACCTGGACCCGGATGCGTGCTGGTTGAGATCGCCGCGGCCGGGCTTTGTCATTCCGATTTGTCGGTCATCAACGGCACACGCCCTCGCGTCGTGCCGATGGTGCTCGGGCATGAGGCTGCCGGCGTGGTGCGGGAAACCGGCTCCGGCGTGCGCGATTTCTCGCCCGGCGATCATGTGGTCTTTTCTTTTGTTCCAACTTGCGGCTATTGTTTGTACTGCGCTACCGGCCGCCCTGCCTTGTGTGAAAACGGCGCAAAGGCCAATACGGCTGGCGTGCTGCTCGACGGCCAGCGCTACTTTGCGAACGGCAAGGGGCAAACAATACACCACCACCTGGGAGTCTCGGCATTCTCGCAGTTTACCGTCGCGCGAGCGGAGTCTCTGATCAAGATCGATCGCGAGCTGGCGCTACATAAAGCGGCGTTGTTCGGGTGCGCCGTGATCACGGGTGTCGGCGCGGTCATCAACACTGCTCGCATCTATCCCGGATCGAGTGTCGCTGTATTTGGATTGGGAGGCGTCGGATTGAGCGCTGTTATGGGGGCCAATGTCGCGGGCGCGCAAGCAATTATAGCGGTGGACACCGTGTCGCAGAAATTGGACACAGCCCGGAAGCTTGGCGCAACCGAGGCGATCAATGCAAGCACAACGGATGTAGTTGCGACGGTTCGCGATCTGTCGCATGGCGGCGTGGACTACGCTTTCGACTGTTCTGGTATCGACTCCGTGCTCGCTCAGGCGTACGAAGTTACTAAGCGCGGCGGGGCCACCATTGCCGTGGGCCTGCCTGCGCCACAAAAACGCCTGCCGGTGCCCGTCGTGAGTCTCGTAACAGAGGAGCGCACCATTCAGGGCTCGTTTATGGGATCCTCTGTGCCGAAGCGCGACATACCTCGGCTGATTTCGCTCTATCTTGCCGGGCGCCTGCCTATCGAACTCCTTGTGAGCGCCAGCGTACGGCTGGAAGAATTGAATGCCGCGTTTGACCGCCTGGAGAGCGGAGATGTTACCCGACAAGTTTTGACCTTCAAGTAAGCCTCGCTTTAGGGACACTTGATCGGAAAAGATAACGGCTCACTCCTCAAAAGAGCCTCTGTATACAATATCGGATACAATGCCGCCCAGATATGCTGTGAAAGCTATGCGCCGCTTCTCCAAAGCGGACCATCATCACGCGTTAGCCCTGAAGGCCCGGTGCGCGTGGATCTGCGCTCCCATGCTCACCGGACTGTTGGTGGCGGGAGCCGGCATGAGTGGCCGAATTACTCGCGCGTCCACTCCTGCCGCCCCGCAATCCTCAGCGGCTTCCGCGCCCAAGGTTGGCGAGGAATGCACGAGCGAGATGCGCCCCGTTTTGGAATGGTACAGCGCCGATCGTTTAAACCTGCAACGCTTTTACGATGTTCCGGGCTCGCAGGCGCGTCAGGAGCGGCTAACCACGTTCTATAAAAATTGGCTGGCGCATCTGGATCGCTTGAACTTCGATACGTTTAGCCAGGCAGGCAAAATCGACTACATTGTTTTTCGCAGCAGTCTGGAGCATGAGTTGCGCGGCTTAACACTTAGCGAGCAGCAGGATGCCGGGGATAAGCCGTTTCTGCCGTTTGCACCGGCGATCAGGCAGCTCGAAGTGAACCGTCAGGAGATGCAGCCCTTGAACCCTCAAGAGGCGGCAAGGACGGTGGCTGGTCTTACGGATGCCATCAATGGAGCGCAAAAAGCAGTTGAAGGTCAACTCCGTTCCGGCGGAAAGCCCGATGAGATGCGGGAGCGAAAGATTCGCGCGGCCCATGCTTTACATACACTCACGGCGCTTCGCGATACGTTACGAAATTGGTTCACATTTTACGACGGATACGATCCTCAATTTACTTGGTGGGCCGCGGAGGACTACCGCAGAGTAGATGCCGCGCTAGAGAACTACACGACATTCCTGCGCGAACGCGTGCTCGGCTTGCATTCAGCGGCCGCCCCGGCAGCGGGAGGCGCGGCACGCGGCGGGAATGCGGGGCCCCGCATCGCTGCTCCCGAACCCGGGAACTCGGACGATATCATCGGCAACCCTGTGGGCCGGGAAGCCCTGAATAGCGAATTGGATTACGAAATGATTCCGTATACACCCGAGGAATTGATCGCGATCGCAAATAAGGAATTCGCATGGTGTGAAAACGAGATGAAGCGAGCTTCCCGGCAGATGGGTTACGGCGATGACTGGAAAAAGGCGCTCGAAAAAGTTAAGAACATGTATGTGGAACCGGGCAAGCAACCCGACCTGATCCGGAAACTGGCGCTCGAGGCAATCCAGTTTGTGGACGATCATGACCTGGTCACCATCCCGCCCATCGCCCGCGAGACTTGGCGCATGCAGATGATGACTCCACAGCGGCAGCTCATCAATCCGTTCTTTACTGGCGGCGAGACTATCTCGGTGTCTTATCCGACGGACACGATGACTTACGAACAGAAGATGATGAGTATGCGCGGGAACAACGAGCCGATGTCGAAGGCGACGGTTTTTCACGAGCTGATTCCTGGACATGAATTACAAGGCTATATGTCAGCCCGCTATCGCCCGTACCGCGCCAGCGCTTTCGGACGGAGTGCGTTCGTGACCGAAGGATGGTCTCTCTATTGGGAACTGCTGTTCTGGGACATGAAATTCCAAAAAACTCCCGAAGAGCGCGTCGGCGCTCTCTTCTGGCATATGCATCGCTGCGCGCGTATTATTTTTTCGCTCAGCTTTCATCTGGGAAAGATGACGCCGGACGAATGTATTCGCTTTTTAGTGGACCGCGTTGGCTTTGAGCGGGACAACGCAGTGGGCGAAGTGCGGCGATCTTTAGCCGGAAACTACAGCGTCCTTTATCAAGCTGGCTATCTGCTGGGAGGAAGGCAGCTCTATGCGCTGCACAAAGAATTAGTGGATTCCGGCAAGATGACGAGTCGTCAGTTCAACGATGCCATTCTCAAGGAGAATTACATTCCGATTGAGATGATGCGCGCAGATCTTACGCATCAACCGTTGACTCGGCGCTACAAGAGCCATTGGAAGTTTTATAACGAGGCGTCGGAGAGCGCGAATTAGGCGCTCGCCTATGGTCGCGGTTCTGTTTCCTGCGCAGGCAGTGAGACTTTGTTCCAGTCGGGCGGCTCCACGCCGAGCAGATTGTGAACAAAGTAGTCATCGCGATAGTGCTCCGTGTTCAAGATGCCGACGCCGTGGTTCTGCCCGGGGATGTAGAGCATATCGAAATGCTTGTGAGCGTTGACCAGCGCATTCACAACTTGCAGCGAAGAGGCAGGGTCCACATTGCTATCCATCTCGCCGACGATAATGAGCGCTTTGCCTTGCAGACGATCGGCATTGTCGACGTTGGAAGATGCGGCGTATTGCGGACCGACCGGCCAACCCATCCACTGCTCGTTCCACCACAGCTTGTCCATGCGATTGTCATGGCAGCCGCTGTTCGTGACTGCGACCTTATAGAACTCGGGATGAAAGAGCAAGGCGCCCAGCGCGCTCTGGCCACCGGCTGAGGTGCCGAAGATGCCGACGCGCGAGATGTCGTACCACGGATACTTGGCTGCTGCCGCCTTGTGCCAGAGGATGCGATCGGGAAGGCCCGCGTCGGCCAGGTTCTTGTATGCCACATCGTGGAACGCTTTCGAGCGGTTGCTGGTGCCCATGCCATCGATGTGAGCGACGACAAATCCGAGCTCGGCCAGCGATTGATCCTGCGAGACAGGGATAAAGGTCTTGGGGACAAAGGAGCCTTGCGGTCCGGCGTAGATGTTCTCGATGACTGGATATTTCTTTGAGGGATCGAAGTTCGTGGGGCGAATAATAATGCCCCAGATGTCCGTCTTGCCATCGCGGCCTTTCGCGACAAACACTTCCGGAAACTTGATGCCGGCGGCTAGCAGAGCGGAAGCATCGCCCTTATCCAGTTCCATGACGAGCTTTTGGTTTTCGGTGCGGTGGAGTTCGGCGATGGGCGGCAGATCCACCCGCTGCCACGTATCGACGTAGTATTTGTGATCCCGCGAAAAGTTAATGCTATGGTTGGCGTCGGCTTGGGTGATCCTGGTCAGGCCCGTGCCGTCGAAGTTAATGCGGTACGCCTGCGTGAAATAGGGATCCTCGCCAGAGACCGACCCGCCCGCGTCAAACCAGATCTGGCGTTTCTGGTCGTCAACCCAATCGACATTGCGGACCAGCCAATCGCCTTTGGTGATTTGATTCTTCACCCGGCCGGTGATGCCGTCATAGAGATACAGGTGCTCCCAGCCGTCGCGTTCAGAAGCCCAGATGATCTCTTTGCCATCATTCACGTCATGACGGTACTTGCGGCCTGCGGAAAGGCCCGGTCCGAGATTGTTGTAGTAGATGAAGGTCTTGGACGTTTCCGCAATTAGCGGACGAGCTTTGCCAGTGGCGCCATCTACTTCGATCACCGTGTAAGCTTGGTGGCCGCGCTGATTGTATTCGAAGGTGAAGGCGCGGCTGTCCTTCCACCAGACCGGAGGACTCAGCGCGTAAGGGTTGGGAAACAGAGCGTTGTCGATCTCGATTGCTTTCTTGGTCTCGATATCGAACAGCACGGGACGGGCGACATCGAGCGGATCGCCAGGCTTCGCGTAATGAATGCTCATGTGCTTGGGCTGAAGCTGATCGGGCGGAGACGATTCAATGTAGAAGATCTGGCGATCGTAACCTGGGCGCGTACGATAGGCCACAAGCTTCTTCGAATCGGGCGACCACGCCATGCTACGAAACGTGTAGTAATTGTTTTCGGACCCGTCAAAACTCAAGGGAACGGCGGGGTGGTCCCCCGCCGGCTTGAGGTAGACATTATAGTTCTGAATCAGAGCTTCCCATTTGCCGTCGAAAGAGGCGCACGTCGCGGGCGGTTCGTGCGGAAGCTGGTCGGGAAACCGCGAACCAACGCCAAGGCGTGCAGGTTGGGCCCGAACTTGCCGCTGCGATTCGTGTTTTCGGGGAGCGCAGGAATGTTGAGGACGCCCAAACCGTCCTTCATCACCATCCTGCGGGGCCGGGAGCTCGTACGCCAGACCATCCACGGGATTGCCGCCAATCTCCTGCGGGTTCGGCGAATCGTCACCCGAGACATCGCGGCCGGAACCGGGAGGCGGGATGGGGCCTACTTTCTTACAGGTGTACTGGTCGACAGAGCACTGATATAAGGACCCGTCAACGCCAAATTGAATGGTTTTGTCACCGTCGAGGAACGTGAGCGGAGCAGTGGTGCCGGGCGGCAGGGGGCGGGCGCCGGGCCGAATCCGGGCGGGAGCGAACGGCAGCATGTAGGCCGTGTACTTGTGGCCCGTAACGGACGAAATGGCGGTGGCCATCTTTTCGTGATCAAAGGCAAGCCTCTTCGTGCGCTTCTCTGCATCCACAAGAACGAACTCGGAACCGCCTTTGACCGAGCGCGGATACCAGAAGTGATCGGAATCTCCGATCCAATTAATAGGACCAGGCGCGTTTACGACGAGATCGCGTGCTTTGGCCTGAAGCTCCTGCCCGCGTTGGTAGTCCGCCAGCGTTCCTTGCGCCCATAGTGCAGGAACCGCTACGGCCGTGCACAGGACAACGGCGGGAAAGCGTAATCGATTCTGTCTGCTTGTGATCACAACTTCTCCTGAATCTGCGAAATCATTAAGGCTCCGTGGTCATCGAGGCACGGCGGCCAGTGACGGTGCTCCAATAATCGATCCAAGCTTTGGCAATTCCGGCCGTTCGTTCAAGAAGTTCGTGCGACGGCTTTGCTCCATGTTCGACAACGACCACCATGCCAGTATTGAACTTGCGCTGCGACTGGGCGACCGGCGGAGTGCGCGGGCCTTCGGCGGCGATGACATCCGCGATGGTGACTTTGGTGCGATCGGCCTTGAAGGTCGGGTGGCCATTAGGATCATGCCCCGTTGGAACCAGATTGCGCAGCAAAAAGAAATCGGGTACTTCGGCCGGCGCGATGAGCCCCATCAGGTATAGATCCAGGTAGCTGTACCCGGTGGCGGGGACGTAATAATCATCGTCGAGCTGAGTGAAGGTGCCGTCGAAATTGTCCTGCCAGACGCCTCCGCCCATGGCCGATGCTTCCACAGGCCGCTGATAGGGAAACGCAACAGGCGCCTGAAGACCTCGGGCCCAATGCGTGGGACCGAGAGGGATCGTTTCGCCATTCACCCTAGCGGATACAAATGCCGACCAGCGATGGCCCATCTCATGACCGATTTGAGACATGGCCAGATTGTAGGGAAGCATCCCAGCATCTAACGATCGCTCCCCTAACTGCTGTTCGTAAAAATCGATATCGCGAGGGTTGTTAGTCTTCACGCCGGCAGGCGGGTATTTCTGCATCTGGTTTGCCCCCGCGTAGACCGGTTGAATGAAACCCCATTGAAAGCGGCCGGCGCTGCAATATTGGGCGAGCCCATGTTCGATTTGCCCGATACCCGTGACGTGCCCGCCCATTGGACCGTCACTGGGAGTACCGGCCTCCTGGTTGTCGATGCGGAAATCCGAATAGTAGGCGAGGAAATCAAATTTATCGCCGAGAGCGGAAATCACCGTGCAACTCAAATCGCGGGGATGCGGCAGTGCGAGGTAATGGAACGCTTCGTAGACGAGTTTGAAACGGCCGGCCGCAGGATGTAATGCGGACAAATCTACTTCCGGGCTGTGCAGGCCGCTGTGAGCGAAAGAGCCGGAAGGAATCGCGGTCCGGGGAGTGGAATCGCCTCGCGTTTCGGTTTCTACCGACACCAAGAGTTCGTGCGCGTCCTGCAGAAACGAAGCGGGAAGCGTACCTTCCACCGAGATGCTTTGGGACGCCACCGTAACGCGGCGTCCGACGCCATCGCCGAATACCACATAGCGGGAGCCGGAGGTTGGAGCCCCATCGCGCTGGCGGCGTCCCACGCCGCGAATAGTCCATATCAAGCGCGAGGATGGCTCCTTTTCAAATATGATTCGGTAAACCAAGCCAGCGAGCCGGGGATCGCCTTCCGGAATGACGGGGCCGCGAGTTTCAAGGGTAGCTCTCAGAAGAACGTCATCGACCATTGAGAGCTTGAGATCGGCGACGTCGGAGAAATCTCCCGCGTCGGCACGCAGAATTGTGAGCGTCTTTTCTGTGCCGTTGTCGATCGTCGGATAGATACCAACAATGGCATCACGAGCAGCAATGTCCTCATAGGACATTACAATCGAGCCGTCTTTGCCGAGGAGTACTTGAAACCGGTTCACCGTCGGTTGCCAGGTAAAGTCCTGGATGCCGCCCCAGGGCTCGGTCAGGTTCCAAGTCACGAGCACGCGATCGGGTGATTCTTTGACATAGCGCGGACCGGACATGCGCGGCTTCAGGAATACGGCGATACCCGGAACGGTATTAATGATGGATGCGGCGGCAACGCTCAGTTGATCGAAGCGGGCGATCGGGAAGCCGGTGTCCGATGGACCGAACGTGATAGCGCCGGTGTTTGCGACGGAGAACGAGGTCCACTGTTTGCCAGAAAACGGGAATGCAAAATTGTGCAGTTCCACCTGATTGCTCTTCAGTTCCGAGCCGAACTCTGGATCCCATTGCAGGGTCCCGTTGCTGATGCGGTAACCGTTTCCGTCCGGCTTGAATGTCAGCGTCCGGTGAGCCAGATCGAAGAGATTGGAACTGCCCAAAGCGCCTTTATTCAGCTCGAGGATAATCAGCTTGCCTTGTGTGCTGATAGTGCCTATGGGGTGGCCTTGTCCCACATTGCGTTGCGGCCATGCGGAAGGAGCAAACAAGGCTGTAACGCAAAGTACAGCCGTGGTGACACGCGTGCTGGTTACCACTGTAAGTAAGCGCGAAGCTGCAAGTTGCGTGGTCCAATCAATGCGGTGCTGGTTTGTCCGAACCTGGTGGATGTGATGCTTATGGAATTGCCAACCGTCGAGATCGGGCTGAAAATGGGATGGTTAAACGCGTTGAGCGCTTCCACCTGGAACCCGAAACGCAATTTCTCTGTGATGAGCACTTCCTTCAGCATCGCCAGATCGTTGCTGAAGACATGCGGACCGTATAGATAGACGAACTGGCCGAACTGGCCCGCCGTGGTGGCGGGCGCGAGAATGGTGGGATTCGAACGGCCGTCGGAGCCGATCAAATTGGGGCTGACGAAGTTTACGGTCTTATTCGCGTTGCCGCTGAAGTGATTGAAAAGGTCTTGAAGCTGACCTGCGGAAAGGCCGTTGAGAAAAACTCCGCCGTTATTCAACGGAGTGCTACCAACTGCGTTGTAAGTGAAGCCGTTCACCGGGAGGTAATTGCTGGTGAGCTGGAACACGCTGCCGGATGTGATGCGGTGAATGCCGGAGATGGTCCATCCACCGGCAATCGCATCCAGGAAACGATTGGAAATATTGACTGGCTTGCCCTTGCCGATAGGTAGCGAGTAGCTCCAGTACGCCTGGAAAACGTGGCGAATGTCGAACGGGCTTGGACCATAATCGAGACGATCGTTCGCCAGTGTCCGCTCGTTTGAGGTGGCTGTTTGGTCTGAGGCGTTGTACATGTTCGAAAGTGTGTGACTCCACGTGTAATTGGCCGAGAAGCTGAAGCCACTGCTATATGCTTTGCGGATCTCGAGTTGCAGGCCATTGTAATTGGCATAGCCATTGTCGTCCTGATAAAACGCGTCCGTTCCGAACGGGTTTGGCTGGAAGAAGTTGATGGGATACGGACCTGCAGCGGTGAATCCGTTATCGGCGCAGGGGCCGAACTTATTGCCTACCAGAGCGCAATAATAATCGATGGTCGTCGCGAGACTTTGAGCGAAACCACCCGCTTGCCCTGTTTCGAGATCGGTAATGAACGTGCCGTTTCTAAAGCTGGAGGACGTAGCGCTACCGAACGCGGTGGTCATGATGGGAAGCGGGCTCTGGCCGGGGAGTCCGCGATTTGCAAAGCTTGTTACGCCGGCAGCCTGATTGATCGCCAGGTTGCTTTGTGCGTTCTGAAACTCCTGCAGGAAACCGTTATGGAAGATGTCGGTTTCCTGAACATCGTAGTAGTGCCACATGCGGGTAGACTTATTGCCCACATAGCGGGCTTCAAACACCATGTTCTTGGCAATCTGGCGTTGGATCCCAAAGTTCCAGTTCTGGACATAGGGTTGACGCAGTTTCGGATTGACTCCATAAATGGCAGAAGCGAACGTGAAATCGGATTCCGGCAGAGGCGAGGTGAATGCGGCGGGATTGGTGAGCAAGGCAGGAGCCGGTGAGGAGAGAGTCAGGCGGCCCGGCGTAAATCCGGGTTCTCCGGGCTGCAGACTCTGCGATTGAACATCGCCTGGATTCCCCGACATCACATTGGAAATGGCGTTCATCCCTTCCTGATAGAAGTTAATTCCATAACTGGCTCGGATCACGGTACCGTCGCCCAGAAGCGCGCCGAGCCAGCCATCCCGATATTTCGGGTTCCACGCAAAGCCCACGTTGGGAGAGGGCTGCTTGTAGTCGGCGCTATAAGCCGCTGACTGCTGAATGAGGACCGGGTTCTGGTTCGGAGAGAGAATGCCCGGCTGCAACGCGTAATACGAAGGCCCGAATAAGTTCGCGTAGGTAGCGATGAAATCGATGTTGTTCGTGTTGCGAATGGGTGTTGTAAACTGCCAGCGCAAACCGTAGTTGACGGTCAGGGCCGGTGTCACGTGGAACGAATCCTGCGCGTAGATTCCGCTGGTCGTGTATGCAAAGCGCTGGGTGACGGGAGTGAACGGGGTGTACTGCTTCGTGGTCTCGTTGATGTTATAGCCGCTCGAAATACCGCTCACTCTGCCGGTCACAACTGCGTAGAGTTGCTCCGCGTTAGCAATATCAGCGCTGCGGATCGCGGGGAAATTGGCAGACGTAAAGAGAGAGGCAATGGGATCGCTGGCGCTAACGCCCAGCGTGTAGGTGGGAATGCCGCCCCCGCCGGGCGCGCCATAGGAACTCTCCCAGAAGCTGGAGTGTAACCAGGTGGCGCCGAAGCTGATGGAGTGCTTGCCCTTCAGCCAGCTCAGATTATCACGGAACTGAAAAACGGGATTGTTCCGAACATAGGGAGTTTCGCTAGGCACAACCGAGGTGATGGCCGAGCCCAGATCTATATTGCGGTTGCCGTAGGGTGCCCATTGGCTGTAATCCGTTCCCTGATAGAAATACTCGCCATTGCTCTGAATGCCGAAGCTCGCCGAGTTCAGAAGGTTCGGGGCGATGGTCCAGTCGACTGCATTGGTTGCAACATACGTCGTAATCTTGTAAGCTCCGCCAAGAACGGAAAGGCCGGGATATTGGGGCACACCGGCGATCTTCGTGTGGCGAAGATTCCAGGTTCCATGCCAGGCCACTCTGGGAGCGATTTGATAGTCGACCCGAGCTGTCGGATAGTACGTGGTGCTATCGGTGGGCTGGTTCCAGGTGAGAGTCGGGTGAATCAGGTCCGTCGTGTTTGGTGTGAGGACGCCTCTATTGAGAGTGTCATTAGTCGTTTTGAAAATGCTGGCGACGGTGGGATCAATAGCGTCGGAATAACCGTTGGCGGCGGCCAATTGCAGAACATTGACGTTGTGAGTAGCCCCGTCGGAACCGATGTAGGAAAACACACCTCTTTGCGCCGATGACGTTAACGTGGCGGCGGTCTGGGTCGTCGTGGACGGCAGCGGCGTCGCTTCGAAGTTCACGAAGAAGTACAGACGGTGCTTGAAGTAAGGCACAAATGGCACGGGCAGTGGGCCGCCGAGATTTCCGCCGAAGTCATTCTGGCGTACCTTAGTGCGCGGCAAACCTTTCAAGTTGTTGAAAAAGGAATTCGCATTCAGATCGTCGTTGCGAAATTGCTCAAACAGCTTGAAGTGGTACTCATCAGTGCCGCGCTTTGTAACCAGTTGGATCTGCATGGCTCCGTCGCCCGCTGCATCAGCACCCGAGCCAGCCGTCGTGATGGTCACTTCCTGGATCGCGTCCAGCCGGGCCGGGGCAAACTCGAAGAAACTGGTCCCGCCGCTTTTGAAACGTTGGGAATTATTGTTCATCCCATCGAGTGAGATATTCATGGACGCGTTGGGGAGGCCGTTGAAGGTGCCGGTGCGGCCGCTTGTGTCGTTAATCCCGATCTGTTGATTGCCGGCCATCAACGTGGCAAAAGGCAGGGTATCGCGGCCGGAGAGCGGCAGGTCTTGGATATCTTTGTTCTCGACCGTAGTGGAGATCTGGCTGGAACTCGTCTCGAGTACGGGCGCGAGGCCCGAAACCTCCACCTTGTCTGAGATGGAACCGAGTTTGAGCGTGACGGGCTGATCGGTGATTCGAGAAGCATCTACGACGATGTTGTTGTAGACGGCGGTTTCGAAGCCGGCCATGGTGGCCGTGAGCTGATACGAGCCGGGATCGAGCGAAAGGAAGGTGTAATCGCCATTGGACTCCGATGTAGCAGTCAGTTCGTGTCCCCTAGCTATGTCTTTGAGGACCAATTTCGCGCCGGGAACAATGGCGCCGCTGGGATCTGTAACCGTTCCATGGATGCGGCCGGTCGTGCTGCTGCTGAGTTGGCTGTATGCGGAGACGGCTACGAGGCACATAAGAAATCGAGACGCTCTGAACATAACGAGCCCCTTTCCTGCGTAGAGGGAGTATAGATCCACCTCCACAGAATGTCAATAACTGTACACGAAATTGTATACAATGTAGCTGGTCGTGACACCCTGTAGGGCAGGTTGGCCGAAGGCAACCTGCGGGCCGATTGAGAATCAGCCCTTTGCGCAACAGCTATGTGACACCATATTTGGCGCCGCGGCCGTCTTCAGCCTGCCGTGCTGGACTTCAGTTCGGCATCCAATAAACTCGGACGCTCCGACAACGCGCGTTCCAGAATCCACTTCGTCTCCTCGAGTTCCTGCCCGGTTAGAACCATGCGCGGCGCGCGAACACGCTGACTCCCCATCCCGACGGCCTGCTGAACATACTTGATCAACTGTACGAATTTCGGTACAGTGTCGAATCGGAGCAGCGGCAGGAACCAGCGGTAGAGCTCGAATGCTTCCTGGTGCTTGCCCTGTTTTGCCAACTCGAAAAGCTTGACTGATTCTTTCGGAAAAGCGTTCACCAGGCCCGCGATCCAGCCCACCGCGCCTGCGTAGACAGACTCCACTACCACGTCGTCGACCCCGACGAGGATGCGTAGGCGGTCGCCGGCAAGGGCGCGAAGCGCAGTGACCCGGCGGACGTCGGCGCTCGATTCCTTAATGGCGCGCAGGTTCTCGTGTCCGCCCAGCAACTCGTGGACGTGCTCCGGTAGAAAATCGGTCGTGTACGCAACGGGATTGTTGTAGAGCATCGCGGATAAAGAGGTGGCGCGCAGGACGCTAGACACATGGTTCTTCATCTCGCGCCAATCGCCAATATAGACATACGGCGGAAGAACCATAATCCCGTCGCAACCAATGGATTCGGCCGATCGCGCGAGGGAGCTGGCTTCGGCCGTGCTCAGCGAGGAGATGCCCGCCACCACGTAAGCGCGGTCTCCGATTGCTTTCACACACGTTTCAAGGACTTGATCCTTTTCTTCGCGGGTCAGAGTGGCGCCTTCTCCCAGCGAACCGAGCGCCACCACACCGTTGCAACCGTTTTCGACCAACCACTTGCAGTGACGTTCCAGGAATCCGAAGTCTATCGAGAGATCTTCGTTAAATGGCGTGGTAATGGCTGGGAGCACGCCTTCCCAATGCATCTGTTTCATCTCAGCTCAATGTCTCCTGTTCTTCTGTTTTGTGCTCAATGAGGGTTTCCAGGCGGGCAGGGAATAGCGGTGGGCGAACAGATTCGCTTTTCCAGCGGAAAAGAAACTCCGTTGCCGGACCGCATACTCGCGCTTGACACGGGCCCATTCCGCAACGCGTGTGAAGCTTGGCGGCACGGAAGCTTGTGGCCTGCTGCAGATGCTTGAACGTGACGTCCTCGCAGCGGCAGACGAACGTGTCGCCTCGGGGCAGATTGCGTAACTCGGGACGAAGGGCGAAGGCGCTGTTCAGCGCTTCAGCGAAGGTTTGGGCACGCTTGCGTCTGGCGAATAACGCGTGTGCGCGTCCCGTTTCACCGGTTGCTGCATATCCGGCGATCTCGCCTTCAACCAGCGACAGATCGACTCCACCGATGCCTGTCGATTCGCCTGCGCAATACACGTTTTCTATGGATGCGCGCTGCAACTCATCGACAGCCACGCACGAACCGGACATGCGACAGCCCAATAGCAGCGCCAGTTCGGCATTCGGGTACAAGCCGTAGGCAATAGCGGCGTAGTCGCAATCTACCGTCCAGGTCTTGACGCCGCGGCGAATGCGAACGCTCTGCAGACGTCGATCTCCGAAAGCCTCTTCCACCCAGCAGCCCTGCAGATAGGGCACGCCCCGCAATCCCAATTGCAATCCCGCGGCCTGGGCGAGCTTGGCCGGTTGTGTTATCAAGTGCACAGCGAATCGAGCGATCGCCATTCGTGAGGCTTGTTCGGCTATGAGCTTCACCTTCGCTCCGTGGGATTTCAGGTACGCGCCTACCGCGAGCAAAAGCGGGCCGCTGCCCGCCACGACGATGCGCTTCCCGGCAATCGGAAGACCCGACTTCGCCATCGCCTGCAACCCGCCCGCGCCCATAACGCCTGGTAGGGTCCAGCCCGGGAAAGGCAGAAAAAGTTCGCGCGCTCCGGTTGCGAGGATGAGGGCGCGCGGCGAGATCTCGACTCGGTGCGCCGGAGTTTCGGCGAGCAGTTTCAGTGGAGCCCGCGATGCTGAGATGACGCGGCAGTTGTTGAGCACCGAAGATCGCAACGCGGCAAATGTGTGAAACCACTCGCGCGCCTGCCGGCCGTTTTGCGTTTGCTCCATGCCGCGCCAAATTTGGCCGCCGGCGCCTGGACTGTCATCTAGAATGACCACCTGAGCGCCTGCCGCAGTGGCTCGGATGGCCGCAGCCATACCCGCGGGGCCTGCGCCTACGATCGCGACATCAGGCTTCATCGCGACGTCGAAATCTCCATACCGGGCTGCGCAAGGATCTGACAACTGCGGCAATGCGGAACACCATCAATGGTCACACGGCATTCGAAGCAAATGCCCATGCCGCACAGCGCTGCGCGGGGTTCGCCGGTAACTGAAGTTCGAAAGCACGACTCGCCCGCTAAGAAGATGGCGGCTGCTACCGAGGTTCCCGCCGCCACGGCCAAAGGCTTGCCGTCGATGCGGATCTCAATCTGTTCCGGCATGGGCGTAGATCCTCTTGGGACTGTATGGTTCACGTGCAATGGCCGAGGGCTGGTTGAGAATCTCGTCCCGAAGTAAGCGAGCCGTGGCCAGCGAAGTGGAAATGCCCAAACCTTCGTGCCCGGTGGCGAGAAAGATGTTGCGGTATCCGGGACATCGGCCGATGAGGGGCAGTTTGTCCGGAGTCGCCGCACGGAAGCCCGCCCAGGTGCGTATGACCGACATACGCTCGAGCGCCGGCAGGTACTCGATAGCTCGCTGGAGCATACGGCTGAGAATGTGCGCGTCAATACCGGAGTGCTCCTCGCCGAACTGCCGCGAGGAGCCGAGAAGAATCTGTCCTGTGAGCCGCGGCTGGGCGTTGAACGCGACGGAATCCGAGGTGCTGGAGTGCGCGCTCTTCAAATACCCGAGCTCGATGAGTTGATGGCGCAAGAACCCGGGGTATCGGTCCGTGATCAGCAAATGACCCTTGCGGGGACGGACCTGGACCTGAGGCATGAGCTGCGAGATGGCCGTTCCGGTTGCGAGAATCAGCAGGCCAAATGAAATGCGCGTACCATCTTCGGTTACGAGATCCGAATCATTAACGGCGACGACCCTTTTCCGAAGCAGAGTTTCGATATGCCGCGCGCCGGGCGCTTCGAGCAGATATCGCGCGGCGCAAGGCGGATAGCACACGCTATCAGCGGGCATGAGCAGCCCGCCCGCGAGTCCGGCCCGGAGGTTCGGTTCGGCCGTTTGCATTTGCTGCTCATCCAGAATCTCAACGGGTACGCCGCGCTCCGTGTAGAACCGATACTTGCGCTTTACCTCCTGAAATTCCCCCGGATCGGCCGCAACCCAAAGCGATCCGCACGAGAGGTATTCCGCGTCCGCAGGAAGCCTGGCGCTGAGCTCGCGCCAGAGTTGCTGGGAGTAGTTGGTGAACGCAAACTGTGCCTCGGAATCGTCCATAACGGCGAGGTGTCCCATTCCGGCTGCTGTTGCGCCTCCGCCGATCGTATCGGACTGTTCGCAGACGGCAACATGCAGACCGGCTTCCGCCATCTCGCGCGCGCACGCTGCGCCCACAATGCCCGCACCGGTGACGACCAAGTCAAAAGTTAAAGAGGACACAGCCTCGGCTCGCGCGCGTCTGAATTCGGAAAGATCACCAGTTGCCTCGTTCCCCAAGGCTATCAATGACCGTGGACAGGCGCTCCACGCCGTTTTGCCAGTTTGTCTGAAGACCTTTTTCCGCGCGGTCCGGATCGCCGCTACTCACAGCTTTAATGATTTCGTTGTGCTCGGCCACCGAGAGACTCAGCTTGTTGACGATTGCTCCGGAATATAGCCGCCAATAGCGCTCCACCTGCGAGTGAATAATACGATGAATTTCTTTCAGGCGCGGCCCGGCACTGGCCTCCATGATGGTGCGGTGAAAACTCAGGTCGAGCTCGAAAATTCGATTGGGCTCAGAACGCCGGTCACGCGACAACTGCGCGAGGGCAGCATTGAATTCCTTCAACCGCCGCACGACAGTCGCGCGGGCTTTCTGCGGTAATTGCGCTGTCTGGCGGCCGGCCAGTCCTTCCAGGTGCCCAATAATTGCATACAGGTCGCGCGCGTCGTCCTTGGTTAAGGGCGCAACAATAAGGCGGCTCTTATTACCGTTTCCTGCGGCGATCACATACCCGTCTCGTTGCAGCCAATGCAGCGCGCCGCGCACGGGCGTCCGGCTGATACTCAGGCGATCCGCGATATCTGCTTCGATCATCCACGTACCCGGCGCCAAGCGCCCGGTGACGATCATTTCGCGAAGCTGTTTGAAAGCGAACTCCTGGCTGTTGCTGCGGGATTTTTTGCCGGACAGGGAGGTGCCCGGCTGCTCTGTTTGGGGTCTTGCGGATTTGCGTTCTGAGGGCATCGCGATCCGAACCTAAATTGTATACAATGACGTATACTTCATCCAATGGCCCAACATCGGATCCACGTGATCGATTCGCACACCGGTGGGGAGCCCACTCGGGTGGTGGTCAGTGGCGGACCTCCGCTCCGCCGCGGTTCCATGGCGGAGCGCCTCGAAGAGTTCCGGAGCGAGTACGACCACTGGCGATCGGCCATTGTCAACGAACCGCGCGGGTCCGATGCCATCGTAGGAGCCCTTTTGTGCGAGCCGCAAGATCAGACCTGTTCGGCAGGAGTGATCTTTTTCAACAACGTCGGTTATCTGGGTATGTGCGGGCACGGCACCATCGGCCTGGGCGTTACGTTGCAGTATCTCGAAAGGGTAAAGCCGGGGCGCCATCGTTTCGAAACACCGGTGGGTATCGTGGAAGCAATTGTCCATGGTGACAACACCGTAACTGTTCACAATGTCCCCAGCTACCGGCATGCCAGGAACATCTCTGTTGAGGTAAACGGTTTCGGGAAAGTCACCGGCGATGTGGCCTGGGGCGGCAACTGGTTTTTCCTTACCTATGATCTCCCGTTCGATCTGTCGCTGTCTCATCTGGATGAGCTTTCTGACTACGCGTGGCGAATCCGGCAGGCGCTGGCCGCAAACGGCATTACTGGGGCTGCTGGCCAGGAAATAGACCACATCGAAATCTTTGGGCGTCCTAAGCTGCCGGGCGCCCACAGCAAGAACTTTGTCTTGTGCCCGGGGCGGAGCTACGACCGCTCACCCTGTGGCACCGGCACCAGCGCCAAACTGGCATGCCTCTACGCCGACGGAAAGCTGCGGGAAGGTGAAATATGGCGCCAGGAGAGCCTCATTGGGAGCCTGTTCGAAGGCTCTTTTAGAGTGCGCGACGGGTTAGTTTATCCCGCGATCAAAGGTTCCGCGTATGTGAACGCCGATTCGCAGCTTATTGTGGACGATCGCGATCCGTTCGCTTGGGGCATCGCTGCCTGCATGGCCGAAGCTCAGCCGGTTCACGGAGAGCGGTGATGGATCGCAGGTCCTTCCTTCAAGGCGTAGCCACGGCGGCCGGTGTCACGATCTCCGGCCTTGGCAAGGGGCGCGACGAGCAGCCCCCCAGGGTCGACGGCTACACTCTCGTTTGCCATTTTGAGCACGACTCTGTCGATTGGAAAGCGTACGAAGACCTGCGCACCCGGGACGGCTCACTCATCTTGTCGTCGCCGCAACGGCATGTGACGCTGCGCAAATCGGCTGAAGCAACATTCGCGCAAGCGGAGAAGCCGTATCTGGGGCTGGACATCAAAGACATCGGAATGGCGGGCCCCGATCTGCTGGCTGATAAGTTGCTGGAGCACGGCGATCCCGATCCCGAGCGCGTCAGACTGGCCGCGCCGCCGCTGGGCTCGGCTGTCACTGGCAATCGTCCTGGTTTCCGCCCGAGATGGGATGCGTTCGTCGGGACAAAAGAATGTTCCGACACCATGCCAGTCTTTCCCGCCGGCAACACCCGGACGTATCATCCAAACCAGTACTTTCCCGAATTGACGCAAGCTCTGGCCGAGAAGCGTTATGAGGGACTTCTGGGTGACTGGATGCCGGCCGTTCGCAAGGTGATGCCGGTCTCCGGGACTAGTTACTACGAGTTGCTGATCTTCGGTGATGTGGAGGCCAAGGACCGATTCATCGTTCAGACCTGGCATCGCACCGCGCTCATCGAGAATGGCGCGTTCAAGAAGGTTGTTTACGGCTATAGCTATCCCGCTTTCCCTCCTTTCCGGGAGGACCCGCAGCCCGAAAAGTTCTATCAAGCGCTGCTGATTTTCGCCGGTTACTGGGAGCGGCAGATCGGAGATATGTCTCGGGTCACGTTTCCCGACGAGCGCTGGCAGAACATGTCGCGCCACGCGTTTGCGAAAGAATTAATGGTGCGGCCGGGCGGGGTGTATCCCAAGTACGGAGCTGTGGATCGCGATTACTACGGCTCCGAATACGACGGATTTCAAGACACCTTTACGAGCGCTGTTTACGCGAACCTGGAGTGGCGCCGGTTTGCGCAGGCGCGAGTGATAATTGACAACTATTTCACCTCGTTCGTAGACGCAAAAGGCGCCATCAATATGCGCGGCCCGGAAACCGCGCAGTTTGGGCTCACGCTTTCACTTCTGACGAAATACCTGAACTATACCGGCGATAAAGCGCTTTTGCTCAAACACGGCGGGAAGATCGAAGCCACCGCCAATTGCGTGGCGGCCATGCACGATGCAAGTCTGAAGTTGCCCGAGGACAATCCCGGCTACGGGCTTATTCGTGGTTGGAGCGAGTCCGACTCCTGCCTCGCGCCCCAGCCCCAAACCTGGTGGCAACCGTATTTCTCCAACAGCGCGTTCGCGGCGCGCGGGCTGTCCGATATCGCCGCGGCCTGGACAGCCATTCACGGAAAAGCCGCCGGCGTCCAGGCATCCCAATGGCGAAAGCACTCCGGTGAACTTCGGCAAAGAGTGATCGCCAGCGTGCGGGCGAACGTGCGTTCCGATAAGAAGCCTCCGTACATCGGCCCGCTTCCCGGGACGAAGCTGACGTTTCGGGAATCCATGGCTACCGAGCACCCGAGCCCGCAGCAATGGCCGCACCGGCCTTATAGCGAACTACTGCAGGCCGATGTTTTGCCGCCTGACCTCGCCAATGTGGTAATTGACTGCATGCGCGCTTACGGGGCCACGACGCTCGGAGTGGTGGCGAACGTGGGACGTCCCAACCCCTACGGGCGCGCCATTCTAGGCTTCATTTCTTATGGCTACGCGCAGGCATTGCTGCGGCTCGACCGGATAGAAGAGTATCTTCTCTTCCTGTACTCGCACGGATTTCACGATCACACTCCCGGCAGTTGGACGGCGGGTGAAGTCTCCGGCATTACCGGCGGCACGGCGCTATTTTGCATGCCGGCGCAGCAGACCATTCCGCTGCTGGTGCGCTGGATGCTCGTGCTCGAAGACTCCGATGCGGACCGGCTCTATCTGGGGCGCGGCATTCCTCGCGCCTGGTTTGCAACCGGCCGTCCGGTTCAGATTGAATCTGCCCCGACACGCTGGGGCGATGTCTCCTTTACATTGCGCGCCAATATGGCGAGCAAACGCGTAACCGGAAATGTCTCGTTAGCAGGAAAGCGCCCGCCCCGGGAGATCGAAGTGCGGTTTCGCTTGCCGCAAGGAAGCCTCCTTCAGGGGGCGATGGTAAATGACCGCGCAGTTCGGGTCGCTGCGGACGGGCAAACCATTCTGGTTCCGCCCGGCTCCGGGCCGCGCTTGGAAATCCACAGCAGCTTCTCTTGACTTTTGCGTTGTATGTTCGCTCTGCGAAACGCAATGCCAAACCGTTGACTTCAGTTATGAAAGCGCTTACGCTAAGGCTACATTTTGCGAGCCGTTCATCAGAAAAAGGGGGTTCCGTGCAAAAGTCTTTATCACTGTGTACCGTTTTGCTTTTGTCTCTGTTGTCCGGCAGCCTTGCCGGACTGTACGCGCAAAGCAGCACCGCAGGTTCCGTCAACGTTACAGTTGTCGACGCGTCCGGCGCTAGCATCCCGGACGCCTCCTTGGAACTGCGGAACGCTGAAACGAACGATGTGCGCCGCGCGCAAACCTCGAGCAACGGCGTGTATCAATTTCAAGGACTGCCGTTCGGCCGCTATCGTCTGGTTGTGAATAAGGCCGGCTTCGAGAGCTCCGTGTTTGAAGCGGTGGATGTGCAGACCTCGCGCACTACCGACGTAAAGGCGACTCTGGCGGTCGGCCGCACCACTCAGAAGATAGTTGTGGAAGCTGCGTCTCCCCTGGTGGAAACCACTTCGAGCACGCTGGCCGACACTATCGACACCAGGCAGGTTGCTGATCTGCCGGTGATTGGCCGCAACGTGATGAGTCTGTCGTTTCTGGTACCCGGCTGGTCCACAAGCGGAGTGGGAAACGGTGGCGCGGGGAATTCCAATGGAACTTTCAACAACATGCCGGGCGGCGCGGTGGTAAGCGCCGATTTCGATGGCACGCCGGGCATCAGCAATCGCTTTCGCAGCGGCGGGTTTAATTACGGCACCACCTCCGTATATCCGCGAATCGAAGATGTTGGCGAAATGACCATTCAGACCGCGCAATTGGATCTTAGCGGTACCGGAACATCGGCCATGCGCATCAGCATCGTAAGCCGGCACGGGACCAACGAATTCCACGGCCGTCTCTTCGAAGATTTTCGGAACACCGTGCTCAATGCGAACTCCTGGTCGAACAATGCCCGCGGATTGCCGCGGAACATTTTGAAGTTGAACGATTTCGGTGTCAGTGTTGGCGGGCCGGTTATCAAAAACAAGCTGTTTTTCTTCGGTACCTATGCGCAATCGATTCAACCCGTCTCGAACATAGGGCTTGTCAGCGGAGCGCCGCCCAGCGTTCTGAGTTCCGCGGCGCAACAAGGCCTCTTTTCTTACAAGGCAGCGAACGGGAGCATTCGAACCGTAAACGTGCTTCAAATCGGTGCCAGCGGAGGTGGTCCGGGCACGGTTTTACCCAGCATCGCCAGCCAGCTTCAGAAGATTAATGGAGTTCTGAATCAGGGGAGCTTGACGCCCACTTCGGACCCCAATCTCTTAAGCTTCGCGTTCCAGGCGTCCGCGAAGATAACCAATTATTTCCCGAATATTCGCCTAGATTACAATGCAACAGATAAGCTGCGCTTCTTTGCTACATATTCGCAGCGGAAGCAGGATTCCACTCACGCCAATACGCCCCTGTTTCCGGGCGGTATCGATTCCACCGATTACACCTCCAATGTAAGTAACAATCGTATCGCCGGTATTGGTATTGACTGGACCATACGGCCGACGCTGGTCAATCAGTTCCACGCCGGCTACATGTATCAATACAGCGGCTTCGATACCGAAAACCTGGGTATTGATCTAACGAGCATTTCTCAACAAACCTGGAATTACGGTACCAGCCTGTATCAATCCAATGTATTCCCGCGGCTGCCAATCTCTTCCTTCTATCCGCTGCTGAGCGCAAATGACAGCCTAGGCTGGCAGCACGGACAGCATTCCTTTAGCTTCGGCGCTTCCTGGTATCGCGAACAGGACCACTACTGGAACGGGCCCGGCGGTTTCCCGAATTACACCTTCGGCATATCATCGCAAGACCCGCTGGCGGCAGCTTTTACAAGCGCCCTCGCAGGCACGTCCACAACAAATCTCACGAATGCCGAGAATCTTTATGCCGAGCTGACTGGTCGGATAAGCTCGGTGGCCATCGCTGTTGGCCGCCCGCTCGATCCGGCCACCAAGACGTATAAACCATTCGGCTCATACAACCTGGATGAGGTTCAATCTGCTACAGGCATTTGGTTTCAGGACAGTTGGCGCGTGCATCCAAATCTCACGCTGAACTATGGACTTCGTTGGGACTTCGTGGGAGACGACCACGATGTCAATGGTGGATACAGCACGCTCCGCACACTGGGAGACCTTTGGGGGCCGACGCCGGTGGGCGCCATCTTTCAGCCCGGGGCGTTAGGCGGCGTCGCAAATCCACAATTTCAGGCGGGCGTCCACGTCTACAATCCGTCCTATGTTAATCCTGCGCCTGCCATTGCCATTGCGTGGAATCCCCACGGCGGCGATGGTTTCTGGGGAAGCCTCCTCGGCAGGAACACCGTCATCCGGACTGGATACGCGTTGCGCCACTACCAGGAGGGCGCGCAGAACTTCTGGGCATATGCTTCTAACTCTGGCCAATTTTTTTATCAAAGCGGAAGCTTAAGTTCCAATCCCGCCACCGGCATTGGGAACTTCGCTCCAGGCTCACTGACATTCGGAGATACTCTGCCGCCCTATTTTCTAAGTCCCGCTACTTACTCAACCACGACTCCCGCCGCGAGTTTATTTCCGGGAACATTCTATGCCATGAATCCGAACATTCGCCAGCCTTACCTGGAGGAGTGGAACTTCGGGATTCAGCGGCAGCTTGGCTCGAGCAGCGCCATAGAGGTTCGGTATGTAGGGAACCTGTCTCTGCATCAGTGGCTCGGGTACAACATCAACGAAGTCAATATTTTTGAGAATGGATTCCTGAACGAGTTCCACAACGCGCAGAATAATCTCGCAGTGAACAAAGCTGCGGGTAAAGGAAACACGTTTGCGAATCTTGGCCTTCCCGGGGATGTGCCGCTGCCCATCATGACCGCGGCTTTCGGGAGCGCCACGTCGAACTTCTCGAGCGGTACGTTCCTGACGTATCTCAACACCGGAGCGGCCGGTTCTTTTGCTAACACGTTGTCCGGACAGGGCAGCAACATCAACTTATATTGCAACCTGGTCGGCATCGGCGCGTTTCCTCCCTGCGCCAGCAAGGTGGCTGCGGCACGGGGTGCCGGCTATCCGATCAATTTCTGGCAGGTGAATCCCTACTCGGCGGGCCGCTCGGATTGGTATCTGGATGCTGCAGGAGCATCCAATTATCATGCGCTTCAGGTGGAATTCCGCCAGCGTTCCTTCCACGGCGCGGAGTTCAATGTGAATTACACCTGGAGCCACTCGTTAGGGATCGCCGCACAGAACGGCATCCAGGGTATGAATGGCCAGCTCTATTTCACAGATCGCAATTTCCGGCTGAACTATGGCCCGAGCTTGTTCGATATCCGGCATGTACTGCATGCGAGCGGTACATATGATCTCCCGTTCGGGAAGGGCCGTGCTTTCCTGAACAGCAATGGTCTGCTGGATCGCGTGTTTGGCGGTTGGAGCCTCGGGACCATTCTTGTGATCCAGAGCGGCACGCCCATCCAATTGCTCGGCGGCTACAACACCGTAAATGCGAACGATGCTGGAATCGTGATGAACGGTCTGACAACCGGACAATTGCAGGGTCAGACGGGTGTCTATCGTTCGGGTAATCCATGGGTAACTGTCTTCAGCCCGAGTCTGATCGCTACCAACGGCGCTGCGGCCAGTGCGCTCACTCCGGCCAGCGTAGCAGGAGTTTGGGGTTTCCGGCCGTACGTCTATGGTCCGCACTGGTTTAATGACGATCTTTCGGTGAATAAGTCGATTCCGTTTAACGAGCGGGTCCGCCTGACTCTGCAAGCGGAGTTTCTGAACGTGACGAACCATCCGACCTTCGCGATTCTGAACGGTGGGCAAAACGCGCCGCAGAGTGCGAACGTGCAGAGCTTGACCTTCGGGCAGGTGACCTCCGGACCCAGCACAGCTCGCAATATCGAGTTTCGAGCAAACATCGTGTTCTAGTTGGGAACGCTGACGCTTAGGGATATCGGATGCCGCTTCGGCCCACGGGTGCGCTTGCAATTGTTCTCGCCATGGCCCTCTGCGCCGGCCCGTTTAGATCCTCTGGCCCGGACACCGGGTCAGTAATCGTTCACGCAGCAGCCAGGTTTGATACCTCGCTTCCGCTGGGTTCCCTGGCTGCAACAAATGCTTCATCGACGTCCGAAGCCCGTGCTGGACCAGATTGCGGAACCTCTCCGGCATCCGAATTCGGTACAACACCTGAAAATCCAAAGCTTCTGGATCCTCCGAAGTCGGTACCCGGTGCAGCCGTCGAGCAAAGGTCGCAAGGCACGAAGCCGCCTTTACCAGTGATCGAGAGCTTCGACGGCCTGGGATTCGGTTTTGAGGGCCCGCAGGGGTCGGCGGCTGGCCGGAATCCTTCCGACAATAGCTTGGCGGTCGGTCCCGATCACATCGTACAGATCGTAAACTCCCGGCTGGCCGTGTTCTCAAAGCAAGGGCGCTTTTTCAAAAGCACCGGTCGGGTGCTGTACGGCGCCGTGCCTACCAACACCATCTTTAAAGGCTTCGGCGGCCCTTGCGAAGCTCGGAATAATGGCGACGCTGTCGTGCGCTATGACCAACTGGCCGACCGCTGGCTCATTGTGATGCCGCTCTTCCAGCGTATTCCCGATCAGCCCGATGAGCCTTACTCGGTGTGTTACGCCGTAAGCCAGGGACCCGATCCCCTCGGCCCATATCACCGCTATGAGTTCCGGCGCAAACTGTTTCCGGACTACCCGCGACCGGCCATCTGGCGCGACGGCTACTACGTAGCAACGAGCACCGGTGATACCGTCATCCAGAAACATTGCTGCATCGCCGACCGCGCCCGCATGCTGAAAGGCCAGCCCGCCACCGAGCAATGCATCATTATCGACGGGGTAAATTTCTTGAACAACGCCGATATTGAAGGCCGCCGGCTGCCTCCGAGAGGTGCTCCCAATATCATGATGGCTGCTGGTGGTACACAGCTCAAAAATATTCTCCAGGACGATGTGATCTATGTCTGGAAGGTGCATGTCGATTGGAAGAGGCCGGCGAACACGAAAGCCGAGGGACCGGACAAGATTGCCGTTTCTCCCTATCACTACCTCTGTGGCGGGCAGTTAACGAATTGCGTGCCGCAGCCCGACACCACGTGCCGCCTGGACGCGCAGGGCGACAAAATTATGCAGCGGCTCGTGTACCGGAACTTTGGCGACCACGAATCCATTGTGGCGCTTCATTCGGTGGATACCGAAGCGGGTGGCGGCGGACTCCGCTGGTACGAGTTCCGTCTGAACCGCAAACATGATCCATATCTGTATCAACAAAGCACGTTCGCGCCCGATAGTTTCTATCGATGGATGGGGAGCATCAGCATCGACAAGTTTGGAGATATCGGGATGGGCTACTCATTTGGAGGCAAGCCCTACTATCCGGGCCAGCGCTTCGCTGCGCGATCAGCCGGCGACCCGCTTGGATTCCTGACGTTTCGCGAGACTGTGTTGGCCGAAGGCGAAGCGGCGCAGACAACGGGAAATCGGTGGGAAGATTACTCGACCGCAGCAATGGATCCGGCCGATGACTGTACCTTCTGGTACGTTGGCGACTACGTAAAGAAAGGCGCTACAACTTATTCCACTCGCATCGCGTCGTTCCGTCTGCCAGCCTGCCAGGCGTCCGCTATGTGATCTCAACCTGCGATTCACGATTGGAGGGTTCGTCCATGACACCCACGCTACGATGCGTCGTCGAAGGAATTGGCGGCCGGGATTTCCCGCGTCCGCGAGGCAAGGCCGTCCGGCTCACGTTCTGCCTACTTGCGGTGCTTCTCGTGGATCCTAACCCGATGAGGGCTCAAGCCGTGGCCAACGCCACCATCCAAGGCGTAATCACTGATGCCACCGGCGCAAGTATTGCCAATGCCAAAATTGTTGCAACTCAAACCAACACCGGTCAAACTCAACAAACGGTGAGCGGCAATGACGGTTTCTATGTGCTGCCCAATTTGCCGGTAGGTCCTTACGAATTGGAGGTGAGCGCTCCGTCGTTCAGCAGATATGTCCAATCCGGAATTATTCTCCAGGTGGGCAAGAACGTCGAAGTCAATGTTCAGATGCGGCTTGGCACGGTCACTCAAAACATAGAAGTTTCGGCGGATGCGGCGATGGTTGAGACGCACGATACTTCTATTTCTGAAATAATCGATCAGCGGCGGATTATCGATCTTCCGTTAAATGGACGGCAAGCCACGGATTTGATTCTGCTCTCGGGAGGCGCCAGCGTGCCGCAAGGCGCGGCAGGCCGCTTCATCACCACCCACGACTATGCCAGCTCGGTAGCCGTGTCGGTTTCGGGCGGCCAAGAGAATGGCAACAATTACTTGCTCGACGGAGCAGATCACAACGACACCCATTCGAATGTAAATCTGCCATTCCCATTTCCCGATGCCTTGCAGGAGTTCACCGTTCAGACCAGCGGCGTTTCGGCGCGTTACGGACTGCATCCCTATGCCGTAGTGAATGCAGTCACGAAGTCCGGGACAAACCACTTCCATGGCGACCTATTTGAGTTTGTTCGTAACGGAGACTTGAACGCGCGGAACTTTTTTGCGGCAACTCAGGACACGTTGCGAAGAAATCAGTTCGGAGGAACCATTGGGGGACCGATCAGGCGCGACAAGCTTTTCTTCTTTAACGGCTTTCAAGCAACACGAACCCGCACGGCGCCGCCCCAAACCATCAGCTTCGTACCGAGCCAGGCGGCATTAAATGGCGACTTCAGCGCCTTGGAGTCTGCGGCCTGTCAATCGAGTAAAAAGGCTGTGACCTTGATCGATCCAACCAACGGGCAGCCGTTCCCGCGCAATTTCATTAGTCCCACTCGTTTTAGCGTGCCGGCCGTGAGTCTGGCGAAACTGATACCTCTTCCCTCTAATCCGTGCGGCCAGCTCATTTATGCCATCCCCAATCCCAACAATGAGAATCAGGATGTCTTTCGCGTGGATTGGCTGCAGGATTCGAGGAACACGGTTTACGGACGGTTTTTCGTAACGGATTACGACAATCCTCCCTATTACACGAACAACATTCTGACCACGACGCGCTCCGGCCTTCAGGAGAGGGCTACCTCAGCCGTATTGGCCGATCAATTTACGACTGCGACCTTCTCAAATGCGTTGCATGCTACTTACACGCGCCTCATCAACCATCGTGCGGTATCGCAGCAAATGCCCAATCTGGTCGCATTGGGTTCGGATATGTACAATGCATATCCGCATTTCATCGATCTCACCGTCGCCAATAAGTTCACAGTAGGAGGCGGGTCGAACGCTCCAGCGAAGTTTGTGCGGAATACGTATCAGTTCGCAGATGACGTAGACCTGATTCGCGGGCGCCACCATATTACATTCGGCTTGGAAGCGATCGCCATGCAAATGGATGAGGTGAACGTTTCGCTTTCTAACGGAGAATGGACCTTTAATGGATCGCTGACAAACGACGCGCTTGCGGATTTCCTCCTCGGCAGGCCTAGCCTGCTATCTATCGGAAATCCGTTTGAGATCGCCTTGCGCCAAAAGTATTGGGGCGCGTACGTACAGGACGATGTCCGCGTCTCTAAGAGTCTAAACGTACATGCCGGTGTGCGTTGGGAGCCGTCCCTACCGGAACACGACACTCTCGGGCGTGGCGGTCATTTCTCCATGGCCGATTTTCTTCGAGGCCGGAAGTCGAGCGTTTACCCGAATGCTCCTGCGGGTCTGATGTATTATGGCGATCCAGGAATTCCGAAATCGTATGCCAACGGTAGTTGGTTGGATTTCGCCCCGCGCGTCGGTCTGGCATGGGATCCAACCGGAAAGGGCGCCGAGAGCATTCGCGCCTCTTATGGCATTTTCTTCGACACGCCGGAGACATTTACCGCCAGGGATTGGGGGCTGATGACGCCGTGGGGCAACTCCATCTCGCTAACTGCTCCCCCTGGCGGTTTGAGCAATCCGTTTTTGACCTATTCCGGTGGCGACCCATTTCCTACACCCTATCCTCCAACCCGGAACTCGACTTTCCCCTTGGCCGGGCTCTATATCAATTTCCCGCTGAACCTTCATCATATGTATCAACAACAGTGGGACTTCAGCTACCAACTTCAACTAAGCGTCAATTGGATGATTTCTGCCTCTTATCTGGGAAGTAAAGCAACCCATCTGCGGACATCCACGGAGCAGAATCCTGCAATCTACATTCCTGGCGCATCGACGGTTGGCAACACGCAGCAGCGGCGCCTTCTAAATCGTCTGAATCCTGTGGATGGAGCGTACTACGCCAATATCACTTTGGCCGATGATGGCGTCAATACGAACTACAACGCGCTCAGACTATCCGCCCAGCATCGCTTCAGTCACAAGTTCACACTGCTTTCGGTTTACACCTGGTCGCATTGCCTGCAGGACGCCGAAACGTATGGGAACCGCAACAGTCAGGGCGCTAATCAGTATCAAAACCCATATAATCGCAATGCTGATTATGGGGCATGCGATGTCGACCTGCGGCAGAATTCCTCTACTTCTCTGGTGTATGAAACGCCTCGCCTCGGGAATGGATTTACGAATCAAATCGTGGGTCAGTGGCGGCTTGGCGCGCTCTTCTCGGCTCACACGGGCTTCCCGTTCACGCCGTTCACCGGAGTCGATAACTCGCTTACTGGCGTCAGGCAGGACCGTCCGAATGTAACGGGAGATCCATATGTACGCAATACAGCTACTCTCGTGTGGATTAATCCGAGTGCGTTCGTAGCAAATCGGCTTGGCACGTTTGGAAATGCGGGATACAACAGTCTGAGAGCGCCAAACTTTTTCGATTTGGACGCGAACGTGACGCGGGTATTTTCGATTCGCGAGCATCAGCAGTTCCAACTGCGTTTCGAGTTTTTCAACGCACTGAACCATACAAATTTCAATCTGCCGGTTGGCACGTTGGGTTCAACCTTCGGTAAGCTCCTGAGCGCAGGCGACCCGCGTATTCTGCAACTGGCTGCGAAGTTTTTGTTCTGAGGAAATATTAGGAATGAAATTACCAGGAAAGGCGCTCCGGCAACCCGGAGTAGTTCAATCATGATCCATAGCGCAAAAGGCCGGCGAGACTTTCTTAGAGAGATGGCAGCGATGCCTCTCATGACGTTCGCCGGCGCCCGAACGGGCACAGCCCAAAGTGGAACTACGGCAAAGAGTCCTGAACCTGGCAAGAAGTTCGTCGCCATCCAGATTGGGGCGCGATCGTTTGTCGATGAAGGTGTGGATCGATGCCTCGACACGCTTCAGGAAAAAGCCGCTGTCAATGTGCTAATGCCTGCCGTATTTACTTACGGAAGAGGCCTCGCGGGCCGGCAAATTCCGGGGCTCCCCCTGCCGGATCACGGCGTTCAGGAGTACGACGAAATTCATGGTGGTAGCTACGCAAAAGTGCCGCCGGAATTTTTCGCCAGATCGGTGATCCAAAACGTGCGGGCCCCGGAACTCGGCAATTTCGACATTCTAGCTGATGTGATTCCGAAGGCGAAAGCGCGAGGAATGCAGGTCTACTGCTTGTTCGAAGAAGCTTACAATCCCCGCCTCATACCTAATTTCGAAAAGATCGCTGAAGTCGATGTCTACGGTAAGACCGGCCGCAGCACTTGCTTCAACAATCCGGATGCCCGAACGTTTCTGGTATCCCTCGTGGATGCTTGGTTCAAAACTAATGACTTGGATGGCCTGATGTGGGAATCGGAGCGCCAGGGCCCGCTGAATACAACGCTGGAAGCTCACTTTGGCAAAATCGCCGGCTCCCGGTCGATTAATTGTTTCTGCCCGCACTGTTTGAGAAAAGGCCAGGAGTTCGGTATCGATGGGGAACGAGCGCGGGCCGGATACATCGCTTTGGACCAGTGGGTGAAGCAAACTTTGAGCCATGGCCGGCCCGGTGACGGAAGCTTTGTCACGCTGTGGCGATTGCTGCTCGAATATCCCGAAATCTCCGCATGGGAAAAGCTATGGTTTCACAGTCAGGAGGAGGTATACGGGCTCCTGTATGGAACGGTGAAGGAAACGAATCCGCGCGCCCAAGTGGGCTGGCACATCATGCATTTGGTAACCCTGAGCCCGTTTTATCGTGCGGAGCAGGATTACGGACGGCTGGCGCATGTCGCTGATTTCATCAAGCCGTGCCCGTATAACAACTGCGGCGGACCGCGTTTCGCGCAGTATATCCGGAATGTGCAATCGACCATCTTCCGCGATTTAACGCCCGAACAAGTCCTCGAGCTTCACTACAAAATTCTCGGGAATGAAGGCGAAGCAACCTTGGACAAATTACCCAAAGCCGGTCTCTCAGCCGATTATGTGGGTAAGGAGACGCGCCGGGCGATAGCGGACGTGCAAGGCGCGATACCCATCTACCCCGGCATTGATATCGACATCCCGACTGCTTTGGATGAAAAACGGACCCAGCCCGCGGATGTCAAAGCGGCTACCTTAGCTGCGCTGAAAGCTGGCGCTCCCGGTGTGGTGCTGTCCCGCAAGTACGCGGAAATGAGGCTCACCAATCTCGCCGGAGCCGGCGAGGCGTTGCGCGAGTTCGCGGCCTAAGCTAACTGAATTAGCTTTTACAATCCTCAACAAAAAAAGCGCTCTGCAAGGCTCCCGTCGTGGAGCCGCAGAGCGCTTTTGATAACGAAAAAAGTGAAGGCTAAGAGCGTTTGAACCGGCGCTTCGAAAACACGCCGAGGCCGAGGAGCCCGGCCGCCAAAAGCGCGTAAGTAGAAGGCTCTGGAACGGGGCTTCCGCCGCCGCCACCGCCGGTAATCACGCCGCCGCTCGTTGTGCAAGCGACGCAAATCAGTGTCGCGGCAGCCGTGGGTCCCGGAATAGTGCCGTTGCCGAAAGAATTGACTTCGGCGACCTGGTAGAACGCGGACTCACCGTGCGTACCCGGATCCCAGAACAGGTTATGGGTCGGATCGCCATTTACCGCGTTGATGCCGAAGCTGGTCCCGACCGAGGTCGCCGAGTAGCCGGTGGAAGGCGCTCCCCCGACCGACGTCGCCGCCTGCGGCACGAACGAGTAGTAACCGCTGCTATTCGCTCCCGCCAGTCCGACCACACCGCCTCCGGCATTCAGGAATGCTTCGATCGCCGCGCTCTGCGCAGCGATATTCGCTTCGCCGGCCGGGCTATTGTCGCACCCGCCGCAGCTTGAATCCGACGCCACAATGAACGCGCTGTATTTCGTGTTATCGAATAGCGATGCCGTCACCGATGCCGCAGTATTCGGATTGACATTGACGAAAGAGACGCCCAATGTGGTCAGATCGCCTGTTAGCTCCGTACCTGAGTCGAACGTGAGTACAGGCAGGGTTGAGCCGCTGCGCGCAAAGCTCACCAGAGCGGCTAACTGTGTACAACCTCCCGAACTGCCGAAGTCGCAGTGAAAATCATCGTCGTGGCCTGTCAAGGCAATATTTCCCGCTCGTGCTGGCACAACGGCGGTCGCCATGAGAAAAGCCGAGACTGTGGCTAAGCCAACAAATTTCAAAATACGCATTTTCCTCCTTAAGGTGGTTACAACTCAGCCCTTACACGTGCATAGACTAGGAGTAATATAGTAGGAAAAATCGCAGAAACAAAGTACTACCTGTACCTGTTCGAGCAGTTGCACAGCGGTTTCCCCGGCAACTCGTCACGCCTCTCGAACGGCTCTCGTGTCAGTCCCAAAACCTATTGAAGCGATAGGAAACAGGTATTGGACCTACCCGGCCCGGTGCGTTAGTTTCACTCATAGAAAGGAGTGCTAATGTCAGCAGGAGCAACGGTTCAACCGGGCGATGTCACTCAGCGTGTCGGCGTAGAAGTAATTCGGGCGCGCGGTGTCGATGTCGACAAGTTGATCAAACTGCTTATCGCCAATGCGGCTGCCGAGTTTGCGAGTACCTACTACTACTACACAATCCTCCGAATGCACTTGGCCGGCCACGAAGATTACAAAGAAATCTGCGAGGATGCGCGTCTGGAGGATCGGGCGCATTGGGAATTGATTGTCCCGCGAATCTACGAACTGGGAGGCGAACTGCCCAATAGCCTGCCGGAGTTCCATGACCAGGCGGGCTGCATCGCAGCCAAACTTCCGAACCCGCCCACGGCAGTAAATATTCTGACGGTGCTGCTCGAGTCCGAACGCTGCGCTATCCGTAGTTGGACGGCGGTTTGCGATATGACCTTCGGGAAAGATCCGCGAACCTACGACCTGGCCTCGCGCATTCTGAATGAAGAGATCGAGCACGAGGCCTGGTTTATCGAGCTTTTGGCGCATGAACGGGACGGAAAATCGATCCCGTCCGGCCATTTCCGGCGCGGTGAACCTGGGGAAGCCCCTTATAGCAAGAATCGCGGCTTTTACAATCCATAAAGCAGAAAGCGTGCGGTTTCTTAGAAAATGAACGATCCGGCCACTTACCGGATCGTCCTCGAAACGCCGGATGGCGAGTTTTCGTTCGATTGCCGCGCAGACGAGGTCATTTGGGATGCAGCGGCACGGCACGGAATCTCGCTTCCGGCCATTTGTCATCAGGGTTGGTGTCTCACTTGCGCGGCCAGATTACTCAGCGGCGCCGTCGATCAGAGCCTGTCCCGAGGCTATTTCCCGCGCGATAAAGAGGAGGGTTATGCCCTCCCGTGTACCGCGCGGCCTCGGAGCGATGTCCGCCTGCGCACTCATCAGCAGTTCTTAATGCGCGAATACCGTCGCAGAGCACGGCTACCGATCCCCTACTCCGGCCTCTGAAGCGCCACTGGCGCGTCTTCAACGTGCCGCAGTGAGCTTCACCGCGGATTCACATCAACAATCCGCGCACGTGCGTCGTAATCGCTTCGCGCGCCTGCGTAGCTCCCAACAGGCGCTCCAGCAGACCGAGATCGACGTCAACGATCAGATCGCGGTCGGTGACCTCAATGGTCCCGCGTATCGGCACGCTCACAAACCCCATTTTGGCCTTCAGCGCAAAATTCATCGTCGAGCCTTGCCAGCTTCGCTTTTCGTCCACGAATTGAAGCGGAGTGATGGAAATTCCCTGGAACAGATCATCGAACGAGCGGTCAACCGCTCGCATCACTTCTTCTTTCGATTTCGTATGGGAGACCGTGATACGCACTGTATCGCCTCTGCTTTAAGCGTTGTCGACGCTAAGACTTGCCTTTCGGCCCGCATGTTCAAAGTACTCTTCAATTTCTTCCAGCGTCTTGCCTTTCGTTTCCGGTAAGAAAAAGGCAGCGGTTATTAAGTAAATGACCGTGAATCCGGCAAAGAGAAAGAAGATTGTGGAATATCCGTAATTGCTGACCACCGGCAGGAAGATGGCAGCCAGCGTGGTGGAGACGATCTGATTAATCACCAACGCAATGCTCATTCCATTGGAGCGAATCCGCGTCGGCATCAATTCCGAAAGCGCCAGCCAGACGCACACTCCCGGCCCAATTGCGAAAAACGCCATAAAAATGTACAACTCAATCGCAACCAGCCACCCATTACTCGTATCGGGCACGGGACTAATCAAGGCTTTTTCGATCTTCAGTGGCGCCGCGCGCGCGGCTTCGATGTTTGCAAACGGGTTCTTGGTAAAGGCCTCGATGCGATTGGCTGGAACGCAGCTTGCGCGCGTAATCGTGACAGCCGAACCGGATGGCTCGTCGGAACGCACCACGTTAGTCGCCGCTGTGAAATCGCCATAGCCATAAATGATGGTCAGCGCGGCGCGGCCCGCTTCAATCGCCCCGTCCGTGTGTCCGGTTGCCGATAACAGCCGGCTCGCTTCGGCCGGATCGAAGTGGAGCGTCACGGTCTGATCCGCTGTCACCATGGATTGGATGGCGGCTCGGACATCCACCTCCAGCTTCTCGGTTTGCAGAAAACGCAGGCCCACGGCCGAAAGCGACACGATGATCCCCGCCGTCCCGATGACGAGCAGGAACTTGCGCCCGCGGCGGTCCACTAAGGTAAATCCGATGATCGTCATCAGAAAATTCACGATCGTGAAGATGACATAACCCCAATGCGCCTGCACGTCTGAAAGGCCGCTCTGCAGAAGGATGTTGGTGTTGTAACCAATGATCGAGTTGATCCCGGTCGCCGTGTTGCAGAACAGAATAATGCAGGCCAGCACAAAGGGGATGACATATTTTCGACGCAACAGCGAATCGCGAACCTGGTGCCGCGCGGGTGCCTTGAGCGTCTCTTCCATCTCATTCAACTCGGTCATAGCTTGTTCCGCATTGCGGGAACGGAGCAGCGAGGAATACGCGGCGTCTCTTTTGCCCCGCCGGAACAGCCAGCGCGGCGACTCCCCGACGAACAGGCTTCCTAGCACAAACAGGACACCCGGCGGCAGCGATACCCAAAAAATACTGCGCCAAGCCTGATCTTTAAAGGTGAACAGCGCTGCGGCAGTAGCCGTCCGCGTGACCTCCTCCACCCGGTAGCTGAAATAGATGCCGATCAAAGCCGCTGCTACGATGCCCAACGTCAGCAGCCATTGAAATATGCCGGTCCCTTTGCCTCGGCTCGAAGCGGCTAGACATTCCGCTAGATAGAGCGGGACCACCACCCCGATGAATCCGCCGCTGATGCCTTGCAGGAGGCGGCCGAAAAACAGCGGCCCGTAACCGTGCGAGAGAGCAATCATCGGGATGCTCACGATAAACGTGCAGCCGCTCAAAATCATTAAGGGCTTGCGGCCCATCCAATCGGCCAGCAATCCGGCAAACAGGGTGGAGATGACACTGCCGAGCAGCACGGCCGCCACGATAATCGAAAGCTGGCCGGCGTTCAGACCGGATGTTGCTTCCAAATAGGGCAGGGCGCCGCCGATTATCCCCACATCGACTCCGTAGAGCAGGCCGCCAAGACCGGCTACGAGCAGCAGAAAACGGTTATAAACGGTTCCCTTCAGGTGAACAGGCATGCACTGTCTGGTTTCGTATCACAGTAGCACCACTCCGCAGGGCAGCCAATCCTGACTGCTGCCGCTCACGGAATCAACAACTTAGCTCGATCGTGCGTCCCGCCCGAAAGTGAGTCACAAGCTAGATCGCCTTTAGATTCATAGATTTACCGGAAACCGCTTGGAACGGCATGCGATACTGGTATCGAAATCAAATTTCAAACGCCGGACGAGACGCCGCTCTCTTCCGGCGTTTTCTTTTAGGAGTCAACCCAAAATCATGTCCACACCTGCCCAAGTCGCCGCGAATCAGGCGAACTCGCAACACTCGACCGGTCCC